>Ga0233363_1000015_pt1 | contig 87877 bp, 92 predicted proteins | sample ElkDunMinimDraft_18_FD_191534 | JGI IMG/M metagenome (GOLD analysis project Ga0233363, IMG submission 191534) | Fecal eukaryotic communites from dung pellets of Tule Elk in California, USA - Elk Dung C16 | ecosystem: Host-associated > Mammals > Digestive system > Large intestine > Fecal | place... | reverse complement strand
CGGACGGCCCGGCTCTCCGGGGATGCGCAGGGTCATCAGGGCCCCGCCGGACGACGCGCGACCGGCGCTGACCTGGCCGCCGTGGCGGTGTGCCGCCTGCGCGACGATCGCCAGGCCGAGTCCCGACCCCGGCAGCCGTCGGGCGTCTCGCGAGCGGTAGAAGCGCTCGAAGACGTGCGGGAGGTCCTCGTCGCTGATGCCGGGGCCGGCGTCCTCGACGGTGAGCGTCCCCCCGTGCAGACGTACGCGGACCTCCCCGAGGGGCGGGCTCCACTTCGCGGCGTTGTCGAGGAGGTTCGTCACCGCGCGCTCGAGCGTGCGCGACTCGCCGACGACGATCCACGGCTCGGTGTCGACCTCGAACGCGATGCCCGGGGCCCTGCGCTGCACGCGCTCCACGGCGGTCGCGACCACCTCCGAGAGGTCGATGGGCTCGGGGTCAGGGGCGCCTTGGTCGCGGGCGAGCTCGACGAGGTCGCCGACCAGCGTCGCAAGCTCGTCGACCTGCGCGCCCACGTCGGAGATGAGCTCGAGACGCGCCTGCCGGGGCATCCCGCCGCGCGCCTCGGCCTGACCGAGCAGCTCGATGTTGGTCTTGAGGGAGGTCAACGGCGTACGGAGCTCGTGGCCGGCGTCCGCGACGAGCTGCCGCTCGCGCTGACGGGATGCGTCCATCGCGACCATCATCTGGTTGTACGCCACCGTCAGCCGGCCGAGGTCGTCGTTGCCGTGGACCGCGATCGGACGGAGCTCACCGGTGCGTGCGACGTGCTCCACGGCGGTCGTCAGACGTCGTACGGGGCGCAGCCCTCCGCTGGCGATCACGGCTCCGAGGAGCCCCGCCACCAGGACACCGAAGATCCCGACCGCCCACAGGACCACGCCGAGCCGGTCGAGGGCGGCGTCCATGCTCGCCATCGACTGCGCGACCACGAGCGCGCGCCCGTCTCCGGCGTACACGGCGACGACCCGGTAGTCCGTGCCGTCGATGTCGGCGGTGCGCAGCGAGTGGGTCCGCGTGCCGGAGGCGACCTCTTCCTCGTCTTCGCCCACGTAGTCGGCGAGCCGTGGATCGGGCTTGCCGTACGTGATGACGGTCATCTTGACGTCGGTGGCGATGAGCGCCGATGTGGGGATGCCGCGGATCTCCCACTCGGTCGTGATGCCTTCCTGCACGGCGGCGACGGCACGGCGCTGGAGGTTCTCGTCGAGGCTGGAGGTGAACTCGGCCTTCACGCTGACGTAGACGATCATGCTCACGAACGCGAGGGTGATGCCGACCGCCGCCGTGGTGAGCAGAGAGATGCGCGCCGCGAGCGAGAGGCTCTCCGCCCGGTCGTGCAGCCAGGGCCGGAGCGCGCTGAGGTCGCGTGTCTTCACGGACGCCTCGCGCTCACGGCGGGGTCTCGCGCAGCACGTACCCGACTCCTCGGACGGTGTGGAGCAGCCGCGGCTCGCCGTCGGCCTCCAGCTTGCGACGCACGTACCCGACGTAGACCTCGAGCGAGTTCGCCGTCGTCGGGAAGTCGAAGCCCCAGACCTCCTCCAGGATGAACGACCGCTCCAGCACGCGCTTCGGTCGCTCCATGAACAGCTCGAGCAGCGCGAACTCCGTGCGGGTCAGCGAGATCGACCGCTCGCCGCGGGTGACCTCGCGCGTGGCGGTGTTCATCGTGAGGTCGGAGAACTCCAGCACCACGTCCTCGGCCTCGTCGGCCGATCCCGCACGGGCGGCGCGGCGCAGCAGCGCGCGGACCCGTGCGAGCAGCTCGGCGAGCGCGAAGGGCTTGGTGAGGTAGTCGTCCGCGCCGGCGTCGAGCCCGTCCACCCGCTCGTCGACCGCATCCTTCGCGGTGAGGACGAGGATCGGGACGTCGTTGCCGGCCGTACGCAGCGCACGCGTCGCCTCCAGCCCGTCGAGCCGCGGCATCATCACGTCCATGATGATCGCGTCCGGGTTGATCATCGGGACACGCGCGAGGGCCTCGGCCCCGTCGGAGGCGACGTCGACGGCATAGCCGTTGAACTCGAGCGAGCGCCGGAGCGAGTCACGGACCGCCCGGTCGTCGTCGACCACGAGGATGCGCATGGGGACAGCGTGCCAGGTCGGGCCCAGCACCACCCGGCAGCAGGTCCCGCATCAGGGGGTCGACGTGGTCCTGCCGGCGAGCAGCTGCTCGGCCGCGGCACTCGCGCGCGCCCCGTACCCGCCGCCGAACAGGGCGGCGTGCACGAGCAACGGGTGCAGCTGGTGGAGCGGCACCCGCTCACGCCATCCCTCGGCCAGCGGTGCCGCCTCCTCGTAGCTGTCGACGATCCGCTGCAGGTGCTGGATGCCGAACAGCGCGAGCATCGCCAGATCGGTCTCGCGGTGACCGCCGTACGCGGCTGGGTCGATGAGGAAGGCGCGGTCCTCGGTCGACCACACGACGTTGCCCGACCACAGGTCCCCGTGGAGCCGCGCGGGCGGCTCGGCCGGACCGGCGAGCTCGTCGAGGTGACGGACGACCTCCTCCACGGGGGCCGCCTCCTCGATCGTCATGGCCCCACGGTCGACGGCGACCTTGAGGTACGGCAGCACGCGGCGGGTGGCGTAGAACTCGGTCCACGTCGCCGCGGGCTTGTTCGGCAGCGGCGCGAGACCGATGTAGCCGTCGCGAGGGAAGCCGAACTCCTCGGCCCCGGCCGCGTGGGTGACGGCCAGCGCACGGCCGAACGCCTCAGCGGCGTCGGCGGTCGCCTTCGCAGGCTCCACCCACGAGACGATCAGGCAGTCCTCGGAGACGCCGAGCACCTCGGGCACCGGGGCGCCGCCGGCCTCCGCGAGCCAGCCGAGGCCCTCAGCCTCGGACGTGTAGAAGTCGTGCGGCGCGTGCGGGCGGGTCTTGAGGACCGCGCTCCGGCCGTCGGTGAGCCGCAGGCGGATCGCCGTGTTGGTGTCACCGCCGGCGACCGGTGTGGTGGCGACGACCCCCGCTCCGAGCAAGGCCTCCGCCTTCGCTGCAATGCCCCCCATGCGCGCCATGGAACGACGGTACACAGCAGAGCGGCCGCCCGCCGGAGTCGTTGAGGCGCCGGAGTCAGCGGGAGAGCTCACGCACGAGCTGCGGCGCGTGGGCGACGATCGCGTCCGCCGTCCGCTCGATGACGCTCAGCACCAGCTCGAACCCCGCCGCATCCCCGTACCAGGGGTCAGGCACCTCGTCGTCGCCCGGCGTCGCGGCGGGATCGTACGAGCGGAACATCTGGATCTTCGCGCGGTCGCCGGGGTTGCGGGCGAGTGCCGCGACGTCGTCGAAGTTGGAGGCGTCCATCGTGAGGATGAGGTCATGGTTGTCGAACCATGCCGGGGTGATCTGCTGAGCGTGGTGTCGCGTCGGGTCGTAGCCGCGCTCGGCGAGGACGGCTGCGGCGCGGGGGTCCATCGGCTCTCCACGGTGCCACCCGCCGGTGCCGGCCGAGTCCACCTGGATCTCGTCGGTGAGGCCCGCGTCGGCGACCTTCTGCTCCAGCACCACGTCGGCCATCGGCGAGCGGCAGATGTTGCCGAGGCAGACGACCGCGATGCGCAACGGGTGAGAGGGCTCGGGCGAGGTCATGACCTCACGCTAGTCGGCTTCGCCGTCGACCGCGGTCGACGCTAGTCGGCGTCGACGAAGATCCGCAGCGCCATGTTGACGAGCGAGATCACGATCGAGCCCCACAGCGCGACCCAGAACCCGTCGACGTGGAACTCCACGGGCAGGGCGTCGGTCACCCACGCGGTGAGCCGCAGCAGGAGCGCGTTGAGGACCAGGAGCAGGATGCCCAGTGTCAGCACGATGAAGGGGATCGAGAGCAGCTTGAGAAGGCGCCCGACGGTGAGGTTGATCGCGGTGAAGACGGCCGCGACGACGAGCAGCGCGCCGGCCTTCTCCCACCCGTCCTGTCCCTCGTCGCCGATGCTGATGCCGCTGAAGATCCAGGCCGCGACGGCGATCGCGGCGGCGTTGCACAACCAGGTCAGGAGGAGCTTCATGCCGTCCATCCAAGCAGATGCCGCGTCGGTGCCGGACCGGTGATCAGCCGCCGACCTCGGGGACCGGGGAGGGAGCCCGCGGGCGGGAGAGCTGAGCGACGGCGATACCCGCGACCACGAGGAGGCCGCCGAGCACCTGGACCGCGTCCAGCGACTCCCCGAACCACACCCAGCCGAGGGCAGAGGCGCCAACCGGTTCCAGGGTCGCGACCACGGTGACGACGGTGGCCGGGAGGTACTGGAGGGCGCTGAGCTCCATGAAGAACGGTGCGAGGGTGCCGAGCAGGATCACCCAGCCGACCACGAGCCACAGCGGCACCTCGTACGCGTCGAGGGCGCCCAGCAGGTTCGCTGGGGCGCTCAGGCCCTCGACGTGCCACACGGGCCGCACGAGGTTCATCGCGAGCGCCGCGAACGCGAACGCCCAGACGACGACGCGGATCGGGTCCGCCTCGCGTACGCCGTGCTCGCCCACGAGGAAGTAGACCGCGAAGCAGACCGCGGCGCCGAGGCCGGCGAGCATGCCGAGGCCGTCGAAGGCGAGGCCCTCGGCGATCTGGGCCACCAGGGCCAGGCCGGTGAGCGTCATCGCCACCGCGATCCACATGGTGCGGCGGACCTGCTGCTTCTGGACGAACCGTGCCCAGAGGACCACGAGCACCGGGGCGAGGTACTCGAGGAGCAGCGCCATGCCGACAGGGATGCGGTCGATCGCGATGTTGTACGTCCACTGGACGCCCGCGACCCCGACGACGCCGAGGAGGACGAGCGCCGCGAGCTCACGGCCGCGCGGTAGCCGGAGCGCGGTCCGGTCGGCGACCACGGCGAACGCGAGGAAGAGGAGTGCCGAGCCGGTGGTCCGCAAGGTGGTGAGCAGCGCAGGGTCGATCCCGGCCCGCATCGCGACCCGTGAGACGCCCGCGTTGACGACGAACAGGGCGGCACCGCCGACGACGAGGCCGTACCCGATCCCTGCCGAGGAGTCACGACGTGCCACTCCGGGATGCTCTCACGCACCCCGGACGGTCGGGCCCTGGGCTAGCTCTAGCCCCGGGGCACCCAGGACTTCTTGCCGGCCGGCCGCGCCGACGCGACGAACGCCGGGGACGGTTCGGTGCGGCACGGGACGCCGGCCTTGCGCGCCGCCTTCGCGACACGGTCCCGGAAGTCCAGCCACGCGGAGCCGTCGGGGGCGCCGTCGTGGTCCGGTGCCGAGAGCGGCGCCAGGACGACGGCGCCAGGGTGGCGCGTGTCGAGGCGGACGGTGGCGTCGTACCGGTCGAACTCGGTCAGCAGCGCCCAGCGGTCGGCGCCCTCGGGCCTCGACATGGTGGCCTTCGCCACCGTGGTGACGACGGTGCGGGCCGTGTCGGCGTCCGTCTCGAGCACCAGCCGGGTCGCCAGCCAGTCCTGCGCGCTGCCGCCGCGCGGGCTCTGACCGCGCTCGGTGCGCCGTCGCAGGGCCGCCTGCCGCCGCCACCGGTCCAGCGCGAGGAGCACCAGGAACACGGCGACTCCGACGAGGAAGGTCGAGGAGGGCACGTCCGGAGGCTAGCAGCCGCCGACGGCTCGACCGCCGGTCCGCGACGGCTCTAAGGTGCGGGCATGGGCGAACCCCGCATCAGAGCGGCCCTCGACGGCGTACCGGACTACCGTCCCGGGCGACCGCCGAGCGCTGCAGACGGCCGCGTGCCGTACAAGCTGTCCAGCAACGAGAACCCCTACCCGCCGCTGCCCGGGGTGCTCGCCGCCGTCACCGAGGCTGCGGCACGCATGAACCGCTACCCCGACATGGGCGCCGTCGGTCTGTACGCAGCGCTGTCGCGCCACCACGCCGTCCCGGTGAGCGACCTCGCGGTCGCGACGGGATCGGTCGCGGTGCTCTACCACCTGCTCCAGGCGACCTGCGAGCACGGTGACGAGGTCGTCTACGCGTGGCGGTCGTTCGAGGCCTACCCGATCGCCGTGCGCCTGGTGGGTGCGACGCCGGTGGAGGTACCACTGACCTCGGCCGCTGAGCACGACCTCGAGGCGATGCTCGCGGCGATCGGCGAGCGCACCCGGGTCGTGGTCGTGTGCACCCCGAACAACCCCACCGGTCCCGGTGTCGGGAGCGACGCGCTCGCCGACTTCGTCGCGCGGGTCCCGGAGGACGTGCTCGTCGTGGTCGACGAGGCGTACGCCGAGTTCGCGGCCAAGCCGACCCGAGCCCTCGAGCTGACGCGTACGCGCGACAACGTCGTCGTCCTGCGGACCTTCTCCAAGGCGTACGGGCTGGCCGGCCTGCGGGTCGGCTACGCCGTCGCGCCGGCGAGGATCGCGTCGGCGGTGCGCAAGGTCGCGCTGCCGTTCGGCGTCTCCGACGTGGCGCAGGCGGCGGCGGTCGCGTCCCTGGACGCGGAGGAGGAGCTGCTCGCCCGCGTCGACGCCCTCGTCGCCGAGCGCGACCGCACGGTGGCCGCGGCGCGCGAGCTCGGGTGGGCCGTGCCCGACAGCCAGGCCAACTTCTTCTGGCTGCCGACGGTAGGGCGGACGACCGAGGTGGCGGAGGTGTTCGCGCGCGACGGCCTGGCCGTGCGCCCCTTCGCCGGCGACGGCATCCGGGTCACGATCGGCGAGCGCGACGCCAACGATCGCGTCCTCGAGGTCCTGAGGCGGCTCGGCAGCTGAGCGAGGTCAGCGCATGTCGAGCGGCTGCGAGGTCGACTCGAGCACCGACAGCCAGAGGTCGCCCTCGGGGTTGACGGAGTGCCGGCGCTCGATGACGAGCGGGATCGGCACGTGGACGAACCGGTGGCGACGTCGTCCGACGACCATGTCGGTGCGGCCGGCCATCGCCGCGTGCACCGCGACCTGGGCGAGACGCGCGCAGTAGACCGAGTCGGACGGGTCGGCCGGGACGGCACGGATGCCGTACCCGGGGTCGAGGAACTTCAGCGTCAGCTCCTCGCCGCGGTCGTGGAAGTCCTTCTCGATGGCCTCACGAACGATCGTCGCGATGTCGCCGAGTCGGCTGTTGCCAGAGGCGTCCGACCGGCCGGTGGCGAGGGTGTGCTCCTGTCCCGCACCCTCCGCGAGCACGATGACCGCGCTCCCGCGCTCACGGACGCGCCGCTCGAGCGAGCGGAGGAGGCCGTTCTCGCCGTGGAGGCTGAACGGCACCTCGGGGATCAGGACGAAGTCGGCGTCGTGGTTGGCCAGCGCGGCGTAGCACGCGATGAACCCGGCGTGGCGGCCCATCACCTTGACGAGGCCCACCCCGTTGTAGGCGGACTCTGCCTCGACGTGCGCGGCAGCGATCGCCTTCGACGCCTCTCCGAACGCCGTGGCGAAGCCGAAGCTCTGCCCGATGTGCGGGATGTCGTTGTCGATCGTCTTGGGGATGCCGACGACCCCGATCGGGAGCCCGCGGCGGGTGACCTCCTCGACGATGCGGTGGGCGCCGTGCATCGAGCCGTCACCGCCGATGACGATCAGCGCGTCGATGCCGAGCGCCACCAGGCGGTCCACGATGACCACCGGGTCCTGGGCGCCACGCGACGTGCCGAGGATCGTGCCGCCGCGCTCGTTGATCGAGCCGACGAGGGCGGGGGTGAGGTCGACGGGCTCGAACCCGTGCGCGGGGTCGAAGCCGGCGTAGCCGTTGCGGAAGCCGGTCACCTGCGTGACGCCGTAGTGCGTGTAGAGCTCGAGCGTGACCGCCCGGATGACGTCGTTGAGGCCGGGGCACAGGCCGCCGCAGGTCACGACGCCGACGTGGGTGGTCGCGGGGTCGTGGAAGATCTGCGGGCGCGGACCGCCGGGCTCGAAGGACGGGCAGGTCTCGAGCGGCTCGCCGCGCCGCCTCAGGAGGGAGATCGTGTCGTCGTAGAGGACACGGTCGTCCTCGGAGACGAAGTACTCGTTCGTCTCTCGTCCGGCGACGTAGCTGCCGAGGGGCGACGGGTAGGCGCAGGGGCCGAGCGAGGAGACCTGGAGGTCGGCGAGGGAGGGCACGCAACGAGGGTAGGCGGGTGGCCAGTGGTGATGCCCGCCGCGTGCACCCATGCATCCTGGTCAATTTCACGCGTGATCCGCGTCACGATTCGCAAAGTGCATGCTGCCTCTTGGCAACGATTGACATCTTGCTATGCTTCTCCCTGTCCAGTTCTTCACGTTGCTTAGTTTGTTGTTTCTCAGGAAAAAATGGAACTCTCGCTTCTTCTCGCGTTCGCCGGACTGTGCGTCCTGCTCGCGCTCACGCCTGGCCCCGACACGTTCCTGGTGCTCCGGTTCAGCCTCGGCGGCACCCGTACGGGGCTCGCGGCCGCGGTCGGCTCCGCCACGGGGTCGCTGCTGTGGGCGCTGGCCGTCGCTGCGGGCCTGGCGACCCTGCTGGAGCAGTCGGCCGAGGCGTACCGCGCGGTGAAGATCGCTGGCGGGCTCTACCTGTTGTGGCTCGGGATCCGCGCACTGCTCCGACGCGGCAAGGGGCTCGGTGACGTCGAGGGGGCGTACGGGATCGGTGCGGGCGCCGCGATGCGCGCGGGCCTGATCTCGAACGTCCTCAACCCCAAGGTCGGACTGTTCTTCGTGGCGGTCGTGCCGCAGTTCCTGCCGGGCCACGACGCGTCGCTCGGCGCGACCCTGCTGCTGGGCGTGATCTTCGCCGCGGTGGGCTTCGCCTACTTCGCGACGATCGCCGTCGTCGCCGGTCGCGCGCTCGCCTGGTTGCGCCGGCCACGCGTCCAGCGGGCCATCGACCGCGGGACCGCGGGCGTGATCACCGCCCTCGGCGTCTCGACCCTGGTCTCCGCCACGCGGTGACGGCTCACGGCCCGATCGGCCGAGGCTCCTCGCGGACGACGTCGCCCGCGTCCTTGTCGTCCCGCAGGCCCTGGTAGCGGGGATGGCGCAGACGCCCGTCGCGTGTCCACTCGCTGAAGCCGATCTCGACCACGAGCCGGGGTTCGACCCAGTGCGTCTGGGCCGGGCTCGTCCGGCTGGCCTTGCGGATCTCGGTGGCCGACTCGGTGAAGGGGTTGTTCTCACGCGCCAGCGGTGCCAGCAGCCCTGCGAGCTCGGCGAGGGTCCGCTCGTCGAAGCCCGTCCCCACCTTCCCCGCGTAGCGCAGCGCGCCGTCCTCGTAGTAGCCGAGCAGCAGGGCACCGAGCCCCGACCGTGAGCCCTGGGGGTCGGTCCATCCGCCGACCACGAGCTCCTGGCCGCGGACGACCTTGAGCTTGAGCCAGTCGGGCGACCGCCTCCCGGGCTGGTACGGAGAGGCCGCTCGCTTGGCCATCACGCCCTCCCAGCCCACCTGCTCGGCGTGGTGGAACATCGCGAGGCCGTCCTTCAGCTGGTGCTCGCTGAGACGAAGAGGGCCTGTGAGCGAGAAGGCGTCGCGCAGCGCGTCCTTGCGGGCGGTCAGGGGAAGCGGGCAGAGGTCGTGGCCGTCGAAGCGCGGGAGGTCGAAGACCCAGTACGCCAAGGTCACGCCGGCGTTCGCGATGACGCGCGCATCGCTGACGTGCATGCGCTTCTGCAGGTCCTCGAAGCTCGTCGCGTCGCCGCGCATCGCGCAGAGCTCGCCGTCGATCACCCAGTCCTGCGGGCCGTCCAGGGCGCGAAGGGCGGAGACGATCTCGGGGTAGCTCGCGCTCACGTCGATGCGGTTGCGCGTCCACAGGCGGACGGTCGAGCCCTCACGGACCGCCATCAGGCGCTCGCCGTCCAGCTTGCGCTCGAACACCCAGGCGGGGTCGTCGAAGCGCCGCGACGACAGCGTCGCGAGCATCGGGGCGATCCAGGGTGTCGCCATGGGTCCGACCGTACGCCGACGAAGGGTCCCGTACCCCTTGACCGCCACGCATACGTCACGGAAAGGTACGGGCCACCAATGGAACGCTGTTCCACACAATCTGGAGGGTCTCATGCGCCTTACCCGCCCCATCCGCCTCGCCGCTGCCGCCGCACTCGCCGGCAGCGTCCTGGCGGTCGCTCCGCCGGCTGCCTCCGCGGCGGAGCCCACGGTCGCGCACTACTCGAGCGAGATGGTCAACGACGGCACGGATGTGTACTACCCGGCCGGCGCGCAGGGCGAGCTCCCGGTCGCGCTCCTCATGCAGGGAGCCAAGGTCCACCGCATGCACTACGAGGCCTACGCGCGCGCCGTCGCCGCGTACGGCTTCGTGGTCGTCGTCCCGAACCACAAGCGACTCGTCTTCTTCGACAGCAACTACTATCCGTCGCAGAAGATGCCCGCCGCCACGATCGACTGGATGGACGACGAGAACGCCAACGCCGCGTCCCCGCTCGCCGGGCGCATCGACACCGACACGCTCGTCCTCCTCGGTCACTCGTTCGGCGGTGCTGCCGCGCTCGGCGTCGCCGAGGAGAGCTGTGGCATCCCGTTCTGCACCACGCTCGGGTACTCGCTTCCCGGCGAGGTGAAGGCCGCGTCGCTGTTCGGCACCAACAACAAGACCCCGCTGTTCGGCACCTCGGCCGCGATGGACAACCAGATCCCGGTGCAGCTCGTCCAGGGCACGGTCGACGGCGTCGCGCTGCCGGCCGACGCGGAGACCTCGTACGCGAGGCTCGAGAACGGCCCCAAGCAGATCGTGCGGGTCGCCGGCGCCAACCACTACGGCATCACGAACACGCAGAACCCGTCCGGAGCCGATCCGGACGGCAGCGCGCAGCCGATCAGCCAGGCGGCGAGCATCGCGACGTCGGCCCGCTGGGCGGCGCAGTTCCTCAAGGCGCAGCTCGGTGACGCCGCGGCCGCCGACTACGTCTTCTCGACCGGTGACGCCGCAGATCCGGGCGTGACGGTGACCGGCGAGCGCTCCTGACGAACGGTCGGCCGTGCGGCGTTCCGCGGTGCTAGCCTGGGCCCACGGTGTGAGCGCGCTCACACCTGTGGGGTGTGCCCGACCACGATCCCGGGTGGCTCCCTACGACTCACATCCGCCGTCCTCGGTGATCCCGAGGACGCCGAACGCGAGGAGTGCCGCATGGCCGACCCCGTCGACCCTTCGCTCGTCCAGCTGCTCACCCCTGAGGGGGAGCGGGTCGAGCACCCCGACTACCAGTTCGACGGCGACGACGAGACCGTCGCGGACCTCTACCGCGACCTGGTGCTCACCCGTCGCATCGACACGGAGGCCACGGCGCTCCAGCGTCACGGCGAGCTCGGCATCTGGGCCTCGCTGCTCGGCCAGGAAGCCGCTCAGATCGGCTCCGGTCGCGCGCTGGCTCCCCAGGACTACGCGTTCCCGACGTACCGCGAGCACGGGGTCGCGTGGTGCCGGGGCGTCGACCCGATCGCGCTGCTGAGGCTCTTCCGCGGCACCGACCAGGGCACCTGGGACCCCGACGAGCACAACTTCGGCCTCTACACGATCGTCATCGGTGCTCAGACGCTCCACGCGACCGGCTACGCGATGGGCGTGCAGCGCGACGGTGCCGTCGGTACCGGCGAGCAGGGCCGTGACGCGGCGGTCGTCGCCTACTTCGGCGACGGCGCCACGAGCCAGGGCGACGTCAACGAGGCGTTCGTCTACGCGGCCGTGACGAACGCTCCCGTCGTCTTCTTCTGCCAGAACAACCAGTGGGCCATCTCCGAGCCCACCACCCGCCAGACCCGGGTTCCCCTCTACCAGCGCGCCGCCGGTTTCGGCTTCCCCGGCGTGCGGGTCGACGGCAACGACGTCCTCGCCGTGCACGCCGTCACGACCGAGGCGCTCCAGCGCGCTCGCGAGGGCAGTGGTCCGAGCCTGATCGAGGCGTACACGTATCGCATGGGTGCGCACACGACGACCGACGACCCGACCCGCTACCGGCTCTCCGACGAGGTGGAGCGGTGGCGGCTCCGTGACCCGCTCGAGCGCGTGCGCGCCTACCTGCGCCGGGTCAACGCCGTCGACGACCAGTTCTTCGCCGACATCGAGGCCGAGGCCGAGGTGCTGGGCGAGCGGCTCCGCGCCGAGGTGAGAGCGCTCCCGGACCCCGACCCGGCGACGCTCTTCGACAAGGTCTTCGTCGAGCAGACCCCTGAGATCGCCGCCGAGCAGGACGAGTACCGGACGTGGTCGGCGAGCCTGGAGGAGGAGGTGGCGCGATGAGCCGCACGGTGACGATGACGATGGCCAAGGCGCTCAACGCCGGCCTGCGCGCGGCGATGGACCGCGACTCGAAGGTCGTGCTGATGGGGGAGGACATCGGCAAGCTCGGTGGTGTCTTCCGCATCACCGACGGCCTCCAGAAGGACTTCGGCGAGGACCGGGTCATCGACACGCCGCTCGCCGAGGCGGGGATCCTCGGGACCGCCGTCGGTCTCGCGCTGCGCGGGTACCGACCGGTGGTCGAGATCCAGTTCGACGGCTTCGTCTACCCCGCGTACGACCAGATCGTGAGCCAGGTCGCGAAGTACCGCTACCGCTCCGGCGGTCGCCTCGCGATGCCGCTGGTGATCCGCATCCCGTTCGGCGGCGGCATCGGCGCCGTGGAGCACCACTCGGAGAGTCCCGAGGCGCAGTTCGCGCTCACACCGGGTCTCAAGGTCGTCGCCTGCTCGAACCCGCGCGACGCGTACGCGATGATCCAGCAGGCCGTCGCGTCCCCCGACCCGGTGATCTTCCTGGAGCCGAAGCGGCTGTACCACTCGACGAAGGCCGAGATCGACCTCGACGCGACCCCACCGCCGCTGTTCAGCTCGCGGGTCGTGCGTCCAGGGACGACGGCGACGGTCCTCGCGTACGGGCCGTCGGTGTCCGTCGCGATGGGGGCCGCCGAGGCCGGCGTCGCCGACGGGCTCGACCTCGAGGTCATCGACCTGCGGACGCTCTCGCCGCTCGACATGGGACCGATCTACGAGTCGGTCCGCAAGACCGGCCGCGCCGTGGTCGTGCACGAGGCGCACCGCAACCTCGGGATGGGCGCCGAGCTCGCCGCCCGCATCACCGAGGAGTGCTTCTACTCGCTCGAGGCTCCTGTGCTCCGCGTCGGCGCGTACGACATCCCGTACCCGCCGAGCAGGGTGGAGGAGTCGTACCTGCCGGACCTCGACCAGGTCCTCGACGCCGTCGACCGAAGCCTGGCCTGGTGAGGCCGATGACCACCCACGAGTACCTGCTGCCCGATCCCGGCGAGGGGCTGACGGAGGCCGAGATCCTCTCCTGGCACGTCGCGGTCGGTGACACGGTGAAGGTCAACGACATCGTCTGCGAGGTGGAGACGGCGAAGTCGGTCGTCGAGCTGCCGACGCCGTACGCCGGCACGGTGACCGCGCTGCTCGTCAGCGAGGGCGAGACGGTCGCCGTGGGGACGCCCATCATCGCGGTCGGCGACCCCGCCTCTGCCGAGGTGCCCGCGGTCGCTGAGACGGAGCGGGCGTCGGCGCCGACGGAGGAGCCCGCGCCCATGGCGACGCTGGTCGGGTACGGCCCGCGCGAGCGGCAGACCGTGCGCCGCCGGCGCCGTACGCCCGCCGAGAACGGTGCTGGGGCGAGCGGGCAGGTCGGAGCCGCGGTCCGCGAGCGCGACCTCCCACTCCGAACGCTCGCCAAGCCGCCCGTCCGCAAGCTCGCGAAGGACCTTGGCGTGGATCTCCGTGCGGTGCCCCCCGGCGAGGGCGGCATCGTGCGACGTGCGGACGTCGAGGCATACGCGCACGGCGCCCAGGCCGCACTGGCGGTAGACGCGCCACCGGTCTCCGTACCACCGGTCTCCGTGCCCGAGCCCGCTGCCGCGCCCGCGACTGCAGCGCCCGGCGTCCCCGCCCGCGAGACGCGGGTGCCCGTCAAGGGCGTCCGCAAGGCGACCGCCGAGGCGATGGTCGCGTCGGCGTTCACGGCGCCGCACGTGACGGAGTGGCTCACGGTCGACGTCAGCCGGTCGATGGAGCTGGTCGAGCGGATGCGCCTCGACCCGGACCTGTCCGAGGTGCGGGTGTCGCCGCTGCTCCTCGTCGTACGGGCGGTGTGCCTCGCGCTGCGTCGTACGCCCGAGATGAACGCGACCTTCGACGGCGCCGCGCAGGAGATCGTGCTCAAGCACGACGTCCATCTCGGCATCGCGACGGCGACGCCGAGGGGCCTGCTCGTGCCCGTGGTCCGCGACGCCGACCGCCTGACGATGCGCGAGCTGGCAGGGGCGATCGGTGACGTCGTACGGACGGCGCGCGAGGGGAGGACCCAGCCGGAGGCGCTCGCAGGCGGGACGTTCAGCATCACCAACGTCGGGGTGTTCGGCGTGGACGCGGGGACACCGATCCTCGTCCCAGGTCAGACGGGCATCCTGGCGGTCGGCGCGATCAACCGCCGGCCCTGGGTGGTCGACGAGGCCGTCGTCCCGCGCTGGGTGACGACGCTGGCGGTCTCGTTCGACCACCGCGTCGTCGACGGGGCCCAGGGGTCCCGCTTCCTTGCCGACGTCGGCCGACTCCTGGAGGATCCTGCGAGCGCGATGACCCTCTGACTCACCACCCGGACGCCCAGAAGCGACGTCGCTGACCCGCCACCTACCTGTCGTAAATGCGTCACTTCGGTCGTTTCCCCCTCCGCCGACCCACGGGGTCGTTACGTTGCTGGAGGACAACCGGGGCCGGGGGGCGAAGGGGTGATCCGGTGACAGGTGAGTCACGTGACGTCAGCGCGTACGAGCGCGTGGGCTGGCTGCTGCGTCAATGGCGGTTGATGTCGGCCGACACGACCCTGCGCAAGCTGCAACCGTACGCCGAGGTGCTCGCGCGCCACGGCCATCGAGCCGACGCCTCGCGCATCTCGAGGTGGGAGTCGGGACGCCTGCGCGTCCCCGAGTCCGTGCTGCGCTCGTACGAGGAGATCCTCGGGCTGCCCCGCGCCGGTCTCGCCGCGCTGTGCGAGGGCATGGCCCGTTCGTGGGGCGCGCGCCCTCCGACCAGGACGACCGAGGTGTCCGACGAGACCCTTGCCGAGGCGTTCGCGACCGTGCAGGGCGCCGTCGTCGAAGGAGTCGACTGGTTCGAGTGGGCCGGGTGTGTCGCTGGCCGACGCACTCTCGACGACGACGAGATGAGGGCCTTCGAGCCGCTCGTCGCCCGGCTCGTGAGCGAGGCGTCGCGTGCGAACGGCCTTGCTCACGTCACCCGCTACGAGGCACTGCGTCGCCTCATCGAGTCACCTGTCCACCAGCCGCTGGTGATGCGGACCATCGGCGCGCAGGTCATCGACCCCGAGGCTCAGGCGACGCTCGTCCCGGTCGTCCTCATCGCCGAGGTGCGGGCGGAGAAGGCTGTCCAGACGCTGATCTCCCTTCTCGGCCAGCCGTCGGCTCAGCTCCAGCTGGGAGCGACGTGGGGACTGCACCGCAAGCTCATGAGGCACGAGGTCACGCCGACGTCGATGGCCGCGCTCGAGGCCCAGCTCGCGCAGATCCTCTTCGACGGCACGAACGAGAACGCGCTCGCACGCATCGTCCCGCTCTTCGAGGTGCTGCCGCCGCAGACCGCGGACCGGCTGAAGCGGCTGCGGCCGCAGCTCTTCCCGAGCCGGCCTCGGGGCGTGGCGGGGTCGGCGACAAGCCGGGCGACCCTGCTGGCGACGGCCGTGCGTGGCGCCACCGCTCGGATCGAGTCCGTGACCGGCCGCGAGGTCGACGCCGTCGGGCGCGCGATCATCGAGGACGCCTACAGCGCCACGAGCCACGACGTCCGCCACCAGTCGGCCATGCTGCTCGCGCGCAGCCCGTACGCTCCGGTGCTGGCCGAGGTCCTCATCGAGCAGACGCAGCCCAACCGCTGCTTCGACGGAGCGCCCGGCGTCCTGCCGTACGTCGTCGGCAAGGCTGAGCGCGACGCCCTGATCACGCGGCTCGACGAGCCCGCGACGGACCTTCGGCAGACCTTGGTCACGCTCGCGCACGTGCCGGGAGGTCCGGTGCCGGGCGTGGCGTCCCTCCTGAACCACCCCGACACGGGAGTCGCGCACGCGGCGCTGTTCACGGCGGGCATGCAGGAGGACCCGGTCCTCGCGAAGGTTTCCCGCGACCGCCGTCGCTCGGCCGAGATGCGCGCGGGCGCGCGGTGGTGGCAGGAGCACGGCGGACGGGTCGACGACCTCCGGGTCACCTGAGCTCACGCGGCGTCGGTGAGCCGGCGTCCACGCGCCTCGCCGGGCAGGACGCTCAGGCACCGCCCGCGGCGAGGGACTCGCGCTCGTCGAGCCAGGCAGCGACCTCCGCGTTGTGCTGACCGAGCCGCGGCGGCGGCAGGTTCTTCTCACGGGCCCCCGCGTAGGGCTGGTCGTCGAGACGCAGCGTCGGACCCGGCAGGTCGATCGACCCGAGGGTCTCGTGCTCGACCTCGACGAGCAGACCCTGCGAACGCGTCTGCTCCCAGGCGTACGCGTCGTCGAGCGTGCGCACCTTGCCCGCGGGGACGCCGGCATCGTCGAGTCGCGCCAACCAGGTCTGCGCACCCGCAGCCGCGAACGCCTCCTCCACCCGTGCGGTCAGCGCGTCGCGGTTCCGCACGCGCAGCGGGTTGGACGCGAACGCCGGGTCGTCGGCGTCGACGCCCACGAGCGGGGCGAACCTCCGCCACAGCCCTTCCGAGCCGACCGAGAGCTGTACGGGGGAGTCAGCGGTGCGGAAGAGCCCGTACGGCGAGATCGACGGATGGTGGTTGCCGGCGGCGCCGGGGAGGTCGTGGGCGACCGTCCAGCGGGTGCCCTGGAAGGCGTGGACGCCGATCATCCCCGCGAGGAGGCTCGTCCGGACGACCCGGCCCCGCCCCGTACGGTCGCGCTCGTGCAGTGCCGCTGCGATGCCGTACGCGGCGTTCATGCCGGCGAGGAGGTCGGCGATCGGGACCCCGACCTTCGTCGGGTGGTCGCCGTCGGGCCCCGTCAGACTCATGAGACCGCCCTCGCCCTGGGCGATCTGGTCGTAGCCCGCCCGTGCCGCCTCCGGACCGTCGTGCCCGAACCCGGTGATCTGGCAGACGACCAGGCGGGGGTTCAGTGCGTGGAGGCGCTCGTACCCGAAACCGAGCCGCTCGAGGACACCTGGTCGGAAGTTCTCGACGAGGACGTCGGCCTGGAGGACGAGCCGTTCGAGCAGCCGGCGGCCGTCGTCACCCTTCAGGTCCGCGGTCACCGACAGCTTGTTGCGGTTGCAGGAGAGGAAGTACGTCGACTGCTCGTCGCCCTCGTTCCCGGTGACGAAGGGCGGGCCCCACTGCCGGGTGTCGTCACCGGAGGGCGACTCGACCTTGATCACGGTCGCTCCCAGGTCCCCGAGCATCATTGCGGCGTGCGGGCCGGCGAGGGCGCGGGTCAGATCGACGACGACGATGTCGGACAGCATCACGGCTCCTGGGTGCGGGGGCGGGCCCGACCATCGTCACACCCGGGGCGTGGGTGCCGTACGGCGAAAGGTGCCAAACCGTGTCTCGTGGGCTGGGACCGCTCGCGGACGGCGGACCTGGCTGGCATCATGTATGCAACATGTGTGCATCTCCTTCCCCGGCGTCGCCGCCGACCCCGCCCACCGCCCGTACGTCCGCGACCGAGCGCACGTACGCGGCGATCAAGCGCGCCATCCTCGTCGGCGACCTGCCCGGCGGCGAGGAGCTCGGTGAGGTGGTGCTGGCGGAGCGGCTCGGCTGCTCGCGCACCCCGGTCCGCGAGGCGCTGCTGCGGCTCCAGACCGAGGGCCTCGTGCGGATCTACCCGAAGAAGGGCGCCATCGTCCTCCCGGTGACCAGCGCGGAGGCCGACTCGATGTGGGAGGCCCGCGCGCTCGTGGAGCAGTGGGCCGCTCCGCGGTCCTTCGCCGAGGGGACGCGGATCCGCCCGCGGCTCGAGGAGCTCGTGGTGGCGATGGAGGAGCACCGCGCCGACGACGACCTCGCCGCGTTCACCGAGTCCGACCGTCTCTTCCACGAGGTCGTCGTCGACGCTGCCGGCAACCCGCACCTGTCCCGCTTCTACCGGAGCCTCCGGGAGCGGCAGATGATGATCAACGCCGCGGCGATGGGCCTGTCGCCGGCACGCATGGACCGGGCGGTCCGGGACCATCACGAGCTCGTCGCGCTCATCTCCGGCGACGACCTGGACGCGTTCGTCACGGCGAACGACCGGCATCTCGCGACGGCGAGGCACGCGGTCCAGGGTGGTCTGGGGGAGGACGCGTGATCGCTACGGTGTCGCGACGTCTCGGCCTGCGGCGAGGGGCGTACGCCGTGTGGGTCGTGGCGCTGCTCGTCTACATCCTGGCGGTCTTCCACCGCTCGTCGCTCGCGGTCGCCGGTCTGGACGCGACCGAGCGCTTCGGCATCGGCGCCGCGCAGCTGTCGACCTTCACCGTCCTGCAGCTCGTCGTCTACGCCGGGATGCAGATCCCCGTCGGCCTCGCGCTCGACCGCTTCGGGCCGCGTGCAGTGATCCTGACCGGGGTGCTGACCCTCAGCATCGCCCAGGTCGGCTTCGCGTTCGCGACCTCGTACCCGGTGGCCCTTGCCGCCAGGGTCGCGGTCGGGGCGGGGGACGCGATGGTGTTCGTGTGCGTCCTGCGCCTGGTCGCGAACTGGTTCGTCCCGCGCAAGGTCCCTCTGATGACCCAGCTCACCGGCATCAGCGGTCAGGCCGGCATGATCCTGGCCGCCGTGCCGATGACGTGGGCGCTGCACCACTTCGGCTGGACTCGCGCCTACCTCGTGACCGCGGTCGTCGGCCTCGTCCTCGCCGTGATGCTCGTCGTCGTGGTGCACGACCGGCCCGGGATGCGGCGCCACCTCGGTCCGCCGCTGGAGGTGCGCGGCCTCGGCACGCGCATCCGCGCCGCGTGGGCCGACGACGGCACGCGCCTCGGGTTCTGGACCCACTTCTCGACGCAGTTCAGCGCGACGGTGCTCGGCATCCTGTGGGGTTACCCCTTCTTCGTCCGTGGCGAGCACACGACTCCCGCGTTCGCGGCGTTCCTGCTCACCCTGCTGACCGTGGCGACGATGGTCTCCGGACCGTTCCTGGCGTGGCTCACGGCACACCGTCCGTACCACCGGTCCTCCACGACGGTGTCGATCATCGTCGTGATCGGGCTGTCGTGGGCCGCGGTCCTGCTGTGGCCCGGCGACGCCCCGGCGTGGCTGCTCGTCGTCATGGTCGTCGTCACGGCGGTCGGGGGACCGGCGTCGATGGTCGGCTTCGACTTCGTCCGCACGTTCGGCAGTGCCGAGCGTGCGGGCCTCGCGACCTCGCTGGTCAACACCGGCGGGTTCATCGCCTCGCTCTGCACCATGCTGGCCATCGGTGTCGTGCTGGACCTCCTGACCCCGGCGGGGAGCGACGCCTACACGTCGGGCGCGTTCGCCTGGGCCATGGCGGTGCAGGCGGTGCCGTGGCTGCTCGGGATCACGATGATCCTGCGGCACCGGGGCGCGATGCGGCGCAAGCTCGCGGCCACGGCACCCGAGGTGCTGGAGGCGCTGCGGAGGGGCGAGTCGGTCTCGGCCTGAACGTGCCGGAGAAGGTCAGCCGACGCGCTTGACGAGCATCGCGACCTTCTTGCCGTTCGGCTGGTCGAGGCGACCCACCTCGGTGTAGCCGCGCCCTCGGTGGAAGGCGAGCGACGGCTCGTTCGGCGGCTCGACGTAGACCTCGAGCGCCATCAGCTCGCGAGCCCGCGCGCGCTCCTCCAGCACGTTGTAGAGCAGCGTGCCGACGCCGCGCCTGCGGAACTCCGGTGCCACCACGACGCGGTCGAGGTAGGCGAAGTCGTCGGCCTCGTACTCGTCCACGTACCACCGGTAGTTGAGGCTGTCGTACGGCGTGCCTGGTGGCAGCGTCAGCGCGAACCCGGCGAGCGCGCCGTCGGCGTCGGTGCTCACCACCGACTGCTCGGCGTACCCGACGATCTCCTGGAGCTTCTCGGCGGTCAGCGAGCCGACGCCGTCGAGCGCGCCCTGGTTGAGCGCGAGGACGGCGTCGTGGTCGGCCGCTTCCATCTGTCGTACGAGCATGGGCGGAGCCTAACCCGCCGACGGTGCACAGGGGACCGAACCGGGGGGTCCAAAGTCACCGCACGTCGAACGCGAGGCCCGCCGCGGCCTCGGAGGCAGCCCACAGGTCGGCGGCGAGGCGGGGGTCCCGGGCGGTCGAGGTCATCCCGACCAGCCGCGGCCGCCCGCGCATCTGGCGCAGGCTCGACGGCCCCACGTACGAGCCTCCCGGGAGACCGGGCTCGGTCGCCGCCCGCTCCAGCGGCCAGGCGCCGGCGGCCGCCGACTGCCCGACCGCCCTGCTGACCTGGTGCACCATGACGCCCTGGAAGGAGCGCCCGCCGAGCGACAGACCGGACTGCTGGAGGTGGGTGAGGGCGTAGCCAGGGTGCGCGGCGACGCTGGTGACGTCGACTCCGGCTCGGCGGACGCGCCGGTCGAGCTCGCGCATGAACAGCAGGTTGGCGAGCTTGGACTGCGAGTAGGCCTTCCAGCGGTCGTACCGGCCGAGGTCGGCGTACGGCTGCAGCGTCCGCAGGTCGATCCCGCGGGCGAAGCTGTGCATGAGCGACGACACGGACACCACGCGGGCGCGGCTCGCGACGAGAGTGGGCCACAGGCGCGCCGTCAGCGCGAAGTGCCCGAGGTGGTTGGTGGCCATCTGGAGCTCGAACCCCTGGGCGGAGGTCCGGTACGGCGCTGCCATGATCCCGGCGTTGTTGAGAAGGACGTCGAGCGTGTCGACACGCGCGGCGATCTCCTGAGCACCGTCTCGGACGGAGACGAGGTCGGCCAGGTCGATGCGGACGGCGGTCGCGTCGAGGTCGTGCACACCGTGGCGAAGTGCGGTGAGGGCCTCCTCGACCTTCTCGAGGTCCCGACCGGTGGCGATGATGCGGGCACCGTGGTGGGCCAGCTGGTACGCCGCCTCTGTCCCGAGGCCGCCGGTGATGCCGGTGAGCACGACCGTGGTGCCCGAGAGGTCGGGGATGTCCTCCGTGGTCCAGGTCGACGAGCCGGCGCTCACGGTGTCACCGCGATCTCGGCGAGGAGGTCGCCGACCAGGGTGGAGTCACCCGACCAGGTGAGGCTTCGGGGCTGGAGGACGTCGCGGCCGGCGACGAGCGCAACGAAGGTGTCGACGGACATCGAGAGCCGCGCGTCGGCGTCGCGGTGCTCTCCGTCGTGGAGCCGGCCGCGCCCGTCGTCACCGACCTCGACCGTCACCGTCCGGGCGACCGGGCCGGTGGTCTCCACGACCAGGCGGGTGCCCGGGTCCGCCTTCAGCTTCTTGGCGAGCACGTACGGCAGCGCGAGGAGGAACCCGCTGACCACCAGCACCGCAGCCACGCCGTCGTACCCGCCGGGCACGCCCGCGGCGAGACGGATGTCCTGCTCGTGGACCCACATGTCGACCATCCGGTTGCGCAGCAGCACCTCGTTGCTCCACGCGATGCCACCCGGCGTGTCCTCCGCGCGCGCACGCGGGTCGTCGGGGAGCGTCGCGAGCACGTTACGGCGGACGGCGACCGCGATCCGCAGCTCGTCGACCAGCGCCGCCGGCGTCATGTCGTCGCGCATCCGGACGCCGGCCTCGGCGTAGGCGGCGGCGAGCTCGGCCCCAGCCACGGCGACGTCGGTGGGACCCCCACGGCCGGTGGTCGAGATCTCCGACTCGAGCGCCGCGAGGTGCGCGGCCACGTCACGGACCGTCCAGCCCGGGCACCCCGTGGGGGCGGACCAGGCCTCGTCGGTCAGGTTCGAGAGGAGCGCGAGCGTCCGCTCGGCCGACTCGGCCCACGCGTCGACGTACAACGAGAGTTCCATGCGCGGAAGCCTAGGGGAGCCGGGACCGTGCGGGGCTCGACCTTCGCGAAATCAGCCGTGCCTGGAGCGACGCGCGCGCACCTCGGCGTCGAAGGTCTCCATCGCCGTCGCCATCTGCTGCTGGTACGCGGGCTCAGCGAGGCGTGCCGCCATCTCTTCCGGCGTGACGTCCTCGACGTGGGACGCCAGCCACCAGATGTTGCCGAAGGGGTCGCGGATGCGGCCCCCACGATTGCCGAAGGCGTCGTCGGCCAGCGGAGTCACCTCCTGAGCGCCGGCCTTCAGCGCCGCGACGAACGTGGCGTCCACGTCCTCGACGAAGAGGCTGAGCAGGGCGATGCAGTCCGGCCATTCCGGTGCTGCGTCGAACGCCATCACGACACGGTCGCCGATGAGCACCTCGGCGTGCCCGAGCCGTCCGTCGGGGAGCGCGAACCGCCCGCGTTCGACCGCGCCGAAGGCGGCCACGATGAAGTCGACGAACGCTGAAGCACCACGCACGGAGACGTAGGGGCTCAGCGGGCCGTAGTCAGGAGGAATGCGTGTTGTCGTCATGCCCAGACCTTAGGGTCGGTTGCAGTCAGGTCTTGTCCTGATTCGGGTGGCCGCTCGGCGCTGGGGTCGCCGTGCCTACTCTCGGAGCGTGAACGAGAAGCGTCGCGTCCGTGTCAGGGCGCCGGAACTGGTGGGTCGCGGCTGGCTGAACACGGGAGGCGCCGACCTCGGGCTCGCCGAGCTCCGGGGACGGTTCGTCATCCTCGACTTCTGGACCTCGGGCTGCATCAACTGCCTGCACGTCCTCGACGAGATGCGGCCGCTGGAGGCCGTGTACGCCGACGCGCTGGTGGTCGTCAGCGTCCACTCGCCCAAGTTCGCCCATGAAGCCGACCCCGACGCCCTCGCGGCCGCCGTCGCGCGCACCGGCATCACGCACCCCGTGCTCGACGACCCCACGCTCACCACCTGGCAGGCGTACACGGCACGTGCCTGGCCGACGCTCGTGCTCATCGACCCCGAGGGGTACGTGATCGCCCAGTACGCCGGGGAGGGCCACGTGCACGCGCTCGATGCGCTGCTCGCGCGGCTGGTGCCCGAGTACGAGGCGCGCGGCACCCTCACCCGCGGGCGCTCGCCGTACGTTGCGCCCGAGGCGCAGCCTGGCGACCTCCGCTTCCCCGCCGCCGTGATCCGGCTGCCGTCGGGCTCGCTGCTGGTCGCGGACGCGGGGAGCGGGAGTCTCGTCGAGCTCGAGGCGGACGCGGCGACCGTGCGCCGCCGTTACGAGGGGTTCCGTGAGCCGAACGGGCTCGTCCTCCTTCCGGAGGAGCTGCGCGACCTCCTCGGCTACGACGTCGTCGTCGCCGACACCGCGGGCCACCGGTTGATGGGTCTGTCTCTGGCAGAGGGAGCGCTGCAGGTGCTCGCCGGCGACGGGCATCAGTGGATGCAGGGCGACGGCACGCACTCGCTCTCCTCGCCGTGGGACGTCGCGTGGTGGCGCGATCGGGTCTGGATCGCGATGGCCGGCATCCACCAGCTCTGGACGTACGACCCGGTCGCGCGGGAGGTGGAGGTCGTGGCCGGCACGACCAACGAAGGGCTGGTCGACGGTCCGCTCGCCGAGGCGTGGTTCGCCCAGCCGTCGCGCCTCGTGCCGGACGGTGACACGCTCTGGCTCGCCGATCCCGAGGCCAGTGCGCTGCGCCGCATCGTCGAACGTGACGGCACGACGGTCGTCGAGACGGTGGTCGGCAGAGGTCTGTTCGACTTCGGGTTCGTCGACGGACCCGCCGACGAGGCTCTCCTGCAGCATCCGCTCGGCCTCGCGGTGCTCCCGGACGGGTCGGTCGCCCTCGCCGACACCTACAACGGTGCGGTCCGCCGCTACGACCCTGCGACCGGCGAGGTCAGCACGCTCGCGACGGACCTCGCGGAGCCCTCAGGCCTCCTCCTCGACGGCACTGACGTGCTCGTGGTCGAGTCGGCCGCGCACCGGCTCACGCGCGTGCCGCTGGGCGCGTCCGCGCGTGCCGCCGGCACGAGCCACACGACCGGACGCCCCACCACCGAGGTGCGGGGAGGCGAGGTGGAGCTCGCGATCGCGTTCACGCCACCGCCGGGCCAGCACCTGGACGAGCGGTACGGGCCGGCGACCCGCCTCGTGGTCACGTCGACCCCGCCCGCGCTGCTGCGCGAGGGGGAAGGTCGTGACACAGGACTCGTACGGCGCCTCGTGCTCGACCCGGCCGTCGGCGACGGCGTGCTGCACATCGCGGCCATGGCGGCCTCGTGCGACGACGGAGACGGCGTGGGCGCGGCCTGCCACGTGCACCAGCAGGACTGGGGAGTCCCTGTGCGCCTCACGGACGACGGTGCGAACCGGATCGACCTGCCGCTCGGCGGGACCACCTGACGGCGCCGGTGTCAGCGTGACAGGCTGCGCCGCCGCAGGAACCACACGAGCAGCGCGGCGAGTGCGCCGAGGGTGACTCCGCCCGTCCCGACGACGAGGGCGCCGGCCGACAGCGCGAGCACACCGAGGATCTGCGGCTGCTTCCCCGTTCCCCAGGTCGCCCCTGCGAGATCGGCGTCTGCTGACGCGCAGGCGAGCGTCGCCGGGGTGCCGGTCCAGTCGCGCGTCGAGCCGTCCGCCGACAGCGCGACGAGGTGCCACCCCATCACGTTCGCCGACTGGTTACGGAGCGGGGGGACCTCGATGGCCGGACCGCCTCGCGGTGTGAGGGTGCACGTGACGCCGAGGTCGTCGCCCGTGCTGCCCGTCGGCACGTCGGCGTCGACCCACACGGCGAACCGGTGCTCGGGAACCGTCATCGCCCCGTCGCTCGGCAGGGCCGACACCTTCCCGTCGCGGGCGACCCCCGCAGCCGCGAGTCCCAGGACGAGCGCACCGACGAGGCCGGACGCCGCGAGCGCGGCACCGACCGCGTACCAGCCTCGCGGCACGGTCCGTGGTCGGCGCGGCTCGGTGGTCGGGACGGGCTGGGCCATGGCGGGAGCGTATCCGTTCTCAGTCGCGGATCGAGCCGCAACGGAGGCGGCCCCCGTCGGTGGTCACCCGGCCGGCCGGCGTCGGCGGTTTCCCAACGTCTCCTTCGCGACGCCTCGGAGGCGCTCGCTCAACGCGCGGATGGCGGGGACCGCCTCTGCGCCTCTGCGGTGGACGATCCCGACGTGGCGTGCCCCGAACAGGTCCGACCGACGCACCTCGACGTCGGGATGCCGGAACGCGGACAGGGCGAGCCGAGGCAGGACCGTCACGCCGAACCCGTGCGCGACGAGGTTCTGGACGGCGACGTAGTCGTCGCTCTCGTGGAGCAGCCGAGGCTCGAATCCCGCGAGGTGGCAGCAGGACACCAGGTGCTCCCGGCACCGCACGCACCCCGCTACCCAGTCCTGCGCGGCCAACCAGGTGGCGTCGACCTCGTCCGGTGCCGAGCCGGGTGGGACGACGAGCGAGAGCGACTCCACCCCCAGCGGGACCCACGTCAGCGCGCCGTCCTCCTCCGGCGGGCCGTCGTACCCGAAGACCAGGGCGACGTCGGTCTCACCGGCAAGGACGGAGGTCCAGGCCTCGGGGGGCTCCGTCTCGACGAGGGTGACCTGCACGCCCGGATGGTCGTCACGCAGCGCACGCAGGGCGGGCGGGACGAGAGTCGCAGCACCTGACGGGAAGGCCGCCAGGCGTACGACACCGCCGCGCGCCTCGGCCAGTGCGCCGAGCTCGCCGCGCGCCAGGTGGAGCGCGCCGTGGATGGTGTCGGCGTGGGCCAGGAGGGAGGTGCCCGCCTCGGTGAGCTGCGTACCGCGTGCGGTCCGCAGCAGCAGCGGGCCGCCGGCCTCGCGCTCCAGCTGCCTCAGCTGCTGGCTCACCGCCGACTGCGTCGTGCCGAGCTCACGGGCCGCGGCGCTGAGCGAGCCCGATCGAGCGACGGCACGGAACACAAGCACACGTCGTGGGTCCATCGTCGACCATTAGAACTGCTAAGAGGAGCTCTCGGCAAGCAGGGTCTACCGGGGACCGCCGTCCCGACCGAGCATGGAGTCATGGAGACCTTGGGACTGATCGGCGGCATGAGCTGGCACTCGACCGCGACCTACTACCGGATCATCAACGAGACCGTGGCCTCGGCGAGGGGTGGTCACGCGTCCGCGCGGATCGCCCTCCAGTCCCTCGACTTCGCGGAGATCCGGGCGTGCCAGCTCCGTGGTGACTGGGACGCGGCCGCAGCGCTGCTGGTCGAAGCAGGGCAGCGTTGCGTCCTGGGGGGAGCGACGACGGTGGCGATCTGCACCAACCTGATGCACAAGGTGGCTCCCCAGGTCGAAGCCGGCATCGACGTCCCGCTCGCGCACATCGGGGACGCCGTCGCGGGGGAGGCGATCCGGAACGGCTGGGGGACCCTCGGCATCCTCGGCACGCGCTGGGTGATGGAGGAGGACTTCTACGCCGAGCGGCTGGCTCGCCACGGCATCGAGGTCGTCGTCCCCGACGCGGTCGAGCGGGAGGAGGTCGACACCATCGTCTTCGACGAGCTCACGCGAGGGATCGTGCGCGACGCCTCGCGCTCGACGTACGTCGACGTGATCCGGCGGCTCGCCGACGGCGGTGCCGACGCGGTCGTGCTCGCCTGCACCGAGATCGGTCTGCTGATCGGGCCCAGCGACTCCCCGTTGCCGCTCGTCGACAGCGCCGAGGTGCACGCGCGCGCGCTCGGACGGGTGGCTCTCGGAGATTTCGAGGGTGCACGAGGGAACCCGACGGCCGGTGGTGGACTCTTCAGGGTGTGAGCAGCCGCGTAGAGCACCATGTCGACCCGCACCCCGACCACGAGGTGTGGGCGCAGCTGCGTTCAGGGAGCGAGCACGCGTTCTCCACGCTGTTCACGCGCTACGGCGACGCCGTCTACAACTTCGCGTTCCGCCGGGTGGCCTGCTGGGCGACCGCCGAGGACGTCACGCAGGCCACGTTCGTCGCCCTGTGGCGTCGGGTGTGTGCTGGGCGGGTCGACGAGCTGAGCGGTGACTCCGCACGTGGCGTCCTGCTGGCGATGGCGTCGCAGGAGTGCGCCAACGCGGTGCGTGGCCGTCGGCGGCTCGCGGCGCTGAGGCGCAAGGTGCCGGCCGACGAGGTCGACCGCGACCACGCCGACGGGGTGGTGGCCGACATCGACAGCGAACGACGGATGCGTGAGATCCGCGCCGTGGTCGCGCGGCTGCCCGCCGGACAGCGGGCCGTCGTGGAGCTCGTCTGGTGGTCCGGCTGCTCGATGCAGGAGGCCGCCGAAGCGCTCGGGGTGCCCGTCGGCACCGTGAAGTCCCGCCTCTCCCGCGCTCGCGCGCGCCTCGGAGAGCACTCCGTGACCGTAGGACGAGAGGAACTGGCATGAGGATCGATCTTCCACCCGAGCGGACGCTGCCCGACAAGGGTGAGCGTGCCGTGCAGATCGTCGCGACGGCATCCCGGGGCCGCCGCCCGATCACACGGCTCTGGGCCGTCCCGGTCGCGGCATCCGTGGCCGCGGCGACCGTCATCGGGCTGAGCCTCGGCTTCGCGGGCGACGACTCCGTGACCGCTCCGCCCGCGACTCCCGGTTCGGGGGTCGCGGCGTCGTCGACCGCGCAGCCGGAGCCCGCCCAGCCCACGGTCGAGCTGTGGCTGCGTGACCTCCCGCGCGAGGAGGCCGCCGCTCTCGCCACCGACTGCGCGAAGGGGATGGGGAGCACGCGCTCGGTGTTCGAGCCGGAGGAGGTGCTGTCCGCCCAGGTGCAACGTGGGATGACCGGCCTCGGCCGGACGGCGGTCGTCGTCGCCGAGGACTCCGCGACGGGGGAGCGCATCGGGTGCGAGATCCCGCTGCGCTACCGGGGCACCACCGTCGGGATGGGCGCCGCACTGATGCGCGGGCCGGAGAGCAAGTCGACGGTGAACGACAACGACGCGACGCATCCGGCCATCCCCACCGACGGGCCCGGCGGCTACTCGCTCGGCTACCAGGGGGCCACCTACCAGGTCGACGAGCGGGTCGCGTCGATGCGGCAGCGCTTCGTCGCCGACGGCGAGCCCGGCCCGTGGCACGTGGCACCGGCCGTCGACGGGTACGTCTTCCTGCAGGCAAGGATCGCGGAGCGTGATCTCGTCGGGGTGCGCGCGCTGGCCGTCGAGACGCAGGTGCTCGACCATGACGGCAACCTGCTGGACGCGCCGGGGGAGCAGGAGGACGGTGGTGGGGTCAGCGACAGCCCCGGCACGACCCGTACGGACGATCGCAGCGGGGACCTGTGCGAGGTCGCGAGGCCCAAGGACCAGATCAGCTCGTCTACCTGCCTGGGCTGAGGCCGTCACGCAGACGACGAGGCGTTCCGACCCGGATGTGGTCGGAACGCCTCGTCGCGGTACGGCGTCTCAGGCGGTGCTGCCTCTTCTTAGAACGCAGCCTCGTCGAGCTCCATCACGTCGAGGTCGACGGCCTCGGCGATCGCCTTCTCGGCGGCGAGCTTCGGGAGGACCTGGCGCGCGAAGAACTGCGCCGCGGCGACCTTGCCCTCGTAGAAGTGCTTGTCCGACGGCGAGACCTCACCGTCGAGCGCCTCGAGAGCGACCTCGGCCCCGCGCAGCAGCAGCCACGCGCAGACGACGTCGCCGAGCGCCATGAGGAGGCGGGTGGAGTTGAGCCCCACCTTGTAGACGTTCTTCGGGTCGCCACCGTCGGCCGGGTTCGCCGACATCATCTGACCGAAGACCGCGCCGAGGATGCCCTGGGCGTCCTCCAGCCCCTTGGCGAGCAGCTCGCGCTCGAGCTTGAGGCGGCCGTTGCCGGCCTCGGAGGCGATGAAGCCCTGGATCTCCTGAGCGACGTGCGCGATGGCCTGGCCCTGGTCCCGCACGATCTTGCGGAAGAAGAGGTCCTGACCCTGGATCGCCGTCGTGCCCTCGTACAGGGTGTCGATCTTGGCGTCGCGGACGTACTGCTCGATCGGGTAGTCCTGGAGGAAGCCCGAGCCGCCGAAGGTCTGCAGCGACTCGGTGCCCAGCAGGACCCAGGACCGCTCGGAGCCGTAGCCCTTGACGATCGGCAGCAGGAGGTCGTTGACGCGCTCGGCGAGCTTGTCCTCCTGGCCGTCGGCCTCTGCCTGCATGACGCGGTCCTGCCACGTCGCGGTGTAGATGACCAGCGAACGCAGCGCCTCGGAGTACGCCTTCTGCGTCATCAGCGAGCGACGCACGTCCGGGTGGTGGGTGATGGTCACGCGCGGGGCGTCCTTGGCGGGATCGAGCATGTCGGCGCCCTGGACGCGCTCCTTGGCGTACTCGAGCGCGTTGAGGTAGCCGGTCGACAGCGTCGCGATGGCCTTGGTGCCGACCAGCATGCGCGCGTTCTCGATGACCTGGAACATCTGGGCGATGCCGTCGTGGACCTCGCCGAGCAGCCAGCCCTTGGCCGGAGCCCCGTTGCCGACCGACGGGTCACCGAAGGTGACCTCGCACGTCGTGGAGACCTTGATGCCCATCTTCTTCTCGACATTGGTGACGTACGCACCGTTGCGGGTGCCGTCGAGCTCACCGGTCTCGAGGTCGAAGCCGTACTTCGGGACGACGAACAGCGAGAGACCCTTGGTGCCGGGGCCGCCGACGCCCTCGATGCCGACCGGGCGGGCGAGCACCAGGTGGATGATGTTCTCGCTCATGTCGTGCTCGGCGGAGGTGATGAAGCGCTTGACACCCTCGATGTGCCAGGTGCCGTCCTCCTGGAGGTACGCCTTCGTGCGGCCGGCGCCCACGTCGGAGCCCGCATCGGGCTCGGTGAGGACCATCGTGGCGCCCCACTGACGGTCGACCATGTGCTGCGCGATCTTCTTGTCGCGCTCCGTGCCGTTGCGGTAGACGATCGACCCGAAGTTCGGGCCGGCCGAGTACATCCAGACCGGCGGGTTGGCGCCGAGCACCAGCTCCGCCGTGGACCAGACGAGCGAAGGCGGCGCGGGCTGTCCGCCGAGCTCGACGGGGAGCTGCAGGCGGAACCACTCCGAGTCCATCCACGTCTTGTAGCTCTTCGCGAAGCCGGGCGGCATCGTGACGGTGCAGGCCTCGGGGTCGTAGACCGGGGGCGTGCGGTCGGCCTCGGCGAACGACACGGCGAGGTCCTCGCGAGCCATCCGGTCGATCTCGCTCAGGATGCTCTTCGCGGTGACCATGTCGAGGTCCTCGAAGAGACCCGTCCCGAGGACCTCGGCGCGGCCGAAGACCTCGAACAGGTTGAACTCGATGTCGCGAAGGTTGCTCTTGTAGTGGCTCACGGCGACGTGTTCCTTCGTGGTCGGTGCTGTCCTCGGGAGGGCAGCGCACTTACTTGTCAGTAACACCAGTGTCCTACTCGCCGGTAACCCGCGCAAGCCCGGGGCGGCCAACCCGAGTTCCCGGAGGGATCTGGGAGACTTCCCCCATGCGGGTTTCCACCAAGTCCGACTACGCCCTTCGCGGCCTCATCGAGATCACCGGCCGCGACGACGCGGCGCCTGTCTCCGCCGAGGAGATCGGCCGCCAGCAGGACATCCCGCACGGCTTCCTGCAGGCGATCCTCGCCGACCTGCGGCGCGCCGGGATCGTCGTCAGCCAGCGTGGGCAGTCCGGCGGCTGGCGGCTGGCACGCCCCGCGGACGACATCACCGTCGCCGACGTCATCCGGGCGGTCGACGGGCCGCTGGTGAGCGTGTACGGGCTGCGGCCGGAGGCGGTGTCCTACACCGCCGGCGCGGAGGTCCTCCAGCACGTCTGGATCGCTGCTCGCGCGAGCCTGCGCGACGTGTTCGAGACGGTGACCATCCAGCACCTTGCTGACGGGGCACTCCCCGATGCGGTCGAGGCGCTCACCAAGGACCGCGACGCCTGGCAGCCGCACTGACAGGCCCCTCTCGGCCTGTTCCGGGCACGACCTCAGCCCTCGGTGTGGGCGCCGTCGTCGAGAACCAGACCGGGACAGCCGCGCTCGCGCTCGCGATCGAGCAGGGTGCGTGTCGCCAGGACCGACGACGTGGCGAGCCCTAGGACCAGGAGTCCGATCTGGAGGGGGATGGGCCTGAAACCCAGCACGGCGAGCGTGCCGACCCACACCAGGGTGAGCGCGGCGTTGGCCGCGAGGATGCGCAGCACGAGCAACGGGAGCTCCTCGGGGAAAGGGTCCTCACGAGCGTAGTGGTGCGGATCGTCGCCTCCGCCGCCGGGGCGGCTAGGTTGCTGACATGACGACGACCGCGAACCCCTGGCGCGAGACACTCAACTCCCTCGGCAGCACGTTCATGACCTCCCCCCTCATCCGTGCGGCGTCGAAGGAGGCAGGCATGCCCGGGTCCGCGCTCTACTTCCGCGGCCGGGTCGGCATCCTCGGCGACGTCTCGACCCAGACCGCGTACGACGTCCAGGCGATCTTCCCCCGGCGCGTCGTCGACACGATCTGGGAGCGCAGCGCCGACGTCACGGCGGAGCAGGCCGTCGGGCTCTACCTCGACGCGTGCCACCGCTGGGGGCGCGACAACATCGTCGAGAACGGCGCGTCGACCCGTGCGGCCGCGCTGCTCGAGACGGTGCTCGACGAGGCAGTACTCGCCCCGATGCTCCTCGCCCAGGGCTGGCAGCGGGCCCCGCGGCCGGACGACGTCCCCGCACGCCTCGCGCAGGCCGCGATGGCCGTACGCGAGATCCGCGGGGGCCTCTACTTCGCCGCACTCGCGCTCGTGGGGCTCCCCGTACCCAGCGCGATGCTCGTCGACTCCGGTGCAGGAGCCGAGCGGATGACGTCGCTCGGGTGGAACGAGGAGGAGATCGACGAGGCCCGCACCCGCCAGCGCCCCGGCGACTCCACGCGCTGGCGGGACGCGGAGCGTGCGCTCGACGGCGCCTTCGTCGGCCTCCTCGGCGACGTGCTCCGCGAGGACCAGATCAGCCAGCTCGGTGACGCGCTGCTGCGCGTCGAACGGGTCGACGCAGCCTGAGACCCGCAACGCCGACCGCGGGCTGACGCGGACGCTCACCTGGTCAGGACGCACCGACGCCCTGCACCAGGCGGGTGCAGGGCGTCGGCTCCTCCGAGGCGGGTCAGCGCGTGAGCGCGTGACCGGTGTAGGCGGACGTGGCCGGCGCGGAAAGCGCCTGCGCCTTGGCGGCCGCGGCCGCCTTCGCCTTGCGGCTGCCGTCGGGGTACAGACCCGACCGCGACTTCGTGAGTGTCAGCGTGGCGTGGGCCGCGGCGTCACCGAGCTCGTTCAGCGACTTCACGCTGAGGTTGGTGATGTCGTCGCAGGCCTGGTGGTAGCACGGGTCGTACCACTCACCGGCCGTGCCGCCGTAGACGGCCGCCTGCTCCTCCGTCTTCACGCCTTCGGCGCCGGAGAAGAGACCACCCGCAGGGATGCCGGCGGCGATGAACGGACCGTAGTCCGACCGGCCGTCGAAGTCCGTCGGCTCGCTGGCCAGGCCCTTGCTCTCGAAGTAGTCCGTGAAGATCGTCTCGATGACGTCGGACCCGGGCGGGCCGACCGGTCCACCGTTCGAGCCGTCGCCGTCGTACACGAAGCGGACGTAGTTCGGCGAGCCGATCATGTCGAAGTTCAGGTTCGCGTAGAGCTTCGAACGCTGGTTGTCCGACAGCGAGTCGACGTAGTGCTCGGCGCCCAGCAGGCCCGACTCCTCGGCTCCCCAGAAGGCGAAGCGCACCGGACGGGCGAGCTTCTTGGTGAGCTTCAGCTTCGACATCTGCTCGGCGATCGCGAGGATCCCGGCCGAGCCGCTGCCGTTGTCGTTGATGCCGGGACCGGCAGCCACCGAGTCGAGGTGCGCTCCCACAACGACGACCTCGTCCTTGTTCTTGATCTTCTTGAGCTGCTTGGCAGGCAGGTCGGCGATCACGTTCCAGGTCGTGCGGTTCGGGTCGGTCTCGACGCTGGTGGTGACGCGCAGCGTGACCGGACCGGCCTCGCTCTGCTCGATCAGCGCCAGGGCGTCCTCGTACGAGAGGCCGACCACGGGGATCGACTTCGGATCACCGAGGGTGCCGACGGTCAGCTCGGTACGGCCAGGGTTGCCCTCGTTGAAGATGATGAGCGCGTCGTAGCCGGCGGCGGTGGCGTTGTCGGCCTTCACGGCGAAGTCGCATCCGCCACGCTGGACGAGCGCGATCGCCGGCTCGGCCGGTGCGGCGTCGAAGTCGCCCGGCTCGCAGCCTGCGGTGCTGCTCGGTTCCGGAGTCGCCGGGATGACGTTGTTCGTGGCCTGCACCACGACGCCGGTGACGTCACCGCCGCCGGAGTAGTCGTAGATGTCGGTCTCGTAGTCGGTCGCGGTCGGAGAGACCTGCGACAGCGTGGGGTCCTCCAGCGAGCGGAAGAAGGAGAAGGTGAACGGCTGCCGCTTGACCGAGTACCCGGCCTTGCGGAGCGTCTTGGTGACGTAGTCGACCGACGCTTCGTAGCCGGGCAGGCCGGAAGCGCGGGTCCCCTCGTTGCGGTTGGCGATGACCTGGAGCGCGCGGGCGTGCTTCAGGATCCCGTTGACGGTGACGGCGTTGCGGAGCTGGGTCGTGTTGACCTCGTCCACCGCTGACGCGGGAACGGCGGTCGCCACGAGTGTGGCGGCGACTGCTGTCCCGAGTACGCCGGTGAGTAACTTTCGCACCACGGACCTCCCTTGTGAGTCTGTCGGGTGACCCGCCTCAACCTAGGCGAGACCTACGTCACATGCCCAGCGTCGAACGTGAAAATGCGTCGCTGGACGAGAATTGTCACGGCACGGACCATGCTCGGCCGCAGATGTCGCGGCCGATTGCCGACAACGGCGCATGCTGTGCCGAAGCGGGGGAACCGAGCGGGGTTCGGGAGGTGCGGGCGCACACGACGAAGGCCCCGGACCGACAGGTCCAGGGCCAACGTGGGGAGAGCGGGCGACGGGAATCGAACCCGCACTATCAGCTTGGGAAGCTGATGTTCTGCCATTGAACTACGCCCGCGAGAGGTCGCCGCCGAGGCGACGCGGACCACTATATACGGGGCGGTCCGGACCGCGACGAGACCTCCCCTCACGGGCTCGCCGCCGTCGCTCCGGCGGAGGTCACTCCTCGACGAGGAGGTCCTTGACCGGCTGTGGAGGACCCACGCTCGTCGCCGAGGTGCCGCGGCGTACGAACTCCCTGGCGGGGGGCCACAGGGCCACGTGCTGGTCACCGGTCGTGTCGTCGTACGCGACGTACGCGACCGTCTCGATGTCGCAACGGAAGAGGTGGAAGCGGCCGGGCTCAGGGTGCCAGCCGAGCGCAGTGGCGACGGCGTCGGCGTACCTGTGTTGAACGTCGTCGTCCTCGACCGTCTCGGCCGTGCCACGAAGCTTCAGCTCCCCCTCCACGCCGTCGCGCGCCGTCACGATGCTGTGAACGAGTATCCGCGGGTCGCGAAGCAGGTCCTTGGCCTTGGCCGACTGCCACAGCATCGAGAGGACCAGCTCGCCGTCGAGGACGAACGGCTCGACCGGGCTGATGCGAGGGGAGCCGTCGCGTCGCAGGGTGCCGACGAGCGCCACCCCAGGACCGAGCAGGCGGTCGTGCGCCGTTGCCGCGAGACGTGGCTGTCGTTGCTCGACGTCGCTCCACCGCACAGTGATCGCCTCCGGCTCGATCGGGATGTGTGGTCCCTGCCTAGCACGACGGTCGGACGAGAACGGCTCGGTCAGCCCACCGTCACGTGGACGTGGTCGTAGTGGTTGGCCGTCGACGAGCCGCGGTCCTCCATGGATCGCCAGCCCTCCGAGGCGCGCTGCGTGGTCCAGATCTTCTGGGCCCAGAGCACCTCGGTGACCCCGAGACGCGAGGCGTTGGCGCGTACGTAGTCGGCGACCTGGTCGCCCACCGCACCGCTGACCATGATGTCGAGCGCGCGCCCGCTCCCGTGCTCTCCGCCGTCGCCGGAACGGACACCGCCGTACGAGGTGATGCTCGGGAACTGCGCGCACACCGCGCGGTGGACCTTGACCGCGTTCGTGCTGAGGCCGCTCTCGACGGACGAGCCGCTGGCGCAGGGCTTGCCGGAGACCGAGGTGCTGGGCTTGCTCGGGTCGGCGCCCTCCGTGGCCTCGTCCTCCTCCTCGGGCTCGGCCGTCGCCTCCGCGATGCCGGCGACGAGGGCGGCGCGCGCGGACGGGAGGGCCTGGCGCTCGCTCGAGCGGCTGACGGCGACCTCGCGGCGCTCGGCGATGTGCTGCTCCAGGCTCGGTGCAGACGCGAGCGTCTGCTCGGTGGCCGACGGGGCGGCTGCCGTCCCGACGGCTGCCGTGGTGAGGACCTGCGGGGCAGACGCACCCACGGTGGCGACACCCGCGAGCACCAGTGCGGCCAGGGCGAGCGGGGTGCGGCGAGGGGTCAGCGAGGAGAGGGACGCGACGCGTGCGGGCCGCTTGCGCGGGGCACGGTGAGCCTTCCTGCGGCCGGGGGTAGCCACAAGATTCACCTTCCAACGAGGACGAGGGACCTGGGCAGTCAAGCACACATCCCGGACTCGGCCAAGTAGTGCGAGGGGCCGTCTGTGGGGTTCGTGCGCTAGTTTCGACCTGTGCTGCTCTCCGACCGCGACATCCGGGCCGAGCTCGACAACGGCCGGATCGAGCTCGATCCCTATGACGACGCGATGATGCAGCCGTCGAGCATCGACGTCCGCCTCGACAAGTTCTTCCGGGTGTTCGAGAACCACCGCTACCCGCACATCGACCCCGCCGAGGACCAGTCCGACCTCACCAAGGAGGTCACGGCGGCCGACGGGGCGCCGTTCATCCTCCACCCCGGCGAGTTCGTCCTCGGGTCGACCTACGAGCGGGTCGCGCTGCCCGTCGACGTGGCCGCGCGGGTGGAGGGCAAGTCGTCCCTCGGGCGCCTGGGCCTGCTCACCCACGCGACCGCCGGGTTCGTGGACCCCGGCTTCAACGGTCACGTGACCCTCGAGCTCGCGAACGTCGCGACGCTGCCGATCAAGCTCTACCCGGGCATGAAGATCGGCCAGCTCTGCTTCTTCAGGCTCTCCTCGCCGGCCGAGCACCCGTACGGGTCGGAGAAGTACGGCTCGCGCTACCAGGGCCAGCGCGGCCCGACGCCGTCACGCTCGTACGCGAACTTTCACCGCACGCAGATCTGACGCCAGACTGGGGGGATGCAGATCCTCCCCGAGGTCGCCGAGGCCATCGCCGCCGGCCGACCCGTCGTCGCGCTCGAGTCCACGATCATCTCGCACGGCCTGCCGCGACCCCGCAACCTCCAGGCCGCGCACGACTTCGAGCAGATCCTCCGTGACCGTGACGTCGTCCCCGCCACCATCGCGGTCGTCGACGGTGAGCCGCACGTGGGGCTCACCGCGTCGGCGCTGGAGCGGGTCGCCCTCGACGAGTCCGTGGTCAAGGTCAGCGTCCGCGACCTGCCCGTGGCGATGGCGACCGGCGCGTCCGGTGCGACGACGGTGGCCGCCACCGCGTACCTCGCCGCCAAGGCCGGCATCCGCGTCTTCTCCACCGGCGGTCTCGGTGGCGTGCACCGCGGGGCCAGCGCGACGTTCGACGAGTCGGCGGACCTCACGGTGCTCGCGCACACGCCGATCACCGTCGTGTCCGCGGGCGTGAAGTCGATCCTCGACATCCCCGCGACGCTCGAGCGGCTCGAGACGCTGAGCGTGACGGTCGTCGGGTACGGGACCGACCGCTTCCCCAGCTTCTGGCTCACCGAGTCGGGCGAGACGCTCGACTGGGCCGTCCCCGACGCCGACGGAGTCGCCGCGGTGATGGCCGCCAACGACGTGCTCGGACGCACCAGCGCCGTGCTGGTGGCCAACCCGCTGCCGTACGACAAGCAGCTCGACCCGCAGCTCCACCACGACGCGCTCGCGCAGGCGCTGGCGGAGGCGGAGCGCGACGGGATCAGCGGCAAGGACGTCAGCCCGTACCTGCTCGCCCGCATCGTCGAGCTCACTCGTGGCTCCAGCCTCGAGGTCAACCTCGACATCGCGGCGAACAACATCGCGGTGGGTGCCGACATCGCACGGTCGTGGAGCGCGCGTCAGAAGTAGCCCGAGCGCGACCGCGCGAGGCCGGTGACACCCTCAGTGGGTGTCACCGGCCTCGGGCTGGGCATCGTGCGGCAGGCTCACCGCGTCGTGACCAGATGCTCGCGTACCTCGGCGCTGCCGTCGTGGTCGAGTCGATCGGCGGTGTGCCGCAGCGACGCCGCGAGACGAGCGCGCCACGGTGTCGGCGGCTTGAGGTTCCGCCGCCGGCGCTGCTCGAGGGTGCGGTAGAACTCCTTCTCGCGCATCTGCGAGAGGAGCAGGTGGGTGTGTTCGGACATGGCGGTGCCCCCGTCATCGGGTGGTACGGCGTCCGCCTCGCGTGGACGCGGGCGGACTGAGTCGGCAGACCTGAAGAGGCCGTGGCTCACCGCCGCGAGAAGCGGCGGATCAAGAGAGCGTGAACGTCCAAGCTCACACCGGACGCGTCGGTGTCGTCGTCCCTCGGGGATCGATGTCCACCGTGTCGGCGACCCGGCGTAGGGCGCCGGCCGCCCGTACCCGCCAGGGGTCGTGGCGGACGGTCACCGCGCGCGCGGTCGCGCTCATCCGGCGAAGCCGTGCCTCACGCTGTCGCGCAAGGATCTCGTGGGTGTAGTCGTCCATTCCAGGCCCCCTTCCGGCTCTCGTTGTCCTGCGACTTCCTCGAGCGTAGGGGGCGGGTCAGGTGCCCCGCACCTGATTATTCGCCGGTACCGTTCCCGCATGGCACGCATCCTCGTGGTCGGCGACGTGGTCGACGACCTCATCGTCCGTCCCCTCTCCGCGGTGACCCCGGCGAGCGACACGCCGGCCGTGATCAGCCGGCGTGACGGCGGCTCCGCGGCCAACGTGTCGGCCTGGCTCGGGTGGCACGGCGCCGACGTGATGTTCGTCGGGCGGGCGGGGCGCGACGGCGCCCAGCGGCACACCGATGCGCTCGCCCGGTTCGGGGTCACGGCCCGTATCGCCGCCGACGGTGAGCACGACACCGCGACGATCGTGATCACCCTCGACGGCGGCGGCGAGCGGACGATGTACGTCGACCGTGGCGCGAACAGCACGCTGACGCCCAAGGACGTACCGCTGTCGGCGTGGAAGGACGTGCGCTGGCTGCACCTCACCGGGTACACGTTCTTCGATCCCGCGACCCGCCCCGTCGCCCAAGAGCTCGTCGCGAAGGCACGCGAGCGCGGCGTGACGGTCTCGCTGGACCCCGGCTCGGTGGCGTTCCTCCGTGAGGCCGGGGTCGAGGAGTTCGCGCGGTGGACCGCAGGCATCGACGTCGTGCTGCCCAACCTCGACGAGCTGCGCTGCATGACAGGGGAGGACGTGCCCGACCGTGCGGTGCTCGAGCTCTCCCGGTGGTACCCCACGGTCGTGGCGACGCTCGGCGCGTCCGGGTCGGTCCAGATGACGCCCGACGGCTTCCTCGTACGCCAGCGCGCCGAGCACGCGGAGGTCGAGGACCTCACCGGTGCCGGGGACGCGTTCACCGCGGGCTTCATCGCGGCGAGCGCCGAGGGCGTGGACGCGCAGCACGCTCTTCGCCGCGGTGCCGAGGCGGCGGCGATCGCGGTCTCGCGTACGGGGGCGCGACCGCCGCTCGGCGAGGCGACGTCCGCGTTGTAGGCCCGCGCGGCGGCGAACCCTGAAGTGGGTCGCGCCGGTGCGGCCGGATCCCCAGGGTCAGCTCAGGGACCCGTACGGGTGCTTCCCCGATGCCCGGGCCTGCCCGTGCCGGGCACCGTAGCCCTATGGACAGGTCACGTTGCGAGGCGGCGATCGTATGATCCGCGCCCAGGCACTCACCAAGACGTTCGGAGACAAGACCGCGGTCGACGCGATCGACTTCACGGTCAAGGCCGGCAAGGTCACCGGGTTCCTCGGACCCAACGGTGCGGGCAAGTCGACCACGATGCGGATGATCCTCGGTCTCGACGCGCCGACGGCCGGGTCCGTCACGGTCAACGGCCGCCGGCACGCGACCTCGCCGGCGCCGGTGCGTGCGATCGGCGCGCTGATCGAGGCGCAGGGGTTCCACCCGGGACGCTCCGCACGTGACCACCTGCGATGGCTCGCCGCGAGCAACGGCCTCCCCTCCACACGGGTGGGGGAGGTGCTCGAGCTCGTGGGGCTCGAGGACGTCGCCGGACAGCGCGCGGGTCGGTACTCCCTCGGCATGGGCCAGCGCCTCGGCATCGCCGCCGCGCTCATCGGGGATCCCCCGGTGGTCGTGCTCGACGAACCGGTCAACGGCCTCGACCCGGAAGGCATCCGCTGGGTGCGGTCGCTCGCGCGACGCCTTGCCGCCGAGGGGCGGACGGTCTTCATCTCCAGCCACCTCATGTCGGAGATGGCGATGACGGCCGACCATCTCATCGTCATCGGACGGGGACAGATCCTCGCCGACTGCTCGACGGAGGACTTCATCGCGAGGCACGCGGTGGCGTTCGTCCGGGTGAAGTCGCCCGCACAGACGGACGTCGGTGCGCTGCTCGAGCGTGCCGGGCTCGAGGTCACCGTCGAAGACGACGCGCTGCACGTCCAAGGGGCGGACGCCGCGACGATCGGTGACCTCGTGCACGGGCACGGGCTGGGGCTGCACGAGCTGACCCTCGTCCGCTCGTCGCTGGAGGACGCGTTCATGACCCTGACCGCGGACAGCGTCGAGTACACGTCCAAGACCAGTGAGCCGGTGGCAGCGTGAGTACGGCGACGGTCGCCGCTCCGGCGGCGGAGGACCAGGCTGTGCACCGGCAGCGGTTCACCGACGTGGTCCGCGCCGAGTGGATCAAGCTACGCTCTGTCCGCTCCACGTGGTGGACGGTCGCCTCGCTGGTCGTTCTCGGTGCCGGTCTCACGATCGCGGTGTGCTGGGGGAACGCCGACTGGCTCGCGAGTGCCGACGCCGACGAGGCGCCCGGCGCCTTCATCACCTGGGGGATGATGATCGCGCAGGTCACCGCGGTCGTGCTGGGGGTCCTCGTGGTGACCAGCGAGTACGGCACCGGGATGATCCGGGCCACGTTCGCCGCCGTCCCGCGACGGGGGTACGTCCTTGCCGCGAAGTCGCTGGTCGTCGCGGGCCTGCTGTTCGTGGTCGGCACCGTGACGGCGCTCATCGGCTACTTCGGAGGCAACTACTTCTTCGAGCGCGAGGGCATCGGCATGGCGCTCGAGGGTGACGTGCTGCGCGCGATGTACGGCAGCGGTCTCTACATGGCAGGCCTCGGGCTGCTCTCGGTCGCCGTCGGGACGCTGCTGCGCCACACGGCGGCGGCGATCACGATCACGATCGCCGTGTGCTTCGTCGTGAGCAACATGGTCGCGCTGGTCCCGGGTGACCTCGGACTGTTCCTCGAGCGCGTGATGCCGGGCAACGCCGGAACGGTGATCGCGACGCCGGTCACGTTCAACCCGAACCTGCTCGACGCGTGGCCGAGCTTCGCGATCTTCGCCGCGGAGATCGCGGTGCTCATGACGGCGGCCGCCATCGCCCTCCGCCGCCGCGACGCCTGACCGTACGCAGACGACGAACGTCTCGACATTCCCGTAGCGCGAGCCACGGGAATGTCGAGACGTTCGTGCGGGTGGGTCAGGCCTTGGGGTGGCCGTGCCCCTCGTCGTCGACGTGGACGTCGGACTCCTCGGCGATCACCTTGTTCTCGGCGGCGGTGCCGGCCTCCGGCTCGTCCTTCTCCTCGCCGGGGCCCTCCGGCCGCTCGAGGACGGCGGTCGCGGTCGCGGCCATGCCGGCGTCGGCGGCGGTGGCGTCCGGACCGGGCTCCGTGGCCGAGTCCTTGCCGCGCTTGACCCCCGCGAGCAGCAGCTGCGCGACGTCGAGGACCTCGACCTCCTCGCGAGCCTCGCCGTCGGCCTGCTTCGCGGTGAGACCGTCGGCCAGCATCACGCGGCAGAACGGGCAGCCGACCGCGATCTGGTCGGCGCCGGTGTCGAGAGCCTCCTGGGTGCGGTTGAGGTTGATGCGCTCGCCGAGCGTCTCCTCCATCCACATCCGGGCACCGCCGGCACCGCAGCAGAACGAGCGCTCGGAGTTGCGGGGCATCTCCTTGAGCTCGGCGTTCGGGATGACGCTGAGCAGCTCGCGCGGCGCCTCGTACACCTGGTTGTGGCGGCCGAGGAAGCACGGGTCGTGGTACGTGATCGTCTTGCCGGCCACCGCGCCCTCGGTCGGGGCCACGGGGGTGAGCCGGCCCTCCCGCACGAGGCGGTTGAGCAGCTGCGTGTGGTGGACGACCTCGAGCTCGACGCCGAACTGCGCGTACTCGTTCTTGAGCGTGTTGAAGCAGTGCGCACAGGTCGAGACGACCTTCTTGACCTTGGTCTCCTTGAAGACCTCGGCGTTCTGCATGGCGAGCTGGGCGAAGACGATCTCGTTGCCGGCGCGGCGCGCGGGGTCACCGGTGCAGGTCTCGCCGTCACCGAGGACGGCGAAGGTCACGCCCGCGGTGTCGAGCAGCTCGGCGACCGCCTGCGTCGTCTTCTTGGCGCGGTCCTCGTAGGCACCGGCGCAGCCGACCCAGAACAGCCACTCGACCTCGTCGAGGTCCTCGATGTCCACGCCGACCTGCTTGACCTCGAAGTCGAGGTCCTTCGCCCAGTCCATGCGGTTCTTGGGCGACATGCCCCAGGGATTCCCCTTGCGCTCGAGCCCCTTGAAGATGTTGTTGAGCTCGGTCGGGAAGTTGGACTCGACGAGAACCTGGTAGCGGCGCATGTCGACGATGTGGTCGACGTGCTCGATGTCGACCGGGCACTGCTGGACGCACGCGCCGCAGTTGGTGCAGGACCACAGGACGTCGGGGTCGATCACGCCGTACATCGACTCGTCACCGATCAGCGGGCGCTCGGCCTCGGTGACGACGTCCTCGGGCAGGCCCTCGCGGCCCTCCTCGCCGGCGAGCACGTACGGGGACTTCGCGTACGCGTGCTCGCGGAGCCCCATCACGAGGAGCTTGGGGGACAGCGGCTTGTCGGTGTTCCAGGCGGGGCACTGGCTCTGGCAGCGGCCGCACTCGGTGCACGTCGTGAAGTCGAGGATCCCCTTCCAGGAGAAGTCCTCGACCGCGCCGACGCCGAGCTTGTTGAAGTCCTCCTCCTCGAGGTCCTCCATCTTCTCGAGGTCGAGCGGCTCACCCTTGATGTAGATCGGCCGCAGGCCACCGAGGGCCGGGGCGCCGGAGGCTTCGCGCTTGAACCAGATGTTGACCCAGGCGGTGAAGCGGTGCCAGGCCACACCCATCGTGATGTTGAGCGAGATCGTGATGAGCCACGTCATCGAGATGACGATCTTGACCATCGCGACGGCGTAGATCGTGGTCTCGAGCGCCCCGGCCGACATGCCGGAGAAGATCTCGCCGAGCCAGAAGGTGCCGGGGAAGTGGGCGAACGTCGCCTGGGCGGGGTCGTCGGAGGAGAACAGCGCGTACTCGAGACCACGCAGCAGGAAGCCGCAGACCACGACGGCGAGGATCACGGCCTCGACGAAGTACGCCTGCCAGAACGTCGACCCGAAGAAGCGGGACTTGCGTCCGAGCTTGTCGGGCTTGGTCCGCTGACGGACGAAGATGAGGTACAGGATGCCGATCAGCGTCAGCCACGAGAACAGGTCGGCGACCCACTGGTAGACGACCCAGTGTCCGATGATCGGCAGCACCGCGTGGGCGTCGAAGATCTGGAAGTACGCCGCGGCGACCATCGAGCTCAGCAGGATGAAGCCTGCGAACACGAACCAGTGCATGATGCCGATCCAGCGCCACTGGAGCATCCGGGTGTGGCCGAGCGTCTCGACCAGCATGTTCTTCCAACGCGTGCCTTTGTTATCGGTACGCGTGCCGCGCGTGGGCCCACCCATCCGTACGACGCGGACCATCTGCGTGACGGCCTTCGCGGCGAGCGCGACGGCGACGGCGGTGATGGCCAGCGACACGATGATCGCGACGACCTGCATGCTCTTCTCCTACCGGAAGTAGTACAGTCAAGCGAACCTTAGCCCCAGCCGGACGCCGTCCTGACGGTAAGGCTGCCCAAAGACTACCCGTCGGTAACATCTCGCGCGAGCCAACCCCGAACGAGCGTGCGCGGCGCCCGTGGCCGCCCGTACGATGAAGGTGGCCGCGAGGCTCCGGACGAGGGTGACGTACCCGGTGAAGCGAAGACGTCGCATCCCGCTCGTCGTCGATCCAGGGAGCTCCCCGTGGCATGGCTCGTCCTCATCGTCTCCGGCGTCCTCGAAGCCGTCTGGGCCACCGCGCTCGGGCGCTCGGACGGGTTCAGTCGTCTCGTCCCGACCGTCGTCTTCGGTGTCGCTGTCGTGCTCAGCATGGTCGGTCTCGCCTACGCGATGCGGACGCTCCCGACCGGCACCGCGTACGCCGTGTGGGTCGGCATCGGTGCCTCGCTCACGGTCGCGTACGCGATGGTGACGGGTGTCGAGCCGGTCTCGGTCCTGCGTCTGGTGTTCCTCGCGATGATCATCGGCGGTGTGGTCGGGCTCAAGGCCGTCCACTAGACCGTCCGCCAAAGCAGTCCACTGGGCCGTCCGCAGTCTGGCGGTCCGGGCTAGGACGCCACGCGCTCGCGCGCGCCCTGCTCCGTCGTCGCGGGGTCCGCCTCGCGGCCCGGGCGGTTGATCGCCGCCCACGCCGCGTCGAGCGAGAGGCCGAGGACGTCGGCGATCGCGGCGATGGTGGGGAAGGCAGGAGTCGCCACGCGGCCCGACTCGATCTTGCGGAGGGTCTCGGGCGAGATGCCGGCCTCGGCGGCGGTGTCGAGCATCGAACGCTGGCCCCTGGCGTGGCGCAGGAGGGCGCCGAGGCGCTGGCCGCGCTCGAGCTCAGCGGGCGTGAGCGGCAGTCTGACCATGGCCCGATCCTAGTACGGGGATACGATGGCCGGGATAGTTATTGGTCGCATGAGGAAGGCGTCGCATGATCGAGATCCTGGATCCCTCCAGACTCCCCCGGGCCAGGGCGGCCGGTGCACTGGTCGCGGACATCTTGCAGACGCTCAAGGCCCGCAGCGACGTCGGCACGAACCTCCTGGACATCGACCGGTGGGCCCAGGGCATGATCGTCGACGCCGGGGCGCAGTCGTGCTACGTCGACTACGCACCCTCCTTCGGGCGAGGACCGTTCGGGCACTACATCTGCACGTCGGTCAACGACGCCGTCCTCCACGGGCTGCCCCACGACTACGCGCTGCGCGACGGGGACCTCGTCTCGCTGGACCTCGCCGTCTCCAAGGACGGGGTCGTGGCCGACTCGGCGATCAGCTTCGTCGTCGGGGCCGACCAGCCGCCGGAGAGCCTGGCGATGATCGACGCGACCGAGCGGGCACTGGCCGCCGGGATCGCCGTCGCCGGGCCCGGCGTACGCCTCGGCGACGTCTCCCACGCGATCGGCTCGGTCCTCAGCGAGGCGGGCTATCCGATCAACACCGAGTTCGGCGGGCACGGCGTCGGCTCGACGATGCACCAGGACCCGCACGTGCCGAACACCGGAAGGCCGGGTCGCGGGTACCGGCTGCGGCCGGGGCTGCTGCTGGCGCTCGAGCCGTGGATCATGGCGGACACCGACGCGCTCGTCACCGACGCGGACGGGTGGACCCTCCGGAGCGCGACCGGCTGCCGGACCGCGCACAGCGAGCACACGATCGCGATCACTGCCGACGGGACCGAGATCCTCACCGCGCCGACCCGCTGACGCGCCGCTGCCGGCTGCTTCGGCGGGCGGCAGGCGCGAACGGTCAGGCGGTGAGAAGACCGAGGTGGCCGAGCGCCTGACGCAGCAGGGCGCCGCGTCCGCCCTCCATCTCGGCGGCGACGGCGTCGGTCGCGGCCTCGCCCGGCGTCAGCCAGGTGATCTCGAGCGCGTCCTGGCGAGGCTGGCACTCGCCCGAGACCGGCACCACGTACGCGAGTGCGACGGCGTGCTGACGCGGGTCCGAGAACTGGGAGGCACCCGGGTACGGGAAGTACTCGGTGACGGCGAACGGCACCGTGCTCACCGGCAGCACCGGGAACGCGGTAGGGCCGAGGTCCTTCTCGAGATGACGCATGAGCGCGTCACGGACCCGCTCTCCGTGCATCACGCGGCCGCTGACGAACGAGCGCGCGATCGTGCCGGTGTGCTGCGCCCCCCGCAGCAGGAGCCCGATCTCGGCGACGAGGCCGTCGGGGTCCATGCGCACCGGCACCGCCTCGACGTACAGCATCGGGACGCGCTTGCGGGCCTCGTCGAGGTCGTCCTCCGAGAGCCAGCCGGGATTCGGGTCGGGCGTGCGTACCGTCATGAGTCCCATCCTTACCCATGCACCCACCCCGGGTGCGTACGGTGGCGAGGTGGACAGCGTGGTTCGTCTCCGCAGCGCGTCGGGGCGATGGCTGCTGCTCGCCACCGTGCTCGGGTCGAGCATGGCGATGCTCGACGGCACCGTGGTGAACGTGGCGCTTCCGACCATCGCCGACGACCTCGACGCCGACGTCGGTGGACTCCAGTGGGTCGTGAACGGCTACACGCTCGCGCTCGCGTCGCTGATCCTGCTCGGCGGCGCGCTCGGTGACCGGTGGGGGAGGCGCCGGGTCTTCGTGGTCGGCGTCGTGTGGTTCGCCGTGGCGTCCCTGCTGTGCGGGATCGCGCCCAGCATCGAGACGCTGATCGCGGCGCGCGTGCTCCAGGGCGTCGGAGGTGCGTTGCTCACCCCCGGCAGCCTCGCGCTCATCTCGGCGTCCTTCCACCGCGACGACCGCGGTGCGGCGATCGGTGCGTGGTCCGGGCTCGGAGGGGTCGCGACCGCGCTCGGACCGCTGCTCGGCGGCTGGCTGGTCGAGGCGGTGAGCTGGCGTGCGGTCTTCCTCCTCAACCTGCCGTTCGCGGTCGCCATCGTCTGGGTGTGCGCACGGCACGTGCCCGAGAGCCGCGACCCGGACGCGCCCGCACACCTGGACGTCCTCGGTGTCGTGCTGACCGCAGGCGGACTGGCGGCGATGACGTACGGGCTGATCGACTCGTCGGTGTGGTTCGCCGTCGTGGGGCTCGTCGTGCTCCTGCTGTTCGTCGCGCAAGAGCGTCGCAGTGCCAACCCGCTGGTCCCGCTGGAGCTGTTCGCCGACCGGGTCTTCGCCGGCGCGAACCTCGTGACGTTCTCCGTGTACGCCGCGCTGGGAGCCGTCTTCTTCTTCCTGGTGGTGCAGCTGCAGGTCGTCGCCGGCTACTCGCCGCTGGCCGCCGGCGCCGCGACTTTGCCCGTCACGGCGCTGATGCTGCTCTTCTCCCCGGCGGCCGGGCGGCTCGGGACGCGGATCGGCCCGCGCCTGCCGATGACCGTCGGCCCGCTCGTCGCCGCGGCCGGACTCCTGCTGATGCTCCGCATCGACACCGACACCTCGTACGTCGTCGACGTCCTGCCCGGAGTGGTCGTCTTCGGCATCGGCGTGACGATCCTCGTGTCACCGCTGACCACCGCCGTGCTCGCGGCGGCGCCCGACCACCTCGCCGGCACCGCCTCCGGGGTCAACAACGCAGTCGCCCGCACGGCACAGCTGCTCGCCGTCGCGGCGCTCCCGCCGCTCGTCGGCATCGTCGGCGGGGCGCTGTCGGACCCAGCGCGCTTCGACGAGGGGTTCGACCAGGCGATGCTCGTGTGCGTCGGCCTGCTCGTCGTGGGTGCACTCGTCGCGTTCACGATGATCCGCAACCGCCCGAGCACCCACGACCTGCCGGTCGAGCGCCAGGCGGGCTGCGACGTCTGCGGGCCGAGGGTCTATCCGCAACCGCCCGTCCACGACGTGAGCTGAAGGGCGAGCACCCTCAGACGGAGGCGGTCTCCGAGCTCGACGCAGCGGGCGGCGTGGTCTGGCGCACCTGGACGACACCCGTGCCCAGGGCGTCGTGCACCGCGCGCTGGAACGCCAGCACGTCGCCCGGCACGTGGTGGAGGCAGTCGCGCCCGTACGCCACGTCGGCACACCAGGCCCGCATGCGCGCGGCGGAGGCCGGCTTGGACGAGGTCTCCGCGAGCGCGAGGAGATCGGCACCCCCGAGCACCGTGAGCAGCGCACTCTCGCGAGGGCCGAGCACCGGGTCCGAGGAGCTGGCGTGCGATCCGGAGGACGTGGCCAGGATGCTCGTGAGGTCGGCCCGGGTAGCGTCTGCCATCGCAGGGGCCGTCATGTGCCAGCGCACGAGGATCTTGAGGACCAGTGTGCGGTGCTCGTCGCGGCGGACGAGCCCTCGCGCGGACATCGTGTCGAGCACGGTCTCGGACAGGCGCGGCGAGAGGTGACAGATGGCGTCGCGCACCCCGAGCGGGATCTGACCCGTCAGCCGCGACAGCCCGTAGCCGAGCAGAGGGTGTCGCGGTCCGGTGCTGACCAGCTCGACCGACCCTGCGGCGTCAAGCCGCAGATGGCCTTCGTGAGCGAGGTCGAGCAGCAGCGCGCCGGCGAGCGCCTGCTCGACGGCAGGAGTGTTGGCGCGCATGCGCCCGCTCTCGGGGTCGAGCGCGAGCAGGGCGAGTTCCTCGACGACCAGCATGCGGCGAGGTTACTCGTGATCTATCTCACAGGCTAGGGAATCGGCTCATCCGGCCGTTGCCAGCGCTCGCGGTGGACGACCTCCGGCAGGGGCCGCCGCCCCCGGGCGCGCGAGCCCTCGACGTCGTCGGAGGCGCGGTACCCGACCGTGATCGCCCCGACCGGGTCATAGTCCTCCGGGATGCCGAAGGTGCTGCGTAGCGTGCCGATGCGCGCTGGTGGGATCCCGAAGAAGCAGGCGCCGAGACCCTCGTCGACGGCGGTGAGCAGGATGAGGAGTGACGCCATGCCGGTGTCGACGAACCAGTACGGTGCCGCCCAGCGCAGCTCGTCGCGGTCCGTCCACCCCTTGTCGGGCTCGGCGTACCGGTCGAGGTAGGCCGCCTTGTGCGCGAGCGGAACGATCACGACGGGGGCGGTGCGCATCCCTCGCAGCCAGCGCGACGGCGACGCGGCACGCTCGGGCGGTGTCGTCGCCGTCCAGAACCGCCCGACGTCCTCGGGGGTGTCGAGGACGAGGAACGCCCATCCCTGGCTGAACCCGGCGCTCGGCGCCCGGGTCGCGTGGTCGAGCATCCGGTCGACGATCTCGTGAGGCACCGGGCGGCCGTCGTACGACCGGACCATCCGCCGGCGACGCACCACCTCGCGGAACTCCACGTCAGGCCCCGCGGTCGTCGCTGTCGGTCGCGCCGTGCAGGTCCGCGCCGTGTAGGTCAGAGAAGTGCATGTCCGCCGCCTCCGCCTCCTCGTCGTACCCGTCCTTCGGTCGGCCGAGACGGGTGCGCAGGTTGCGGCGCGAGATCAGCAGCATGTCCCACGTGGCGGTGTCGACCATGTCGGGATCCAGGTGCTCGAGGGCGCGGATCCCGATGTTGAGCCACCGCTCGGCCGCGAGCGGCTCGCCGGCCGCGTCGAAGAGGTCGGCCATGTAGTGCGCGGACAGGGGCGTGATGTGCCCCGAGCGGCGGTAGCGGTCGGCGTACGGGGCTGCGTCGAGGCCACGGCTCAGCGCCGCACCGGCACGGACGACGTCGGGGTGGATCGCGGAGACGCCGTCGGCCTCCTCCGCCAGCACGAGGACCTCCTCCTGGCGGTCGTACGCGCCCGCGAACCCGAGGTACTCCGAGGCCGCGACGAGCAGAGAGCGCGGGTTGACGTCGTCGACGAGCTCGTACTCGTCGGACGTGGCGTACTCGATGAGCTTCTCGGCCTTGTCACGTGCCGGGAGGTCGGACTCCTCGACGGCGTCGGCCTCGTCCCGCGTGATGCGCATGGTGTCCAGTATCGCCTGCGCGGCACGCCGGCCTCCCCACCGGCAGGGCAGGATGGCGGCCATGGAGGCGTCGGAGGTCGAGTCCGGACCGGGGTGGACCCTGTGGCGCACCGCGGGAGGGACGTGGGTGGAGGTCGGTGACGATCTCGCGCGGGTGCTGCCCGACGGTGTGGACGTCGCGGTGGTCGCGACGGCCTGGCCGCGAGGACGGTGGTCGTTCGGCTTCACCGGCACGGCCGTCCCGTACGAGGCGCCGATGGCGGTGCGGACGGACCCGCTGCTGACCTGCGCCATGACGGTGCTCGCGGCGGCGAAGCAGGCCCGCCTGCGCGACGGGGTGCGCGCGACCTTCGGCGAGGTCTGGGTCGAGGCCCCCGCCGACGGCGTCGGTGCGAGCCGGGTGACGGCGGTCCTCGACGTACGGGCCGAGAGCGCGCGCGACCGCGACGCGGTCCTCGACGCCGTGCGCGCCCAGGCGCAGGGTCGCGCCGAGCGTGACCGTACTCGGGTCGAGATCACCGCCGAGGTGGTGCAGGAGGCGGTGCCGTTCGACGAGAACGCGGTCCGCCACCTCTGCGGCGCCCTCGATGCCCCGACGCTCGCCTCGCCGGGGGCCGACCGGGCCGCCGCGCTCGCCCTGCGGGGCGAGCAGGCGGTCGCGCTCGTGGTCCGGCACCGCGACGCCGACGTCGTCGCTGCTGCCCTCGCCGCTCTGCCCTGAGGTGGGCCCTGAGGTGGGCCCTGTCAGCGCTTCGGCGGGAGGGGGACGAAGCCGGAGGTCCGCTCCATGTACTCGCGGTACGCGGGGCGCTGCGACATCCGGCCCTCGAGGATCCGCTTGCCGGACCCGAAGGCCAGCAGGTAGACCATGATCGCCGGGGCGAAGACGGTCAGCGCCCCGGGCCAGCGGTCGGCCGCCACGAGGAACAGGCCGACCCACACGCACGCGTCGCCGAAGTAGTTCGGGTGGCGGGTCCAGGCCCACAGGCCGCGGTCCATCACCGGTGGTCGGGCGTCCTTGGGCTGTGCCTTGTACCGGTCGAGCTGCCAGTCGCCGACCGCCTCGAAGACGAGGCCCACGACCCAGACGACGGCGCCGACGTACGCCAGCACGCCGAGCGGGCCCTCGAGGAACATCCCGACCTGCACGGGTGCCGAGATCACCCAGGCGAGCACACCCTGGAGCCCGTAGACGACGGCGATGATGCCGAGCTCTCCGCGGTCGCGCAGGAACTCCTCGTACCGCGGGTCCTCGCCGGCCCCGCGACTGCGCCGGCCGATGTGCACGGCCAACCGCAGGCCCCACACCAGCACCAGCACGAGGAGGAGCCAGCGGCGCGCGTCGTCGCCGTGGCCTGCCGAGGCGACGAACGCGACCACGGCCACCGCGCAGAACAGCAGCCCCCAGGCGACGTCGATGACGGCGTGCTTGCCGGCGATCTTCGACGCGGCGTACGTGGCGGCGAGCACGGCGAGCACCCCGAGCGCGGTCCACGGCAACGCCGCCCAGAAGGCGCCGTCGAGATGAGAGGTCATGCGCCCGCCCTCGTCACGAGCATCTGGTCGACGCCCATCCGCCCCTGGGCGAACGCCAGCCCTCCGCCGACGAGATAGAGGCGCCACATGCGTGCCTGCTCTTCCCCGACGAGCGCGACTGCCTCGTCGAAGCGCTTCTCGTACGCCGCCTGCCAGTCCGCGACCGTACGGACGTAGTCCTCACGCATGGCCTCCACACCCAGGATCTCGAACCCGGCGCGCTCGACGTAGGCGAGCGTCTCGGGCAGCGGCCTCATGTGCATGTCGGGTGCGATGTAGGTCTCGATGAACGCCCCTCCGCCCGGTGCGGACCCGGCGCGCCGCGACATCTGCTGCACCAGCACCCGCCCGCCCGGCCGGACGTGCCGGTGCAGGACCGACAGGTACGTCGCGTAGTTCTGCTCGCCGACGTGCTCGCCCATCTCGAGGGAGGCGACGGCGTCGAAGCCGCGTCCCTCGGGCGTACGGTCGCGCGCGTCCAGCGCCCGGTAGTCCTGGAGCCGGACCTCCACGCGGTCGCTGAGTCCCCGCTGCCGCGCCTGCTCGGTCACGTAGGCGTGCTGCTGGGCGGACAGCGTGATGCCGACGACGCGCGCCCCGCGGTGCTCGGCGGCGTGCAGCGCCAACGAGCCCCATCCGCACCCGACGTCGAGCAGCGTCGCGCCCGCGGTCAGGCCGACCTTGTCGCAGACCAGCTCGAGCTTCGCCGTCTGTGCCTGCGCGAGGGTCACGTCGTCCCCTCCGTAGTAGGCGCTCGAGTAGGCCATCGTCGGGTCGAGGAACAGCGCGTAGAAGTCGTTCGACAGGTCGTAGTGGGCGGCGATGACGTCGGCGTCGCGACGCCGGGTGTGCCGCTCACCGTCCAGCCGGATCTCGCCGGCCGGCGGACGCGGGCGGGGTCCCAGAGCGCCCAGTCTCGCCGCGGCGGGCACGGCGCGCACCCAGTCGCGCCAGCCGGGCCGGGTCATGGTCGGCCGGTCGGCGAAGCCCTCCCAGACCGTCCGCAGACCGTCGGCGAGCGCCTCGGCACCACCGGGTACGTCGAGGTCGCCGGTGATGTAGGCCCGTGCCAGACCGAGCTCGCCCGGTGACCACACCAGGTGCCGCAGCGCGCGGCGGGAGCAGACGTCGACGAGCGGTGCGTCGGCCGGTCCGGCGGTGCTGCCGTCCCAGGCCCGCACGCGTACCGGCGGCGCCGAGCCGACGAAGGGCGTGACGAGGTCGAGGAGCCGTCGCGCGGCTCCGTACGAGGTCGTCTCCGTCATGAGGTCGCACCCTCCTGGTGGTCGGCGGCCGGTTTCGAGAGCCCGTACTGGACGACGTCGAGGTAGCCGGAGCGGAAGCCCGCCTCGGAGTAGGCCAGGTAGAACGACCACATCCGACGGAACACCTCGTCGAACCCGAGCGCCGCGACGTCCTCGGCGCGTGCCTCGAAGCGGGCACGCCAGCGGCGCAGCGTCTCCGCGTAGTGCATCCCCATCGACAGCGCCGAGTCGACGCGCAGACCGGCAGCGTCCGAGCGCTCCGCGACGACCTCCTTCGACGGGATCGCGCCGCCCGGGAAGATGTACGAGAGGACCCACGTGCCGGTGTCGCGGCTCGCGAGCATCCGGTCGTGCGGCATCGTGATGGCCTGGAGCCCGACCCGTCCACCAGGGGCGAGGAGGCGGGCGAGCGTCGAGAAGTACTCGTCCCAGTGCTCGGCACCGACCGCCTCGATCATCTCGACGCTGACGATCGCGTCGTACGTGCCCTCGGTGTCCCGGTAGTCCTGGAGGATGACCGTCGCGCGGTCGCCGAGACCGGCGCGCAGCAGTCGGCTGCGCGCGAGCGAGGCCTGCTCCTGGGAGAGCGTGATCGTGGTGACGTCGGCGCCGCGGTCGGCCGCCTCCAGGGCGAGCTCGCCCCAGCCTGTGCCGATCTCGAGGAGACGCCGCCCGGGTCCGACGCCTGCCACGTCGAGAATCCGTGCCACCTTGTGGCGCTGGGCGTCGGCGAGCGTCCCGTCGCCCAGGTCCACGGGCTCACCGGCCAGGGGCACCGCGGGGTCGGTCGGGAAGAGCGCCGCCGAGTAGCTGAGCGTCGGGTCGAGGAAGGTGCGGAAGAGCTCGTTGGAGAGGTCGTAGTGGTGCGCGATGTTGGCACGAGACCCCTCCCTCGTGTTGAGGTCACCGTCCGGGCGACGTGGCACCGCGACCCGACGCAGACGCTGGAGCGGCGCGGGGACCAGTGTCGAGGCGTTCTCGGCGAGCACCGTGAGCACGCCGGTCAGGTCCTCGGCCTCCCAGTCGCCGGCCATGTAGGACTCGCCGAAGCCGATCAGGCCGCGGGAGCCCAGACGCTGGTGGAAATCGGCCGGCCGTACGAGGCGCAGCTCGGGATCACCGGCTCCGCCGCCGCCGCGTACGGTGCCGTCGGGCCGCCGCAGACGCATCGGGAGCCGGCGGACCGCGCCGGCCACGACGGCACGCGCAGCGAGGGCGCGGGCCTGGTTGTCCGGCACCTCCGCGACGTACGGCCAGCGTTCGGGATCGATGCCGAGGACCTGCCTGTCGTCGGCCGGGGCGGTGCGCAGGATGCTCATGCGTGTTCTCCTCGCGGGAAGGGGCGCAGCCCCTTGGCGTAAAGGCGGAGGCCGTGCCAGCGGATCGCGGCACTGACACCTCGGGTCCGCCAGGGCCGCAGAGGTGCGCGCCACAACGACGCGTCCGCGGCGCGCGTCCCGGTCATCGTGGCGGTGAACGGCGCGACGCCCGGCCGGTGCAGGGTCACGACGATCGTCAAGGTGTCGTCGGGTTCGGGAAGGTGCAGTGCGTACCTGCCGTCGACGGGGTGGAACGGCGAGACGTAGAACGCCTTGTCGGTCTCGGCGCGCCCGTCGGCGTCAGGCTCCAGCAGGTAGCAGTGGCGTCCGCCGTAGGTGTTGCGGACCTCCGCGACGACATGGCTGACGGTGCCGTCGCCGTCGTGGCACCAGTAGACGGTCAGCGGGTCGAAGGCATGGCCGAGGACCCGTGGCTGCGCCAGCATCCGCACCCGGGCGGGGCGCGCGACGCCGGACTCCGCGAGCCAGGCGTCGATGTTCTGGCGCATCGTGCGGGCGGGGTCACCCAGGTGGTCGGCGCTGTGGAACCCGGCGAGCCAGCGCAGGCCGACCGGGAGCCGGGGCACCTCGTCGAGGTCCACCAGCCACGCGGCCTGCCGCGAGCGGATTCCGTACCGGACCGGCTCGTGCCGCTGGTGCCGCACCACGACGTCGTAGCGGGCGGTCACCAGCGAACCCCCAGGCTCTCGGCGGCCTGGACGCCCGAGCGGCAGCCGTCCTCGTGGAAGCCCCAGCCCTGGTACGCGCCGGCGAAGGCGAGCACGCCGTCGTTGAGCGTAGGCAGCAGCGGCTGGGTCGCGACGGACTCCGGGGTGAAGATCGGGTGCGCGTAGTCCATGCTCGCCAGCACCTTGTCGTCCGACACCGTGGAACCGTCGTCGTTCAGCGTGACGAACCACCGCGTGCCGGGGTCGAGACGTTGGAGCCGGTTCATGTCGTAGCTGACCCGGACCGCCGACGAGCGGGCGTCGCACGCGGGGATGCGGTAGTTCCACGAGGCCGCGGCGCGCGGGCTCCGCGGCATCACCCGGTCGTCCGTGTGGAGCACGGTCGCGTTGCGGGAGTAGCGCCACGGCCCGAGCGCGGCCGTCTGCGCGGGTGTCGGCTCCGCGAGCAGGCGAAGCGCGTCGTCGGCGTGCGTCGCCACGACTGCCACGTCGAAGCGGGTGCTGTCACCGTCGGCGTCGTGGACCACCACGCCGTCACCGGTGCGGGCCACCGCGCGGACCGGCAGCGCCGTGTGGGTCGCCGTCAGCCCCTTCGCGAGCCGCTCGACGTAGCGCGCCGAACCGCCGACGACCGTCCTCCACGGAGGGGAGCCTGTCACCGACAGCATCCCGTGGTGGGAGAGGAACTCGAAGAGGTACGCGGCGGGGTACTCCGAGGCCGTCTGCGCGTCGCACGACCACACCGACGAGACCAGCGGCACCACGAAGTGCTGGCGGGTGTAGGCGCTGACGTGGTGGCGGTCGAGGAAGGCGCCGAGCGTCATCGCCTGGTCGCCCCCGGCGAGGTGAGCGCGCGCGGCCCGGTGGAAGCGCGGGACGTCGGCGAGCATCCGCAGGTACGCGCCGCGGCGCAGGTGAGCGACGGTCGGGACGAGCCCCGTCATGCCACGCGCGCCTGCGTACTCGAGGCCGCAGCCGTCGCACCGTACGGACATGCTCATCTCGGAGGCCTGCGTCGCGACCCCGAGCTCGTCGAACAGCCGGACGAGATGCGGGTAGGTCCGCTGGTTGTGGACGATGAACCCGCTGTCGACGCCCACCGTGCGGCCGTGCTTGTCGATCAGGTCGTGCGTGTGAGCGTGACCGCCGAGGCGGTCGTCCGCCTCGTACACGGTGACGTCGTACGTGCGTTGGAGCAGGTACGCGGCCGTCAGGCCGGACACCCCTGCTCCGATCACCGCGGCGCGGCGTCTCATCGGACCTCCCTACGTCGTCGCATGCAGGGGGTTCGTTGCTCAGGGGCCCGTGGATGGGTCCTCGACCGGATCTTCTGCATCAGCGCGGTCTGCGAAGGCCCGCAGGACCTCGATCGCGTCTTCCAGGAACTGGTGGACCTCGTCGGCCGTCTCCTTGTCGAGGCCGGCCGTGAGGGAGCGGATCGCTGAGATGAGGGGGGCGGCCGCACGCCCTGCGTCCGCGTACGCGGAGTCCGTCGGGACGAGGCTCGTCCGACGCTTGTCGGTCGGGTGGGGAGCGCGCTCCATGTGCCCGGACGAGACGAGCCGGTCGACCGCGACGGTGGCCGAGGCAGACCGGATGCCGAGGTTGTGCGCGAGATCGCCGACCCCGAGCGGGCTCGGGAGCGCTGCCATCGCATGGTCGAGCGCCTGTGCGTCCGTGACCCCCACCCCGATGTCGGATGCCAACCGGGAGTGAACCGACGGTGCCAGGCGGAGCAGCTCACGCAGCTGCATCCCGACCTGGAAACGGACGTCGGTCCGGTCGACGGGAGGGATGGGGTCCACAGAGCCATGCTACGGGATCATACGGGTAGATAATCTATCTAATGCGATGAAACGGCGACATTTTCATGGGATCACGCGCTGAAGACCGTGCTGTGCCAGCCCTTGCGAGGCTCGCCCGTGAGGTCTTGCATCACGTGCTTGACCTGCGTGTACTCCTCGAACGAGTACGTGCTCATGTCCTTGCCGTAGCCGGACTGCTTGTAGCCGCCGTGCGGCATCTCGGAGACGATCGAGATGTGGTCGTTGATCCACACGCAGCCTGCCTGGATCTCGGCCGCTGCGCGCTGCGCGCGGTAGACGTCGCGGGTCCAGGCCGAGGCGGCCAGGCCGTACGGGGTGTCGTTGGCGAGCCGGAGCGCCTCGTCGTCCGAGCTGAACGGCAGGGCCACGAGGACCGGGCCGAAGATCTCGTCCTGGACCGCCTCGGCATCCTGGGGGAGGCCGGTCAAGAGGGTCGGCTCGTAGAAGAAGCCCGGCCGGTCGGGGGCGGTGCCGCCGCAGACGACGTCGGCGCCCGCCGCCCGTGCGCGGTCGACCATCGCGGCGACCTTGTCGCGGTGCGCCGCCGAGCTCAGGGCACCCAGGTCTGTCGCGGGGTCCTCCGGGTCCCCGATCACGACCTTGCCCATCAGCTCGGCCACGCCCTCCACGAAGGCATCGAACAGGCTCGCGTGCACGTACGCCCGCGTGGCCGCCGTGCAGTCCTGGCCTGCGTTGATGAGGGAGCCCGCGACAGCGCCGCGTACGGCCGCCTCGAGGTCGGCGTCGTCGAACACCACGAACGGCGCCTTGCCGCCGAGCTCGAGGTGGACCCGCTTGACGGAGGCCGCCGCGGTCGTCGCGATCTGCTTGCCGACCGCGGTGGAGCCGGTGAACGACACCATCCGGACCCCTGGATCGCCGACGAGCGCGGTGCCCGTCGAGGCGCCGGGGCCGTTGACGACGTTGACGACGCCGTCCGGGATGCCCGCCTCCGTCGCTGCGCGCGCGAGCATCAAGGAGGTGAGCGGCGTGATCTCGGCCGGCTTCAGGACGACGGTGTTGCCGGCGGCGATCGCGGGCAGCACCTTCCAGGCGGCCATCTGGAGCGGGTAGTTCCACGGCGCCACCGAGCCGACGACACCCAGCGGCTCGCGACGGATGGACGAGGCGTGGTCGGGCGAGTACCGCCCGCTCGCCTTGCCCTCGAGGTGGCGGGCCGCGCCGGCGAAGAACGCCGTGTTGTCGATCGTCCCTGGCACGTCGAACTCGGTGGACATCCGGATCGACTTGCCGGTCTGGAGCGTCTCGGCCGCAGCCAGCTCGCCCGCGACCTCCTCCAGGCGCGAAGCCAGGGCGTGCATCGCCGTGCTCCGCTCGGCGGGGGTCGCACCGGACCACTCCGGGTACGCGCGGGCGGCCGCCGTGACCGCCTCGCGGACGTCCGCGGAGGTGGCGGAGGCGAACGTGCGGACGACCTCGCCCGTCGCCGGGTTGGTGACGACCACGTCGTCGGGACCGGAGCCGTCGCTGAAGCGGCCCCCGACGTACTGGCCCGAGGGCAGGGTCGCGGGATCGAACGCGGGGAGGGCGGAGGTGCTCATGGCGCGATTCCAGCACGGCTCGCGGACGGCCACAACAGCCGCCCTGTCACCTACGGGGACCGACGAGCGACGCGGTGTCGCCTCATTCGAGGGTCTTGGGCAGCGCGATGACGAGGACGCTCGCGAAGAAGGCGAGGACGAAGCAGGTGACGCTCGTGCCGACCGTCTTGGACGACGTCGAGCGGTCCATCACCAGCGGGAGCATCCCCACACCCGCGATCACCGTGAGCACCGCGATCTGAACCCAGGTCGACATGTCGTCCTCCTTGTTCGGCTGTGGTCACAACCTAGCCGGGAGCGCGGTCATCGGCGCTAGCCGCGAAGGCGGTCATCGGCGCTAGCCGCGAAGGCGGTCATCGGCGCTGGTCGTGGACCATCAGCGCCACGCCGAGGGCGAGGCGGGAGTCGGGGTCGTCGAGATCGACGCCGAGGATCTGCTCGAGGCGGTGCAGCCGCTTGTAGAGGGCGGGTCGGCTCCGGTGGCTGACCCGTGCGAGCTCTGTCTTGTTGCCGCCGACCGCGAGGTACTGCCGCAGCAGGCGAAGCATGCCGTCGTCGTGGGTGGCCTCGTGCACCAGGAGCGGGTCGAGCTCGGACTCCGCGAACGCCTGCACGCGGGGGTCGTCGTGGAGAAGGGCGACCAGGCCGTGGAGCCGCACGTCGCGCGCGCGGAAGAACGGCCGCTGCCGGCCGGGCGGGAGCGCGTGAGCAACCTCGGCCACGTGCTGGGCGTGCCGGAGTCTGGCTCCCGCGACGAGCAGCGTGTGTGCGGGGTCACCGGCACCGACCGCGACGACGTCGAGGTCCGGCTGACGCGCGAGCTGACCGTGGAGAGCATCGGCGAGCGCTTCGAGAGCGGCGTCGTCCGGGCGGCCGCCCGCCGCCAGGAGGACGGCGACCTCGGAGGGGCCGAGCGAGCCGAGGAGGACCGGCACGCGTGCGCTGCGTGCCGCCTGGGCGACCCGCTCGACGAGGCCGCGCGCCCGCCGATGGGCAGCGACCGGATCGGTCGAACCGGTCCCGCGAGGGGCGGCTCGGACCACGAGCGCCACGTACGGGGCCGCCGGGGGGAGGCCGAGCGAGCGAGCGCGGGTGTCGGCCTCCGCGTCGTCGCGGATCCGCCCGTCGGCGAGCTCGGTCAGGAAGCCGCCCTGGGCCTGGTGCGCGATGCCGAACCGGTCGCTCTCTGCCATCCGGCCGAGCTCCAGCGCCTGGGCCGCGCGTTCGAGGACCGTCGTCAGGCGGGCCTGGTCGGAGGCGGGGTTGACGACGACGAGCCGACCCCAGCGCTGCTGGAGCCCGACCGAGGTGACCAGCCAGCCCTCCGGACCTGCCAGCCCCGCGGCGGCGGTGGCCGGCACCAGGCGCGAGCGCTTCTCCCAGTCCTTGAGCAGACCGCTGGCAGGGCGGCCGACAGCCGCGTACGCCACGACGTGACGGGAGAGGTCCTCCAGGACGACGGACGACCCGGCGAGCGTGGCGGTCGCCTCGACGATCGCCTGCGCTCCTGCGCCTTCGAGGCTCAGTGCGGTGAACCGTTCGTGCACCCGCCGCGCGAAGTCGACGCGCTCGTACTGCTCGGCCACGATCGCGCGGTGGACGTGCTCGGTGATCTCGACGAAGCGGGCGGTGCGCCGCAGCGCCACGACCGGAAAACGACGCCCTCGCGCCACCCGCAGCGCGGCGGCGGGGACCTCCGGGAACGCCTCGCCGGTCTCGACCATCAGCCCGGTCGCGCCCGCGTCGACCAGCTCTGAGACGTACGCCGCCGCGTCCGCGCTGCCGCCTCGCATCGCCAGCCCGGTCGAGAGCAGCAGCTCGCCGCCGGTGAGGAGGCCGGTCACCTCCCGAACCTCGCTCACGTGGACCCAGCGCACCGGTCGATCGAGCCGGTCGGCACCGGAGAGGACCTCGGGTGCGGCGGCGCGCACGGCGTCCGAGCCGAGGACGGCACGCAAGGTCGGGAGGGGCACGAGGACAGCGTACGGTTCGTCGCCCACCGTGTGGACGGGGGCGACGGAACGTCGGTCACGGTGGCGCTCTCGTGGGCAACGGATCGTAAGGGGCGGGCATCCGCAGGTGACACGTCGTCGGTTGTCGGGCCAGGGTCGGAGGGCGCACGCTCGTCCCATGAGCACCTCGACCTTGATCCCGCACTGGCTCGACGGAGCACCGTTCCTCGGCAGTGCCGAAGCCGCCTCCGCCCGTACCGGCGACGTCACCAACCCCGCCACCGGCGCCGTCACGGCGCAGGTCGCCTTCGCCGACGAGGACGACGCGGCCCGCGTGATCGGCGCTGCCGCCGCCGCTGCCCGCGCGTGGGCGGAGACGTCGCTGACCAAGCGCACACAGATCGTCTTCGCGTTCCGCGAGATCCTCAACGCCCGCAAGGAAGAGCTCGCCGCGCTCATCACTGCCGAGCACGGCAAGGTCCTCGACGACGCGCTCGGAGAGGTGAGCCGCGGCCTCGAGGTCGTCGAGTTCGCCTGCGGCATCCCGCACCTCCTCAAGGGCGGCTACTCCGAGGGCGTCTCCTCGGGTGTCGACGTGCACTCCAAGCGCCAGCCGCTGGGCGTCGTCGGCATCATCAGCCCGTTCAACTTCCCTGCCATGGTGCCGATGTGGTTCTTCCCCCTCGCCATCGCGGCGGGCAACACCGTCGTGCTGAAGCCCAGCGAGAAGGATCCGTCGGCCGCCGTGTGGATGGCCGAGCGCTGGAAGGACGCGGGCCTGCCTGACGGCGTCTTCAACGTGCTCCAGGGTGACAAGGTCGCCGTCGATGCGCTGCTCGACAGCCCTGACGTCAAGGCCATCAGCTTCGTCGGCTCCACACCGATCGCGCGCTACGTCTACGAGCGCGCCAGCCAGTCCGGCAAGCGCGTCCAGGCGCTCGGCGGCGCGAAGAACCACATGGTCGTGCTGCCCGACGCCGACCTCGACCTCGCCGCCGACCAGGCGGTCAGCGCCGGCTACGGCTCGGCGGGCGAGCGCTGCATGGCGATCTCGGTCGTCGTCGCCGTCGGTGGTGTCGGTGACGAGCTCGTCGCGAAGATCGCCGACCGGACGCGGACGCTGCGTACCGGTGACGGCACGCGCGGCGCGGACATGGGGCCGCTGGTCACCGCGGCGCACCGCGACAAGGTCGCCTCGTACGTCGAGGCCGGCGAGGAGGCGGGAGCCAAGCTCGTCGTCGACGGCCGTGAGGTGGTGGCCGACGGCGGCGAGGACGGGTTCTGGCTCGGTCCGACCCTCCTCGACCAGGTCACGCCCGACATGAGCGTCTACACCGACGAGATCTTCGGCCCGGTCCTCTCGGTCGTCCGCGTCGACACGTACGACGAGGCGGTCGCGCTCGTCAACGGCAACCCCTACGGCAACGGCGTCGCGCTGTTCACCAGCAACGGCGGGGCGGCACGCCGCTTCGAGTACGACGTCGAGGTCGGCATGATCGGCATCAACGTCCCGATCCCCGTGCCGATGGCGTACTACTCCTTCGGCGGGTGGAAGAGCTCGCTGTTCGGAGACAGCCACGCGCACGGCACCGAGGGCGTGCACTTCTTCACCCGTGGCAAGGTGGTCACCTCCCGCTGGGGCGACCCGGCGGTCAAGCCCGTCGGTGGCCTCGAGCTGGCCTTCCCGAAGAACCACTGACGCGCGCGCCGTCCCGAAAGGAACACTGATGACCCACCGCACGTACGAGCTCGACCGCGCGCACGTCTTCCACTCGTGGTCGGCCCAGGCGTCGCTGTCGCCGATGGTGATCGAGAGCGCCGAGGGGAGCCACGTCGTCGACGACGAGGGGCGCCGCTACCTCGACTTCTCCTCGCAGCTGGTCTACACCAACATCGGGCACCAGCACCCCCGCGTCGTCAAGGCGATCCAGGACCAGGCGGCGACCCTGTGCACGATCGCGCCGCAGCACGCCAACGCCGCCCGGTCGGAGGCCGCCCGGCTCGTCGCCGAGCTCGCGCCCGAGGGGATGGACCACGTCTTCTTCACCAACGGTGGCGCCGACGCGGTCGAGCACGCGGTCCGCATGGCCCGGCTGCACACCGGGCGCCGGAAGGTGCTCAGCCGTTACCGGTCGTACCACGGGGGCACGCAGACCGCGGTCAACCTCACGGGTGACCCGCGGCGGTGGCCGAACGACTACGGCTCCGAGGGCGTCGTGCACTTCTTCGGCCCGTTCCTGTACCGCTCGGAGTTCCACGCGACGACCGAGCAGGAGGAGTGCGAGCGGGCGCTCGAGCACCTCGAGCGCACGATCGTGATGGAGGGGGCCGACACGATCGCGGCGATCATCCTCGAGACGATCCCCGGCACCGCCGGCATCATGCCGCCGCCGCCGGGCTACCTCGAGGGCGTCCGCGCACTGTGCGACCGCTACGGCATCGTGTGGATCGCCGACGAGGTCATGGCCGGGTTCGGGCGTACGGGCACGTGGTTCGCGCTCGACCTGTACGACGCGAAGCCGGACCTCATCACCTTCGCGAAGGGCGTCACCTCCGGGTACGTCCCGCTCGGAGGCGTGATCATCTCCGAGCCGATCTACGCGACGTTCGCCGACCGCGTCTACCCCGGCGGGCTCACGTACTCGGGGCACCCCCTCGCCTGCGCCGCCGCGGTCGCGACGATCGAGACGATGAAGGACGAGCGGATCGTCGAGGCGGCGGCGACCCTCGGGTCCGACGTGCTCGGCCCCGGCCTCGCCGACCTCGCGGCGAAGCACCCCTGCGTCGGCGAGGTCCGTGGCGTCGGCGCGTTCTGGGCGCTGGACCTGGTGGCCGACCCGCAGACCCGGGAGCCGCTCGCGCCGTACGGCGGGTCGAGCCCGGCGATGAACGAGATCGTCGGCGCGTGCAAGAAGAACGGGCTCCTCCCGTTCGCGAACTACCACCGCATCCACGTCGTGCCGGCCCTCAACATCGCGCACGACGAGGCGCGCCAGGGGCTGGAGATCCTCGACGAGGCGCTGTCCCTCGGCGACGCGCACGTGGCGCGGTAGCTCGCCATGACCCGCACCGTCTTCGAGCGGATGGCTCCGCCCGCTGCGGTCGTCGACGCGTCGTTGTCCGCGACGCGCGACGGCTGCTTCTGGCTGGACGACGTCGGTGACGCCGCCCGGCACCCGGCGCTGGCCGGCGCCCACTCCACCGACCTGCTCGTCGTCGGAGGCGGCTACACCGGACTGTGGACGGCGGTGAAGGCCAAGCTGCGCAACCCCGGGACACGTGTCGTGCTTCTGGAGGCTCAGACCGTGGGCTGGGCGGCGTCCGGACGCAACGGTGGCTTCTGCGACGCGAGCCTCACGCACGGCGAGGACAACGGCCGGGCGCGCTGGCCCGACGAGTACGAGACGCTCGAACGCCTCGGGCAGGACAACCTCGAGGCGTTGTGCAAGGCCGTCGACGCGCTCGGCATCGACTGCGAGCTCGAACGCACCGGCACCCTCGACGTCGCCGTGGAGCCGCACCAGGTCGCGTGGCTCGAGGAGGGTGAGGGCGAGGTGCTCGACACCGCCGCCGTACGGGCACAGGTGAACAGTCCCACGTACCTCGCAGGGGTGTGGCACCGCGACTCCACCGCGATGCTGCACCCGGCGAAGCTCGCCAAGGAGCTGGCCCGGGTGGCCGCGGGACTGGGCGTCGAGATCTTCGAGCACAGCGCGGCCGAGTCGCTGGAGGCCTCCGGGCGTCGCGGGCCGGTGCTGGTGCGGACACCGCGAGGCTCCGTCCGGGCCGACCGGGTCGTCCTCGCGACGAACGTGTTCCCGTCGCTGCTGCCGCGCTACGACCTGTTCACCGTGCCGGTCTACGACTACGCGCTGATGACCGAGCCGCTCACCGCCGCCCAGCGTCAGGCGATCGGCTGGGACAACCGGCAAGGCGTCGGCGACATGGCGAACCAGTTCCACTACTACCGCCAGTCCGCCGACGGGCGGATCCTGTTCGGCGGGTACGACGCCGTCTACCACTACGGCGGCAAGGTCCGCTCGGCGTACGAGCACCGGCCGGCGACGTACCGGACGCTCGCGTCGCACTTCCTCACCACGTTCCCGCAGCTGGAGGGCATCGGGTTCACCCACCGGTGGGCAGGTGCCATCGACACGTCGACGCGGTTCTGCGCGTTCTTCGGGCTGGCGAAGCAGGGGCGGGTCGCGTACGCGGCAGGGTTCACCGGCCTCGGTGTCGGCGCCACCCACTTCGCAGCCGACGTGATGCTCGACCGGCTCTCCGGCGAGCGGACGCCGCGCACGGAGGTGGAGATGGTGCGCAAGAAGCCGGTGCCGTTCCCGCCGGAGCCGGCCGCGGCCGTCGGCATCAACCTGACGCGGTGGTCGCTGGACCGCGCCGACCACCGTGGCGGCGCCCGCAACGCCTGGCTGCGCGCGCTCGACGCCGTCGGGCTCGGCTTCGACTCGTGAGCGCGCCGGAGCAGGACCAGCAGGTACGTCACCGGGCAACGGAAGGTAGCCGATGACCACGACCACGACCACGGTCTCGCTTCGCGGGGTCCGCAAGTCCTACGGGGCGGCGACTGCCGTCGACGGGGTGGACCTCGACATCGCCGAAGGGGAGTTCCTCTCCCTGCTCGGACCGTCCGGCTGCGGCAAGACGACGCTCCTGCGGATGATCGGCGGTTTCGAGGAGCCTGACGGCGGGGACGTCCTCCTTTCCGGGACGTCGGTCGTCGGCGTGCCGCCGAACCGGCGTGCCGTCAACACGGTCTTCCAGGCGTACGCCCTGTTCCCGCACATGACCGTCGCCGAGAACGTCGCCTATGGCCTGCGCCAGCGGCGGGCAGGGCAGCCGCGCCCGAGCAAGAGCGAGATCTCCGAGCGTGTCCGCGAGGCGCTCGCGCTGGTCCGGATGAGCGAGTACGCCGAGCGGCGCCCCAAGAAGCTGTCCGGCGGGCAGCAGCAGCGTGTGGCCCTCGCCCGCGCGATCGTGAACCGCCCCGACGTGCTTCTGCTCGACGAGCCGTTGTCCGCCCTGGACCGCAACCTCCGCGAGCAGATGCAGGTCGAGCTGAAGCTGATCCAGCGTCAGGTCGGCATCACGTTCGTCTTCGTCACCCACGACCAGGCCGAGGCGCTGTCGATGAGCGACCGGATCGTGGTGATGAACGCCGGCCGGATCGAGCAGGTCGGGACGCCCGAGGAGGTGTACGGCGCACCGGCGACGGCCTTCGTCGCCGGCTTCATCGGCACTCAGAACTTCGCCGAGGGCGTCGTGAAGGGCGGCGCCGTGGTGGCCGGCGGCGTCACCTTCGCGCCCGAGCCGACCGTGCTCGACGGGGTCTCGGAGGGAGTCGGGGCACGCGTCGCGGTGCGCGCCGAGGCGGTGACCGTGACGCCGCAGGCGCCGGAGGTGGGCGCGGCGAACGCCGTTGCCGGCACGCTCGCCAGCACCTCGTTCCTCGGCGACGTCGTTCAGCACGTCGTGCTCGCCGAGGACGGTCGCGAGGTCCTGGCGAGGACGCCGGCGACGGCCTCGCGGGCGCTTGCCACCGGCACGACGGTCTGGGCGACGTGGGAGCCGTCCGCGGTCCATGTCTTCCCGGAGGGCCAGGGATGACGCGCAGGCGTCCGCCCGAGACCGTGCGCGTCCTCGCGCCGCGCTCCGAAGCGGGACGGATCAGCAGGCGCGCGCTGCTGGGCGCCTTCGGGGCGATCGGGACGGCGACGCTGCTCGGCTGCGGTGGCAACCGCACGGTGGCGACCACCGCCAAGCCCGACGGCACGCTCGAGGACCGCCTCAACGTGTACTCGTGGGGCGACTACGAGAGCCCGGACAACGTCCGCGCGTTCCGGGACGCCCACAACCTGACCGTCCAGGTCGACAGCTTCGCGTCCAACGAGGAGATGATCGCCAAGATCGGCGCCAGCAGGGGGACGAGCGGGTACGACGTGCTGGTCCCCTCCGGCCAGTTCGTCCCGATGATGGTGGCGAACGACCTCCTGTCGCCGCTCGACCACAGTCTTATCCCCAACATCTCCCGCCTGGAGCCGGCGTTCACCGACCAGCCGTGGGACCCGGGCAACACGCACGCCGTCCCGAAGGCGTGGGGGACAACCGGGTTCGCGTACGACACGACCAAGATCGACGGTCGTCCCGAGTCTTGGCGCGACTTCCTCGAGCTCGCTGCTGGCCAGGCGAGCGGCTCCGTCTCGCTCCTCGACGATCCGTGGGAGGTGTCGTCGATCTACTTCGGTGCGGAGGGAATCGACCCGAACACGACCGATCCGACGGCGCTCGACGCGGCAGAGGCGTACCTGACGACCGAGCTCGCCCCGCACGTGCGTACCTTCAGCTCGGCGCCGACCCAGAGCATCGTGCAGAACGAGCTCGCGCTGCTACAGATGTACAACGGTGACGCCCGGCTTGCGATCACCGAGTCCGACGATCCCGACCGCTGGCGCTTCGTCTACCCGACACCGACCGCGAACCTGTGGGTCGACACGTGGGCGATCGCGCGCGGTGCGCAGCACGTCGACGCTGCGCACGCGTTCATCAACTTCATGCTCGGCCCCGAGACCGCCATCGGCGAGGTGGACTGGAACGGCTACCCCACCGGGATCGCCGGTCAGCGCGCGCTCGCCGAGGAGTGGGAGCTGGACATGCTCGACCTCATCTTCCCGCCGGACGACGTGGTTGCGCGGCTCACTCCGGCCGAGCTGACCGACGCTCAGGACCGCCTCACCGCGATCCTCGAGCACGTCCAGTCGAAGGCGGGGTGACGACGATGTCGCGGCTCCGAATCCGCGCGACCAGCGCGTGGCTGTCCTTCCCGCTGTGGGCGTGGCTGGCGTTCTTCGTTTTCATGCCGCTCGCGCTCGTCGTCTGGTACTCCTTCGGCGAGAAGCCTGATCTCTTCACTGCGGTCTCGAACGACCAGCTCTCGTTCGATCGGTACGGCGAGGTCCTCGACGGCGTCTTCATGTCCACGTTCTGGGCGACGTTGCGGATCGCCGGAGCAGGGACGCTGCTCTGCCTGCTGGTCGGCGTCCCGTTCGCGTACTGGATGGCGGTCAAGGTGGACCCGCGGTGGCGTCCGCTCCTCCTCGCTCTGGTGCTGGTGCCCTTCTGGACGAACTTCCTCGTCCGGACCCTCGGCTGGCAGATCTTCCTGGCACCCAACGGCATGGCGTCCGACGCGCTCCAGTGGCTGGGTGTCCTGAACGGTCCGCTCGACATCCTCTACACGCGGGGAGCCGTCCAGCTCGGCGTCGTCTACAACTACCTGCCGCTGATGATCCTGCCGCTCTACGTGGTGTTCGAGCGCCTCGACCCGAGCCAGCGGGAGGCGAGCCGCGACCTCGGTGCCGGACGGTGGAAGACCTTCTTCTCCGTCACGGTGCCCGAGGCGCTCCCCGGCATCGCGTCGGGATGTCTCCTGGTGTTCATCCCGCTGATGGGCGACTACCTCACCGCGTCGGTGCTCGGCGGTGCGCGCGGGACGATGATCGGCCAGGTCGTCGCCCGCCAGTTCACGTCGGCCCAGAACTGGGCGCTCGGCTCGGCCATGGCGGTGACGCTGATGGCGTTCGTGCTGCTGACCGTCGTGCTCGCCGCCGCCGTCTTCCTGCTGGTCCGGACGGTCGTCCGGCGAGCCCGCCACCTTGACCTGGAGGTGACGCCATGAGCGCCGCGCGTACCCGTCGGCCTCGGGATCCGCTGAGCCGTGCGCTCACGGTCCTGGGCGTGCTGGTCTTCGTGTTCCTCTTCCTGCCGATCCTGGTGATCGTCGTCTACTCGTTCAACACGGGCCGGCTGCTCGGCGCGTGGGACAGCTTCGGGTTCGACGCGTACACCCGAGCCTGGAACAACCCCGTCATCGGTGACGCGGTCCGTACGTCGCTGATCGCCGGCGTGCTCGCGTCGATGGTGTCCACCGTGCTCGGCACGATCGGCGGAGTCGCCCTCGCGCGTGCCCGTGCCGGGGCACGCTGGGCCGGCCTCCTGACGGCACTGCTCGCGGTCACGCTGATCACGCCGGAGGTCATCGACGGCATCGCGATCCTGCCGTGGCTCGTCACCCTCGGGACGGACGGCGGCCTCGCGGTCGTCAACAACGGCATGGTGCGCCTGGTGATCGTGCACACCTCGCTCGCGGTCGCCGTGGTCACGTTCATCGTGCGTGCGCGGATGCGAGGGATGGACGAGCAGATCGAGGAGGCGGCTGCCGACCTCTACGCGGCTCCGTGGAACAGGTTCCGTCAGATCACGCTTCCGTTGGCCTCGCCCGGCATTCTCGCCGGTGCGCTGATGGCGTTCACGCTGAGCCTCGACAACACGATCGTCGCGTCGTTCGTCCAGGTACCGGGCTACACCCCGTGGCCGGTCTACGTGTTCGGATCGCTCAAGGTGGGCCTGCGCCCGGAGATCGCTGCCGTGTCGACCGTGATGCTGCTGCTGACGCTCGCCGCGCTTGCCGTCGTGTGGGCAGTGCTGCGGCGGTCCGGGGACGACAACGCCTCGGTCGCCTCGACCTTCACCGGAGGATGAGCACGATGACAAAGGCACGTGAGCGGCTTCGGTCGGCCGCAACCGGAACCCATCCGCTCGAGCCAGGAACGCTCGACCCGACGGACGTCGTCGACGGCTCGCCGAGCACGGCGTCCACCGAGCTCGCGGCGCTCGACGGCGCGTCCGTCGGACTTTGGGAGATCACCGCCGGCACGGTCCGGGACACCGAGATCGACGAGGTGTTCGTCGTGCTGTCCGGCGACGCGACGGTGCGCTTCGAGGACGGCAGCGCGCTCGAGCTCGGTCCGGGCGTCGCGGTCCGGCTGTACGCAGGCGACCGTACGGTGTGGGAGGTTCGCGAGACGCTGCGCAAGGTCTACCTGGCCTGATCCGTCCCGGTTTCGACCCGCCGGGCCGACGCACGAGGGATCATGGGGTGGTGAGCGCCTTCGGCACGCCCCGACCGCGACGTGCGGACGCGTCGTGGCGGGCACGTCTGGCGGTGGTCCTGCTGCTTCTGACGCTCAGCGCGGCGTTCCTCACCGACCTCGGGCAGAGCCGTGCCGACGCGGTGCGGTGCGAGCGGTTCACCTCGCAGTCCGAGGCACGCCGTGCGGTCGTCGCCCCCGCCCTCGGGAAGCGGGTCGTCGTGATCGGCGACTCCTGGTCCGCGGGCCTCGGCCTGGACGATGCCGGCGACGCCTGGACCTCGCGGCTGTCCGGGCAGGTGCACGTCGACGCATTCTCCGGTTCGGGGTTCAGTCGGTCGGCGAGCCCGTGCGACGGCTCGTGGTTCGGCGCCCGTGCCGGCCGTGCCGTGGCCGGGGGCGCGGACCTGGTCGTGGTGGCAGGAGGTCTCAACGACGTCGACCAGCCGGTGGGTGCCGTCCGAGCGGGCTTCGCGCGGGTGATGCGTGCGGTGGGGGAGCTGCCGGTCGTCGTGGTCGGACCCGCGTCCGCGCCGTCGCGCGCCGGGGGTGCGCCCGAGGTCGACACGCTCCTCGCCGATCTCGCGGAAGCCCACGGTGCCGCCTACGTCTCGACGCTCGGTCTCGACCTTCCATACCTCGAGGACGGGCTGCACCTGTCGCCGGAGGGCCACCGCGCGTTCGGCGACTTCGTCGCGACGCGCCTGGAGGTTCTCGGCGGGTAAGGTCCGTGCATGGAGCGGAACGAGCCTCCCGACCCCGAGGTGGTCGAGCTCGCGCACCGGATGTTCGACCTGGCGCGCGACGGTGACGCCGACAGCCTGCTCGCGTACGTCGACGCCGGCGTACCCCTGGAGATGACCGACCCCGACGGCAACACGCTGCTGATGCTCGCGGCGTACCACGGCCATGCCGACGTGGTGCAGCGTCTGCTCGATGCCGGCGCGGACGTCGACCGGCTCAACGACCGCGGTCAGAGCCCGCTCGCGGGCGCCGTCTTCAAGGGGGAGGACCTCGTGGTGTCGCTGCTCATCGGCGCCGGGGCCGACCCGGACCTGGGGACGCCGTCGGCCCGGGCGACGGCCGCGATGTTCGGCCGGGACAACCTGCTGACCTGACGACCCACGGCGGACACCTCGTCCGTCGCGGCAGCGAGGCGCTACAGTCGATCCCACGACAGGGGAGCGCGGGTGCCCACGGGCACGGTGCGCTGAGAGTGCGGAAAGCCCGCAGACCCTCCGAACCTGCACCGGTTAGCACCGGCGAAGGGAGTCACCCATGGCTGAGGCCATTCGTTCTCGCACGTCCGCGACCACCCGTTACCGCACGGTCGACCTCGTCACCGTCGCGATGCTGGGGGTCGCGCTCGGTGTCGTCTTCTGGGGCTGGAACCAGCTGTTCGCCGTGGTGAGCGGCACTGCGCTGTTCGCCTTCCCGCCGAGCTCCGGGCTCATCTGCGGCGTCTGGCTGCTCGGCGGTGTCGTCGGCGGTCTCGTCGTCCGCAAGCCCGGTGCCGCGGTCGGCACGGAGCTGGTCGCGGCCACGGTCTCGGCGCTGCTCGGCAACCAGTGGGGGATGTCCGTCGTCGTCTCGGGACTGATCCAGGGGTTCGGCGCCGAGCTCGTCTTCGCCGTGTTCCTCTACCGGCGGTGGGGCGTCGTCGTTGCCGCGCTGGCCGGTGCGCTGGCGGGCGCTGGTGAGGCCGTGTACGAGTGGTTCGCCTACTACGCGGACTGGTCGTTCGGCTACCAGCTCGTCTACCTCGCGTTCTTCGTGGTCTCCGGCGCGCTCGTCGCCGGGGTCGGCGGCTGGGCCCTCGTCCGTGCGCTCGCGTCGACCGGGGCGCTCGACGCGTTCGGACCGGGACGCGACTACCACGCACGCACGGCGGTGTCTGCGGACCACGATCAGGCGTGACCGGCTCGATCACGCTCCGCGGTTTCGGCTGGCGCCCGCTCGGTCGGCGGGCCCCCGTCGTCGCCGGACTCGACCTGCGGGTCGAGCCCGGTGAGCGCGTCCTGCTCGCCGGTCCCTCCGGTGCCGGCAAGTCGACCGTGCTCCGCGCCGTCGCCGGGGTGCTCGCGACGGCCGGTGACGGCGACCTGCTCGGCGAGGTCGAGACCGAAGGCCGGATCGGTCTGCTCCTGCAGAACCCGGGTGACGCCGTCGTCGCCGAGCGGATCGGGCGTGACGTCGCGTTCGGTCTCGAGAACGCGCGCGTCGCCCCCGATGCGATGTGGCCCCGGGTGCGTGCCGCGCTGGAGGCCGTCCGCCTCCCGTACGGGGTGCAGCACCCGACGGCGGCGCTCTCGGGAGGCGAGCTCCAGCGTGCGGCGCTCGCCGGGGTCCTCGCGTCGCGGGCCGACGTCCTGCTCCTCGACGAACCGACCTCGATGCTCGACGACGCGAACGCCGAGGGCGTGCGCCGGTGCATCACCGACGTCGTGGCCGAGAGCGGGGCGACGCTCGTGGTGGTCGAGCACCGGCTCGCGCCGTGGCTCGACCACGTCGACCGGGTCGTCGTGCTCGGGCGCGACGGGGAGGTGGTCGCCGACACGGATCCGGCGACGTTCGCGGCCACGATGCGCGACGACCTTGCCTCCGCGGGCGTCTGGATGCCGGGCGTGCCCGCGCCCGAGCCCGTCGAGCCTCCCGCCGCGCTCGTCGTGCCGCATCGTCGGCCTGCGCCGACCCTCGAGGCGGTCGCGCTGAGCGTCGACCTCCGCCGCACCGACATGCGCGGGACGGTCGTCGCGGCCGCGCTCCGGGAGGTCGACGCCACGCTCGCACCCGACGCGGTCACGGTCCTCGGCGGGCCGAGCGGTGCCGGCAAGTCGACTCTGCTGGCGACCCTCGGCGGACTGCAGCGTCCCACCGCGGGGGAGGTGCGTGGCCTGGGCATGCCGCCGCACCGGATGCGGTCGCGTGCGCTGGCGGCGGTCGTCGGGTGGGTCCCCCAGAACCCCGAGCACGGGTTCCTGACGACCCGCGTCCGCGACGAGGTCGCGGCCACCTCCCGGCGGGTCGGCGTCGACGTCGACGTCGACGCGGTGCTCGCGCACCTGGGCCTCGACCGGCTCGCCGACGCCAACCCGTACCGGCTCTCCGGCGGCGAGCAGCGCCGGCTCGCCCTCGGCGCCGCGCTCGCACACCGCCCGTCCGTGCTGCTCCTCGACGAGCCCACCGTCGGCCAGGACCGCGGCACCTGGGCGGCGGTCGCAGGGTGGATGCGCGCGGCCGCGCACGGCGGTGCCGTGGTCGCCGCAGCGAGCCACGACAGTGCGCTGGTGAGCTGCGCCGACCATGTGGTGCGCCTCGCGGACGGACGCAACGCCATACCCGCGCCGCGCGTCGAGGGGGCACGATGAGGCGCCTCGTCCCGGCTGCGAACCCGTTGGTGCTGCTGGCCATGGGGACGCTCGCGATCGTCGCGTCCTTCGCGGTGCGCGACCTGAGGACCGCCGCTGTCGCGCTGGGAGCGTACGTGCTTGCCGGTGTGCTGCTGCTGCCGTCCCCACGGTTCGCGCTGGCGCGGTTCGCGGCGATCGCGGTGGCGTCGGTCTCCCTGGTCTGGTCGACGTGGTGGCTCGGCGGGCGTGACCTCGAGGTCGCGCTGACGGCGGGTCTGCGGATCGTCGTCCTCGCCCTGCCCGGAGCCGTGCTGGCCGCGTTCGTCGACCCGTCACGGCTCGCTGACCAGCTCGGCCAGCGGCTTCGTCTGCCGGCGCGGCCCGTCGTCGCGTTCGCCGCGGCGATGCAGCGCTTCGGTGCCCTGCGCGAGACCTGGGGCCAGCTCGACCGAACCCGGCGAGCGCGTGGCTACGGACCCACACGCAACCCGCTCTCGCGCGGACGGCACGCGGCCTCGCTCGCGTTCGCGCTGCTGGTCAGCGCGCTGCGCGACGCGGCGCGGATGTCGGTCGCGATGGACGCACGAGGTTTTGCCGGGGCGCAGACCCGGACATGGGCCGAACCGGCGCCATGGACCCGGGCGGACACCGGCCTGCTCACCCTCGGAGTCGTCCTCGCCGCGGTCCCTTGGCTCGTACGGTGAGACGGCCGGTGTGCCGCGCATCACGGTCGACCTCTAGGATCGGGGCGCAGTAAGCGATCGCTTAGTACGGAGGCCCCGATGCGCACCTTCAAGAACCTTGCCGAGCTCGCGTCCTGCACGGGCGAGGAGCTCGGCGTCAGCGACTGGCACGAGGTCACCCAGGAGCAGGTGAACCTCTTCGCCGAGGCGACCGGTGACCACCAGTGGATCCATGTCGACCCGGAGAAGGCTGCCCACGGGCCCTTCGGTCGCACGATCGCGCACGGTTACCTCACGGTGTCGCTGATCCCCATGCTGTCGGCCGAGACGTACAAGGTCGAGAGCGTCAGGATGGGCGTCAACTACGGGTCCGACAAGGTGCGCTTCCCGGCGCCGTTGCCCGTCGGCTCACGCGTCCGCGGGCGGGCGAAGCTCGTCGAGGTCGTCCCGGTCGCGCTCGGCCAGCGCGTCACCGTCGAGTTCACGGTCGAGGCCGAGGGCGTCGACAAGCCGGTGTGCGTCGCGCGTACGCTCGCGATCTTCGCGGAGTAGCCGCCTCACGTCACCGGTCCCGTGTCCGGCAACCGCCCGAGGACTCAGAGGCTCCTGCCCCACGCGCACCCGAGGACGGCGAGCGCGACCGCCGCGACGAGCACGCCCAGCCCGTACGTGGCGGCGAGGCCGTAACGCTTCTCCCGGATCAGCGCGACGGTCTCGAAGCTGGCCGCGCTGAACGTCGTGTAGCCGCCGAGGAAGCCTGCCCCGACCGTCACCACGACGTCGGGCGGGGTCCGGTCACCGGACGCCAGGCCGACGAGGCAGCCCAGCACGAGAGAACCGGTCAGGTTGACGATCGTGGTTCCCCAGGGGAAGCCAGACCGCGTCGTCCTGGCCGCGACCGTCCACGTGACCACGTACCGCACGCCGGCCCCTGCGCCGCCGGCCACGGCGAGCACCAGGAACTGGAGGAACGTCACGACTCCGCCCCCCTGGCCTCGTGCCTGTCCGTCGCGCTCCGGGCATGGAGCCTGGACGCGAGCGCGATGCCCAGCAGCGTCGCGCCGGCGCCGACCACGACGGTGCCCAACGCGTACGCGAGACCGGTGCCGATCCTCGAGTCCTCGAGCAGCGCGGCAGTGCCTGTCGCGAACGCGCTGTAGGTCGTGAGGCCACCGCAGAACCCCGCACCGACGAGCAGCACGAAGCGCCTGGTCCGCTCCGGCGCAGGAGCGGTGCGGGTCAGTGCTTCGTACAGGTAGCCGAGGATGAACGCGCCGAGCACGTTCGCCAGCGGTACCACGAGCAGGACCCCGTCCGTGTGCCGACCGGCGAGCACAAGTCCCTCGCGCGCCGCCGCACCGAGGGTTCCTCCGCAGATGACGAGGCCGATCGATGCTGCGCGAAGGGGCGCGAGTCCCCGTCTCGTCGTACCCACCCTGAATGGTTCCTCGCTCTCGTGCCGTGCGACCGGTGCGGCGGATGTCCCTCCCATTGTCCGCCACACGCACCACCCCTCGCGATCTTCGCGGAGCAGCCGCTGCTACAGGGACTTCCCCCAGACGAATCCGAGGAGCGCGAGCGCGACCCCTCCCGCGAGGATGCCGAAGGCGTAGGCGACAGCCGCGACATAGCGCATCTCGCGGATCAGCTGAACGGTCTCGAAGCTGGCCATGCTGAACGTCGTGTATCCGCCGACGAAGCCCGACCCGACGACGGCGCGCACGTCTTCGGAGGCGAGCCTGCTGACGACGAGGCCGGTGAGAAACCCGAGCACGAAGCAGCCGCTCAGGTTGATGAGCGCGGTCGAGATCGGGAACGGTGGCTCGGGGTTCCGCGACCGGATCGTCTCGTCGAGGACGAAGCGCACGCATGCGCCGACGCCACCCGCCGAGATCATCAGCAGGAAGAGCGGAAACGTCATGTCTCCACCCCGGTACCGTCGGTGCTCCGCGCCTGCAACCGCGACGCGAGCATGAACCCGGCGAACGTGGATACGGCACCGAAGATGATCGTTCCGACGGCGTACATGACACCGATGTCGGCCCGTGAGTCGTACAGGAGCACGGCCGTCTCGGTAGCGAGGTAGCTGTACGTCGAGAGGCCGCCGCAGAACCCGACCCCGATGAGCTGCATCCAGCGTGAGGTGTTCTCGGTGCCAGGCGCCTTGCGGGCGAGCGCCTCGAACAGGTAGCCGAACACGAACGCGCTGAGGATGTTCGCGACGGGGACGACGATCGGGATCCCGTCTCTGTTCGGGATGGCGAGCTTGAGGCCCTCGCGCGCCGCGACTCCGACCATCGCACCCACGAAGACGAGCGCGACCGAGACACCGCGGATATTCGTCGGCCGGGCGTTCGACCCCATGAGAGAAGCCCCCGTCGCGTGGTGAGAGTCGCCTCCTGCCGACCGTAGGCCGGATGGTCGAGGCCCGCGCGACGGACGTGTCCTGGCAGGGCTGTTCGGCTTGCGAGGGTTCTGACCGCGGCGAACCATCGAGAACGACGACACACCCGGGTTGGTGGTTTGTCCGGTCCAGCCGTGAGCGCTGACGAGGGGTAGGTGCGGACATGCGCGTCGTACTCGAGGACGTCAAGGTGCAAGGGCGCCGCGGCCCGCTGCTCGACATCGACCACTTCTCGGTGGACAACGGCGAGTGCGTCCTGATGGCAGGCGAGCCGGGCCAGGGGAACACCGCGATGGCTCTGGTCGCCACGGGGCGGCTGACACCGTCGGGGGGCAACGCGACGCTCGTCCGCGACGACGGGACGACGACCCACGACAAGGTGGAGCTGCGGCAGCTCACGGCCGTCGTCGACCTGCCTGCTGTTTCCGAGCCCGACGACGCGGTGCCCGTCGGGACCGTCGTCGCCGAAGGCCTTGCCCTCGCCCGTCGCGGCTCGATGCCCGGTGAACCGACGAAGTGGCTCCGTACCCACGACTGGGAGGAGCTCCGGTCGGTCCGGATGGACGCGATCCCAGGAGCCGTGCGTACGGCCCTGCTCAGCGCTCTGGCGGCCGAGCGCGCGGATGTCCGGTTCCTCGTGCTGTCGCTCCCGGACCGTCACGGCGGTGAGCCGGTGGACTGGTGGGAGATCGCGCAGTCCTACGCATCCGCCGGCTACGGGGTCCTCGTTCAGTGTGGACGGTCGTCAGCGCGGGACCTCGGTGCCAACCTCCCTGCCGCCCGGGGCGACAGCGCCCGCCAGGCGACACCGGTCGAGGCCGTGCGCACCCGCCCGCAACCGGTCGATCCCGAGCGCTCGCCGTCCGACGAGGCCGTCGATTCCGCCTGGCTGTTCGACGAGAGGGAGGAGGATCGATGATCGCGATCCGGCTGGCCGTCTCGGAGATCCGGCGCATCAGTGCCGGAACGCTGCCCAAGCTGGCGATCCTCGCCATGGTCGTGATCCCTTCGTTGTACGCAGGGCTCTACCTGTTCGCCAACGAGGACCCGTACGGCGAGCTCCACCGCGTACCGGCGGCCCTCGTGGTGCAGGATCGTGGGGCGACCACGACCGACGCGATCAACGGGACGACCGAGAAGGTCGACTACGGAGGCGAGGTCGCCGACCGCCTCTTGCGCGGTGACGGCGGATTCGGCTGGGTCGAGACGACGGAGGGAGAAGCGGAGTCCGGTGTGCGGAACGGACGCTACGACGCCGCGCTCATCATCGGTCCGCAGTTCTCCGAGCAGCTGACGTCGTCCGCCCGGTTCGAGCCGGAGAGGGCAGGGCTCACCCTCATCACGAACGACGCGAACAACTACCTCGTCACCCGGGTCGCCGAGACGATCGTGGGAGATGTGCGGGACGCGATCGCGACACAGGTCGGCACCGTCGCCGCGGGCACCTTCCTCGACGGCCTCGCCGTCGTGCACACCGATCTCACCAAGGGGGTGAACGGCGCCCAGGAGCTCGTCACCGGCTCCAGTCGGCTCACCAGCGGGACCGCCGAGCTCGTCGACGGGACGGCGACGCTCGCGCGTGGCGCCGAGGAGGCAGCGAACGGGGCCGCCCGCCTCGAGTCGGGTGCCGACGAGCTGGCGAGCGGGACGCGTCGCGTCGCCAACGGAGCGAGCACGCTCTCGAACGGGCTCGACGAGCTGGAGCGTCGTACGGGAAGCCTGCCGTCGGACACGCGCACGCTGGCGAACGGCGCGCAGGAGGTCGCCGCAGGAAACGCGGAGGTCGCCGCCGTCGGTGACGACGCGGCCGAGGTGGCGGGCGCGGTGGTCGACCAGTTCCGTGCCGCGCGATCCTCGCTCGACGAAGGCCTCGACGCGCTCGTCGAGCAGGGGAGGATGACCGACGCCGAGAGAGACGCCCTGATGGCGTTGTTCGCCGACGCCGAGGTCCCGGTCGACGCGGTGGCGGCCCAGATCGAGAGCGCCGCGGACCGGCTGGACGCGCTGAGCAAGGGCTCCTCCGAGGTCGCCGCAGGCACCGAGAAGCTCGCGGCCGCGGCCCCCGTGCTCACGCAGGGCGTCAGGAAGGCTGCGTCGGGCGGAGCCGAGCTCGCCTCGGGATCGGCGCGCGTCGACCGCGGCGCCCAGACGCTCGCGCGTGGCACCGGCACGCTGGCGGACGGGACGGAGAAGGTGGCGAACGGCGCCGAGCGGCTCGCCACCTCGAGCACCGCGCTGCGCAAGGGCAGCGCAAGGCTCGAGACCGGGACCAGCGAGCTCCGGAACGGGCTGCAGGACGGGCTGCGCAAGGTCCCCGACCTGGACAAGGCGACCGCGCGTGACACCGCGGACACGATCGGTGACCCGGTGGCCGTCAAGGAGGACACCCTCGCGCGCGCCGGGTCGTACGGTGCCGGCCTCGCCCCGTTCTTCATGTCGCTCGCGGCATGGATCGGGGCGTACGTGCTCTTCCTGCTCGTCCGGCCGCTGTCGTCGCGTGCCCTCGCGGCGAACGGTCCGGCGACCCGGACGGCGCTCGGCGGGTGGATCCCGCCGGCGGTCGTGGGGGTGGTCCAGGTCGTGGTCATGTTCACGATCGTCCGGTTCGCGCTCGACATCGACCCTGTCGACGAGGTGGCGACGGCCGCCGTGCTCGTCATCGCGTCGATGACCTTCGTCGCGATCCTGCAGGCGCTCAACGCCTGGCTCGGTGAGGTGGGCGAGTTCCTGGGGCTCGTCCTCATGCTCGTCCAGCTCGTCACGGCGGGCGGCACCTTCCCGTGGGAGACGATCCCCGAGCCGCTGCGGTCGCTGCACTGGCTCCTGCCGATGTCGTACGGGGTCAACGGACTGCGGCAGACGCTCTACGGGGGCGAGGCATGGATCGTCGCCCGGGACCTCTCGGTGCTGGTCGCCGTGTTCGTCGTCGCGATCCTCCTGACCGCGCTGGCGGCCCGACGGCAGAAGGTCTGGACGCCCAAGCAGCTGCAGCCCGAGCTCGTCATCTGAGCCGCTCCCGGCGGCGTCCGCCGGCCGCAGCACCCTCCTCCGCCCCGGGGCTGAGGCGAAAATCGTTGCCGCTACGGTGGAATGAAGTCGCGCTCACATAAGTTGATAACATCAGACTCAATTAACAAGAGTGCTGGCAAAGCGGGTCCGCGCCGAACCCATGGCGCGCCCCGTACCACGATCCATCAGGAGGAACTCATGGCCCGTGCGGTCGGAATCGATCTCGGCACGACCAACTCTGTCGTCGCCGTGCTGGAGGGTGGAGAACCCACCGTCATCGCCAACGCCGAGGGCGCCCGTACGACCCCGTCCGTGGTCGCATTCGCCAAGAACGGCGAGGTGCTGACCGGCGAGGTCGCCAAGCGTCAGGGTGTCACCAACGTCGACCGGACCATCCGGTCGGTGAAGCGTCACATGGGCACCGACTGGTCGGTGAAGATCGACGACAAGACCTTCACCCCGCAGCAGATCTCGGCGTTCGTGCTCCAGAAGCTCAAGCGCGATGCTGAGGCGTACCTGGGCGAGCCGGTCACCGATGCGGTGATCACCGTCCCCGCCTACTTCAACGACGCGCAGCGTCAGGCCACCAAGGAGGCGGGCGAGATCGCCGGCCTGAACGTGAGCCGCATCATCAACGAGCCCACCGCGGCCGCTCTGGCGTACGGCCTCGACAAGGGCGACGACCAGACGATCCTCGTCTTCGACCTCGGCGGCGGCACCTTCGACGTCTCGCTGCTGGAGATCGGTGACGGCGTCATCGAGGTGAAGGCCACCAGCGGTGACAACCACCTCGGCGGCGACGACTGGGACCAGAAGGTCGTCGACTGGATCGTCGACAAGTTCAAGGCGAGCACCGGCCTCGACCTCACGAAGGACAAGATGGCCATGCCGCGTGTCCGTGAGGCCGCCGAGCGCGCCAAGATCGAGCTGTCCAGCTCGCAGTCGACCTCGATCAACCTCCCGTACATCACCGTCGACGCCGAGAAGAACCCCGTGTTCCTCGACGAGACGCTGACGCGTGCGGAGTTCCAGAAGATCACGGCTGACCTGCTCCAGCGCACGCGTTCGCCGTTCGAGCACGTCATCAAGGACGCGGGCATCAAGGTCGCCGACATCGACCACGTGGTCCTCGTCGGTGGCTCGACCCGTATGCCGGCCGTCTCGGACCTTGTCCGCGAGCTGCTCGGGGGCAAGGAGCCCAACAAGGGCGTGAACCCTGACGAGGTCGTCGCGGTCGGCGCGAGCCTGCAGGCCGGCGTCCTCAAGGGCGAGGTCAAGGACGTGCTGCTCCTCGACGTCACCCCGCTGTCGCTCGGCATCGAGACCAAGGGTGGCGTGATGACCAAGCTCATCGAGCGCAACACCACGATCCCGACCCGGCGCTCCGAGGTCTTCACGACCGCCGACGACAACCAGCCGTCGGTCGCCATCCAGGTGTACCAGGGCGAGCGCGAGATCGCGGCGCACAACCAGATGCTCGGCACGTTCGAGCTGACGGGCATCGCGCCGGCTCCGCGCGGCGTCCCGCAGATCGAGGTCACCTTCGACATCGACGCCAACGGCATCGTCAACGTCTCCGCCAAGGACCGGGGCACCGGCAAGGAGCAGTCGATGACGATCACCGGCGGGTCCGCCCTCTCGAAGGACGACATCGACCGGATGGTCCGTGAGGCCGAGCAGTACGCCGAGGAGGACCGCAAGGTCAAGGAGGCCGTCGAGGTCCGCAACCAGGGCGAGACCCTGGTGCACTCGACGGAGAAGTTCCTCGCCGAGAACGGCGACAAGGTCTCCGACGACGTCAAGGCGGAGGTCCAGGCCGACGTCGACTCCCTGAAGGAGACGCTCAACGGCGACGACACCGACGCCATCAAGGCCGCGATCGCCAAGCTCGGCGAGTCGAGCCAGAAGATGGGCACGGCGATGTACGAGGCCGCGTCCGCCCAGGCGAACGCCGCCGGATCCGGTGAGGGTCAGGCGCAGGCCGAGGACGACGACGTGGTCGAGGCCGAGATCGTCGACGACGAGGGTGAGAACAAGTGACGTCGGAGAACGACCTCGCTCCCGAGGCCGAGGGGGTGCCGGAGCAGGAGGCTGCTCCGGCCCCCGAGGCCGCGGCCCAGGAGGAGGAGCTCGCCGGGGCCGACCTCGCGCGCCAGCTCGCCGAGCGGACCGCTGACCTGCAGCGCCTGCAGGCCGAGTACGTGAACTACAAGCGTCGCGTCGACCGTGACCGTGAGGCCCAACGGCTCAACGCCACGGCCTCGGTCCTGGCCTCGTTCCTCCCGGTTCTCGACGACATCGGGCGGGCACGCGACCACGGGGAGCTCGAGGGTGGCTTCAAGGCCGTCGCCGACTCCCTGGTCCAGGCCACCAGCGCCCACGGGCTGGAGCAGTTCGGTGAGCACGGCGACGTGTTCGACCCGACGCTCCACGAGGCGCTCATGCACCGGCTCGACGCCGACGCGCCCGAGGGCGAGCCGACGGTCGACGCCATCATGCAGGTCGGGTACCGGATCGGTGACCGGATCCTGCGCCCGGCACGCGTTTCGGTGGTCGAGCGCGAGTCTGCGGACGCAAGCTCGGAGGACGACGGCGCGTCCGAGCCCACGGCGGAGTGATCCGCACGAGAATTCGATCGAGCCGACGTAGGGAGGTGGTCTCGTGAACAACGAGTGGTTCGAGAAGGACTTCTACAAGGTCCTGGGAGTCTCCAAGGACGCGAGCGCGTCCGACATCAAGAAGGCGTACCGCAAGCTGGCCCGAGACCACCACCCTGACGCCAAGCCCGGCGACAAGGCTGCCGAGGACAAGTTCAAGGAGATCTCCGAGGCGTACGGCGTGCTCTCGAACGCTGAGAAGCGCAAGGAGTACGACGAGCAGCGGGCGATGTTCTCCTCCGGCGCGTTCCGCGGCGGAGGCGGCTTCGGCAGCGGCCGTACGGGCACCGGCGGGTTCGGTTACGGCCAGACCGGCGGCGGGGGAGGGTTCGACTTCTCCGACCTGCTCGGAGGCGTGTTCGGCGGCGGGGCCCGGACCAGGTCCGCGCCGGCGCGTCGTGGCGCCGACCTCGAGTCCGAGACGACGCTGTCGTTCGAGGACGCGATCGCCGGCACGACCGTGTCGCTGCGGATGAGCAGCGACGAGCCGTGCCCGACCTGCCACGGCACCGGCGCACGGACCGGCACCGTCCCGCGCGTCTGCCCTCGCTGCGAGGGCAGCGGCATGCAGACCAGTGCGTCGGGTGGCGTGTTCGCGATGACCGAGCCCTGCGACGTCTGCCGCGGGCGTGGTCTCGTGGTCGACGACCCGTGCGAGACCTGCCACGGCTCCGGTCGTGCCGCGTCGTCGCGGACGATGCAGGTCCGGATCCCCGCGGGCGTCAAGGACGGCCAGCGGATCCGGCTCAAGGGCAAGGGTGCCAAGGGTGAAAACGGGGGCCCGAACGGTGACCTCTACGTCACCGTGCACGTGCAGCCGCACCGGTTGTTCGGCCGCAAGGGCGACAACCTCACGATCACCGTGCCGGTCGCGTTCGACGAGGCCGTGCTCGGTGCCGAGATCGCGGTGCCGACGCTCAACGGGGCGCCGGTCCGGATCAAGGTCCCGGCCGGGACGCCCAACGGGCGCACGTTCCGCGCCCGCGGGAAGGGCGCTCCGCGCAAGGACGGCACGAAGGCCGACCTGCTGGTGACCGTCGAGGTCCAGGTTCCCACGGCTCCGACCGACGACCAGAGGTCCGCGGTCGAGTCCTACCGCGCTGCCCGCGACGGCACCGACCCGCGGGCCGCACTCTTCGCAGGAGGTGCATGACGATGTCGCGCGGCGTGGGTGACTTCATCCCGCCCGGTCCGGAGGCGAAGGTCTTCGTGATCAGCGTCGCCGCAGAGCTGTCCGGGCTCCATCCCCAGACGTTGCGGACCTACGACCGCCTCGGTCTGGTCCGTCCGGCGCGCACCGGTGGTGGCGGCCGACGCTACTCGCTGCGCGACATCGAGCTGCTGCGCTCGGTGGCGCAGCTGACCGCCGAGGGTCTCGGGCTGGAGGGCGTCAAGCGCGTCCTCCAGCTCGAGAACCAGGTCATGGCGCTGAGGTCGCGCGTGGCCGAGCTCGAGAACGAGCTGGCGTCGCGAGACTCCGCGATGCCGCAGGTCCGCAACCTCCCCGTCCGCCTCACCGAGTCGCAGACGTTCCTCGTCCGTCGCTCGCGTCACCACTGAGCGGCCGCGCTGCCGCACGGTACGCGGGGGCGCGGGTGCTCCCCGGACGCCGGGTCGACTCGAGCAAGGGCTGCACGCGCCGCTCGATGAGCACCGACAGCACGACGATGCTCGTCGAGCGGACGATGCTCGGCGACTGGTCGAGGCGCAGCAGCGTCGCCTGAAGGTCTTCGTGCGACGCGGTCGCGACGAGGCACAGCACGTCGAACGACCCCGTGGTGACGACCGCCTCGACGACCTGCGGGATCGCGTCCAACGCCTCACGCACCTCGTCGAGAGCCCCCTGCGCGATCTCGAGGGTCACGTACGCCTGGACCGGGAAGCCCGCCCGCCGCAGGTCGACGTCCGGCCCGTACCCGGTGATCACACCGGCCTCCTCGAGCCGCTTCAGGCGCGCCTGCACCGTCCCCCGGGCGACCGACGTCGTCCGGGACAGCTCCAGCACGCCGGCTCGAGGATGCTCGTGCATCGCGCGGACCAGGGCCAGGTCGAGCTCGTCGAGGGTCACCTGCACACTCTCGTACGAAGTGGTCGGATCGTCCAGCAGAACCCGCTTCGGATTGGACGATCTGCCCGTTCTGGCCACCACGGAGCACGCGGGTTGCACAGCAGGCGCGGAACCGCTGTGATCGGGGCCACAACCGATCACAGAGGGGATCCGCGATGACCATCGAGCACACGCTGACCAGCGAGGAAGCCCTCGCCGGACTCGACGTCGACCAGCTCAAGCAGCTCGTCGGACTTGTCGAGTACGACGAGAAGAACGACCCCTTCCCGGTGACCGGCTGGGACGCGGTGGTCTGGGTCGTCGGCAACGCCGCGCAGGCCGCGCACTTCTTCCAGTCCGCGTACGGGATGGACCTCGTCGCGTACTCGGGACCCGAGACCGGCAACCGTGACCACGCCGCGTACGTCCTGCGCAGCGGCGGCGTGCGCTTCGTGCTCAAGGGCGCCGTGGCCCCCGACAGTGCGTTGGTCGCCCACCACGGCGCCCACGGCGACGGCATCGTCGACATCGCCCTCGAGGTCCCCGACGTGGACCGCTGCATCTCCCACGCGCGCGAGCAGGGCGCTGTCGTCCTCGAGGAGCCGCACGACGTCACCGACGAGCACGGCACCGTCCGTACAGCGGCGATCGCGACCTACGGCGACACGCGTCACACGCTGGTCGACCGCTCGCGCTACGACGGCCCCTACCTGCCCGGCTACGTCGCCCGCACCAGCACCTACCGCAAGCGTGACGGTGCGCCGAAGCGGATCTTCCAGGCTCTCGACCACGTGGTCGGCAACGTCGAGCTCGGCCGGATGGACGAGTGGGTCGACTTCTACCACCGGGTCATGGGCTTCACGAACATGGCGGAGTTCATCGGCGACGACATCGCGACCGACTACTCCGCGCTGATGAGCAAGGTCGTGGCGAGCGGCAACCACCGCGTGAAGTTCCCGCTCAACGAGCCGGCCATGGGCAAGAAGAAGTCGCAGATCGACGAGTACCTCGAGTTCTACGCAGGCCCGGGCGCCCAGCACCTCGCGCTCGCCACGAACGACATCCTGCGCGCGGTCGACGTCCTGCGGGCGGAGGGCATCGAGTTCCTCGCGACCCCGGACTCCTACTACACGGACCCCGAGCTGCGAGCCCGCATCGGGGAGGTGCGGGTGCCGATCGAGGAGCTCCAGGCCCGTGGCATCCTCGTCGACCGGGACGAGGACGGCTACCTCCTGCAGATCTTCACCAAGCCGGTCGGTGACCGGCCGACGGTGTTCTTCGAGCTGATCGAGAGGCACGGCTCGCTGGGCTTCGGCAAGGGGAACTTCAAGGCGCTGTTCGAGGCGATCGAGCGCGAGCAGGAGCGCCGCGGCAACTTCTGACCCAGCGGGTGAGCCCTCGGAATGGCACGTTGGTGACCATGGCCAAGCACACGCATCCGATCGGGGTCGACATCGGCGGGAGCGGCGTCAAGGGGGCGCCCGTCGATCTGTCGAAGGGCGAGTTCGCCGAGGACCGGCTCCGCATCGAGACACCACGTCCGTCGACCCCCGACGCCGTCGCGGACGTGGTGGCCGAGATCGTCGACCACTTCGCGCCGTCCAAGGGCACCCCGGTCGGAGTGACGGTGCCGGCCGTCGTCACGCGCGGCCTCGTGCGGACGGCGGCCAACATCGACCGGAGCTGGATCGGGACCGATGCCGAGAACCTGCTCACCGAGCGGCTCGGTCGGCCCGTCGCCGTCATCAACGACGCCGACGCGGCGGGCATCGGGGAGCTCGAGTACGGCGCCGGACGCGGGACGACGGGGCTGGTGGTCATGACGACGCTCGGGACCGGGATCGGGACCGCCCTGATCAACAACGGCGTCCTCGTCCCGAACAGCGAGCTCGGGCACCTGGAGATCGACGGCGAGGACGCCGAGAAGTCGACGTCGTCGGCGGCCCGCGAGAACGAGGACCTCTCCTGGGAGGAGTGGGCCGAGCGGCTGCAGGTGTACTACGCGCGGCTCGAGGACCTCCTCTGGCCCGATCTGGTCATCGTGGGCGGCGGTGTCGCCAAGCACGCCGACAAGTACCTCCCGCTCCTCCACCTGCGCGCGCCGATCGTCGCCGCACGGCTCGGCAACGCGGCGGGGATCATCGGTGCCGGGGTGCTCGCCGCCCAGGCGCACGGTTGAGCGGCGCTGCCTCGCTCAGGCGGCCTGCGGCCCGCTGTCGGGAGCGCCGTCGGCGTCCTCCGACTCGTAGCTGAAGAACGAGATCCGGCCGTCGGTCTCCAGGACGGCGATCTCGACGTCGCTCAGACGCCGGACCCCCTGCTCGCGCGCGGACGTGACGAGGTCGGCCAGGCTGAGGCGCTGGTCCGCGAGAACCTTCATGCGCGGCTCCCCGTCGCGCAGGACCACGACCGCCTCGCCGCGGATGAAGCGCAACCGCTCCGGCCATCGCCACGACAACCACGAGAGCCCCACCGTCAGCAGCGTGAAGGTGCCGACGGCGAGCACGGCACCGGTGACCGACGTGTCCTGCTGGGTGACCGCGCCCTGGACGAGGTCGCCCATCACGATGAACAGCACCAGCTCGAACGTGCTCAGCTCGCCGAGGGTCGAGCGACCCACGGCTCGGGTGAGGAGCCACAGGAACGCGAAGACGACGATCGCGCGGATGACGATCTCCATCGCCAGTCTCCGTTCTGCCGCAGGCGGCGGGGTCGGGTCGGGGTCAGGGCATCAGGGTCGTACGGATGCGGGTCGACGCGACACGCTCGTCGCCGTCGAGGAGGAAGACGGTCGCCTGCTCGCCCTCCTGGCTGGACGGCTGCACGTACACGTCGAAGTCGATCCGCACCTCCGTCGCGCCCGGTGCCGCGGCGACGGTGAGGTAGAGGAACTCGCCGTCCGTGCTCGTGTCGCTCGGGTCCGGGAAGATGCCCTGGTGCTCGAAGATCGTGAGGTAGTCCTGCGAGAGCGCGACGACGACCTCCTCGCCGACGCCCTCAGGGTTCGACACGACGATCGACAGCGGGGTGTCGAGACCGGAGCGCGCGAGCCGAGGGTAGTCGACCGAGAGGGTCCACCCGGCGTCCTCCGTCGTCGCTGTCGCGTTACGGACGCCGAACAGGCCCGCGGCACCGGCGACGACGACGATGAGGAGCACCACCAGCGTGACCCGCGTCGTCCAGCGCGCGGTGCCGGTCGTGCTGCCGTCGGGAACATCGTCGAACGTCGTCACGGACCACATCCTGCACCTGCCGGGGTGCTGCTTCCGTACGGGGCCGGGCACGTCGCACTAACGTAGGGGCCATGGAGTTCCGATACCTCGGCAACAGCGGTCTGAAGATCAGCGAGATCGCGTACGGCAACTGGCTCACCCACGGCTCGCAGGTCGAGGCCGACGTCGCGACAGCCTGCGTGCGCCGGGCTCTCGACGAGGGCATCACCACCTTCGACACCGCCGACGTCTACGCCAACACCGTCGCGGAGGAGGTGCTCGGCGACGCACTCAAGGGCGAGCGGCGGGAGTCGCTGGAGATCTTCACCAAGGTCTACTGGCCGACCGGTCCCCGCGGGCACAACGACTCCGGTCTGTCGCGCAAGCACATCCGGGAGTCGATCGACGGGTCGCTGCGTCGGCTCCAGACCGACTACGTCGACCTCTACCAGGCGCATCGCTACGACGTCGAGACACCGCTCGAAGAGACGATGCAGGCCTTCGCCGACCTCGTACGCGCCGGCAAGGTCCTCTACATCGGTGTCTCGGAGTGGACGGCAGACCAGATCCGCGCCGGCCACGCGCTCGCGCAGGAGCTCGGGGTGCAGCTGATCTCGAGCCAGCCGCAGTACTCGATGCTCTGGCGTGTCATCGAGGAGGAGGTCGTCCCGACCAGCCAGGAGCTCGGGATCAGCCAGATCGTGTGGTCGCCCATCGCGCAGGGTGTGCTCACCGGCAAGTACAAGTCGGGTCAGCCCGCGCCGGAGGGCTCGCGCGCCACGGACACGAAGGGCGGCGCCGACATGGTCGCGCGCTTCCTTCAAGACGACGTGCTGGAGCGGGTCGCCCGGCTGGAGCCGATCGCCGCGGACGTCGGACTGTCGATGGCCCAGCTCGCGGTCGCGTGGGTCCTGCAGAACCCGAACGTCGCTGCGGCGATCATCGGCGCGTCGCGGCCGGAGCAGGTCAGTGACAACGTCAAGGCGAGCGGCGTCCGGCTGGACGCCGACGTACTGAAGACGATCGACGACGTCCTCGCCGACGTGGTCGTCCGCGATCCCGAGATGACTGCCCGCAACGCACCGAAGCAACGCCCGAGCTGAGAGGACGCCGATGAGCTCGCTCGACGACCGAGGACCGCGCCGCCAGCTTCTTCAGCTGTCGGCCGAGGACTGCTGGGAACTCCTGAAGACCCAGGAGGTCGGCCGGGTCGGGTTCGTCCACCACGGGACGCCGCAGATCTTCCCGGTGAACTTCCAGGTGCACGAGGGTCGCGTGCTGTTCCGGACCACCCCGTACGGCGCGGTGGCGCATGCGGTCACGGGCACGGAGATCGCGTTCGAGGTCGACCTGATCGACCACCCCAACCAGATCGGGTGGTCGGTCCTCCTGAGCGGTCCCGGTCAGCACGAGACCGATCCCGCGGTGCTGAGCCAGCTGTGGGGACCCGACCGTGCGACGCCGTGGGCCGACGGCAACCGGGTCCTGTGGATCTCGCTCACCCCGACCGAGGTCAGCGGACGCCGGATCGCCTGGGACTGAGCCGGGCTGGTCAGACGGGCGCCGGTCAGGTCATCATCAGCGGCATGGGTACGCAGATCGGTGACCAGGTGTTCGACGACGTCCTGGGACAGGTGCGCCGGTTCGTCCGCAAGGAGGTCGTCCCGCGCGAGCGCGAGATCGCGGACGCCGACGCCGTCCCTGACGACCTGCGGACCGCGGCACGCGAGATGGGCCTGTTCGGCTACGCGATCGACGAGGAGTGGGGCGGCCTCGGGCTCGACCTCACACAGGAGGTCGAGCTCGCGATGGAGCTCGGCTACACGTCCTTGGCGTTCCGCTCGATGTTCGGCACCAACAACGGGATCGCCGGCCAGGTCCTCGTCGGCTTCGGCACCGACGCCCAGAAGGCGCGATGGCTGGAGCGGATCGCGAGCGGCGAGGTCGTCGCCTCGTTCGCGCTGACCGAGGCCGGCGCCGGGTCCGACCCCGCGGGGCTGCGCACCCGCGCCGTGCGGGTCGACGGTGGATGGGCGCTGAGCGGTGAGAAGCGGTTCATCACCAACGCCCCGCTCGCCGACCTGTTCATGGTGTTCGCGCGGGCTTCCGGGGAGGACGACGGGCAGATCGGGGTCTTCCTGGTCCCCGGTGACAGTCCCGGCCTCACCGTCGGCCCGCACGACCGGAAGATGGGCCAGGAGGGGGCCTGGACGGCGGACGTGCACCTCGACGACGTCCGGGTCGACGACGACGCGCTCGTCGGAGGCGCTGTGGAGGTCGGCTACCGGGCGGCGATGACCTCGCTGGCCAAGGGCAGGGTCCACATCGCCGCGCTCGCGGTCGGCCAGGCGCAGCGGGCGCTCGACGAGTCGGTCGCGTATGCAGCGACTGCCACGCAGGGCGGCACGCCGATCGGTGAGTTCCAGCTCGTGCAGGCCATGCTGGCCGACCAGCAGACCGGGGTGATGGCGGGTCGGAGCCTCGTCCGTGAGGCCGCGCGGGCCTACGTCGCCGACGAGGACCGCCGGGTGGCGCCCTCGGTGGCGAAGCTCTACTGCACGGAGATGGCGGGCCGCGTCGCCGACCTCGCCGTCCAGGTCCACGGCGGGTCGGGCTACCTGCGCGAGAGCACGGTCGAGCGGATCTACCGTGACGTGCGGCTGCTGCGGCTGTACGAGGGCACCAGCGAGATCCAGCGGC
>Ga0233363_1000011_pt1 | contig 103362 bp, 101 predicted proteins | sample ElkDunMinimDraft_18_FD_191534 | JGI IMG/M metagenome (GOLD analysis project Ga0233363, IMG submission 191534) | Fecal eukaryotic communites from dung pellets of Tule Elk in California, USA - Elk Dung C16 | ecosystem: Host-associated > Mammals > Digestive system > Large intestine > Fecal... | reverse complement strand
TCGTGCCGAACCTCACCCTCGGTCCGCCGGTGTTCGAGCGTCTGGTGGAGGTCTCGCCCGTGCCGATCGACGCGCACCTCATGATCGAGGACCCGGACCGCTGGGCGCCCGTGTACGCGGAGGCCGGAGCGGCGTCCGTGACGTTCCACGCCGAGGCCGCTGCCGCCCCTGTGCGGCTCGCGCGCGAGCTCCGGCGCCTCGGATCCCGGGCCGGGGTCGCACTGCGCCCTGCGACCCCCGTCGAGCCCTTCCTGGACCTCCTGGCGGAGGTCGACATGATCCTCGTGATGACGGTCGAGCCGGGGTTCGGCGGTCAGTCGTTCATCGAGGGGACGCTGCCCAAGATCCGCCGGGCGCGCGAGGCCGTGAGCGAGTCGGGCCTGGACGTGTGGATCCAGGTCGACGGGGGAGTGTCCCGGGCGACGATCGAGCGCGCTGCGGAGGCCGGCGCGAACGTCTTCGTCGCGGGTTCGGCGGTGTACGGCGCGGAGAGCATCCCGGCGGAGATCCAGGCGCTGCGGGACCTCGCGGACGCGGCGGCCCACGCCCACTGACCAGGCCCGACGGGACCAGGGCACCTCGTCGAGGCGCCTCTTCACTTCATCGTAAAAATAGTGTGCCAAGCGCACTCACTCCCCATCACCTCCCGCAAACACGTCACCTCCGAGCACAGAGGAGGGGGTCGGTCGCGCGGGTTCACCTCTGCTCGACAGGTGGACGCGGCCAAGCCCCGGGAATGCGCGAGTAGCATGCTTCGTTGAGAGCAAGCAGTACGCACGAACGTGCTCCGGGGTCGGTGCAATTCCGAGCCGGCGGTGACAGTCCGCGACCCGCGCCCACGCGCGGTTGACCTGGTGGAACTCCAGGACCGACGGTGACAGTCCGGATGGGAGGAAGCACGTGCGGCGCGGCCACGCCCGGGGGCGTGGTGCTCCGGCGACCCGCCGGCGCACCCGTCGACGAGGGCGACGGCCTCGCCGTGGTGAGCGACGCCGTCGGGCCGCCCTGAGCGGACGCCCGGCCCGCCGCCCGCCCTCACCCCGGAGCACCCGTGCCCGGGAGGAGGACGATGGGCGAGCACCCACGAACCCTGACGATCGACGCGGCGATGGCGCACGCGCTCGAGCTCGCCGCGCGCGGTCCTGCGCACGGCCCCAACCCGCGCGTGGGCTGTGTCCTCCTCGGACCGCCCTCTGGCGGTAGACCGCTGCCCGACGGCGCGGCACCGGACTCCCTCGACCCGCACCCGCGACCTGTCCTCGCGGCGGGCTGGCACCTCGGCGCCGGTACGCCGCACGCCGAGGCCGCCGCGCTCGCCGACGCCCGGGCGCGCGGCGTGGACGTGACCGGGGCGACCGCCGTCGTCACCCTCGAGCCGTGCGCGCACACCGGCCGGACCGGTCCGTGCGCCGACGCGCTGATCGAGGCGGGCGTGGCCGAGGTGGTGCTCGCGGTCGACGACCCCAACCCGGTCGCGTCCGGCGGCGCCCACCGCCTGCGCGCAGCCGGCGTCCGCGTCGTACGGGGTCTACGCGCCGCCGAGGGCGAGGAGCTGCTGTGCGTGTGGCTCACCTCGGTGCGGCGCGGGACGCCGTACGTGACGCTCAAGACCGCGACCACGCTCGACGGGTTCGTCGCGGCGCAGGACGGGACGAGCCGCTGGATCACGGGCCCCGACGCCCGGGCGCACGCGCACCGTGTCCGTGCGGAGGTCGACGCGATCGCCGTCGGGACGGGCACGCTCCTCGCGGACGACCCGGCGCTCACCGCCCGGGTGCGGCCCGCGGGGGACATCGGGGCCGCGAGCGCCGAGGAGCTCGTGGGCCATCAGCCGCTGCGCGTGGTCGTCGGGCTGCGCGGGATCCCGGCCTCGGCGCGCGTGCGTGGGCCGGGGGGCGGGCTGTTGCACCTGCTGACGCACGACGTGGGGGAGGTGCTCCGCCGGCTCGGGGAGCGCGAGGTGCGGCACGTGCTCGTGGAGGGCGGTCCGACGCTCGCGACGGCGTTCCTCGCGGCGGGCGCGGTGGACGAGCTGCACGCGTACGTGGCGCCGGCGCTGCTGGGTGAGGGGCGCCGGGTGGTCGGGGGGCTGGGTGTGGCGACGGTCGCGGACGCGCACCGGTTCCGCACGGTCGAGGTGAGGCGTGTCGGGGACGACGCGCTCGTGGTGTCCAGGAAGAGTCGTTGAGGGACGGAGTGGCTGATGTTCACGGGGATCGTGGAGGAGATCGGGAAGGTCCGGGAGATCGGGTTCCCGGGTGGGGCGGAGGACGGCGCGGACGCGGTCGTGACGATCGAGGGCGCGTTGGTGACGTCGGACGCGGGCCTGGGTGACTCGATCGCGGTGAACGGCGTGTGCCTGACGGTGACGGGTCTGGGTGGTGACGGGTCGTTCACGGCGGACGTCATGCCGGAGACGTTGCGCCGGACGGCGCTGGGCGGCCTGGGTGTGGGGTCGCCGGTCAACCTCGAGCGTGCGGTGCGTGCGGACGCGCGGTTGGGCGGCCACGTGGTGCAGGGTCATGTGGACGGCGTGGGGACGTTGGTGAGCCGGTCCCCGGGCGAGCGCTGGGACGACCTCGTGTTCTCGGCGCCGGCGGGGCTGACCCGTTATGTCGCGGAGAAGGGCTCGATCGCGGTGAGCGGCGTGTCCCTGACGGTGACGCAGGTGGACGACGAGACGTTCGGCGTCTCGCTCATCCCGACGACGCTCGAGGCGACGGTCCTCGGCGGACTGGTCCCGGGCGACCGGGTGAACCTGGAGGTGGACGTGCTCGCGAAGTACGTCGAGCGCCTGCTCGCGTCGGGCGCGGTGGCGGGGAGGGCGTCGTGACGCGCGAGCCGTCCGCGAGCGCCGCGGTGCCGCGTGTGCGGCTGGGCACGGTGGAGGAGGCGCTGGCGGAGATCCGGGCGGGGCGTCCGGTGCTGGTGGCGGACTCCCCGGACCGGGAGAACGAGGCGGACGTGGTGTTCGCGGCGCAGGGGGTGTCCGCGGAGTGGGTGGCGTGGACGATCCGGCACTCGTCGGGGTACCTGTGCGCGCCGATGCCGGCGGCCCGGGCGGACGCGTTGGAGCTGCCGTTGATGGTGCCGCACAGCCAGGATCCGCGGCGCACGGCGTACACGGTGACGGTGGACGCGGCGACGGGGGTGACGACGGGGATCTCGGCGCAGGACCGGGCGCGGACGTTGCGGGTGCTGGCGGATCCTGCGTCGGGTGCGGTGGACCTGATCCGTCCGGGTCACGTGCTGCCGTTGCGTGCGGTGCCGGGGGGTGTGCTGCACCGGGCGGGGCACACGGAGGCTGCGGTGGACCTGGTGCGTCTGGCGGGCATGGGTGAGGTCGGGGGGATCGCGGAGCTGGTGCGCGACGACGGCTCGATGATGCGTCTGGGGGACGCGGCCGCTCTTGCGGAGCGGGACGGGCTGGTGCTGCTGACGATCGCCGACCTGGTGGCGTGGCGGGTCGAGCACGACCCGGCGCCTGCGGAGGTGCCGGACGCCGCGGACCGGGAGCTGTTGGCGCGGCGGGTGCACCGGACGGCGGAGGCGGACCTGCCGACGGCGTACGGCCGGTTCCGGGTGATCGGGTACCGGGACCTGCGCACGGGTGCGGAGCACGTGGCGCTCGTGCCTGCCGGTGGGACGCGCCCCGGTGGCCCGGGCGCGGGGGCCGCGAGCGCCGTCGGGTCGGGGGGCGCGGTCCCGGTGGTGCGCGTGCACTCGGAGTGCTTGACGGGTGACGCGTTCGGGTCGTTGCGCTGTGACTGCGGTCCGCAGCTGCAGGCGGCGATGGGCCGGGTCGCGGCGGAGGGTGGCGCGGTGGTGTACCTGCGGGGTCACGAGGGGCGCGGGATCGGGCTGCTGGCGAAGATCGGCGCGTACGAGCTGCAGGACGCGGGCCTGGACACGGTGCAGGCGAACCTGGAGCTGGGGTGGCCGGTGGACCGCCGCGAGTACGGGGCGGCGGCGGCGATCCTGGCGGACCTGGGTCTGGCGCGGGTGCGGTTGCTGACGAACAACCCGGCGAAGGTGACGGGGCTCGTGGCCTCGGGCATCGACGTGGCGGGGACGGAGCGGATCGAGGTGGGTCACGGTGAGCACAACCGGGCGTACCTGGTGACGAAGAAGGTGGCGATGGGTCACCTGTTGGACACGGTGCAGGTCCCGGACGGGGCGGTGCCGGACGGCGATCGTGTGGTCGGGACGAAGGAGGACGAGGGATGAGCGGGGCAGGAGCGCCGACGATCAGCGTGGACGGGTCGGGGCTGCGGGTGACCGTGGTCGCGGCGAGCTGGCACACGCAGGTGATGGACGGGCTGCTGGCGGGGGCGCGGCGCGCCCTGGCGGCGGCGAACGTGACGCACGTGACGGAGGTGCGGGTGCCGGGGTCGTTCGAGCTGCCGGTGGCGGCGGCGCGGGCGGTGGAGCGCGGTGCGGACGCGGTGGTGGCGCTGGGGGTGGTGATCCGTGGGGGGACGCCGCACTTCGAGTACGTGTGCCAGGCGGCGACGTCCGGTCTCACGGAGGTCAGCGTGCGCTCGGGCGTGCCGGTCGGGTTCGGCGTGCTGACGTGCGACGACGAGCAGCAGGCGCTGGACCGTGCGGGCCTGGAGGGGTCGCGCGAGGACAAGGGCGCGGAGGCGGCGGAGGCCGCGGTCGCGACGGCGGTGGCGCTGCGGGACGTGTGAGCGGCGGAGGTCGTGGTCGGCCGGCGGGTCGGGGAGCGCGGACCTGCGCGGGCCGACCCGCCGGCCGCCCGACCCGCCGGGCGGGCCGCGGCGCAGGGTCCGTGGGCGCGGGGTCCGTGGGCGTGGGGTCCGTGGGCGTGGGGTGACCGCTGGGCGGACCGCGTCCGGGGGCACCGGGCGTCGCCGGATACCCTGGGGCGCGTGAAGACGTTCGAGTCCCTGTTCGCGGAGCTGTCCGAGAAGGCCACGACGCGACCTGCCGGTTCCGGCACGGTCGCGGAGCTGGACGCCGGCGTGCACGCGATCGGGAAGAAGGTGGTCGAGGAGGCCGCCGAGGTCTGGATGGCCGCCGAGTACGAGGGCGACGTGAAGACGGCGGAGGAGATCTCCCAGCTCCTGTACCACCTGCAGGTCCTCATGCTGGCGAAGGGGCTCAGCCTGCAGGACGTGTACGAGCATCTGTGAGCGGCCGCGCCGGTGAGCGTTCAGCGTTCCCGGCTGCGAGCGCCGCTCGCCCTCGTCCCGCCGTCCTGCCTCCCCTGTCCTGAACGAAGGTCCTGTCATGCTGCGTATCGCCGTCCCCAACAAGGGGTCCCTGTCCGAGCCCGCCGTCGAGATGCTGCGCGAGGCGGGCTACCGCCAGCGTCGCGACTCGCGCGAGCTGGTGCTGGCCGACCCGGACAACGACGTCGAGTTCTTCTTCCTGCGTCCGCGTGACATCGCGGTGTACGTGGGGTCGGGCACGGTGGACGTCGGGGTCACGGGTCGCGACCTGCTCCTGGACTCGGGCGCGGACGCCGTGGAGCACATGCAGCTCGGGTTCGGCGGGTCGACGTTCCGGTACGCGGCGCCGGCGGGGTCGATCACGTCGCTGGAGCAGGTGCAGGGTCTGCGGGTCGCGACGTCGTACGAGGTCCTCGTCCAGGCGCACCTGCGTTCGCACGGCGTGGAGGCGGCGGTCGTGCACCTCGACGGCGCGGTCGAGTCGGCGGTGCAGCTGGGGGTGGCGGACGTCGTCGCGGACGTCGTGTCGACGGGCACGACGCTGCGGGGTGCGGGCCTGGAGGTGTTCGGTGACCCGATCCTGGTGTCGGAGGCGGTGCTCATCCGTCCGCGCGCGGTCGCGGAGGCGGACGTGCCGGCGGGCGTGGAGGTGCTGAGCCGGCGCCTGCAGGGGGTGCTCACCGCGCGGCAGTACGTCCTCATGGACTACGACGTGCCGGTGTCGCTGGTGGAGCAGGCGGTGGCGATCACGCCGGGCCTGGAGTCGCCCACCGTGTCGCCGCTGCACGACCGTGACTGGGCGGCCGTGCGCGCGATGGTGCGCCGCGACCAGACGAACCAGGTGATGGACGCCCTCTACGACGTGGGGGCGCGCGCGATCCTCGTCACGAGGATCCACGCGTCACGCCTCTGACGCTCGCGTCCGGGGCTTCGGCTCCACGCTGCGCGAGCGCCTGTGAGGGTGGAGCGACTGTGAGACGGTGGCGGCATGAGCGGTGAGACGTTCCCGGACCCGGGTCTGCCGGGCGAGCGCGAGGACGACCCGTACCGCCCGTTCCGGCCGCGTTTCGGCCTGGTGTCGGCGTGGGCGACGGGCGTCGTGGTCGTGGGAGGCTGCGTCGTCGTGGGTCTGCTCGCGACCGGCCCTCTCGGCACGTCGTGGGTGAACCGTGGGTCGCTGGCGGTGTTCGCGCTGTTCGCCGCCTGGCTGCTGTGGCGGCTGGGCGGGGTGCACGCGGTGCCGAGCCGTACGGGTCTGCGGGTGCGCAACGTCATCTACACGCGCGAGCTCGAGTGGGCGCAGGTCGTGTCGGTGCGGTTCGGCAGTGGGGACGCGTGGGTGCGGCTGGACCTCGCGGACGGGTCGACGCTGGCGGTGATGGGGATCCAGCGGGCCGACGGCGCGCGCGGGGACGCGGAGGCGCGTCGCCTGGCGGCGCTGGTGCAGGCGCACGGCGAGGCGTCGGAGGGCGCGTAGCCGCCCTGCGCCGTCACTGGCCGCGAGGGCGGGCACGGTGCCGACGGGAAGGGCCCCGGACCGAACGGTCCGGGGCCCTTCTCACGTCACGGCGACGCCGGCCGGGGCCGGTACGTCGTGTGGTCAGTACGCCGTGCGGTGACGCGGCTTGCGCTCGCCCCGGTCGTCCGAGCGGTCCGCACGGTCCCGACGCTCGTCGCGGCGGCCCGTCGGGCCGTGAGCGCCGCGGGGACGGTCGCTACCCGTGGGGCGTGCGCCGCGCACGGCCGGCGCGCCCTCGTCCACACGGATCCGCAGCGCCTTGCCCGCGACACGCGCACGCGAGATGCGGTCCATCGTCGCCTCGTCCAGCGGGGCGGAGATGTCGACCAGCGAGAACGACGGGAAGATGTCGATCTTGCCGACGTCCGTGCCGGCCAGGCCGGCCTCGTTCGTCAGCGCCCCGACGATGCCGCCGGGCAGCACGCCGTCCTTGTGCCCGACGGCGAGGCGGTAGCGCGTGCCGACGGCGTCGCGGCGGATGCCGCGCCCACCGGACTCACGGCCCGGCCGGTCGCCGCGCGAGCCGCGGTCGCCCGTGCGCTCGGGACGGCGGGCCTGGTCACGAGCCTGCGCACGCTCGGCCTCGAACCGCTCCTGCTCCTCGCGGGCCTGCGGGCCGTCGTCACCGACCGCGAGCGCCACCATCGCGGCGGCGAGGTCGACGGGGTCGACGTCGTGCTCGGCGACGAACGCGCGGACCAGGTCCGTGTACAGGGAGAGGCGGCCGGCCTCGCGACGGGCGGGTACCTGACCGAGGAGACGGCGGGCCTTGTGCGCCGACACGTCCGCGGGGGAGGGGATCTCCACCTCCTGGAGCGGGGTGCGGGTCGTGCGCTCGATGGAGCGCAGGCGACCGCGCTCGTGCGGGGTGACGAAGCTCAGCGCCTCACCGGTGCGCCCGGCCCGGCCGGTGCGGCCGATGCGGTGCACGTACGCCTCGGGCTCGCCGGGCAGGTCGAAGTTCACGACGAGGCCGATGCGGTCCACGTCGAGGCCACGCGCGGCGACGTCGGTCGCGACGAGGACGTCGAGCGCGCCGGAGCGCAGGCGCTCGACGATCTTCTCGCGGTCCTTCTGCGCGACGTCGCCGGAGATCGTGGCGGCGGAGATGCCGCGCTCGACGAGGGCGGACCCGACCTCCTCCGCGGCACCGCGCGTGCGGGTGAACACGATCGCGGCGTCCGCGTCGGACACGGCGAGCACGCGGGCGAGGGACCCGGTCTTGTGGCGGAACGGGACGACGGCGTACGTCTGGCGCACGCTCGTCACCGTGGACGACTGGCGTGCGACGGCGATCTCGACGGGGTCGGTGAGGTGCTCGTTCGCGACCCGGCGGATCGGCGCGGGCATCGTCGCGGAGAACAGGGCGACCTGACGCTCGCGCGGGGCGCGGGAGAAGATCGTGTCGACGTCCTCGGCGAAGCCCATGCGCAGCATCTCGTCGGCCTCGTCGAGCACGAGGAAGCGGACGTCGTCGAGCACGAGGGTGCCGCGCTCGATGTGGTCGATGACGCGCCCGGGCGTGCCGACGACGACCTGCGCGCCGGCCGCGAGCGCCCGCTGCTGGGGCTGGTACGGCGAGCCGCCGTACACGGCGACGACGTCGACCCGGGGCAGGTGGGACGCGAAGGACTCGACCGCGTCGGCGACCTGCATGGCGAGCTCGCGGGTCGGGGTGAGCACGACGGCCTGGACGCGGCGCTCGCTCGGGTCGATCGCGGCGAGCAGCGGGAGGCCGAACGCGGCCGTCTTGCCGGTGCCGGTCTGCGCGACGCCGGTGATGTCGCGGCCTGCGAGGAGCGCGGGGATGGCCTCGGCCTGGATCGCGGACGGGGTGACGAACCCGAGGTCGGCCACGGCGCGCTCGAGGGGGGCGGGCAGGCCGAGGTCGGCGAAGACCGGGCCGGCCGGCACGGCCGGTGCAGCGGCCGTGGCGATGGTGTCGGTGGAGTGGTCGAGGGCGTGCGGGGGCACGACGACGTCAGAAGTCATGGAGGGGTGAGGACCGTTTCGTCTCGGGGTGTGGAGTGGCGTGCGGTCACCAGGTCGGTTCTCGCAGGTCGCACTCCCGAACACACCAGGCCGCCACCGTGAAGGATCAGGGGGGACGGCCACTCTCACGGACACACGCGGGACGAGCGACGAACTCCAGAGGTAGCGACCATCCTACCGGAGCATCGGACCCGCCCGGCGGGTGGGAGCCGGTGACGTCGCTCACGCGGCGGTCCGGGCCCCCCACCCGGGGAGGGACGAAGCGGGTGATTTCCGGCTCTCGGGGCCGCGCCGCGGGGAAATGGCCCCGTCGGCGGCGGGGCCGGTACGTAGGATGGGCGCGCGGCAGGTCGCCGCGGCGGCAGCGCGACGTGAGGACGGGCGGTGGTTGTGGCAGCAGGGCAGCAGGTCAGCTCGCGCGTCCTGACCGTCCCGAACGTCATCAGCCTCCTGCGGCTGCTCCTGGTGCCGGTGTTCGCGGTCCTCATCGTGCGCGGTGAGGACGTGTGGGCGCTCGTCGTGCTCGCCGTGTCGGGGGCGTCGGACTGGCTGGACGGCGTGCTGGCGCGCCGCCTCGACCAGGTCAGCCGCGTCGGCCAGATGCTCGACCCCGCCGCGGACCGCCTCTTCATCCTCGTCACCCTGCTCGCCCTCGCGTGGCGCGACGTCGTCCCGGTGTGGCTCGTCGTCGTCATCGTGGCGCGTGACCTCCTGCTCGCCGGGCTGACACCCCTGCTCGCGCGGCACGGCTACGGGCCGCTGCCCGTCAGCTTCTCCGGCAAGGCCGGCACGTTCGCGCTGCTGTACGCGTTCCCGCTGCTCCTGCTCGCCGAGGCGCCGGGCTGGATGGGCGACGTCGCGGCCGTCATCGGGTGGGCGTTCACCTGGTGGGGCGTCGGGCTGTACTGGCTCGCCGGGGCGCAGTACGTGATGCAGACGCGGGCGCTCGTCGCGGCCGACCGTGGTCCCGGGTCGGGCCGGCCCGTGGGCCGCGCCGAGACGGCCGGGGCGCCCGGCGAGACCGAGGAGCAGCCGTGACCGAGACGCGACCGCCGCAGCAGCAGCCCGTGCGCCGGGCCCCCGTGGACGCGTCCATGACCCTTCTCAACGAGGTCATGCACCGACCCCTGGACCCCGGGTACGCGGAGGCCGCCGCGCGCCGCGCCGCCGGGCAGGGCCCGCGCCGCGGTCGGACGGGCACCGTCGCGCTGGTCGCCCTCGCGGTCGCCCTCGGCGTCGTCACGACGGCGGCCGCCGTCGACCTGCGCGCACCGCAGCCCGGCGTGATCGCCGCCCGCGAGACCCTCGAGCAGGAGATCCTGGGCCGTCAGGCCGCCGCCGAGGAGCTCGCCGGGAAGGGCGCCGCGCTCTCGACCGAGATCGAGCAGCTGCAGGGCGCCGCGCTCGGCGAGGCGAGCGCTGACGTCCTGGCCCGGCTGCAGCAGGAGGGCGCCTGGACGGGCATGCAGGCCGTCGAGGGGCCGGGAGTGGTCGTCACGCTCGACGACACGAGCGGCGGCCTGTCCTCCGGCGACGTCGACCCCGGATCGCTCGTGCACGACTCCGACCTGCAGCGCGTCGTCAACGCCCTGTGGTCCGGCGGTGCTGAGGCCGTGGCGATCAACGACCAGCGCCTGACCGCGCTGTCGGCGATCCGCAGTGCGGGCGACGCCGTCCTGGTCGACCTGCAGCCGCTCGTGGGCCCGTACCGGGTCGAGGCCATCGGCGACCCGGACACCCTGCGCACCGCGCTCTTGCGCTCCGGCACGTCCGACTTCCTGCAGCTCCTCGGTTCCCAGTACGGCATCCGGTCGAGCGTGACCACGCAGAGCCGGCTCGACCTGCCCGGCAGGTCCGCGCCCACCTTGTTCTTCGCGCAGGCGCAGGACACGACCGTAGACTCCGACGCACCGGGCGCGACGACCGAGAGCACCGACCCCGTCCCCACGGACGGCGCCGGGCAGGACGGCGGCATCACGACCGGGACCACGCACGAGACAGGGCAGGAGATCGTCGAATGATCGCAGTCGTCGGACTGGTGGTGGGCATCGTCGCGGGGCTCGTCCTGCAACCCACCGTGCCCGTGTCGCTGCAGCCCTACCTCCCCATCGCGGTCGTCGCTGCGCTCGACGCGCTGTTCGGCGGACTGCGCGCACGGCTCGACGGCCTGTTCGACGACAAGGTCTTCCTCGTCTCGTTCCTCTCGAACGTCGTCGTCGCCGCGCTCATCGTGTTCCTCGGCGACCAGCTCGGCGTCGGGAGCCAGCTGTCCACCGCGGTCGTCGTCGTCCTCGGCATCCGCATCTTCTCCAACGCCGCCGCGATCCGGCGCCACATCTTCAAGGCGTGAGCGTGGCCCGCGACCCCCACGACCCCACCCGCGACGGCGCGCCCGGCACCGACCAGCCCGGCACCGACGAGCGGGCCGCTGACGAGCGGTCGGTCGACGCCACGGCGCCCTCGGACACCGAGTCCGCGCCGCCGGTCGCTCCCACGCCGCAGGAGGACCCCGCGCCGCAGGAGGATCAGACCGATCCCGCCGCGCTGCCCCAGGCGCCCGAGGACCTGAGCGTCGCCGTCCCCGACCCGGCCGACACGGACAGCCCCGTGACCCCGGGCGGTCCCGGGCCCGGCACCGGCGCCGGCGCCCAGGACCCGGACGACGTGCAGGACGCCCAGCGCCCGCAGGACCACCAGGACGTTCAGGACGGCCAGGACGTTCAGGACGGCCAGGACGTTCAGGACGGCCAGGACGGTCCCGCCGAACGGGCGGACGGCCCGTCCGACGAGCCGGAGCCTGCGGTGCCGGCACGTCCGGTCGACGTGGCTCCCGACGCGCGGGAGGACGCCGAAGAGCCCGACGAGGCGACCGAGGCGGACCCGGCGACCGAGCCACCCGCCACCACCGGTGCCGTGGGGACGGTCGGACGCCACGGCACGCCCGCGCAGAGCGAGCCGCGCGGCCTGGGGGGGCTCGGCCGGGTGCTGCGCCCTCGCGCCTCCCGCTCCCAGGTCGTCGTGTGCGTGCTGTGCGCGCTGCTCGGCTTCGCGCTCGTCGTCCAGGTCAGCCAGACGCAGGAGGACCAGCTCTCGTCGCTGCGCCAGAGCGACCTCGTGCGGCTCCTGGACGACGTCACGCAGCGTTCCGGCGAGCTCGAGGACCAGGTGTCCTCGCTCGAGGCGACGCGCGACGAGCTGCGCTCGGGCAGCGGCCGCGAGCGCGCCGCCCTCGAGCTCGCCGAGCAGCAGGCCGAGACGCTCGGCATCCTGTCCGGGCGCCTGCCCGCACAGGGACCGGGCATCGAGATCGACATCGTCGAGGGCGGCGAGCCCCTCGACGCGTTCGGTCTGTTCAACGTCCTCGAGGAGCTGCGCAACGCCGGGGCGGAGGCCATGGAGGTCAACGGGGTCCGGCTCGTGGCGAGCAGCTACTTCGAGGACACGTCCGACGGCATCGTCGTCGACGGGCAGCCGATCGCCTCGCCGTTCCGGTGGTCCGTCGTCGGCGACCCGTCCACGCTCGAGACCGCGCTGGAGATCCCGGGCGGGGCGATGGCGTCGCTGCGCGCGGACGGCGCGCGCACCACGATCCAGCAGCAGGACGAGGTCGAGGTCGAGGCCACGGTCGAGCCCGGGACGCCGCAGTACGCGACGCCCGTGCCCGCCGACGACTGACCGCCGCTTTCCCGCAGTCGGCGGGCCGGGGTAGGTTGGGACGAACGAGGTCACGTGCATCGTGTGACCTGCGGGTGTAGTAGTTTTCCAGCACGACGGGGCACTCGCCCCGGACGTGCGGATTCCGAGGTCGAGCACGACGTGCGTGAGCCCCCGAGGAGGCAAGATGACTGTCCCAGGCGGTCCCCAGGTGCCGCACCTGGCGGGTAGCGACACCACGATCAGCTTCGGTCGGATCGAGACCCCTGTCGAGGAGGGCGTCCAGCCGGGCGGGCTGAGCCCCGAGGAGCACACGGCCGTCCTCGCGCTGCCGCGCCACTCCGCGCTGCTCATCATGCACCGCGGCCCGGGCCAGGGCTCGCGGTTCCTCCTCGACGCCGAGCGCACCGTCGCCGGCCGCTCCGAGCACGCCGACATCTTCCTCGACGACGTCACCGTCTCGCGCAAGCACGCCGAGTTCGTCCGCGAGGGCGAGCGGTTCGTCGTGCGCGACGTCGGCTCCCTCAACGGGACGTACGTGAACCGCAGCCGCATCGACGCGGTCGCGCTCGCCACGGGCGACGAGGTGCAGATCGGCAAGTACCGGCTCACCTTCCACGCCAGCCCGCACGCGGGGGTCCCGGCGGGCGGCGCGGCACCGCAGTCGTGAACGGCTCCACGGGCGCCGCACGCGCCACGGCACCCGAGCCCTCGGGGCGGCCGGAGCCGTGGCCGCAGGGCATCTCGCGGCGTGCGTCCATGCGCATCTCGGACGTGCTGCGCGCCCTGCGGGCCGAGTTCCCGAACGTCAGCCACTCCAAGCTGCGCTTCCTCGAGGAGCAAGGGCTCATCGAGCCGGTGCGCACGGCGTCGGGGTACCGGCAGTACAGCCCGGCGGACGTGGAGCGCCTGCGCTACGTCCTCGTCGAGCAGCGCGACCGCTACCTGCCGTTGAAGGTCATCAAGGACAAGCTCGCCGCGCTCGACGCGGGGGCCGACGTCGAGCAGCTCGTCCCGCGCCTGGCGACGGCCGACGGGGAGCCCGGCTCCGCCGCGGTGCGCCAGCGCTACACGGTGGACGCGCTGGTCGCGGCCGCGGGGGTCGAGCGTGAGCTCGTCGAAGGCCTCATCTCGGCCGGCGTGCTGCGCCAGGCGCCCGGCGGGCAGCTCGACGCGCGCGCGCTCGACGTCGTCGTGCTCGCCTCCGGGCTCGCGGAGTACGGCATCGAGCCGCGTCACCTGCGCTCCCTGCGCACGGCCGCGGACCGGCACGTGAGCCTCGTGCACCAGGTCGTGTCCCCGTGGCGCGGGCAGCAGAACGCGTCCGCGCGGGCGCACGCCGGCACGGTCGCCTCCGAGGTCGGGGAGCTGTGCGCGCAGCTGCACACCGTGTTCGTGCGCCAGGGGATCGACGACCTCACGCGCTGAGCGAGGGCACGCACGACCGACCCTCGACGCGGCGTCTCCCGGGACTGCCGGATGGCGGCTGTCGACGTACCGTGGACAGGTGAGCGACGACGTCCCGATGGTGCCGGTCGAGGTGCTGGGTGTCCGTCAGCAGCAGCGCGACCAGGAGATCGTGGTGCTGCTGCTCGACGACGCGTCCGAGCTCGTCGTGCCGATCGTCATCGGCCCCCGGGAGGCGAGCGCGATCGCCATGGCGCAGGCGGGGCTTCCCACGCCCCGGCCCATGACGCACGACCTGCTGCGCGACCTGCTGGATGCCGTCGACGTGAGCCTGGAGCGGGCGGAGATCGTCGCCCTGGACGGTGGGATCTTCTTCGCCGAGCTGGTCCTGAGCAACGGCGTGCGGCTCGACTCGCGCGCGTCGGACGCCATCGCGGTCGCCGTGCGGACGGGCAGCCCGGTGCTGTGCTCGGCCGAGGTCGTGGCCACGGCGGGCGTCGAGGTGGTCGACGTCGCACAGCAGGAGGAGGTCGAGAAGTTCCGCGACTTCCTGGACCACGTCCAACCCGAGGACTTCTCGGTGGACGAGTAGCTTTCCGGCCCCGACCTGGGCCTCCACCACGGATCGAGGCCTTTGCTCCATGCCGGACAAGACGGACCTTCAACCTCACGTCGAGGGTCTTGGCGCCGGATGCCGGCGGCGCGGCGGTGCGACACGCCCGTGCACTGGGGACGTCGGTCGTTGACGGCCCCCGACGCCACCCATAGCGTGGTCGTGGACATCACTCCAGGAGGCGACAGTGAACAGCAGCGGTGAGGCGAGCGTCGGTGTCGGCGCGACAGTTCCGCACGGCGCGCAAGGTCTCCTCTTCGGGGAGGACATCACCGAGCAGGACACGACGACGGGCTACCGCGGCCCCACCGCGTGCCGTGCCGCGGGCATCACCTACCGCCAGCTCGACTACTGGGCGCGCACGGGGCTCGTCGAGCCGACGGTGCGGCCCGCGTCCGGGTCGGGTTCCCACCGCCTGTACAGCTTCCGCGACATCCTCGTCCTGAAGGTCGTCAAGCGGCTGCTCGACACCGGAGTCTCCCTGCAGCAGATCCGCACGGCCGTCGAGCACCTGCGCGAGCGCGGGGTGGACGACCTCGCGCAGATCACCCTCATGAGCGACGGCGCGAGCGTGTACGAGTGCACGTCGCCCGACGAGGTCGTGGACCTCGTGCAGGGCGGCCAGGGGGTGTTCGGCATCGCCGTCGGGCGCGTGTGGCGCGAGGTCGAGGGCACGCTCGCAGAGCTTCCGACCGAGTCGCTCGAGGACGACGACGGCGCTCAGCCGAGCCCGCACGACGAGCTCGCGCAGCGCCGTCGGGCCCGCACCGCGGGCTGACCGCACCGGGCCTCCCGCGCCGTTGTGGACCACGTCACAGCGGCTGCGGTGAGGGCCCCCCGCCCGGCCGTGGGAAGATCGCCCGGTACGTGGCGTGCCGCGCCTGGTCGCCGGCCCCGCCGCACGGACGACGGATGGAGTGCGGGTGTTCTCGAAGGTCCTGGTCGCCAACCGCGCGGAGATCGCCGTCAGGGCGTTCCGGGCCGCCTACGAGCTCGGGTCCCGCACGGTCGCGGTCTTCCCGCAGGAGGACCGCAACTCCGAGCACCGCCTCAAGGCCGACGAGGCCTACCTCATCGGCGAGCCGGGTCACCCGGTCCGCGCCTACCTCGACATCGAGGAGATCGTACGCGTCGCCCGCGAGGCCGGCGCGGACGCGGTCTACCCCGGCTACGGGTTCCTCTCGGAGAACCCCGACCTGGCGCGCGCGTGCGCGCAAGCAGGGCTGACGTTCGTCGGCCCGCCCCCCGAGGTGCTCGAGCTCGCGGGCAACAAGGTCCGTGCCCTCAAGGCCGCACGCGAGGCCGGGCTGCCCGTGCTCGCCTCGAGCGAGCCGTCCGCAGACGTGGACGAGCTCGTCGCCGCCGCCGACGAGGTCGGCTTCCCCGTGTTCGTCAAGGCCGTCGCGGGCGGCGGCGGACGCGGCATGCGGCGCGTCGACACCCGCGAGGAGCTGCCCGAGGCCCTGGCCGCCGCGATGCGCGAGGCCGACGGCGCGTTCGGCGACCCCACCGTGTTCCTCGAGCGGGCCGTCCTGCGCCCGCGCCACATCGAGGTGCAGATCCTCGCCGACGGCGCCGGGGACGTCGTGCACCTGTACGAGCGCGACTGCTCCCTGCAGCGCCGCCACCAGAAGGTCGTGGAGATCGCACCCGCGCCGAACCTCGACCCCGCGATCCGCGACGCGCTGTGCGCCGACGCCGTGAAGTTCGCCCGGCACATCGGGTACCAGAACGCCGGGACCGTGGAGTTCCTCGTCGACACGGTGGGGGAGCGCGCCGGGCAGCACGTGTTCATCGAGATGAACCCGCGCATCCAGGTCGAGCACACCGTGACCGAGGAGGTCACCGACGTCGACCTCGTCTCCGCGCAGATGCGCATCGCCGCGGGCGAGACGCTGGCGGACCTCGGCATCCGGCAGGAGGACGTGCGCGTCAACGGCGCCGCCCTGCAGACCCGCATCACGACCGAGGACCCGGCGAACGGGTTCCGCCCCGACACGGGGCGCATCATCGCGTACCGCTCCCCGGGCGGGGCGGGCGTGCGCCTCGACGGGGCCACCGCCACGGCGGGGTCGGTCGTGTCGGGCCACTTCGACTCGATGCTCGTCAAGCTCACGTGCCGCGGCCGCGACTTCCCGACGGCGGTGCGCCGCGCCCGGCGCGCGCTCGCCGAGTTCCGCATCCGCGGCATCCGGACCAACATCCCGTTCCTGCAGGCCGTGCTCGCCGACCCCGAGTTCGTCGCGGGCAACGTCGCGACGTCGTTCATCGACGAGCGGCCCGAGCTGCTCTCCGCACGCGAGAGCGCCGACCGCGGCACGCGGCTGCTCGCCTACGTCGGGGACGTGACCGTCAACCGCCCGCACGGCACCTTGGTGCGCACGGCCGACCCGGCCACCAAGCTGCCCGCGATCGACCTGTCCGTCGCGCCCCCGCCCGGCTCCCGCCAGGAGCTGCTCGAGCTCGGCCCCGAGGGCTTCGCGCGCGCCCTGCGCTCCGAGCAGCGCCTGCGCCTCACCGACACCACGTTCCGCGACGCCCACCAGTCGCTGCTGGCCACCCGCGTGCGCACGCACGACCTGGCAGCTGCCGCGCCGTACGTCGCGCGCGCCACGCCGCAGCTGTGGTCCGTCGAGGCGTGGGGCGGGGCGACGTACGACGTCGCGCTGCGCTTCCTCGGCGAGGACCCCTGGGAGCGCCTGGCGACGCTGCGCGAGGCGATGCCGAACCTCGCGCTGCAGATGCTGCTGCGCGGGCGCAACACCGTCGGCTACACGCCGTACCCGACCCGCGTGACGAGCGCGTTCGTCGAGGAGGCCGCCGCCACCGGGATCGACGTCTTCCGGATCTTCGACGCCCTCAACGACGTCGACCAGATGCGGCCCGCGATCGAGGCCGTGCGCGCGACGGGCAGCACCGTCGCCGAGGTCGCCCTGTGCTACACGGGGAACCTGCTCGACCCCGCCGAGGACCTGTACACGCTCGACTACTACCTGCGCCTCGCGGACCGCATCGTCGACGCCGGCGCGCACGTGCTCGCCATCAAGGACATGGCCGGGCTCCTGCGCCCCGCCGCCGCCACCCGGCTCGTGACCGCGCTGCGCGAGCGGTTCGACCTGCCCGTGCACCTGCACACGCACGACACGTCCGGCGGGCAGACGGCCACCCTGCTGGCCGCGGCGGCCGCCGGCGTCGACGCCGTGGACGCCGCGAGCGCCGCGATGGCCGGGACGACGAGCCAGCCTCCGCTGTCCGCGCTCGTCGCCGCTCTGGAGCACACCGAGCGCGACACGGGTCTGTCCCTCGACGCGGTCGCGGACCTCGAGCCGTACTGGGAGGCGGTGCGCCGCACGTACGCGCCGTTCGAGTCGGGGCTGCCCGGCCCCACGGGACGCGTGTACGAGCACGAGATCCCGGGCGGGCAGCTGTCGAACCTGCGCCAGCAGGCGATCGCGCTGGGCCTGGGGGACAAGTTCGAGCAGGTCGAGGCCGTGTACGCGGCCGCCGACCGGATCCTCGGCCGCCTGGTCAAGGTGACGCCGTCGTCGAAGGTCGTGGGGGACCTCGCGCTGCACCTCGTCGCGGTCGGCGCCGACCCGGCGGAGTTCGCGTCCGACCCGCAGGCCTTCGACATCCCCGACTCGGTCATCGGGTTCCTCGGCGGCGAGCTGGGCGACCCGCCCGGCGGGTGGCCCGAGCCGTTCCGCTCGCGAGCCCTCGCCGGCCGCGCCGCGCGCGCGGGCGTGACGCCCCTGTCGCCCGAGGACGAGGCGGAGCTCGCGCAGCCGGGCGAGGTGCGCCGTCGCCGGCTCAACCACCTGCTGTTCGCGGGACCGGCGAAGGAGTTCGAGCAGGTGCGTCAGACCTACGGGGACGTCTCCGTGCTCGACACCCCCACGTACCTGTACGGGCTCGAGCCGGGCGAGGAGGTCGCCGTCGTGCTCGGCAAGGGTGTGCGACTGCTCGTGGGCCTCGAGGCGATCGGCACGCCCGACGAGCGGGGCATGCGCACGGTGATGTTCTCCCTCAACGGGCAGCTGCGCCCGATCCAGGTGCGCGACCGCTCGGTCGACGTGGACGTGCGCGCCGCGGAGAAGGCGGATCCGACGCAGCCGGGGCAGGTCGCGGCGCCGTTCGCCGGTGCGGTGACGCCCGTCGTCGTGGTCGGCGACGTCGTCGAGGCCGGGCAGACCGTCGCGACGGTCGAGGCGATGAAGATGGAGGCGGCGATCACGACGCCGGTCGCGGGCACGGTCCAGCGCGTCGCGGTGGGCGCGGTGCAGCAGCTCGAGGGCGGCGACCTCGTCCTGGTGGTCGCCTGACCTGGTCGTGGGCGGCCGCAGCCGCGGCCGGTCCGCCGGACGACGAAGGAGGAGCCTCATGCGAGTCACGTCCCACGGTCACGCGTGCGTCGCGCTGCACCACGGCGGTCACGTCGTCGTCCTCGACCCGGGGGTGTACAGCGACGCGGCCGGTGCGCTGCGCGACGCGGACACGGTCCTGATCACGCACCTGCACCCCGACCACGTCGACCCGTCCGCGCTGGGTGCGGCCCTCGCCGCGCGTGGGGGGCTGACGGTGTGGGCGCCGGAGTCCGTCGTGGCGGGTCTCCGACCGGTCGTGCCCGACGACGCGGCGACGCGTCTGCGCGTCGTGTCGCCGGGGGACCGGATCACCCTCGGCGGCCTCGTGGTCGTCGTGGGCGGCGGCCAGCACGCGGTGATCCACCGGGACGTGCCGCGGATCGCGAACGTCACCTACCTCGTGCGCGCGGACGGCGCCACGCTCCTGCACCCCGGCGACTCGTTCGACGCGCCGGGCACGGACGTCCTCGGAGGGCGGCGGCTGGACGTGCTGCTGGCGCCCGTGTCCGCGCCGTGGCTCAAGCTCGCCGAGACCATCGACTTCGTCCGTGCTCTCGATCCGCGCGTCGTCGTACCGATCCACGACGCGATCCTGTCCGACGCCGGGCACGGCCTGGTCCACCGGCTGCTGGGGGAGAACCGCACGGGCGGGACGTACGCGTACCGCCCGCTCGCCCGGGGCGAGTCTCTCGACGTGGCCGCCGGCAGCCTCGACGGGACCGCGGACGCTGCCGCGCAGGCGCTGCTGAGCGAGCACCCCGAGTTCGCCGAGGTGCACCTGCTCGAGGGCGACGAGACCGTGCCTCCGCGCCCTGAGGAGCAGGTCGCCGACGTCGCGCGCGACGCGCCCGACGGTCGCTGACCCGGCCGTTGCGGGGCCGGGGTGGCCCCGGTGCGGGTTCCGGGCTAGAGGAGCGGGCGCAGGGGGGTGAGGATGATCTCGCTGAGCTTCGCGGCCACCGACCGGGACTCCCACTCGGCGAGCGTGAGCTCGCGCGAGTTCGACAGGTCGACGGCGAACACCTTCTCCATCTGCTCTGCCACGCCCGGGTCCGTGATCTCCAGGTTCACCTCGTAGTTGCCCGTGAGGGAGAGCCGGTCGATGTTGGCCGTGCCGATCGTCGTCCACGCACCGTCGATCGTGGCGGTCTTCGCGTGCACCATCGCGTCCCGGTACAGGTGGATGCGCACCCCGCCCTTGAGCAGCGCCGTGTACAGGCCGCGCGACAGCCAGTCGGCGAGGACGTGGTTGGAACGCTCGGGCACGAGGACGCGCACGTCCACGCCGCGCGCCGCCGCCGCGAGGAGGGCGGCGAGGATCTCCCGGTCCGGGATGAAGTACGCCTGCGTGATGTACACGTGCGAGCTCGCGCGGTCGATCGCGTCGAGGTAGATGCCGCGGATCGGGAAGACGAGGTGCGCCGGCGCGTTGCGCGCCGCCCGCAACCGTGGCTCCCAGTGCGTCGAACCTGGGTCGGCGAGGAGGGGCTGGTCGGGCGCGCGGTTCGCGTTCCAGAAGTCGACGAACGCGTTGCGCAGCTCCCACGCGCTCGGCCCCTCGAGCCGCACGTGCGTGTCGCGCCACTGCGTCGCGTACAGGGAACCGATGTTGTACCCGCCGACGAAAGCGATCTCGTCGTCGACGACGAGGATCTTGCGGTGGTCGCGCCCGGACTTGCGCACGTTGAGCATGAGGACGCCGGGGCGGAACACCGGGTACCGGATGACGTGGACCGAGTCCGGCAGGTCGAAGAAGGCGCGCGGCACCACGAGGTTCGCGAAGCCGTCGTACACCACGAAGACCTCGACGCCGCGCCCGGCGGCGTCGACGAGCGCCCGCTTGAACTCCTCGCCGAGCGCGTCGCCCTTCCAGATGTACGACTCGAACAGGACCCGCCGGCGCGCCCCGCGGATCGCCGTGAGCATCTCGCGGAACAGGTCCTCGCCGTACGTGAACACGGTCGTCGTGGTCCCGGCCACCTCCACCTCGGCGGGGGGCGTGCGGGGGAACGAGGACAGCGTGGTGTTGCGACGCTTGCGGATCGCGTCGGTCGCGACGAGGACGCCCGCGACCGTGACCGGTGCGGCGACGGCGGCCACCAGGGCACGGGAGAGGATGCGGCGGACCGTCCGCAGCGTGGCGTCGGTGGACAGGTGCACGCACTCACCGTAGCGGCCACGTCCTCGGGCGCTACCCGAATATCCGCCCTGAGCGGGTGAGATCCGGCACGGGGCGCGGGTTCAGTGCGAGCGCAGCGCACGCACCAGCTCGGCCTTGCGCATCGAGGACCGGCCCTCGATGCCGATCTCGGCGGCCCTCTTGCGCAGCTGCTCGACCGTCCAGTCGTCGTAGTCGCCGGCCTTCCCGCCCTTGCGGCCGACGGCCTTGCGGGACGAGCCCGCGGCCGCGTTCGCGATGCGCGCCGCCTTCTCCTTCGAGTCGCCCTGGTCACGCAGCTTCTCGTACAGCTCGGGGTCCTTCACGCTCGGTCCCGGGTCGCGCTTCGGCATGGCGCCTGCCTCCTCGTCGGTCGTGGTGCGCGTGGGCGCGCACCGCTGCCAGGCTCGCGCGGCCGCGGGCCGCTCGCACGCCGTCCGCGCGCAGGAGACGTCGGTGTCACGCCTCGGCGGGCTCGAGCGCCGCGGAGAGCGGGTGCGCGCGGATCGCGGCCGCGAGCTCGCCCTCGATGCGGTCGAGGTACACGCCCGTCGTCGCGATGGAGGCGTGCCCCAGCAGCTCGGCGACGACCTTGACGTCCCAGCCCTCGGCCGCGAGGAGCGTGGCGGTCGTGTGCCGCAGCGCGTGGGGCGTGGCCTCACGGCGGTACTGCGGAGGCATGCGCCCCACGCAGCGTCGCAGCAGGCCGCGCACGGCCTGGGCGTCGATCCGGCGCCCGCGCCACGACAGCAGCAGCGCGCGCTGCGTGTCGGGGTCCTCGGGGCGGCGCGCGACGAGCGAGGGGCGCAGCCGCGCGAGGTACTCCTCGAGGGCGTCGGCGAGCGGGGGAGACAGGGTCACCGTGCGCACGTGCCCGCCCTTGCCCTGGATGCGCCACCGCGTCTGGTCGGGCTCGCGCGAGAAGTCGTCCACGTCCGCGCGCTCGAGCTCGGACACGCGGGGGCCGAGGACGAGCAGGAGCGCGATCACCAGCCGGTCGCGGACCTGCAGGTCCTGGTCGCGACGGGTGCTCGACTGCTCCGAGGACGAGCGCACCGCGGAGACCTCGAGCAGCGACGCCGCCGATCCGGCGGACAGCGCCGTCCTGGCGACCCGCAGCCCGTCGCGCGGGCGAGCCGGGGGAGCAGCCCACTGCATGGGGTCAGCCTGGATCCAGCCCTCACGCGCCGCGTGGGAGAAGAACCGGGTCACCGACTGGCGGAACCGGTTGACCGTCGCCACCGAGCGACCGACGCTCCCGGGCTTGCGCGTCGCGTCGGAGTACCTGCCGTCAGGGGTCGTCTGGTAGCGCAGCAGGATGTCGTCGACGTCGTCGCCCGTGACGTCGTCCAGCACCCGCACCGCCCCGGCGAGCCGGGCGAACTCCCGCACGTCGCGCTCGTAGCTGCGTCGCGTCGTCGGCGACAGGATGCCCCGCAGCGTCTGGGCCTCCACGGACGCCAGGTAGCGGTCGGCCGCCTCCGCGACGGTGATCCGGTCGAGGCGGGGAGGGGCGACCATGCGGGGAAGGACCTCTCGTGCGTGCGGACTCGTCGACGCTATGCAGCGTAGGCCGGGCCACCGACACGGTCGACCGCGCGCGACCGGCTGACCTGCGCGGATGCACGACGCGCGGCGCGGTCGGCCGGAGTCGGGAGGGCAGCGCGGGGGACCGGCGCCGAAGGCGCCGGACGTCGACGAACCGGCACGTGCCAGAACATGCCTGAGCACGCTGTTGACCTAAACACAATGGTTTAGGCTGTATGTCCGATTCTGCGATCGTACTCGACCGGAGGGCTGCGGACCACCGTCGTCAGCGACGCGCGCTGCGCACGCGTCCCGCGGACGCCTCGCCGCAGACCGGCTCGGCGGACGAGACGCCGACCCCGGGGTGCGAGCTCGCGGGGGACAGCGACCGCCAGGCCCAGACCGCGAACGCGGCGATCCCGGCCACCGCGCCGACGAGCGCGAACGTGACGACCGTCAGCACCAGCGCTGGGAGCCAGGCCAGCGTGCCGAGCGTCGTCGTCAGGGTGCGACGCGCACGCCACGGAGCGACACCCGCAGGATCTGCCGCAGCCGTCGTGAACGGCGCCGTCGCGGTGAACGATCCGCCGGGCGCCGCGACAGCAGAGCCCGCGGCAGCCGGTGCGGAGCGACCGCCGGCGGGGTCGAGCGCACCGAGGTCAGCGCCGAGGCGAGGCGGGAAGGCCGTCGTACCCATGTCGGAGGGGAGCGCACGACGGCCTCGCGTGATGCAGAGCGCCACTCTGAGATCGCCGTAATGACATAATGTACATTATCGGCGCGCAAGTAGTGCGGGGCGCGCCTCATGTGCTGCTCCTTCTGATGGGTGCCGCTTCTCCTGCCGGAGCGAGCTCTCACCTGCGGTTCACCTCGACGATCTCTATCGACGTGAAGGGGTTTCTTCGCGCAACCGATGCTCGGGTCGGTCTCGCAGATCGTCTTGGCGCCCTGGAGCCTGAGCGACACCTCGGCCCTGCCGGCCGGCATGTCGACCGGGACGCGCGTGGCTCGCAGTCCACGGCATCGTCACGCCCGGCGGTCTCGACTCGCAGCTCGCCGCCCGGTGCCACGCTCTGCGGCGTCACGATCGGGTCGCCGGGCTGGCAGTACGACGTCGGATCGGCAGCCTCGGCGAGCAACGGCCCGTCCGGTGTCACGACCTTGAGTGCCGGCATGGGGCGACCCTAGCGGCAGAGCGGGCCGGAGAGACGCCTCACTCCCCCGGCAGCAACCGCCGGCTGCAGTGCGGACAGGATCGCGCGCCGTCGGTCCCGTGCGCGGGTGGGCGCCGGTTGCGGCGGCGGCCACTCCCCCGGATCCGTCCGACGTCGCGCGGTCAGCGGCGCCAGTACAGGTGGTGGACCACGCCGCTGGGGCTGGGCACGACGTCGCGGTGGTAGCGGTCGAGGAGGTCGTCGGGCGAGGTCCACAGGCGGGAGCCGTGCCCGAGCTCGACGGGCGCGACGGCGACGTGCAGGGTGTCGACGAGGTCGGCGTCGAGGAACTGGCGGATGGTGGTGGCACCGCCGCCCAGGCGCACGTCCTTGCCGTCGGCGGCGTCGAGCGCGAGCGGCAGGACCGTGGCCGCGTCGCCGTCGACGAAGTGGAACGTGGTGTCGGACAGGCTGAACGACGGGCGCGGGTGGTGCGTCATGACGAACACCGGGGTGTGGAACGGCGGCTCGTCGCCCCACCAGCCCTTCCACTCCTCGTCGGTCCAGGGGCCACGCTGGGGGCCGAACTTGTTGCGGCCCATGATCTCGGCGCCGACGTTGCGGTGGAACTCGCGGACCATGTAGTCGTCGAGGCCGCGGCTCCCGTCGGGACCGGTGCGGTTGGGCCAGCTCGCGGTCGCGATGGCCCAGGAGTGCAGGGTCGCCGGGTCGGCGTCGCCGAAGGGGTGCTCGAGGGACTGCCCTTCGCCGGCGGCGTAGCCGTCGCGTGAGACGGTGAAGCTGTGCACGCGGACCATCTGCTTCACGGCTGCTCCTCTGGTTGACGTGGGTGGGTCGGTCGGAGGGTGGACGGTGCGGGTGGGCGGGACTCATCGGTGGGCGGCGGCTCGCCGTGCGCGCGGTCCAGGGTGTGGCCGGCAGGACGGGTGGCGAGTACGTTGCGAGGGTCTGGTCCAGAGCCGGCTCTTCCGCGCGCCGCTCCCCCGCACCCGGACCCCGTCGGCCCGGCGGGGCCGCTCGACGAGGAGGTAGACCCATGGCACGGTTCACCCGTTCGGACGACCTGCGGGGCGCGACGTTCGCCGGCACCGACCTGCGCGGCGCCCGGTTCGTGGAGGCCGACCTGTCCGGCGTCGTGATGCGCGGGGTCCAGGTCGAGGGCGTGGACATCGACGCGCCGTGGCTCTCGGACGGCGACACGTTCTTCCGTGTGAACGGCGTGGACGTGACCGCGTTCGTCGAGGCGGAGCTCGACCGCCGGTTCCCGGGCCGCTCCCTGCGCCGCGCGGCGGACCCGGACGGGCTGCGCGCGGCCTGGGAGGCGCTCGAGCGCACCTGGGCGGCCACCCTGCGCCGCGTCGGGACGATGCCCGCGAGCGCCGTGGACGTGTCGGTCGACGGCGAGTGGTCGTTCTCGCAGACGTTGCGGCACCTGGTGCTCGCGACGGACGCGTGGCTGGGGCGGGCGGTGCTGGAGCTGGAGCAGCCGTTCCATCCGTTGGGTCAGGCGGGTCCCCAGGCCGGCGAGGACGGGCTGGACCTGTCGCTGTTCGTGCCGGGGACGCCGTCGTTCGCGGAGGTGCTGGCGGCACGGGCGGGGCGGGTGGCGATGGTGCGGGACTTCCTGGCGGGTGTCACGCCGCAGGCGCTGGGGGAAGCGAGGCGCAACCCGTGGTCACCGGAGTACCCGGAGACGACGTTGTCGTGCCTGCACGTGATCCTCGAGGAGGAGTGGGAGCACCACCGGTTCGCGGTGCGGGACCTGGACACGTTCGCGGCGGCGGGCGGCGCGGGGGGTGCCGCTCGCTGAGGAGGTGCGGGTGGCTGGTCCGCCGGGGGGCGGGTCAGCGCCAGCCGAGGGCGGGTGCGACGTGGGTCAGGACGGCGTCGAGGACGTGGGCGTTGTAGTCGACGCCGAGCATGGTGGGGACGGTGAGCAGGAGGGTGTCGGCGGCGGCGACGGCCGTGTCCTGTGCGAGCTGGTCGACGAGCTGGTCGGGTTCGCCGGCGTAGGTCTTGCCGAAGCGTGCGCGCACGCCCTCGAGCACGCCGACCTGGTCGGTGTCGTGGGTGTCGCGGCCGAAGTAGGCGCGGTCGAGGTCGGTGAGGAGGGGGAAGACCGCGCGGGAGACGGACACGCGAGGTTCGAAGCCGTGCCCCTGGCCTGCCCAGGTGTCGCGGAAGCGCTGGATCTGCTCGGCCTGCAGCTCGTGGAAGGGCACGCCGGTGTCCTCGGTGAGCAGGGTGGAGCTCATGAGGTTCATGCCCTGGCGGGCGGTCCACTCGGCGGTGGCGCGGGTCCCGGCTCCCCACCAGATGCGTTCGCGCAGTCCCGGCGAGTGCGGCTCGACGCGCAGCAACCCGGGCGGGTTGGGGAACATGGGGCTGGGGCTCGGCTCGGCGAACGCCTCTCCCTCGACGACCTCGAGGAAGCGGGCGGCGTGGCGGCGGGCCATGTCGGCGTCGCTCTCCCCCGGTGCGGGCTCGTGCCCGAAGTAGCGGTAGCCGTCGATCACCTGCTCGGGCGACCCGCGGGAGATGCCGAGCTGGAGTCGCCCGCCGGAGAGGAGGTCGGCGGCGCCGGCGTCCTCGGCCATGTACAGCGGGTTCTCGTACCGCATGTCGATGACGCCGGTGCCGATCTCGATGCGGGTGGTGCGGGCGCCGACGGCGGCGAGCAGCGGGAACGGTGAGGCGAGCTGGCGGGCGAAGTGGTGCACCCGGAAGTAGGCGCCGTCCGCCCCGAGGTCCTCGGCGGCGACGGCGAGCTCGACGGACTGGTGCAGGGCGTCGGCCGCTGACCGGACCTGCGACCCGGGCGCGGGCGACCAGTGGCCGAAGGACAGGAACCCGATGCGCTTCACACCGGGTGCAACCCCGGCGGTGCGCCGGGTGTTCCGCGGCGCGTCAGGGCGCGGAGCCGGACCCCGTCGTCCCCGCGTCCAGGAAGGGGGTGAGGGTCGTGGTGAAGAGGTCGGGGTGGTCGAGCCAGGGGAAGTGTCCGCAGCCGGGCAGGACCGCCAGGCGCGCGTCCCGCGAGCGGATTGCCAGTGGGGACCGCCCGAGCACCGGCTACCGTGTGCGGGTGGACCGTGCGTCGTTCGTCAGCCATGTCCGTTCCCAACGATGGGGTGTCCTCGCGTCGCTGGCAGCGGACGGGAGCCCGCAGGCCGCTTACCTCGCCGTGACCGCGACGGACGCGGGCGAGCTCGTGCTCGACGCGCGCGCGACGTCGCGCAAGGTCGCGAACCTCACCCGGGACCCGCGCGTCGCGGTGACGCTCGGCGGGCCGGACGGCACGACGCTGCAGTGCGAGGGTGTGGCCGACGTCCCGGTGGGCGCGGACCGCGACCGGTGCGCGGCGGCGTACGCGGCGACCTTCCCGCAGTTCGCGGCCTCGCTGGACCGCCCGGACATCGTCGTCGTGCGCGTGGTCCCGACGTGGGCGCGGTCCGGCGACTTCCGCGACGGCGCGTCGACCCTGGTCGAGGTCGACCTCACCGGCGGCACCGCCCGTCTCGGGGCGCCGGGCGGGTCTGGTCCCGGTCAGCAAAGGCCAGCTCCAGGTCAAGCCGTGACCGTCGATCACCGCTGATCGGGCCACAACGCTCTGACCTGCGCAAACACTCCCGGGCTACTAGATAACGTATCTAGTGGCCACGCGCTAGGCCCGCGTCAGCGCGTCGGGGCGTACAGGGCGCCGAGCAGCGCGGCGGCCTCCGCGGTCTTCTCCGGCAGGGGGCGCGCGTAGTTGCGCAGCAGCACGGACGCGGAGTGGCCCAGCAGCCCCGCGACCGTCACCGGCTCGGTGCCGTTCGCGAGCAGCGCCGACGCCGCGGCGTGCCGCAGCTGGTGCAGCGTCGCCGGCGGGAGCCCGAGCCGGGTCACGAGCGCGGTGAACGCGCGCGAGTACGCGGGCGGGTCCAGCGCTCCCCCGGCGTCGTCGAGCAGCACCAGCCCGTCCGGGCGGTACACGCCCGCCGACACCTGCCGCTCGCACTCGACCGCGAGCGCGCGGCCCACGCCGAACAGCGCGAGCACGGGGACCGTGCGCCGCGCGGCCGCGACCTTCGGGCGGCCGGTGATCGTCTCGCCGGCCTGCCCCACGACCCGGGACTGGCGCACCACGACCGTGCCGGCCTCGGCGTCCACGTCGCACCAGCGCAGGCCCATGACCTCGCCGCGGCGCAGGCCCGCGACGGACAGCAGCAGGCCGGCCGCGTACCGGTGGCCGTCGGCGGCGGCGACGAACGTGCGCACCTGCTCGGGCGTCCACACCACGGCCTCGTGGGGCTCGCGCCGCGGGCGCCGGACCTGGCGTGCGACGTTCTCGCCGACCAGCCGGTCCTTGACGGCCAGGTCGAGCGCGCCCGCGACGATCGTCAGCACGTGCCCGACGGTGGACGCCTTCACCGCGCGGCGCCGGTCCGCTCCCGTCTCCAGGACGCGCATGGCGTCGGCGACGTGGCGGTGGGTGAGGTCGACGACCCGCACGTCGCCGATCAGGGCGAGCGTGCGGGCGAGCTGGTCGCGGTACCGGATGACCGTGGCCGGGCGCAGGTCGCGCAGGGTGGACAGGTACCGCTCCGCGAGCTCGCCGAGCGTCTCCCCCGCCGGGTCGGGCGGCGTGTCGCCCTGCTCGAGCTCGGCGCGGGTGCGCGCGACCCACGACCGGGCGGCGGCGAGCGTGCTGAGCGTCGCGCGGCGCTGGCGCCGCCGCCCGTCCGGGCCGCGGCCCGCGTCGACGACGGCCTTGAACACCGTGGTGCCGTCCGCGCGCACGACGGCGGTGATCGGCTCCCGCGAGTCCGTACGGCGCCGCCGCGCGCTCTCACCGTTGTGGACCATGCCCACAATGTACCGTTTCAGGCGGTTCGTCGGGGCGCTGGCGCGCGGCGCCGCGGCCACGCCCGCCAGCGCCGCCCCTCGGGCAGCGTCCGCGCAGGTCAGCCGAGCAGGCGCGCCTTGGCCCGGGCGAACTCGGCGGCGTCGAGGTCGCCCGCCCGGTGCAGCGCGGCGAGACGCTCGAGCTGCGCGACGAGGTCGCCGCCTGCCGCGGTGCTCGCGGTGGCCGGGCCGCGCCCGACGACGCGCCACAGGGCGCGGGCGAACACGCCCGGCCGGCGCTCGGTCCCCGGCTGCCCCGGGCGCAGGCGCGGCACCCGCGGGGACGGGACGGTCCGGTCGTCGACCACGACGGACCCGGGGCGGGCGGCGTGCAGGGCGCGCGCGAACCGGGCGAAGCGTGCGGACGAGCCGTCGAGCAGGACGGTGCGGGTGGCGTGGTGGTCGTCGCGCCAGGTGACCACGACGGTGGGCCCGTCCCCGGTGATGGTCACGACGGGCACCCCGGCGGGCTCGAGGACGGCCCCGTCGCCGCGCACGAGCCGCATCCGGGCGCCGTCCCACACCAGGCGCCCGCCCGCGACGTGGAACATGGCCGGATACCGGGGGGTGGTGGTGAAGCGCGCGGGGGACGGCGCGGCGCTCGTGCGGCGGGCGACGCCGACGGCTCGCCGCGGGGGCACGGGCGGTGGCGCGTCCGCCAGGGGCGTCGTGGTGCCGGTCGCCGGGTCGTCCGTGGTGCTGGTCCCCATGGTGCTCCCCTTGCGTCGTCGTCCCTCGATCCTGCCTCCCCCGGCGCCGCAGGGCAAGCCTTGCGAGGGTGTCGTCGCAGGTCAGAAAGCGGTGCGCGCCCCGGCCCGGGAGCACCAGGGGCCGGGGCGCGCGCGGCGCGGCGGGTCAGTGCCCGCCGAGCAGGGCCGTGAAGTCGGGCGTGCCGGCGAACGGGTCGGCCGGGCCCGCGTTCTTGCGCAGCGCGACCTTCTCGGCGAGCTCGCGCCCGGCGCGCGCGATGCGGGCGGGCAGGCCGCCGCCGGAGTCGGCCTCCCCCGCCGCCCAGTCGTCCGTCGCAGCGAACACGGACGTCGTGACGACGTCCGCGCGCAGGTACGTGAACAGCGGGCGCAGCGAGTACTCGAGCGCGAGCGAGTGACGGGCGGTGCCGCCGGTCGCGCCGAGCAGCACGGGGGTCCCGGTGAGCGAGTCCTTGTCGAGGACGTCGACGAAGGACTTGAGCAGCCCGGAGTAGGTGGTCGTGAACAGCGGGGTGGCCACGACGATCCCGTCCGCGGCGGTGAGGCGCTCGAGGAGTCCGGCGAGGTCGCCCGTGGGGAACCCGGTGAGCATCATGTCGACGACGGCGTGGGCGTGGTCGCGCAGCTCGACGGTCTCGACCTCGGCGCTGACGCCGAGCCCCTGCAGCTCGCGCACGCTCGCCTCGGCGAGCCGGTCGGCGAGCAGGCGGGTCGAGGACGGCTTGGACAGCCCGGCCGACACGACGACGAGGCGGCGGTCCGGGGCGGTGGTGTGCTGGGCCATGCGGTGCTCCTGAGGTGCTGACGTGTCGTGCTGGTGGCGGCCCGCGCGGGGCGGGGTGTGCCCGACGGCGGCCGGTCACCGGGTGCGGGGGCACCTGGTGACCGTACGCCGTCGGGCGGGGGCGGAGCGCTCAGGTCGCGGTCACAGGCCGAACGCGGAGCCGGCCCGGGCGGGCTCGGCGTCCTCCTCGGCGGTGCGACCGGTCCAGCGGTCCTCGGTGCCCCCGACGTGCGCGGCGCCCTCGGTGCCTGCGGCACGGGCGGCGGCGACGCGCTCGGCGTGGCTCGGCGGACCGGCCGGCACGTGCGCGGGGCGCGCGGCCTCCATCTCCTTGCGCAGCACGGGCACGACCTCGCCCGCGAGGAGGTCGATCTGCTCGAGCACCGTCTTGAGCGGCAGACCGGCGTGGTCCATGAGGAACAGCTGGCGCTGGTAGTCGCCCACGTGCTCGCGCATCGCGGCGTAGCGGTCGATGACCTGCTGCGGGGACCCGACGGTCAGCGGGGTCTCGCGCGTGAAGTCCTCCATCGACGGCCCGTGCCCGTACACGGGCGCGTTGTCGAAGTACGGGCGGAACTCGTCCCACGCCCTCTGGGAGTCCTTGCGCATGAACACCTGGCCGCCGAGCCCGACGATCGCGGTGTCCGCGGGTCCGTGGCCGTGGTGCTCCCAGCGCTGACGGTAGAACTGCACCATCTGCTTGGTGTGGCTGATGGGCCAGAAGATGTTGTTGTGGAAGAAGCCGTCGCCGTAGAACGCGGCCTGCTCCGCGATCTCCGGGCTGCGGATCGACCCGTGCCACACGAAAGGCGGCACCCCGTCGAGCGGGCGCGGCGTCGAGGTGAAGCCCTGCAGCGGCGTGCGGAACTTGCCCTCCCAGTCCACGACGTCCTCGGTCCACAACCGGCGCAGCAGCGCGTAGTTCTCGATCGCGAGGGGGATGCCCTGGCGGATGTCCTGACCGAACCACGGGTACACCGGCCCCGTGTTCCCGCGGCCCATCATGAGGTCCATCCGCCCGTCCGAGATGACCTGGAGCATCGCGTACTCCTCGGCCAGGCGCACCGGGTCGTTGGTCGTGATGAGCGTCGTGGACGTCGACAGGACGATGTTCTTCGTCACACCCGCGAGGTAGCCCAGCATCGTCGTCGGGGACGACGGGACGAACGGCGGGTTGTGGTGCTCGCCCGTCGCGAAGACGTCCAGGCCCGCCTCGTCCGCGTGCCGCGCGATGGTGAGCATGGACCGCACCCGCTCGGTGTCGTCCGGGGTCCGGCCCGTGGTGGGGTCGGTCGTCACGTCGCCGACGGTGAAGATGCCGAACTGCATGGTGTGCTCCCGAGGGTCCTGGGTCGATGCGTTTGCATGTACATGGCGCTCAACCAGGCACCCCCGGGGTTTGTTCCCGACCCCGTGCGAGAGCCCGCCCGTGGGGGCCCGCGCGAGCGTCGACGAGTTGCGTCGGGCATCGAAACCCGGGAGCCTGGGACGGCGACGCGCCGTGAGACCCGCACGACGCCGCGCGCGACCCTCCCCGGAACGGTCCGTCGCGACGTTCACGGGACCTTCACTCCGCGCCGGAACACCGACCGACGGTGAGGCGTTGCCTTCCGTAGACCGGGCCGCTGCCCGCCCCCCACCGGGCGCGCCCACCCCCACCCCGAAGACCCTTCTGGAGGACACCATGGCCGACCGTTCGCTGCGCGGGATGAGCATCGGTGCGAAGAGCATGGAGTCGGACGAGGGCGTCGACTTCGCCCCCCGCTTCCAGGCGCACTACGACTGCCCCAACGGGCACACCATCATCCTGCCGTTCTCGACCGACGCCGAGGTCCCGCCCGTGTGGGAGTGCCGCTGCGGCGCCGAGGCCCTCCTGCGCGACGCGGAGCGTCCCGAGCCCAAGGCCGGCAAGCCCGCCCGCACCCACTGGGACATGCTGCTCGAGCGCCGCACGATCTCCGAGCTCGAGGAGCTGCTCGACGAGCGCCTCGGCCTGCTGCGCGCCGGCAAGCTGCGCCGCAGCGCCTGACGACCGACGCCCACGAGGCCCGGACCCCCACGGGGTCCGGGCCTCGTCGCGTTCCTCAGCGCGCGCGCCGGCGCCCCGACACCGACCGCACCGCTCCCACGAGCTGCCCGGCGCGGCGTCGCGCACCCCAGACCGTGACCTTCCACAACGCCTCGGTGACGATCGCACGGCTCATCTTCGACCGGCCCGCGGTGCGCTCCACGAACGTGATCGGCACCTCCACGACGCGACCGCCCGCGCGCGCGACACGCCAGGCCATGTCGACCTGGAAGCAGTACCCGTGCGACTCGACGCTGCCCAGGTCGACCGCCCGCAGCGTGCCCGCCCGATAGGCGCGGAACCCTGCCGTCGCGTCCCCCAGGTGCAGCCCGAGCGCGAGGCGCACGTACGCGTTCCCGGCGCGCGAGAGCAGCTCGCGGTGCCGCGGCCAGTTCTCCACCCGCCCGCCGGGCACCCAGCGCGACCCGATGACGAGATCCGCGCCCTCGCGCGGCGCGCGGGCGGACCGCGTCGCGCCCTCCAGCGCGGCGAGCAGGTCCGGAAGCTGCTCGGGACGGTGCGACCCGTCCGCGTCCATCTCCACCAGGACGTCGTACCCGGCGTCCAGGCCCCACCCGAACCCCGCCACGTACGCGGCGCCGAGCCCCTGCTTGCCCGCGCGGTGCAGCACGTGCACGCCCGGGTCCGCGGCGGCCACGGCGTCGGCGAGCGCGCCCGTCCCGTCCGGGCTCGCGTCGTCGACCACGAGCACGTCCGCGTCCGGGACGGCCGCGCGCAGGCGCGCGAGCGTGCCCGGCAGGGTCTGCGCCTCGTCGTACGTCGGGACGACGACGAGCACACGCCCCGACCCGACCGCCGCGCCGCGGTCCATCAGCCCCCGCCCGCGCCGGCCCGGGTCACGCCCCCGGGGCCGGCGGGGCCGCCGGGGCCGTCGGGGCCGTCGGCGGCGGCAGGTGCGGCCGGGGTGGACGCCCGGGTGGCGCGGCGCTCGCGGACCACGGTCCCGAGCCCGGCCGCGAGCAGGCCGAGCGCGAGGAGCTCGACGACGACGCCGGGGACGGCGCCGGCCCGCACCGCGGGTGTCAGGCTCGTGCGCAGCGGCAGGTCGGCGATCATCTGGTCGGCGGTGAACAGCTCGGTGCTGCGCAGGAGCGTCCCGTCCGGCGCGATGACGCCACTGACGCCCACGGTGGACACCTGCACGGTCGCGCGGCCCGTCGAGACGGCGCGCAGGCGCGACATGGCCAGCTGCTGCGTCGACTCGGCCGTGCTCCCGAAGGACGCGTTGTTGGTCGGCACGACGAGCACCTCGGCCCCCGCGTGCACGGCGTCGCGCACGAGCACGTCGTACGCGACCTCGAAGCAGATCACCACGCCGAGCGGGACGGTGCGTCCCAGGCGCGGGGAGGCGAGGTCGACGACGCCCGTCCCGGTACCGGGGATCATGTCGATGCTGACGCGGTCGACCTGGTCGGAGAAGACCCGCAGCAGGGAGCGCAGCGGGATGTACTCCCCGAACGGCGCGGGATGCTGCTTCGCGTACCGGTCCACGACGCCGGCGCCCGGCTCCCACAGCAGGGACACGTTGTACCGCCCGCCGCTCTCCGGGTACTCCTGCGCGCCGACGAGGATCGGGGCCCCGACCTCGCGCGCCACGTCGTCGACGGCGGCCGCGACGTCGGGGGTGGTCTGCGGGTCGAGGTCGGACCCGTTCTCGGGCCACAGGACCACGTCGAGGTCGCCGGGCTCGACCTGGTCGAGCAGCGCGAGCGTGCCCTGCAGGTGGTTGTTGAGCACCTCGGCGCGGTTCGCGAACGAGCCGAGGCCCGGCTCGCCCACGTTGCCCTGGACGGCGCCGACCGCGAGCGTGCCGGCCTCGGCGCGCGTGTCCAACGGCACCAGGAGCGGTGCGGCGACGAGCGCACCGGCCACGGCGAGCGGCACGACGGCGCCCCCCACCGGGTCGCGGCGGCGCACGAGCGCCAGGACCGCGACCGCGAGCAGCGACCCGGCGAGCGCGACGAGCAGGGACACGAGGACCTCGCCGCCGAGCCACGCCGAGCGGGCGAGCGGGGAGTCCGCCTGGGAGAACGCGAGCCGCCCCCACGGGAAGCCGCCGAACGGCACCTCCGTGCGGGTCTGCTCGACCGCGACGAACAGCACGGCGAACGCGACGGCCTGGCGCACCGGGTGCCTCCGCAACCACGACCAGCGCCGCACCACCACCCAGGCGGCACCCACCACGGCGACGAAGCACGCCTCCATGAGGGACAGCGCGACCCACGGCACGGTCTCGGTCGCGTAGTTCGCCCACCACAGGTGCGGCAGGAAGAACGCCAGACCCCACACGAGCCCCACGAGGAAGCCCCACCGGGCGCCGTCGCGGCGCAGCGCCCAGAACAGGGCCGCGACGCCGACGAACGCGGCGGGCCACCACCCGCGGTCGGGGAACGCGGTGTCGGTCAGCAGGCCGCCCCCCGCGGCGAGCGCGAGCGTGAGCAGGCGCGCGGGACCGGTGGTGCGGGCGGCGGGGCCGGGGAGGGCGTGGCCGGGTCCGACCGGGGTCGGTCGCCCGGCGGGAGCGGCCGTGGGCTCAGGGGCGTGCACGGGTGCACCCTACGCCACGCGCCTGCGGCCCACCGGGGCGCGACCAGCCGGTGTGTGCGGGCTCGCGCGCCCTTCGGCCCGTGCCACGCCGCCACCAGCGGGACACGTTTTCTACTGAGCGCGCGAGCCCGGCCAGGTACCCGCCGCGGGCACGCCGAGGGATCGTCGTCGGTGGCTGATCCCCCTGCGGCCGCGAGGGCCGGAACACCCTGTCGAACCTACTCCGGCTCACCCGCCTGTCAAGCGCTGGCCCTCACCCGAACGTGTCGAACAGCACGACGCCGTCCCGCACCGTCTGCAGGCAGCGCGGGCGCGGCACGTCCGGCCCCAGCTCCGGCAGCAACGGCTGCCCGGCCCGGGCGTCGGTGCTCCACGACGACGTCGTGCGCCCCAGCGCACCCTGCACGACGAGGTGCTCGCCCTGCCACACCGCCAGGTGCGCGGGCGCACCCACCCGCAGCTGCCCCGCACCCGTGTCGTCCAGCCCCGCGATGCGCCACCCGCCGCGCGTGTGCGCACGGAACGCGGCGCGCGCCGAGATCTGCTGGTCCGGGTCCACGTGCGACATCGCCGCGAGCACCGCGGCCCACGGGTCGAGCCGGGTGACCGGCGCGTCGGAGCCGAACGCGAGCGGCACACCCGCCCCGGCCAGGTCCGCGAACGGGTTCAGGCCCTCCGCCCGGGTCGCCCCGACCCGCGCCGCGTACATCCCGTGCGGCCCGCCCCACGCCGCGTCGAACCCCGGCTGGATGCTCAGGCTCACGCCCAGCAGCAGCAGGGTCGCCAACGCGTTCGCGTCCACGAACAGGGCGTGCTCGACCCGGTGACGGGCCGCCCGCACCGCGCCCTGGCCGTGCACCTCGGCCGCGACCTTCAGACCGAGCACCAGCTCGTCCATCGCACGGTCCCCGATGACGTGGAACCCGCCCTGCGTGCCCGCCGCCCCCACGGCCGACAGGTGGTTCGCGATCTGCTCCGCCGTCAGGTACAGGCTCCCGCGGTCGGAACGGTCCGGGCCGTCCTGGTACGGCAGCCGCATCGCCGCGGTGCGCGACCCGATCGACCCGTCCACGTTGAGGTCGCCCGCGATCCCCGCGAGACCCGGCACGTCCGCCAGCAGCTCGCGCGCGTCGTCGACCGTGCTGCACAGCTCGCCGCGGTACCCCACGACGTGCGCCAGGCCCGACGCCGCGTCACGCGTCAGCTCGAGCAGCTCGCGCAGCCCGGCACGCGTGTCGATGTGCGGACCGCTCATCTCGTGCACCGACACGATGCCCTGCTCCGCGGCCGCACGCAGCGCCGTGCGGTACAGCTGCGTGCGCCGCGCCGGCGACACGTCGCGCGCGACGTCGCGCGCCACGTGGTGCGCCTCGCCCGTCACCCACCCCGACACGTCCCACCCCGGCCGGGTGGACAGCGCGCCGCGCCGCGCGAGCTCCGTCGACACGACCGCCGAGTGCACGTCCACGCGCGCCGCGTACACCGCGCGCCCGCCCGCGGCCGCGTCGAGCTCGTCCGCCGTCGGGGGCCGGCCCTCGGGCCACGTCCCCTCGTCCCACCCGAACGCGAGCAGCACGTCGTCGTCCCCCACCGCGGCCGCGCCCCTCGCGACCGCCTCGAGGGCACCGGCGAGCGTCGTCACGCCGGCGCTCGCGGACAGGTCGACGCCGGCGAGGGCGAGACCGACCTCGAACAGGTGGACGTGCGCGTCGACGAAGCCGGGGGCGACGAGGGCCCCGTCGAGGTCGATCACACGGTCGGCGCGGGCGGCGAGCCCGTCGGCCGTGTCGTCGGCGCCGATCCAGGCGATGACGCCGTCGTCGACGAGGAGTGCTTCCGCGAACGGGTCCACCGGCGAGTGGATCACGCCGCCGCGGTACAGGGTTGAGGCCACAATCCTTCACCATAGCGCCACGACCGGGCGCTGGTGGACGCGTCGGTGCAGGTCCGTGGCCCGCCGTCGGTCGGAGAGGTGCTCAGACGCTCGAGTACGCGACGACACCCCGGCGCAGCCGGTCGATCGCCTGGACGGCGGTGCGCCGCAGCTCGGGCGTCGGTGCGGCACCGGCGATCTGGTCGAGGACGTCGATGACCTGCTTGCACCAGCGCACGAAGTCGCCCGCGGCGATCTCCGAGCCGCGCAGCACGGCGTCGAGGTTGCGGCCCACGGCCCACCGGTGCACCGCGGACACCAGGCCCTCGTCGAGCTGCGCGGTCGCGTCGATGTCGTGCTCGTCCTCGAGGTCGTCCACCTCGGACCACACGCGCACGGTCGCCTCGAGCGCCCGGGCGAGGCGGCCCTGCGGACCGCCCGGCACGTCCGGCTCCCCGTGCTCCTCGCGGCGGCCCGCGTACACGCACGTGGACACGACGGCCGCCAGGGCGGGCGCGTCCAGGCCGTCCCACACGCCGCGACGCAGGCACTCGGCGAGCAGCAGGTCGTTCTCCGCGTACAGGCGCCGCAACCACTGCCCGTCACGGGTGACGCGCAAGCCGGCGCGCACGGAGCCCGCGGGTGCGCCGGTCCCGTCGCCCGCGGCCGCGTCGTCACCGGGGTCCTGCGCGGCGAGCACCTCCTCCAGGGGCGCCGTGGGGTCGTCGGCGACCCGGGCCGGGGCGAGGTAGCCGAGGGTCACCAGGACGTCGCAGATGCGGTCGAACACGCGCGCGATGGAGCCGGTGCGGCCCTCGACGCGGCGCACGAGCTGGTCGTGCTCCTTCTTCAGCCGGGCCCAGCGCTCCGCCCAGCGGGCGTGGTCCTCCCGGTCCGGGCAGTCGTGGCACGGGTGGGCGCGCAGCTGGGCGCGCAGGCGCGACAGCTCGGCGTCGTCCGCGGCCCCGGACCGGGCACGGGCCGTGCGGCCGGGTCGGGTCCCCGGCTCGTCCAGCGCCCCGAGCGCGTTGCGCAGCGTCGAGGCGAGGTCGCGGCGCTGCGCGGGCACGCGCGCGTTGAACGCCTTCGGGATGCGCACGTGCGCCACGGTGCGGATCCCGCCCGGGGCGTCGGCCACGGTGAGCTTCTTCACCTGCCGGTCCTGGGTGAGCACGGTGGGGCGCGGCCCGTCGAACCCGCCGCCCTCCCCCGGGTCGAGCACGACGACGTACCCGGCCCGGCGCCCGGACGGCACCTCGACGACGTCACCGGGGCGCAGCCGCTCGAACGCCGCCACGACCTCGGCCCGCCGCGACCGGCTCGCCGCGCGCGACAGGTCACCCTCCCGCGCGGCGATGCGCCGCCGCAGCGCCGCGTACTGCGCGAAGTCGCCCCGGTCGCACGTCATGGCCTGCGCGTACCCCTCGAGCGCCTCCGCGTGCGCCTGCGCCTGCTTCGCGAGCCCGACGACCCCGCGGTCGGCCTGAAACTGGGCGAACGACGTCTCCAGCACCTCCCGCGCACGGTCGCGCCCGACCTGCGCGACCAGGTTGACCGCCATGTTGTACGTGGGGCGGAAGCTGGAGCGCAACGGGTACAGGCGCTTGGACGCCAGGCCCGCGAGCTGCACGGGGTCCAGCCCCGCGTGGTCCACGACGACCGCGTGCCCCTCGACGTCGATGCCGCGCCGCCCGGCCCGGCCCGTGAGCTGCGTGTACTCACCCGGGGTGACGTCCACGTGCGCGGTCCCGTCCCACTTGACGAGCTTCTCCAGCGCCACCGACCGCGCGGGCATGTTGATGCCGAGAGCGAGCGTCTCGGTGGCGAACACGACCTTGATCAGACCCCGGCTGAACAGCTCCTCCACCGTCTCCTTGAACACCGGCAGCATGCCCGCGTGGTGCGCCGCGACGCCCCGCGCCAACGACTCCGTCCACGTCCAGTACCCGAGCACGTCGAGGTCCTCGGCCGGGATCGTCGCGGTGCGCTCCTCCGCGACCCGGCGGATCTCCGCCTCCTCGGCGGGCGAGGTCAGGCGCAGTCCCGCCACGAGGCACTGCTGCACCGCGCCCTCGCACCCGGCACGGGAGAAGATGAAGTAGATCGCGGGCAGCAGCCCGTCCTCGTCCAGGGCGTCCACGACGGCGAAGCGCGCCGGGGTGCGCCGCGTCCCCACCGCACGGTCCGTCCCGGGACGGCGACCGCCGCGCCCCCGGTACCCGCGGTCCCCCGGACCGCGCCGCCCACCAGGCCCCGGACCCCCGGAGCGCGGCGCCGCGCGGAACGCGGCCAGCAGGTCCGGGTTGATCGGCGGGTTCACGCCCGGGTCCGTCGGGTCCACGTGCCCCGCGTACAGGTCGAGCAGCTCCGCGCCGAGCCCCCGACCGCCGCCGGCGTGCGCCACCCCCGCCGCCGGGTTCGCGGACGCCACCAGGACGTGCTGCCACAACGGCACCGGCCGGCGCTCGCTCACGACCACCGTCGTGTCACCGCGCACCATCTCCAACCAGTCGCCGAACTCCTCCGCGTTCGACACGGTCGCGGACAGCGAGACCAGCTGCACGTCGTCCGGCAGGTGGATGATGACCTCCTCCCACACCGGGCCCCGGAACCGGTCCGCGAGGTAGTGCACCTCGTCCATGACCACGTACGCGAGACCCTCGAGGGTGCGCGACCCCGCGTACAGCATGTTGCGCAGCACCTCCGTCGTCATGACGACGACAGGAGCCTCCCCGTTGATCGTCGTGTCCCCCGTGAGGAGCCCCACCTGGTCCGGGCCGTACCGGCGCACCAGGTCGGCATACTTCTGGTTCGACAACGCCTTGATCGGCGTCGTGTAGAACGCCTTGCGCCCGCCCGCCAGCGCCAGGTGCACCGCGAACTCCCCCACGACCGTCTTCCCGGCACCCGTCGGCGCGGCGACCAGCACACCACGCCCCTCCTCCAGCGCCTCGCACGCACGCACCTGGAAGTCGTCGAGAGGAAAGTCCAGGACCTGGCGGAACTCCGCGAGCCGCGTACGCGACGATGCCTGGCGGGCCCGCGCGGCGGCATAGCGGGCAGCGGGCGATTCGGCAGCCGTCATGACGCCAGCCTACGTTCCGGCACGCCCCGTCGTGCGCGGCACGGCCGCACCGCCGTCAGGCGCTCGCGGGCACCGCCACCAGGACGTCCAGGGCGCCGGGCACGACGTCGACCCGCAGCGGGAGCGGTCCCAGGTGCTCGCCGTCGGCGAACGCGTGCGGCGGGGCCGCACCCGCCACGGTGGGCGCCACCGTCACCGCGCGGGCCCGCACGAGCCCCACCCCCGGATCCGCCAGGTGCCGGCCCGCGTACATGCCGGGGAAGACGCGCGCCGCCCGCCACCGCGAGAAGGGGCCCGCGACCACGACGTCGAGCAGCCCGTCGTCCGACACCGCGTCGGGCGCGATCTGCACGCCCCCGCCGAACCGCGGACCGTTCGCGACCGCGACCAGCGCCCCCGGCGACTCCCACACGAGCACCGGGCCGTCCGGGCCGTCGTCGGGCACCAGCGGCACCCCCGCCACGATCCCCGGCGCCGTACCCTCCGGGACGCCCGCCAGGACGACCCGGTACCCGTACGGCCGGTAGCGCGTGATCTCGGTGAGCGCCGAGCGCGCGTACCGCGCCCGGCCCCGCGGCCACGTCGCAGCGTTCGCGTGCGCGTTGACGGCCGCGTCCAGCCCGGCGGACAGCACCCCCGCGTACCAGCGCGGCACCGGCAGGTGCTCGCCCGTGACCCGGGCGGCGTCCACCGACCGGACCGTGGGGGCGGCGCTCGCGGCGGGCCCCAGCGCGGCGAGCAGGTCCTCGACGCACCGGTCGGGGCGCGTCGTGGGCAGGCCGAGGCCGTGCGCGAAGTCGTTGCCCGTCCCGACGGCCACGATCCCGAGCGGGACCCCGGTCCCTGCGGCGGCGTTCACGCCGACGTGGACCATGCCGTCGCCGCCGACGACGACGAGCACGTCCACCGCACCCTCGCCCCGGACCACCTCGTCGGCCGACTCCTGGGCCAGGGGGAGGCTCGGCGCGCTGAGGTCGACGACGTCGTGCCCGGCCGCGCGCAGCGCCTGCGCGGTGAGCGCGCCGGCAGCCCGTCCCCGTCCCCGGCCCGCGGTCGGGTTGACGACGAGACCGACGGTGCTCACGGGCGGCCCCCGCGCCCGGTCGGGCGCGTGCGGGGCGCGAGGCTCACAGGGCGAGCCGCGCGGCGTCGCGCCTGTCGACCCGCCGGTCGTGCAGGACGCTCACCCCGTACGCGACGAAGTACAGGCCGCAGATGGGCAGCGCGACCGTGAACATCGTCAGCACGTCCGGCGTCGGGGTCATGATCGCGGCGAACAGGAACGAGATGAGCACCGCCCACCGCCACCCGGCCAACCACGTGGCGGCACGCACGACCCCCATCGTGTTCAGCGCGACCATCACCACGGGCACGAGGAACGCGATGCCGAACGCGAGCATGAGCCGCATGACGAAACCGAGGTACATCTGGGCGTTGATGAGGTTCGCGCTCCCGTCGGGGACGAACTCGTTGAGCAGCGCGACCGCGCGCGGCAGCATGACCCAGGCGAGGGCGATACCCCCGAGGAAGAGCGGCACCGCGGCCCCGATGAAGCCGAACGCGTACCGCTTCTCCTTCGACGTCAGCCCCGGCGTGATGAACGCGAACAGCTGGAACAGCCACCACGGGCTCGACAGCAGGATGCCGAGGAAGAGGGAGACCTTGACCTTCATGTCGATGGCCGTCGCGACGCCCTCGAAGTTCAGGCCCGTCAGGACCTCGCGGCGTTCGGCCGCGTCGACGAGCGGCTGCTGCAGGGTCTGCAGGACCGGGTCGTACACGATCCACCCGACGACGGCACCGAGCACGACACCGATCGCGGACAGGAACAGGCGCTTGCGGATCTCGACGAGATGCTCGCGCAGGGGCATGCGCCCCTCGGAGTCACGGGACGTGCGCGACACCGACTAGCCCTTCGGGGTGTCGTCCTGCGTCGACGACGCCGTGCTCCCCGCCACGCTCGTCGAGCCACCGGTGGTGGTCGTGGTGGTCGTCGGACCCGAGGAGTCCGCGCCGGCAGCCGGCGTGTCGTCGTCCTCGCGGAGGTCCTTGACCTCCTTCTTGAAGATCTTCAGCGACTGGCCGACGGAGCGGGCCATGTCAGGAAGGCGCTTGGACCCGAAAAGGAGCAGGACCAGCAGGATCAGGACGACGATCGTCGCGGGGTGGCGAAGGATGTTCACGGCGGGAACCTACTACTCGTGGGCGGCACTGACGACGGTGGACGTGCGGTCATCATAGGTCACGCGCCTGGACGCGACCGCAGGCCGGGGCGTTCTCGACGGGTCGGCTACGCGTTGAACCGGCGCCAGCGCGACCAGACCTGCTCGTCCCGCACCCGCCGCTCCTCGCGACGCTCCGCCCGCCGCTCGCGCAGCGCGTCCACACGCACCCGCAGCTCGACCTGGTCGTCGAACAGCGTCGGGGCCGTCGACGGCTGCGCCTCGGCGAGCCGGCGCGACAGCTCGTCCGCCCGGGCGCCCATCTCCCCCGCGACCCGGGACGCGCGCGACAGCTCACGCCCCAGCCCCTTCACCGACCGCCACAGCCGCCGAGCGAGGAAGAACGCGCCGACGAGCATGCCCACGACGAGCGCCGTCCAGACCCAGAACCACATGCCGCTCACCCTAACCACCCCCGCCGGGCTCCGTCGTACCGCCGGCGACCACCCGGCGTGGCCCGTGGCACGTCAGTGCGCAGGCAGGGCCTCGTACGCGGCCAGCGCCGCGCTCGCGGCCTGGCGCACGTCGTCCGCCACGGACGCCGGCTCGACGGCGAGCACGTGCCGAGCCCGCTCGGTGAGGAGCTGGCGCAGCCACACGGGGTTGGTGACGCGCAGACGCACCTCGAACGCGCCGTCGGGCAGGTTGCGCACCGACTCGACCGGGACCTGCTCGGCGACCGCACGGGCAGGGCTCGCGAACGTGATGGTCGCCAGCGGCGCGTCCCCGGTCGGGGTGAAGTCCACGTCCGGGTCGACGTCGTGCGCCTCCACCGGCACGTCGAGCTCGACCGCCTCGAGGATGCGGTCGACGCGGAACGTGCGTCGCCCCTGCGCCCGGTGGCACCACGCGAGCAGGTAGGCGTGCTCGTCCTGGGTGTGCAGGGACACGGGGTCGACGTCGCGCCGGGACTCCTCGTCGGCCGCGGTGACGTAGCGGATGCGCAGCCGGTGCCCGGCCACGAGCGCGCTCGTGATCGCCGCGACGACGCGGGGGTCGCCCTCGGGCGCGAGCTGCACGTCCAGCGCCGCCGCGGCCTCCCCGGTCGCGTCCGTGAGCTTGCGCAGCACCGACTCGACCACCCGTGCGCGCTCCGGGTCCGCCTGCACCGCCGCGGTCTCCCGCATGGCCCGCAGCGCGGCGATGAGCGCGACGGCCTCGCGCGTACCCAGACGCAGCGGGCGCGTCATCCCCCGCGCCTCCGTGAGGCGCACCACGCCGCGCTCGATCGAGTCCGCGTCGAAGTCGATGAGGTCGTCGGGCCAGTACCCGGGCGTGCCCGACACCCACAGGGCGTCGACGTCGTCGAGCGCCTGCCGCTCGCTCACCCCGAAGTGCCGGGCGAGCTCGCCCACCGGCACCGGGCCAGCGCCGTCCAGGTAGGCGACGATTCCCAGCAGCCGCACCAGCCGGTCGTCCGCGCGCTCAGCCACGCTCCCCCACCTCCGTCGACCCGTCCGCCGGGCTGCGCCCGGACCCCAGCGCCGCCGCGTCGCGCAGCCGCCGCACGACGCCGTCGCGCAGCTCGGGCGGTCCCAGGACGAGCACCGCGTCCCCGTAGCCCACGATCTCCTCCACCAGCGCGTAGCCGACGTCGAACGGCACCTCGAGCACGTCCCGGCCGGCGCCGTCGCCCGCGCGCGCGTCCGCGACCGAGCCGACGACGGTCCCGCGCGCCCGCAGCGCACCCGCCCGCTCCGGCACGACCGCCAGCCGCGCCACGCCCCCCGGGCCGCGCGTCCCCAGCAGGCCGTCCACGTCGACGTCCGCCGGCACCTCGAACGCCTCCCGCGGGCCTGACGCCCGCACCCGGCCCTCGACACGGCTCAACCGGTACGACCGCGGCGCCTCCCGGTCCAGGTCGAACCCCACCAGGTACCACCCACCACGACGCGCCGCGATGCGCCACGGCTGCACCCGTCGCGCCCGCACCTCGCCCGTGCTCGCCGCACGGTACGTGAACGACACCACGCGCCGCGCCGAGATCGCGTCCATGAGCGTCGCGTACGCGTCCCCCACCGGCCGCACCCGCGGGGCCAGACCCGCCACCACGTCCATCGCCGTCTCCCCGGCACCCGCGGCCCGCAGCTTCGTCAGCGCCCGCGAGATGTCCGTGCGCAACGTCTTGTCCTGCCAGAACTGCGCCGCCAGCGCCAGCACCCCCAGCTCCGCCGGGGTCAGGTCCACCGCCGGCAGCGCGTACGCGTCCTGGTCGATGCGGTACCCCACCTCGTCCGCGTGCCCGCCCCCGTCCACCGTGACGATCGGGATGCCCAGCTCCCGCAGCGTGTCCTTGTCCCGCTCGAACATCCGCTCGAACGCGTCCGGGGACGGCGCGTCGCCGTAGCCCGCCACGCTCGCACGGATCTGCTGCTTCGTCATCGACGCGTTCGTGTTCACCAGCGCGATGACCAGGTTCAGCAGCCGGGTGGCAGGGTTCGTCGACGACACCGGCGCGGAGGACGACGACGGCGACGGCACGACAGGGGGCGAGGGCTCGGACATCGGGCACCACGCTAGCGGTCGATAGGGTGAGCGGCGTGATCACGTGGCGAACCGCGACCGTGGTGTCGCACGCGAAGTCCTGGCCCGGCGCCCAGGAGCTGCACGTCCGGCTCCACACCGCCCTCCCCGGCCGGGCCGACCACCCGGACGACACCGTCCGCGCCCTCGCCTACACCGACCTCGTCGGCACCCCCGCACCCGGCGACCACCTCCTGCTCAACGTCTCCGCCCTCGCCCGCGGCCTCGGCACCGGCGGGTACGCCCTCGTCGTCGGCCCCGCCCAGCCCGGCACCCCGGTCCCGCCCGACCCCGCACCCGGACCCGGCCACCTCGTCAAGGCCCGCTACACCCCCCTGCAAGCGCTCGTCCTCGGCGTCGACGAGCAGGAGTCCCCCCACCACGACACCCTCCGCGACGCCGACGACCTCGCCGGAACCCCCGTCGTCGTCGCCGACCTCCACTCCGCCCTGCCCGCCGTCGTCGCCGGCGCCCGCCACGCCGCGGCGCTCGCGGACCTCCCCGCGCCCCGCGTCGCGTACGTCATGACCGACGGCGGCGCCCTGCCCGCCGCGTTCTCCCGCACCGTCGCCACCCTGCGCGAGACCGGCTGGCTCGACACCTGCCTCACCGTCGGGCAGGCCTTCGGCGGCGACCTCGAGGCCGTCACCGTCCACACCGGCCTCCTCGCCGCCCACCACGTCACGCACGCCGACCTCGTCGTCGTCGCCCAGGGGCCCGGCAACCTCGGCACAGGCACCCGCTGGGGCTACTCCGGCGTCGCCGCCGGCGAGACGCTCAACGCCGTCGCCGCCCTGGGCGGGCGCCCCGTCGCGTCCCTGCGCGTCTCCGGCGCCGACGCCCGCGACCGCCACCTCGGCGTCTCCCACCACTCCCTCACCGCCTACGGCCGCGTGGCGCTCGCGGCCAGCGACGTCCCCGTCCCCGTCCCCGCGCCCGACGTCGAGGCGCTCCCCGGGTGGGGCGCAGACCTCACGCGCCGGGTCGTCGACCAGGCGCGAGGACTCGCCGCGCCCACGGGGCGACACCGCCTCGTCGACGTCCCCGCCGGACCCGACCTCCTCGCCGCCCTGCGCGATGTCCCCGTGCGCCTGTCCACCATGGGCCGCGGCCTCGACGCGGACCCTGCCGCGTTCGTGGCTGCCGCCGTCGCCGGCGTCCACGCGCAGGAGCTCGCCGCCGCACGCGCCACCGCGTGACGCCCCGATCCTGACGCGGCCACCGTCCCGTCGACGCGGGTTGCCGCCGCGCCGACGGCGTCTCCTGGCCCCACCGCGCCCACCACCCCGTTCCGCTGGACGCCCCGGTCGGACCCCGCGCTTCCGTGCTTGGTGGTGAGGTGTCCGCGCGGCTGGGGTGGGTTGTCACGTGCTTGGCATACTATTTTTACCTGAGGTGTGTGCGACGAGGCGGAAGCTGCTCCCTGGCATCTCACCTCCCGAGCGGTCGCCACCACGACCCGACCGCGACTGTCGCCGTGGTACCGGACCGCCTCGTCCTGGCGGCCGTACGGGCGCCCCGACGAGGTCGCCCCGGTCCCCTCCCCCGGAATAGCGGGCGCGCACGCGCGTTGTGAGCAGGCATGACGACACTCGGCATCATCGGTGCAGGCAACATCGGCTCCCAGGTCGCCCGTGCGGCGGTCGCCCACGGCTACGACGTGGTCATCGCGAACTCCCGCGACCCCGAGACCCTCAGCGGCCTCGTCGAGGAGCTGGGGCCGCGCGCCCGGGCCGCGACGGCGGCAGAGGCGGCAGAGGCCGCGGACGTCGCGGTCGTGACGATCCCCCTGCGCGCGTACCGCGCGGTCCCGGTCGAGCCGCTCGCCGGCAAGATCGTGCTCGACACGAACAACTACTACTGGGAGCGCGACGGCCACGTCGAGGCGCTCGACCGGGGCGAGGCCACGGTGTCCGGGCTGCTCCAGGAGCACCTGCCGACGTCGAAGGTCGTCAAGGCGTTCAACCACATCACCGCGGCGCAGATCACGACCGACGGCTCACCGGCCGGCACACCCGGCCGACGGGCCCTCGCGACGTCGAGCGACTTCCCCGAGGCCGTGGCCTGGGTGACGGCGTTCTACGACGAGCTGGGCTACGACACGGTCGACACGAGCCCGCTGAGCGAGTCGTGGCGCGTCGAGCGGGACCGCCCCGCGTACGGCGCACGCCAGGACGCCGACGAGCTGCGCGCCAACCTCGCCCGGGCGCAGCGCACCCTCTGACGCCCTGCCGCTCGCCCTGCGAGCAACACGCGCTCACCGGACGATGACGGGGACGGAGCCATCGACCGTCCGCCGCCTTGCGCGGCGCCCGCAACCCCATCGAGGAGGAACTCATGGCCGCTCGCGCGGACCTGCCGAAGTACACCGTCCCGTCGCTCACCCCCGAGGAGGGGGCGAGGCTCGCCGGGATCCTCCAGGAGCGGCTGCACGCCCTCAACGACCTCCAGCTCACGCTCAAGCACATCCACTGGAACGTCGTAGGCCCGCACTTCATCGCGGTGCACGAGATGATCGACCCCCAGGTCGACGCCGTCCGGGCCATGGTGGACGCCGTGGCCGAGCGCATCGCGACGCTCGGCGTCTCGCCCCAGGGCACGCCGGGCGCCCTCGTCGCGGCGCGCAGCTGGGAGGACTACTCACTGGGCCGCGCCTCGACCATCGCCCACCTCGGCGCGCTCGACGAGGTGTACGTCGGGGTGATCACCGCGCACCGCGAGGCGGCCGCCGCGACCGAGGAGCTCGACGACGTCACGAACGACCTGCTGATCGGACACCTGCACGACCTCGAGCTCTTCCACTGGTTCGTCCGCGCCCACCTCGAGTCGACCGGCGGGGACCTCTCCACCGCCGGCGCGCGCACCGAGGCCGGCGCCGCGAGCAAGGCCGAGAAGGCTGCGGTCGAGCAGCCGTGAACCCGCTCCCCCGCCACGCCCGGCCTCGGAGGTCCCGCGTGCGGACCTCCGGGGCCGCGTGGTGCGGGGTCCGCGGTGTGACCAGGAGCTCATCCGCGCATGACACACTATTTCTCACCGCCGGAGAGCTAGGGTGCTGGGCATGACCAACCCCGCACCCCCTCCCGCCGTTCGCCAGCTCCGCCTCGTGGTCGAGGCCGACGACTACGACGCCGCGCTGGCGTTCTACCGCGACGTCCTGGGGCTCCCCGAACGCATCGCCTACGCCGACGGCGACGGCGAGCGCGTGGCGATCCTCGACGTCGGGCAGGCCACGCTGGAGATCGCGAACCCCGCGCACAAGCGCGCGATCGACGACCTCGAGGTGGGGCGCCAGGTCGCCGGCACGCTGCGCGTCGCGTTCGAGGTCGACGACGCGCGCGTGGCCACGGACCGCGCCGTCGCCGCCGGGGCGGAGCTCGTCGCTCCCCCGACGCGCACGCCCTGGAATTCGCTCAACTCACGGCTCGACGCCCCCGCCGGGCTCCACGTCACGCTGTTCCAGGAGCTCGGCGGCGAGGAGGGCGTCCCGCCCGGCGTCGTCACCGAGACCGGGGCCCACGGGGAGGCCGCCGGCGGGCCCGGCCGGGACTGACGCCTCGACCCATGCGCGCCGCACCTGCTCGAACCGGGTGGGCAGCGGGGACCGGACGGCCCCGTACCGCGCGTTCGTGCGGTGCACGAACCGCCGCCACGAGAGGACGAGCCCCTGCTTGGTGATGGGGAGCCCGCTCGAGACCGTGACGCCGTTGTCGTGCGTGTGGTGGACCGTGAGCAGGAGCGCGCGCGGCACGGACCCCTCCAGGTCGGCCGCGAGCACCTCGCGCACGGCCATCCAGCGCCGCAGCACGACGACGACGCTCGCGCTGAGCACGTGCTCGCGCACCGTGCGGTGCTTGCCGTGCGTGAGGACCACCCTCCCCTCCCCCGCGCGGGCCGTCGTCGGGCCCAGGTCGATCGCGTCCGTCGTGCAGCGCAGCAGATCGCCGTACCGCGCCCCGGTCGCCCTCGTGAGACCGGCGATGACCGCGAGGCGCACGGTCTCGGGCTTGGCGGACTCGACCATCGCTTCGGTGGCGAGCAGGCGCCACACCCACTCCGCCTCGGCGAGCGAGACGGTCGGGCGCGGGTAGCGCGAGGCGCCGGCGCCGGCCGCAGCACCGGCTGCGGGATCGGGCCGGCCCGCGGTGCGGGCGGCGTCGCCGTCGGGGCTCGCGTCCGGAGGGCCCTGGGGGTCGGTGGTCACGCGGAGGACGCTACCGCTTGGCACACTTTTCCTCGCGCGACACACCGGGCCAGCGGGCCCCCAGGGCCTCTCACGAACCTCGGATTGAATACCTATGCAGAATCGCGCATACTTTGACCATGTCCAAGGTTCTCACCTCCCTCCCTGTCGGCGAGCGCGTCGGGATCGCGTTCTCCGGCGGCCTCGACACCTCCGTCGCCGTCGCCTGGATGCGCGACAAGGGTGCCGTGCCGTGCACCTACACCGCCGACATCGGCCAGTACGACGAGCCCGACATCGCGTCGGTGCCCAGCCGGGCGAGCGCGTACGGTGCCGAGATAGCGCGCCTGGTCGACTGCCGCGCCGCGCTCGTCGAGGAGGGCCTCGCCGCGCTGGCGTGCGGCGCGTTCCACATCCGCTCGGGCGGGCGCGCGTACTTCAACACCACTCCCCTGGGCCGGGCCGTCACCGGGACCCTGCTCGTGCGCGCGATGCACGAGGACGACGTGCAGATCTGGGGCGACGGCTCGACGTTCAAGGGCAACGACATCGAGCGGTTCTACCGCTACGGGCTGCTGGCCAACCCGCACCTGCGCATCTACAAGCCGTGGCTCGACGCCGACTTCGTCGCCGAGCTCGGCGGCCGCAAGGAGATGTCGGAGTGGCTGCTCGCCCACGACCTCCCCTACCGCGACAGCACCGAGAAGGCCTACTCGACCGACGCGAACATCTGGGGCGCGACCCACGAGGCAAAGACCCTCGAGCACCTCGACACCGGCGTCGAGACCGTCGAGCCGATCATGGGCGTCCGCTTCTGGGACCCCGAGGTCGAGATCGCCACCGAGGACGTGACCATCGGGTTCGTCCAGGGTCGTCCCGTGACGATCGACGGCCGCGAGTTCGAGTCCCCGGTCGCCCTCGTCCAGGAGGCGAACGCGATCGGTGGCCGCCACGGGCTGGGCATGTCCGACCAGATCGAGAACCGCATCATCGAGGCCAAGAGCCGCGGCATCTACGAGGCGCCGGGCATGGCGCTGCTGCACGCCGCGTACGAGCGCCTCGTCAACGCGATCCACAACGAGGACACGCTCGCGCAGTACCACACCGAAGGACGCCGCCTCGGACGCCTCATGTACGAAGGGCGCTGGCTCGACCCGCAGGCGCTCATGATCCGCGAGTCGCTGCAGCGCTGGGTCAGCACCGCGGTCACGGGCGAGGTCACGCTGCGCCTGCGCCGCGGCGAGGACTACTCGATCCTCGACACGACCGGCCCGGCGTTCAGCTACCACCCGGACAAGCTCTCGATGGAACGCACCGAGGACTCGGCGTTCGGCCCGATGGACCGCATCGGGCAGCTCACGATGCGCAACCTCGACATCGCCGACTCGCGCGCCAAGCTCGAGCAGTACGCCGGGATCGGGATCGTCGGCACCACGCACGCGGCGCTCATCGGGGCCGTCCAGGCTCCGACCGAGCTCATCGGCGCGATGCCCGAGGGCGGCGCCGAGATCATCGCCTCGCGCGGCAAGGCCGAGGGTGACGACGAGCTGCTCGACCGCGCCGCCATGGAGTCCGGCACGGACTGAACGACACCCCCGCGCCGCTCGCGCACGCCCGGGTCGGGTCACCGGCCCGGGCGCCGTCGCGCCCGGGCGGCCGAGGCCCGTGCACGACTCGCGCGGCTCGGGGTCCACGACGCACGCGGCTAGGCTCGCCCGATGAGCACGAGCACGGGCCCTGGAGAGCTGCACGCCACCATCGCCGGACCCGTCGACCACGAGCTCGTCGTGAAGAAGTCCCGGTTCCTCGCCCACCTGGCGCCCGTCGCGTCCGTGGCCGAGGCGGACGCCGTCGTCGCCCGCATCCGCAAGGAGCACTGGGACGCGCGCCACCACTGCGTCGCGCTCGTCGTCGGCGCGCACGCCGACCAGCAGCGGTCCACCGACGACGGCGAACCCTCGGGCACGGCGGGAATCCCCATGCTGGAGGTGCTGCGGCACCGCCGCGTGACCGACGTCGTCGCCGTCGTCACGCGCTACTTCGGCGGGGTGCTGCTCGGCGCGGGCGGGCTCGTGCGCGCCTACTCGTCCGCCGTGAGCGAGGCCCTCGACGTCGCCCGCATCGTGCGCCGTGCCGTGCGCACGGCCGTCACCGTGGACGCCCCGCACGCCGACGCCGGCCGCCTGCACGGCGTGCTCCACGACTGGGCCGCCACGCACGACGGCGTCCTGGTGGGCGTCGACTACGAGGACGTCGCGCGCTTCTCCTTGCTCGTCGCCCCCGCCGACCTCGACCGGTTCGACGCCGACCTCGCCGCCGCCACCTCCGGGAACCTGACCGCACTCCGCGGCACCGACCACGTCGTGGACCTCCCGTCCTGACCGGTCTGCCGAGGGAGAACCTGGTCGCGCGAGGGAGAACCGTGGTTTTCGTACGCGACGGCGGTCGCTCGCCCGGGGTGTCGGGGTGGGTGGGGGCGCCGCGTCTCCCATCCGCGCCGCTCGTTTCTCGGCCGCTCCTTCAGCCGGTCGGGCGTACGGCGGACGAGGTCAGCTGCTCACGCCGTCCGGGCCGACGACCGCTGCGTCCGGCACGCGGGACGAGCCGCCCGGGTCGGCGAGCTCGGCGTCGTCGGTGACGGTCACGCCCGACCCGAAGGTCCAGTCGCCGCGGACCGTGAGCGACCGGGCGGCCCGGAGCGACGGGGTGCCGTCGTCGAACCGCGCGTCGAACGCGGCGATCGTCTTGTAGAACGCGGGGTCCAGGTCGACCAGCGGCGCGTCGGTGCGGGCGACGAAGCGGTAGCCGTCGTCGAGGTCGTAGACGTCGGAGCGCAGGACGAGGAGGTCGTTCGTCGTCTTCACGGGCAGGAAGCGGTCGCGGCCCACCTCGATCGCGACGGCACCGTCGAACACCTCGACCGCCGCGCCCATCGCGGACTCGATCTGCACGACCTCCGGCGACGACGGGTCGGTCGGGTCGACGGTCTTGGTGTTCCTGATGAGCGGGAGCTCGAGCACCCCGCCGGTGCGGTCGAGCTCGGCCGCGAGCGCCTCGAGGTCGAACCACAGGTTGTTGGTGTTGAAGTACCGGTGGCGGGAGATGTCGGCGGCGGCGGCCTCGTCGGCGGTGGGGGTCTGGGCGGTCTCGCGCAGGACGAGGCGGCGGTCGCTGCGGCGGACGACGAGGTGGCCGCCCTTGCGGTCTGCGGGGGTGCGGCGGGCGACCTCGGCGGCGAAGGGTGCGCCGCTGGCGGCGAACCAGCCGGCCATGGCGGCGTCGGGGGCGGCGCCGAGGTTGTCGGAGTTGGAGACGCTGGCGTAGCGGTAGCCGGCGTCGAGGAGGGCGCGCAGGGCGCCGGAGGCGTAGAGGGCGGTGTAGAGGTCGCCGTGGCCGGGCGGGCACCACTCGAGCTCGGGGTCGGCGGGCCAGTCGACGGGGGTGAGGTCGTCGGCGAGCAGCTTGGGCTCGCGGTTCTGGAGGAAGTCGAGCGGGAGGCCGGGGACGGGGAGGTCGTCGTGGGGGGCGAGTGCGGCGAGCGTGTCGGCCTGGGTGCGGAAGGAGTTCATGAGGAGCAGGGGCAGGGGTGCTCCGGTGGCGTGCCGGGCGGCGCGGACCTGGGCGACGATGACGTCGAGGAAGGTGAGGGGGCCGCTGTCGGGGCGCTGGGGGTCGGTGTCGCGCACGGTGAGGAGGGACTTGGCGCGGTCCATGCCCATGGAGGTGCCGAGGCCCCCGTTGAGCTTGATGACCGCGGTGCGCCGGAGGGCTTCGCGGGCGTCGTCGTCGGGGACGTCGAGCTGGTCGCGGTGGGTGACGTCGGTGAGGGGCTCGACGTCGGTCTCGGGGATCATGCCTGTCGCCCCGGACTCGAGGAGCCGGTAGAAGCGGGTGAAGACGTCGATGGCGGCGGGTGCGACGTCGGCGTCGCGCATGCGGTCCTGTGACTCGGTGAGGCCCTGGCTGCTCATGTCCCGATGCTAGGGGTGCGGGGTGGTCGTCGGCCTGTTGCGACGGGTGGGCGTGGGGCGGGTGAGACGGGGGTCACACGCCTACGGTGGTGGTATGGGCTGGCCGGGGGCCTGGTTCTGGGCGGGTGACTACGACGTGGCGCGCGAGGTGCTGCAGCGCGGCACGGCGGTGGTGCTGGTCGTGGCGTTCGCGGTGGTGGTGCGGCAGTGGCGTCCGCTGCTGGGTGAGCGGGGGCTGTTGCCGGTGGCGTCGTACGTGGCTCGTACGTCGTGGCGGGACGGGCCGAGCGTGCTGCGGTGGCGGTGCTCGGACGGGTTCGTGGTGGTGCTGGGGTGGTGCGGGGCGGTGCTGGCGGCGTCGCTCGTGGTGGGGGTGCCGCAGCGGGGTCCGTGGTGGGTGACGGCGCTGGCGTTCCTGCTGCTGTGGGCGGCGTACCTGTCGGTGGTGAACGTGGGGCAGCGCTTCTACGGGTTCGGGTGGGAGTCGCTGCTGTGCGAGGTCACGTTCCTCGTGGCTTTCCTGGGGTCGTCCGGGGGCGGTGCCGCTCCCCCGCTGCTGGTGCTGCTCGCGGCGCGCTGGTGCCTGTTCCGGGTGGAGCTGGGCGCGGGGTTGATCAAGATCCGCGGCGACCGGGCGTGGCGGGACCTCACGGCCCTGGACTACCACCACGAGACGCAGCCGTTGCCGGGCCCGTTCTCGTGGCACGCGCACCACCTGCCGCGGTGGTGGCACCGGGTGGAGGTGGCGGGCAACCACGTGTCGCAGCTCGTGGTGCCGTTCGCGCTGTTCGCGCCGCAGCCGGTGGCGAGCGTGGCGGGGGCCGTGGTGGTGCTGACGCAGGCGTGGCTGCTCGTCACGGGGAACTTCGCGTGGCTGAACTGGCTGACCGTCGTGCTCGGGCTGGGCGTGGTGAGCGACGGCGCGTGGGCGGCGGCGGGGTCGTGGCTGCTGCCCACGCTGGGGCGGGGCGCGGCGGTGCCCGACGGCGGGGCCGCCCCGGGCGGGCCCCTCGCCCAGGTCGTGGTCGTGCTCGCCGTCGCGGTGCTGCTGGTCGTGCTGAGCGTGCGCCCGGCGCTCAACCTTGTCGCGCGCCGCCAGCTGATGAACGCGAGCTTCGAGCCGTTCCGCCTGGTCAACGCGTACGGGGCGTTCGGGTCGGTGTCGCGCCGACGGGACGAGGTCGTGGTCGAGGGGTCGACGGCGGAGCGCCCCGGGCCGGACGACTGGGTCGAGTACGCGTTCCGCGGCAAGCCGGGCGACGTCGGCCGGCGTCCGCCGCAGGTGGCGCCCTACCACCTGCGCCTGGACTGGCAGATGTGGTTCCTCGCGCTGGGGTCGCCGGGCACGCGGTGGTTCGAGGTGCTGCTGCTGCGCCTTCTGGAGGCCGACCGGACGACGCTGCGGCTCCTGGCCGCGGACCCGTTCGCGCACGACCCGGCGGGCCCGGCTCCCCGGTGGGTGCGGGCGCGCGTGTTCCGCTACCGGTTCACCACGCGCGACGAGCGGCGCCGCACGGGCGACTGGTGGGTGCGCTCGGAGCGCGGCGTGCTCGTGGACCCGGTCGACCTCCCCCGGATGCGGCGCGTCCTCGGCCCGCACCCCTGACCGGCTCGGCGGCGGGGCGGCGAGGCGGAAGGGCGGCTACTCGAAGCGCGCGGGGTCGCCCGCGCCGACGCGCACGACCTCGGGGGCGCCGTCGGAGAAGTCGACGACCGTCGTCGGCGCGCTGCCCCGCTCCCCGCCGTCCACGACGGCGTCGACGACGTGGTCGAGCTCCTCCTTGATCGCCCACCCGTCGGTGAGCGCCTCGGCCGAGCCGGGGAGGATGAGCGAGCTGGACAGGATCGGCTCGCCGAGCGCGGCGACGATGGCCTGCGCGACGGCGTCCTGGGGGATGCGCACCCCCACGGTCTTCTTCTTCGGGTGCGCGAGGCGCCGCGGCACCTCGGACGTGGCGCGCAGGATGAACGTGTAGGGGCCCGGGGTGGCGGCCTTGATCGCCCGGAAGGCCGAGTTGTCCACCATGACGAAGTGCCCGAGCTGGGCGAAGTCCGCGCACACGAGCGTGAAGTGGTGGCGGTCGTCGAGGTGGCGGATGCGCCGGATCCGGTCCGCGCCGTCGCGGTCGTCCATGCGGCACCCGAGCGCGTACCCGGAGTCCGTCGGGTAGGCGACCAGGCCGCCGTCCTCGAGGAGGGCGACGACCTGCGCGATCGCGCGCGGCTGCGGGTTGTCGGGGTGCACGTCGAGGTAGCGGGCCATGCCCCGAGCCTAGGACGGCAGGCGCCCGACCACGCGCCGCAGCTCGGCCGGGCTCGCGTTGCCGCCCGAGCACACGACCCCGACGCGGTGTCCCGCGAACCGGTCCGGGTCGGCGAGCACGGCCGCGAGCGCCGCAGCTCCGGCGCCCTCGGCGACGGTGCGGGCGTCGGTGAGGTAGTGCGCGGCGGCGCGGTCGACGGCGTCGTCGTCGACGAGGACGAAGTCGGTGAGGTGCTCGCGCAGCACGGCCTGCGTGAGAGCGAAGCCGGTGCCGGTGGCCAGGCCCTCGGCGCGCGAGGCGTTGGGGCGGGCGAGGAGCTCGCCGGCCCGCCAGGAGTCGTGGGCGGCGGGCGAGGCGGCCGCCTGGACGGCGACCACGTCGAGGTCGGGCGCGAGCGCCGCCGCGACGAGGCACGCGGCCGCGGCGCCGCTCCCGCCGCCGACGGGCACGACGAGGGTGTCGAGGTCGGGGGCCTGCTCGAGGAGCTCGAGGTAGGCGGTGGCGACGCCGGCGACGAGGAGCGGCTCGTTCGCGGCGCTGACGAGGCGTGCGCCGCTCTGTGCGGCGAGGGTCGTGGCGTGCTCGCGGGCGTCGTCGAACGTGTCGCCGGCCAGGACGAGGTGGGCGCCGAGGTCGCGCACGGCGGTGGCCTTGGTGGGGTTGGGGTCGACGGGCATGACGATGGTGCAGGGTGTGGCGGTGGCGCGGGCGGCGTGCGCGACGGCCTGGGCGTGGTTGCCGGTGGAGAAGGCGACGACGCCGCGCCGGCGCTCGGCGGGGCTCGTGCGCAGGAGGAGGTTGAGGGCGCCGCGGACCTTGAACGCGCCGGTGGGCTGGAGGTTCTCGTGCTTGACGACGACGCGGGCCCCGGTGGCGCGGTCGAGGCTCGCGTAGGTGCGCGCGGGGGTGGGCTCGAGGTGGGCGGCGAGCAGGCGGCGGGCGTCGAGGACGTCGCGCAGGGTGGGCGGGGTGAGGCGCGGGGCGGCGGGTGCGGGGGCCATGGGTCCACCGTGCTCCTGCCGCACTCATCGGTCCAATGCCAGTTCCTGCCGGACTCATCGACGCTGTCTATGCTCGGCCCATGGACCTGACCCGGCTGCGCGTCCTGGCGGCGGTGGCGCGCGAGGGCTCGGTGACGGGCGCGGCGCGGGCGCTGCACTACGCGCAGCCGTCGGTGAGCCACCACCTGGCGCGCCTGGAGGCCGAGGTCGGGGTCGCGTTGCTGGAGCGGCACGGGCGCGGGGTGCGGCTCACGGCGGCCGGCCGCCTGCTCGCGGCGCGCGCGGAGGAGATCGTGGGGCGCGTGGGCGCCGCGCGGGACGAGCTGCAGGCCCTGGTGTCCCTGTCGGCTGGGCGGGTGCGTCTCGCGGCGTTCCCGTCGGCGCTGGCCACGCTCGTGCCCGACGTCGTCGCGCACCTGGCGCGCGAGCACCCGGGGCTGGGCGTCGGGCTGGTCGAGGCGGAGCCGCCCGAGGCGCTGGACGCGCTGCGCCGGGGCGCGGTCGACGTGGCGCTCGTGTTCGAGCACGACCGCTCCCCCGCCGACGTCGACGGGCTGCGCGCGGTGCCCGTGCTCGCCGAGGAGCTGTTCCTCGTGCGCGACGCGCGGTCGGACCGGGAGCCGTGGCCCGGCGGTGACGCGGCGGCCGAGCTGGGTGCCCTGGCGGACGCGGCGTGGATCGCGGGGTGCGAGCGGTGCCGGGCCGACCTCGTGGGCCGGTGCGAGCGGGCGGGCTTCACGCCGCGGATCGCGTTCGAGACCGACGACTACGTCGCCGTGCAGGCGCTGGTCGCGGCGGGCGTGGGGGTCTCGCTGCTGCCGTCCCTGGCGCTGCGGGCGCACCGGGACGAGCGCGTGCGGGCGCACCCCCTGCCGGGTGCCGCGCGCCGGGTGCTCGCCGTGACGTACGGGGACCGTCCCCCGCCGGGCGTGGACGCCGTCGTCGCCGGGCTCGTGCGCGCGGCGCGCTGAGGGCCGCACGAGCGGACCGGCGGGCCCGCGCCGGGGCGTGGCGCGGGTGCGCAGCGGTCGGCCGCGTGGCACGCTCGTCTCGTGCCGCAGAACACCGTCCAGGGCACGGGCGCGAGCATCACGGTGCCCTCCGACGTGCCCGAGCCCCAGCCCGTCCTCGGCGGGCTCACGGAGTCCGCCGTGTTCCTGGTCGTGAGCGCCACGGGCCGGCCCGGCTCGCGCGGGCGCCTCCTCGACGTCGCGTCGTCCGTGAACGACCTCGTGCGCGCGGTGGGGTTCCGCCAGTCCCCGGCGACCCTGACGTGCGTGGTCGGGTTCGGCGCCGCGTTCTGGGACGCGGTCCGCCCGCCGGGCGCGCCCCGGCCCGACGGCCTGCACCCGTTCCGTGCCGTGCAGGGCGCCGTGCACGACGCGCCCTCGACTCCCGGTGACGTCCTGTTCCACGTGCGGGCGGACCGGGCCGACCTCACGTTCGAGCTCACCCGGCAGGTCATGGCAGCGCTCGGCGACGCGGTACGCGTCGAGGACCACGTCACCGGGTTCCGCTACTTCGACTCGCGCGACCTGCTCGGCTTCGTCGACGGCACGGAGAACCCCACCGGGCGCTCGGCCGCGAGCGCCGCGCTCATCGCGGACGGCCCGTTCGCGGGCGGCAGCCACGTCGTGGTGCAGAAGTACGTGCACGACCTCGCGGCGTGGGGCGCGCTGCCTGTGGAGGCGCAGGAGCGCGTCATCGGGCGCACCAAGCTCGACGACGTCGAGCTCGCCGACGACGTGCAGCCCCCGGACTCGCACGTCTCGCTCAACACGATCGTGGAGGACGACGGCACCGAGCGCGACGTCCTGCGCGACAACATGGCGTTCGGCGACCCGGCAGCGGGCGTGCTCGGCACCTACTACATCGCGTACGCGGCGGACGTGGGCGTCGTGGAGCGCATGCTGGAGCGCATGTTCGTCGGGGACCCGCCGGGGCGCTACGACCACATCCTCGACGTGTCGACGGCCCTGACGGGCACGTCGTTCTTCGTCCCGTCCCTCGACCTGCTCGAGTCGTTGGCCGACGACGCGCCCGACGACGCGGCGCGCACCGCGCCCGACGACGCCACCGCCGCGCCCGTCGCCGGCCGGGCCGACCCCGTCACCACCGCACCCGAGGTCGGCTCGCTCGCCATCGGGTCCTTGAAGGGAGAACCCTCGTGACCACCTCGGACCCGGACCTCAGCCCGATCGCGTCCGTGAGCGGCGCCGGCGCGCCCGGCGCGTCGAACCTGCACCGCTGGCTCGCGCCCGTCACCGACGCGGCGTGGGAGGAGATCGCCGACGAGGCGCGGCGCACGTTCGTGCGCAACGTGGCCGGACGTCGCGTGGTCGACGTGACCGGCCCGCTGGGGTTCGGCGCCGCGTCGGCGCGCACGGGCCACGTGACCGAGGTCGAGGCGCCGCACGAGGGGATCCGCGCGCGGCTGCGCGACGTGCTGCCCCTGGTCGAGCTGCAGGTGCCCTTCACGGTGTCGCGGGAGGCGATCGACGACGTCGCGCGCGGCTCGAAGGACTCGGACTGGCAGCCCGTCAAGGACGCCGCGACCGCGCTCGCACGCGCGGAGGACCGTGCGGTGTTCGAGGGGTACGCCGCCGCGGGCATCACGGGGATCGGCCCCGGGTCGGACAACCCGGCGATCGCGGTCCCGACCGACCCGCGCGACCTGCCCGACGCCGTCGCCGCCGCCCAGACCGAGCTGCGCCTGTCCGGGGTCGAGGGCCCGTACGCGCTGGTCCTGGACGCCGACCTGTACACGGCGGTGTCCGAGACGCGCGACCACGGGTACCCGATCCGCGAGCAGCTCGAGCGCATGGTGCAGCGCGACATCGTGTGGGCGCCCGCCCTGCGCGGCGGGTACCTGCTCACCACGCGCGGCGGGGACCACGAGCTGACGCTCGGGCAGGACGTGTCGATCGGCTACCTCGACCACACCGCCGACGTCGTGCGCCTGTACCTGTTCGCCTCGCTGACGTTCCAGACGTACACGGCCGAGGCGTCGGTCCACCTGACGCGCTGAGCCCGCACCGGCCGCACGCGCCGCCCGCGACCGGCGCTCAGCCCGGCACGACCACGGCCGGTGCCGCGAGCACGAGCAGCACCACGCACACGCCCGCCACGGCCATCGACAGCGCGAACGGCGCGCGGCTGCGCGGACGGAGCACCCCCAGCAGCCCGGCGACCACGCCGAGCACGACCGCGGCGGCCCCCAGCGTCCACGCCACCGCGCACGGGGCACCGGGAGGCGCGACGACGACCAGGACCGACGCCGCGCCCAGCAGCACCGGCGCGAGGACCGTGCTCGGGCGACGACCCACCCGGTGCGGCAGCCCCCGCACCCCGGTGGCGGTGTCGTCCTCGAGGTCGGGCAGCGTGTTCGCGACGTGCGCGCCGACCCCGAGCAGCGCCGCGGCCGCCACCGCCCAGGGCGCGGGCCGCCCGTCGCCCGGCGCGGCGAGCACGACGAACACCGCGAGCAGCGCGAACGAGACGGCGTACGGGGCCCAGGACCACCACGTCGCCTTGAGGCGCGCGTCGTACGCCCACGCGCTCGCGACGGCGACGACGTGCACCAGACCCGGCGCGAGACCCGTCGCGAACGAGAGCACGACGCACGCGGCGCCCGCCGCGAACGCCGCCACGCGCAGCGCCCCGGGGGTGACCAGCCCCTGCACCACGGGCTTGTCCGACCGTCCGACCGCGAGATCGCGCGGCGCGTCGAGCCAGTCGTTGCACCACCCGACCGACAGCTGGCCGGCCAGGACGGCGAGGGTGACGAGCGCCGTCGTGCCCGCGCCGGCGCCGATCCCGGCCGAGAGCGCCAGCGCGAACGCCGTGACCATCACCGTGGGCGGGAAGTGGCTCGCGAGGACCAGGCCGCGCACGGTCGCGGGCGACGTCAGCATGGCGGCAACCTAGCCCGCCGCGCCCGCCCCCGCGCGTGGTCGGCGACCCGGTGGGACGATGCGGGCATGTCGCGCGTCGTCGCCCTCGGAACTGCCCTGCCCGACCATCCGTACCCCCAGGACGAGATCGCCCGGGTCACGAGCGAGCTGCTCACCGACGACCCGAAGCGGCGTGCGCTCACCCGCCGCCTGCACGCCCACGCCGGTGTCGAGCGGCGCCATCTCGCGCTCGCTCTCGACGAGTACGCGGGCCTGACGTTCGGCGCCGCGAACGACGCGTTCCTCGCGATCGGCACGGAGCTCGCCGAGCGTGCGTGCCGGTCCGCGCTCGCCGACGCCGGGCTGCGCCCGGACGAGGTGGACCACGTCGTGCTGACCACCGTGACGGGGGTGGGGGCGCCGACGATCGACGTGCTCGTCGCCGCGCGCCTCGGGCTGCGGCCCGACGTGCGGCGCACGCCGTCCTTCGGGTGGGGCTGCGCCGGGGGTGCGGCCGGGCTCGCACGCGCGGACGACCTGCTGCGCGGACGACCGCACGACGTCGCGCTGCTCGTCGCGGTCGAGCTGTGCTCCCTCACGCTGCAGCTCGGCGACCCCACGACCGCGAACCTCGTCGCGTCGGGCCTGTTCGGCGACGGGGCCGCCGCGGCGGTCCTCGTCGGCGACGAGCACCCGCTCACCCGCCCCCGCACCACGGGCGGCGGGGGGCGCGGCGCCCGGCCCCGCGGCGCGCGCGTGCTCGACTCGCGCTCGCACCTGCACCCGGGCACGACGGGCGACCTCGGGTGGCACGTGACGGACACGGGGTTCGAGATCGTGCTCTCCGCGCGCCTGCCCGAGCTCATCGGCGCGCACCTGCTCGGGGACGTCAAGGCGCTGCTCGTCGAGCACGACCTGGAGCCGCGGCACGTCGCGGCGTGGGTCGTGCACGCGGGCGGCCCGCGCGTCCTGGACGCGGTGCGCGACGCGCTGGGCCTCGCCGAGGAGGACGTCGCGCCGAGCAGGCAGTCGCTGCGCACCGCCGGCAACCTGTCGTCGGTGTCGGTGCTGCACGTGCTCGCCGCGACGCTCGCGCGCGCCGACGCGGCCCCGGGTGCGCCCGCCGTGCTCATGGCGTTCGGGCCCGGGGTCAGCACGGAGCTCGTCCTGCTGCGGCTGGACGGAGGGCGGTCGTGAGCCTCGCCTGGTACGTCGCCCTCGTCGGGGCGACGGCGCTCGAGCGGCTCGCCGAGCTCGTCGTGTCGACCCGCAACGCGCGCTGGTCGTTCGCGCGCGGGGGCGTGGAGTCCGGGCGCGGGCACTTCCCCGCCATGGTCGCCCTGCACACCGGGCTCCTCCTCGCGTGCGTGGGCGAGGCGTGGTTCGCCGACCGCCCGTTCCTGCCCTGGCTGGGCTGGCCCATGCTCGTCCTCGTGCTCGCGAGCCAGGGGCTGCGCTGGTGGTGCATCGCGACGCTCGGGCCGCGCTGGAACACGCGCGTGATCGTCGTGCCCGGTCTGCCGCTCGTCGACCGCGGCCCGTACCGGTGGCTGCGCCACCCGAACTACGTCGCCGTCGTCGTCGAGGGGATCGCGCTGCCGCTCGTGCACTCGTGCTGGGTCACCGCGGTCGTGTTCACCGCGCTCAACGCCGTCCTGCTCGCCCGCTTCCGCATCCCGGCGGAGGAGCGCGCCCTGGTCCTCGCCGCCGGGACGGGCGCCGGAAGGGCCTCGTGAGCGGACCCGTCCGCACCGACGTCCTCGTCGTGGGCGGCGGACCCGTCGGCCTCGCCGCCGCGCTGCACGCCCGGCGCGCCGGGCACGACGTGCTCGTCGTGGACCGCCGCACGGGCGTCATCGACAAGGCGTGCGGGGAGGGACTGCTGCCGGGCGCGCTCGCCGCCGTGCGCGAGCTCGGCGTCGACCCGCCCGGCCACCCGCTGACCGGCATCAGCTACCGCGACGCGCGCCGCCACGCGGACCACGCGTTCGACGCCGGGCCGGGGCGTGGCGTGCGGCGCACCGCCCTGCACGCAGCCCTGCGCGAGCGCGCGCTCGCCGCGGGCGTCGTGATCGAGCACGCGACGGTGCGCACGCTGCATCAGGATGCGCACGGCGTGGACGTGGAGGTCGACCGCTCGCACGACGGGCACGCGCGGGCGGACGACCCCGGGCCCGGCCCGGGCGCCGGTCGCCGGGCGGGGCTGCGCGCGGACTGGGTGCTCGGGTGCGACGGGCTGCACTCCACGGTCCGGCGCCTCGCCGGCCTGGACGCGCCCCCGCGCGGGCGCACCCGGTACGGGCTGCGCACGCACTACCGCCTCGCGCCGTGGACCGACCTCGTCGAGGTGCACTGGGCCGCGGCCGCCGAGGCGTACGTGACGCCCGTCGCGCCCGACGTCGTCGGCGTCGCCGTCCTCGGACCGCGCGGACCGGGCGACCCCGACGCGTTCGGCGAGCTCGCCGAGCGTCTGCGCGGCGCACCCGTGCTCGGCCGGGTCCGCGGCGCCGGCCCCCTGCGCCAGCGCGCCCGACGTCGCACCGCCGGCCGGGTGCGTCTCGTCGGCGACGCGTCCGGGTACGTCGACGCGCTCACCGGCGAAGGGGTGCGCGTCGGCCTGGCCCAGGCGGCCGCCGTCGTGCACCACCTCGCGGACGCCGACGCGTACGAGCGGGCCTGGGCGCGCGCCACGCGTGACTACCGCGTGCTGACGAGCGGGCTGCTCGCCTGGGCGGGCAGCCCGGCGCGGCGCGCGATCGTCCCCGCCGCGAGCGCCGCGCCGTGGCTGTACGCCGCGGTGGTCGAGCGCCTCGCCCGGTGAGCCGCCGGCCGCTCGCGCCCCGGGCGTGCGCCGGGGCGTGTGGGCGCGGGCGGCTACCGTGCGGCGCATGACCTCGCTCGACCTGCACGTCGTCCCCGACCGCTTCCTCCTCGCGCACGTGCCCGGCGCGACCTTTCCCGAGGACGACGAGTGGGTCGCGCTCGTGCGCGCGCCCGAGGGGCTCACCGTCGTGCGGCACGCGTCGCCGTGGGACGAGGCGGAGCGGTGGGCCGGGTTCTACGGCTCCGCGCACGGGCTGGACGTGCCGGGGATGCTGGCGTCGGTCGTCGGCCCGCTCGCCGACGCCGGGGTCCCCGTGTTCGTGGCGTCCACGTTCCACGCCGACCTCGTGCTCGTGCCCGAGACGCGTCTCGTGGAGGCGGGCGACGCCCTGCGCGACGCCGGGCACGCCGTGGCCGTGCCGCGGCGCTGACCGCGCGCGGGGCCCCGCCATGGACGGCGACGCCCTCGGCGGGTGAGGATGGCAGTCGCCCGTCCGGGCCCCTCGAGGAGGTCGCGTGGAACCCACCACCCGTAGCCTGCGTCCCGCGATCGTCACGGTCGACGACGACCCGGGGGTGTCGCGCGCCGTCGCGCGCGACCTGCGCCGCCGCTACGGCGAGAGCTACCGCATCGTGCGGGCCGAGTCGGGCGAGGCCACGCTGGACGCCCTGCGCGAGCTCGCCCTGCGCGGCGAGGACGTCGCGGTCATCCTCGCGGACCACCGCATGCCCGGCATGACGGGCGTCGAGCTGCTCGAGCAGGCGATGGACCTGTTCCCCGCGGCGCGGCGCGTGCTCCTGACCGCCTACGCGGACACGGAGGCCGCGATCGAGGCGATCAACGTCGTCGATCTCGACTACTACCTGCTCAAGCCGTGGGACCCGCCAGAGGAGAAGCTCTACCCGGTCGTCGACGCGCAGCTCGAGTCGTGGTCGCACACGGACCGCCACCGGCCGGCCGAGACGGTCGTGGTCGGGCACCGCTGGTCCGCGCGCTCGTCGCAGGTGCGCGAGTTCCTCGCACGCAACCGGGTCCCCTACCGGTGGTACCCGTCGGAGTCGGCGGAGGGCGGGCGCCTGCTCGCCGCCGCGCAGGCCGACCCCGGCACGCTGCCGCTCGTGGTCACGCCCGACGGCGAGGCGCTCGTCGCGCCCGACGACGCGACGCTCGCCGAGCGCGTCGGGCTCGCGACCCGCCCCACCGCCGACTTCTACGACCTCGTCGTCGTGGGCGGCGGCCCCGCCGGGCTCAGCGCCGCGCTGTACGGGGCCTCGGAAGGGCTGCGCACCGTGCTCGTGGAGCGCACCGCCACGGGCGGGCAGGCCGGGCAGAGCTCGCGCATCGACAACTACCTCGGCTTCCCCGACGGCATCTCCGGGGCCCAGCTCGCCGAGCGTGCGCGCCGCCAGGCCGTGCGGTTCGGCGCGGAGATCGTCACCACGCGCGACGCCGTCGAGCTCGACGTGGAGGGCCCGGCGCGCAGCGTCCGGTTCCCCGACGGCACGTCGATCGACGCGCACACCGTGATCCTCGCCTCCGGGGTGTCCTACCGCCTGCTCGACGGGCCGGGCCTCGGCGACCTCGTCGGGCGAGGCGTGTACTACGGCTCCGCGCTCACCGAGGCGACCGCCTGCCAGGACCAGGAGGTGTACGTCGTCGGCGGCGCGAACTCCGCCGGCCAGGCCGCCCTGTACCTCGCGCGCGTGGCGAAGCGGGTCAGCCTCGTGGTGCGCGGCGACTCCCTCGCACGGTCCATGTCCTCCTACCTGGTCGAGCAGGTCGAGGCGCACCCGCGCGTGCGCGTCCTGACCCGCACCGAGGTGGTCGCCGCGTCCGGCGAGGACCACCTCGAGCACCTCGAGCTGCACGACGTCGACACCGGCGAGACCCGGACCGTCGAGTGCGGGTGGGCGTTCGTGTTCATCGGCGCGGCGCCGCGCACCGACTGGCTCGACGGCGTCGTGGCGCGCGACCCGCGCGGGTACGTCCTCGCCGGTCCCGACCTGCTGCACGACGGCGCGTCGCCCGCCGGGTGGGCGCTCGACCGCCCGCCCTACCACCTCGAGACGTCCGTGCCCGGCGTGTTCGCCGCCGGGGACGTGCGCTCCGAGTCCGCCAAGCGCGTCGCGTCCGCCGTCGGCGAGGGCGCCATGGCCGTCATGCTCGTGCACCGCTACCTGGAACAGCTCTGAACAGCTCCGACCCGCAGCACCGGACCCGTCACCGGAGGTGGCACCGTGACCAGCACCGAGGACCCGACCACGGCCCCGAGCACCGCCCCGGACGCCCCGCGTCCCGCCCCCACACCCGAGGGCTGGCTGCCGTGCGACATCGACGAGCTGCGCTCGACGTTCCTGTTCGAGCACCTCACCGACGACCAGCTCACCTGGCTGTGCACGACCGGCCACGTCGAGCGGCACGAGCCCGGCTGGCTCTTCCACGAGGGCACGCCCGCCGAGGCCTTCTACGTCATGCTGGCCGGCGGCGTCGCGCTGTTCCGTCGGGTCGGGCAGGACGAGGTCGAGGTGTCGCGCACCCACCAGGTCGGGGTCTACCTGGGCGCGTGGAACGCCTACCTGGGCGACCGCCTCCCCCAGACCTACCTGCACTCGGCGCGCGCCCTGGAACCCTCGCGCTTCTTCGTCCTCGAGGCGCACGACTTCGCCAAGCTCATGACCGAGTGGTTCCCCATGGCCGTGCACCTGCTCGAGGGCGTGTTCTGGGGCACCCGCGACGCCCAGCAGGCCGTCGGGCAGCGCGAGCGCCTGCTGGCGCTGGGCTCGCTGTCCGCGGGCCTGACGCACGAGCTCAACAACCCGGCCGCGGCCGCGGTGCGCGCGACCGGGACGCTGCGCGAGCGCGTCGCGGCCATGCGGCACAAGCTCGCGCTCATCGCCGACGGACCCTACGACCGCGCCAACCTCGCCGAGCTCATCCGCCTCCAGGAGGAGGCGCTCGAGCGCTACGCGGACACGCGCACGGCCGATGCGGTGGGCGCGCTCGAGACGTCCGACCTGGAGGACCGCCTCACCGACTGGCTGGAGGACCACGGCCTGCCGGAGGGCTGGCGCATGTCCCCCGCGCTCGTCCAGGCCGGGATCGACGAGCCCTGGCTCGAGCGCGCCGCCGCGCGCATCGACTCCGGAGCGCTCGCGGGCGCGGTGAGCTGGCTCGCCTACACGATCGAGACCGAGCAGCTCATGGCGGAGATCGAGGACGCGACCGTGCGCATCTCCAGCCTCGTCGGGGCCGCGCGCCAGTACTCCCAGCTCGACCGCGCCCCCTTCCGCCCGGTCGACCTGCACGAGCTGCTCGACTCGACGCTCACGATGCTCGACCACTCGCTGGGCGGGCTGCAGGTCGTGCGCCGCTACGACACGACCCTGCCGCCCGTGCCCGTCTACGCGGCCGAGCTCAACCAGGTCTGGACCAACCTCGTCGAGAACGCCGCCCAGGCCATGGACGGGTCCGGGACGCTCACCGTCACGACCCGCCGCGCCGAGGACCAGGTCGAGGTGGAGATCGCCGACACCGGACCCGGGATCGCCGACGACGTGCGGCCCCGGATCTTCGAGCCGTTCTTCACGACCAAGCCCGTCGGCCAGGGCACGGGACTCGGGCTCGACATCTCGTGGCGCATCGTGGTGAACAAGCACCACGGCGACCTCTCCGTGACGTCGGTGCCCGGCGACACGCGGTTCGTCGTGCGGCTGCCGATCGACCCCACCCGCTCGGTCCCCGACGACGACGCGATCGCGCTCGCGGAGGGCTCCCCGACGCCCGACGCCGACGCCGCACCCTGAGCAGGACCGGCGCGGGCCGGGCGGGGCCCGAGCGACCGGAGCGCGCGCGCCGCACCCGTAAACCGTGGACGCGACGCGCTCACGGGCATAGCCTGCTTGGCGTCCGGTCGAACCCGCCCGGACGCTCGACCATGACGACCGACGAACGGGAGGTGGACCGCGTGCTGCACCGGTGGTCCGCCGACCTGTCCCGAAGGGCGCTCATCAGGTAGACGACGCGCGTCGTCCGGCCCTGCTGAGCCGTCCTGGGACCACGTCCTGGGGCGGCTCTCGTCGTCCCGACCACGGCACGACAGGAGGCGCGACGATGAGCGAGGTGGTCATCTACAACCTCGGCGGGAGCCAGGTGATCGGCCGCGTCTCGCTGCGCCATGCCATCCGCATGCTGCACCGGCGCGTCGCGGAGGTCCTGGAGGCCGTCGAGGGCGAGACGTTCGGCCCGTACCAGCGGCCCCGGTCCGTCGAGCTCGTGCGCTACGTGCACACCAAGTGGGTCTACGAGCGCCAGGGCCGGGTCCCGTACTCGCGCGCCGCCCTCCTGCGTCGCGACCGGTACCGGTGCGCCTACTGCGGCGGGACGGCGACGACGATGGACCACGTCGTGCCGCGCTGCCAGGGCGGGACGACCACGTGGCTCAACGCGGTCGCGGCGTGCGAGCCCTGCAACGCGACGAAGGGCGGGCGCACGCCGGACGAGGCGGGCATGAGCCTGCTCAGACGCCCGTTCGAGCCGGTGTTCCGCGACATCTACCCGACGGCGCCCGTCGCACGGCGGCGCTGACGGCGCCGCCCCTGAGCGGCCCGGTCGGCGGCGGTGACGCCGGCCGGGCCCCCGCGTGGGGCCCGGTTCACCCGCCCCCGACGTCCCGGGACCGGGCCCGCGTGCTCTCCTGGTGGTAGGAGCAGGTCCGCGACGCGCGCCCGCCTCGGGTGCCGGACCGGCACGAGGGAGCCCTGCCATGGCCACGATCCGCGTCGGCACGTACAACGTCGAGAACCTGTTCGAGCGCCCGCGCGCGATGGCCGGCCCTCTGACCGGCGGCGGCAACCTGACGCTCGAGGCGCACGCGCGCGTGAACGCCCTCCTCGACGAGGAGCGCTACGGCCCCGAGGTCCGGGCCGAGATCCTGCGCCACCTCGGGACGCTCGGTCTGCTGCGCTCGGACTCGGCACGCCTCGCGGTGCTGCGCCAGGTACGGGGCCGGCTGCTGCGCCGCACCGGGTCGCAGTCCGCCGGGACGGCACGCACCGAGGTCGTGGCCACGGGGCGCGGCGACTGGGTCGGCTGGGTGGACCTCGTCAAGGACCGGGTCGACGAGCTCGCGATGGCGCACACCTCGCGCGTCGTCGCGGACGTCGACGCCGACGTGCTCGCGGTCGTCGAGGCCGAGAACCGGGTCGCGCTCAAGCACTTCACGGACGCGGGCGTCGTCACCCGCTCGGGCCGCCCCCTGTACCCGCACGTCATGGTCATCGACGGCAACGACGACCGCGGCATCGACGTCGGCCTGCTCACCACGCGCTCGCTCGCGATCCGGGGGATCCGCTCGCACGTGGACGACCGCGACTCGCGCGGACGCCTGATCTTCGGGCGCGACTGCCCGGAGTACGTCGTCGAGCTCGCGTCGGGTCGCACCCTGACCGTGCTGGTCAACCACTTCAAGTCCAAGGGCTACGGCACGCAGGCCGAGAGCGACGCGACGAGACGCCGCCAGGCGACCCGCGTCGCCGCGATCTACGCGGACCTGCGCGCCCGGGGCCAGGAGGACGTCGTCGTGGTGGGCGACCTCAACGACACCCCCGACTCCGCGCCGCTGCGGCCGCTCCTGGCGCGCACCGACCTGCGCGACGTCAGCGAGCACCCGCAGTTCTCCGGCGACGGGCGTCCGGGGACGTACGGCAACGGCACCGCGAGCCAGAAGATCGACTACGTCCTGCTCTCCCCCGCGCTGTTCGCCCGGACCGTCGGCGGGTCGGTCTTCCGCAAGGGCGTGTGGGGCGGGAAGAACGGCACCCTGTTCCCGCACTACGACACGATGACCTCCGCGGCCCACGCCGCCTCCGACCACGCGGCCCTCTACGCCGACCTCGACGTCGCCTGAGAGGTCCGGCACGCCGCGACCGGGCGGGCGCCACCAGGCCGACACCGCGGGCGTCCCGGGAGGTGCGGTGCGGCCCCGCCGCCGACGGCGACGCACCTGCGTCGTGGCCCCCGGGGCGGGACGTGCTCACGCCCGGTTCCAGGTCTGGAGCTTCGCGGGGCTGAGCACGACCCAGACCTTCGCGACCTGCCCGGAGCGCGCGGACAGGCTCACCACTCCGGTCACCACCCGGCCCTGGCGCACGACGAGCCCGGCGACCCCGTTCACCGAGCGCGCCACGACCTCGACGCCGGGACCGGGACGCAGGACCCGGCACAGCGCGCGCGCCGTCTCGTCGGCCCCCTCCACCACACCGGGCGTCGCGTCGGTGCTCCCGGCGGCGTCGACCCACATCGTCACGCCCGGGGCCAGCAGCGCGCGGACGGATCCTCGGTCGGCGTCGAGGGCCGCGCGCCGCAGCGCGTCGACGAGACGGTCGTGCGCCGTCCCGTCGGTGTCGCGCCGCCTGTCGCCTCCGTCGCGTCGCGGGCTCACCCCGCGCCTACGCGGACAGGGCCGCGAGCTTCTGCGGATTCATCATCCACAGCACCCGGTCGATGCCCTCGGTCGTGGCGCGGACCGTGAGGACCGCGAAGAGCTCGCCGTCGCGCCGCAGCTTCACGGCGGGATACCCGTTCACCTCGGCCGGCTCGACCTCGACGCCCACCCAGAAGTGCTCGGCGAACGCGTGGTGGTACTTCGCGACGCGCGGACGTCCCACCACGGGGAACTTCGACGCGCGGACGGCGCCCCCGCCGTCGGAGTACGAGATCACGTCCTGGGCGAAGAGGCTCTCCAGCACCGCGACGTCGCCCGCCTTCGCCGCGGCGACGAACGCCGCGAGCAGGCGGCGCTGCGCCTCGGGCGCGACGGGCGCGCGGCGCTCCTCCTCGCCGAGGTGGCGGCGCGCGCGGCTCACGAGCTGGCGCACGCTCGCCTGCGAGTGCCCGATGATCTCCGCGATCTGCTCGTACGGGTAGTCGAACGCCTCGCGCAGCACGTAGGCGGCGCGCTCCGTCGGCGTGAGCTTCTCGAGGAGCATGAGGAGCGCGACCTCGAGCGCCTCCCCCCGCTCGGCGCCGAGCGTGGGGTCGGCGCTCGTGTCGACGGGCTCCGGCAGCCACGGGCCGATGTACGTCTCGCGGCGCACCCGCGCGGACTGGGCGACGTTGATGGCGAGGCGGGTCGTCGTCGTGGTGAGGAACGCGTCCGGGTTGCGCACCGTCGAGCGGTCGTAGGTCTGCCACCGCACCCACGCGTCCTGGAGCACGTCGTCGGCCTCGGCCGCGCTGCCCAGGATCCGGTAGGCGATGCCGAACAGCCGGCGTCGTGCCGCGCTGAACTGCCGTTCCGCCGTCTCCAGGTCTCCCGGCTCCCTCGCGCCCGCGCTCGCACCCGTCATCCGGTCCGCCCCCGCTCCGTCTCGTCCGCGGGCCTGGTGGCCACGCGTGGTCCGCAGGGTCGACCGGACAGGGTCGTGATCTGTGACAAGGGCACGACGGCGCGGGCGGGCGACGGGTCCGGCGGCGGGTGGGACCAGCCGCGATCTGCTGAGCGCATACCCGTCAGGGCCGCCTGAAACCCGGTGCTCCCGCTCTTGCCTCACGACTGGACCGGACCCGTCCGGCTCGCGCCGTCGTGCCTCACCCCGTTCGACCGGCCGGCCCCGCCCCGTGTGACAGGACCGGTCGCCCCGCACGCGTGCACTCCGGGCTCCGGGCTGCGGACTCCAGGCCGCGGACCGCGGGCGGAAGCCGTCGGGGCGCGACTTCTGCGTGGCTTCTTCGTGGTGCGCGCCGCGTCGCGTCCGCAGCCTGGAAGGGCAGAGGGCACCACCGTCCGAAGGAGAAGAACACCATGAACGAACCCGTGCTGGAACCCGAGGCCCAGGCGTTCGCCGACGCCGTCGCCGTCCCGCCGTTCGTCGACGAGCTCGGGCCCGAGCGGGCCCGCAAGGTCCTCGACGACCTGCAGGCCGAGCTCGTCGAGAAGGCCGCCGTCGAGGAGACGTGGGTGACCGTCCCGGCAGGTGAGGGCAGCGTCCGCGTCCGGGTCGTCACGCCGCGCGGCACGACCGGTGCCCTGCCCGTCGTGCTCTACATGCACGGCGGGGGCTGGGTGCTGGGCGACGCCGGCACCCACGACCGGCTCGTGCGCGAGCTCGCCGTCGGTGCCCGCGCCGCGATCGCGTTCGTCGAGTACGACCGTTCGCCCGAGGCCCGCTACCCCGTCGCCCTGGAGCAGGGCTACGCCACGGCGCGCTGGCTCACGACCGACGGCGCGTCGCTCGGCCTGGACGCCTCGCGCCTCGCCGTCGCAGGAGACTCGGTGGGCGGCAACCTGACGGCCGCGCTCGCGCTGCTCGCCAAGCAGCGCGGCGACGTGACGTTCGTCCACCAGTCGCTGTACTACCCCGTCACCGACGCGGGCCAGGACACCGCGAGCTACCGCGAGTTCAAGGACGGGCCGCACCTGACCGCGCGCGCCATGGCGTGGTTCTGGGACAGCTACCTCCCGGACCTCGACCGGCGCGACGAGATCACTGCGTCGCCGCTGCGCGCCACGCTCGACGACCTGGCCGGGCTGCCGCCCGCGTTCGTCCTGGTCGACGAGAACGACGTGCTGCGCGACGAGGGCGAGGCGTACGCGCGCCGGCTCCTGCAGGCCGGCGTCCCGACGACGAGCCTGCGCTACAACGGCACGATCCACGACTTCATGATGCTCAACCCGCTGCGCCCGACGCGCGCCACCACGGCCGCCGTCGAGCAGGCCGTCCACGTGCTGCGCACCGCGCTCGGCACGCTCTGACCGGCCGCCGGCCGACCCCCTCACCGGTGCCGCGACCGCGGCACGACCACCCCTGACAGAAGGAACTCCCATGTCCAGCAACCAGCCTGTCGTCCTCCTGGTCCACGGCGCCTTCGCCGGCTCCGACTCCTGGGACGGCGTCGTCGAGCGCCTCCTGGCGCGGTCCGTCGACGTCGTCGCCGTCGCCAACCCGCTGCGATCGGTCACCGGGGACGCCCGGTACGTCCGTGACGTCATCGCCGCGATCGACCGCCCGGTCGTGCTCGTCGGGCACTCCTACGGCGGCATCGTCGTCACGGACGCAGCCGCCGACAACGACGCCGTCAAGGCGCTCGTCTACGTGGCGGCGTTCGCGCCCGACACCGGCGAGTCCGCGCTCCAGCTCTCGGGCAAGTTCCCCGGCAGCACCCTCGGCGAGGCCCTGATCGGGTACCCGCTGACGAGCGGCGGCAACGAGCTGCGCATCCGCGGCGACGCGTTCCCGTCGCAGTTCGCGGCCGACGTCCCGACCGAGCGCGCGGTCCTCATGGGCGCCGAGCAGCGTCCCGTCACCGAGCTCGCGCTCAGCGAGGGCCTGCCGGGCGCCGAGGCGGCCTGGCGGCGGGTGCCGTCCTGGTTCGTCTACGGCGAGCTGGACCGGAACATCCCTGCCGAGCTCGTGCGCTTCATGGCCGAGCGGGCCGGGTCGCGCAGGACGACGGAGGTCGCGGGCGGGTCGCACGCGCTGTCCGTCTCCCGCCCGGACGAGGTCGCGGCGACGATCATCGAGGCGTTCGACGCCGTCGCCTGACCCGTCGACCCGCGCGGCCCCCGTCGTCCCGACGACGGGGGCCGCCGTCGTCCCCGGGCCGCAGCACCGCACGGACCGCCGCGCGCGCCGCGGCGAGCCCGCCGGCGTCACCCGCCCGCTCGAACAGCTCGACGGCGCGCGCCAGGTCGGCCCGGGCCCCCGCGAGGTCGTCCTCGGCGTGGCGCGCGTGCGCACGGAACACGTGCATGTGCGCAGCGGCGGGCGCGGCACCCTGAGCCAGGAAGCCCGTGATGGCCTCGTCCGCGACGTCGCGCGTGGTCACCCAGTCCTCCTGCTCCAGGCTGATGCGCGCGATGCTGCCCAGGGCGTGCAGGGCCGTGAACTCCGCGACCTGCCCTCGTGGCGCGGTGCTCGGGTCGCGCACGAGCGTGACGACGTCGCGCAGGTTGGCGATCGCGTCGTCCGCGCGACCGAGCGCGGCGAGCCCCTGGGAGCGCAGGAAGAGCGCCTGCGGCAGGCCCTCGCGGTCGTCCGCACGCCGGAAGAGCACGGCGGCCTCCTCCGCCGCCTCGACGCTCTGCGCGTGCCGTCCCGCGGAGCTCGCGCACCACCCGACGTAGTACGCGGCCCAGGCACGCAGCCCCGGGTCGCCCACGCGCGCTGCGGCCTCCTGCGCCCGTCCGGCGGCGGCGGACCCCGCGTCCACGTCGCCCTGGCAGTGCACCAGCGCCCACGCGAGGTAGCCCAGGTGGGTCGCCAGGAGCGCGTCGTCACCGAGCGCCCGGGCGGCCTCCGCCGAGGCGGCGTACACCTCGTGCCAGTGCCCCCAGTACGACCACAGGTCGGAGAACCAGTGCAGGGCCTCCGCGACCTCGACCACGACCGCGTGGTCGCCCCGGCGCGCCGCGCGGCCGAACGCGGCCAGCCAGCTCGCCGCCTCGTCCGTGAGCCAGGCGCGCGCGTCGTCGCTCGAGGCCAGCACGACGGCGTCGCCGGGTTCTGCGGAGCCCGCGCCCAGGACGTCGGGCTCGAACCAGCGCCCGGCCCGCACCGTCGTCCGCAGGAGCCACGCGTCCGCCCGCCGCCGCACGGCGGAGCGGGCCTCGACGGGCTCGGCCCGCGCGAGCTCCCCGAGGGCGTAGAGGCGCAGCAGGTCGTGCAGCGCGTACCGGTCGTGCTCGGCGGGGCGCACGAGGCTGAGGGAGACGAGCTCGTCGAGCAGCTCCTCCGTCGTCCAGACCGGTTCCTGCGCGAGCGTCGCGGCGAGCCCGGTGCCGACGTCGCGCCCGTCGGCGAGCGCGAGCCGGCGGAAGAGCCGCTGCGCCGCAGGCCCGAGCTGGTCGAAGGAGAGGTCGATCGCGGCCCGCACGGACAGGTCGCCCGCGGCGAGCGCGTCGAGGCGGCGGTCGGCGACGCCGAGGCGGGACGCGAGCGCGTCGACGGTCCACGTCGCACGGCTCGCCAGGCGGTTCGCCGCGATGCGCAGGGCGAGCGGGACGTCGTCGCACAGGTGGGCGAGGCGTGCGAGGTCGCCGTCGGACGCCTGGCCCTCGGGGACGATCCGGGCGAGCAGCGCGCGCGAGTCCTGCGGGCGCAGCCGCTCGAGGTCGACGCGGACGACACCCTCGAGGCCCTCCAGGTGGCGGCGGCTCGTGACGAGGACCGCCGCCGGCCCCTCGGCCGGCAGCACCGCGCGCACCTGCGCCTCGTCGCGCGCGTCGTCGAGGACGACCAGGACGCGCCGGCCGGCGAGCAGGGCGCGCAGCCGGGCGGGGTCGTCGCTGCGGCGCGAGCCCGTCCCGACGAGCGCCTGGACGAGCCGCGGGACCACGGACGGGGGGCTCGCGGCGGCGGGCGAGGTGCCGTCGAGCTCGAGGAAGAGCTGGTCGTCGAACTCCGCCTGGAGCCGCTGCGCGGCACGCACGGCGAGGCTCGTCTTGCCGTACCCGGGCGGTCCCGTGACGACCACGACGGGCGGCGCGCCGCCCGGGGCCCGCCGCAGGGCCCGCGTGATCCGGCCCAGCTCGGCGTCCCGGCCCGTGAAGTCGACCGCACCGCGGGGAAGCGGCAGGCGCCAGTCCGGCTCGGGCCGGGACCGGCGGCGTCCCTCGCGCGCGGCGCGCAGCACGCGTGCCCGGTCCTCGTCGGACAGGTCGAGCGCGTCGACCACGGACAGCATCGTCCGGTGCTGGGGGCCGCGCGCGGCCCCGCGCTCGATGTCGCTCAGGGCGCGGTCGCTCACGCCCGACAGCTCGGAGAGGCGCTCGAGGGTGAGGTCCGCGGCGAGGCGGAGCCGGCGCACCGTCTGACCGAGCGGTTCCGTGTCCATCCTGCCCTCGCTGTCGTCCCGGGGGTCTCCTCGGTGGTGGTGGCGGCATGCCCGCCCGGCGGCCGGGGCCGCCGGACGGGCACGGTGCGTCCGGTCGCGAGCCGCGTGCGCGTGCTACCTCGTGGCGGCGGCCTGCTGCGCGCGCCAGTCCGCGAGGCGCGTGCTCGCGACGACGGCGCCCTCGCCCGGGAGGAGCGACGTCGCGGACAGGGGCGCGCCGAAGTACCGGGCGTCCGGGTCCGCGACGACCTCGCGCTCGTCGCCGAGCGACGCGAGGGTCGTGCGGACGAGCTCGTCGAGCCGGTACACCTCGGGGCCGGCGACCTCGACGACGCCCCGCACCGGCGCGCCCGTGGCCACGTCGGCGACCGTGGCGGAGACGTCGGCGGCGGCGACCGGCTGGAACGGCACGGGCGCCAGGTGCACCACGCCGTCCTGCGTCGCGCCGTCGGTGATGGCCTTGAGGAACTCGAAGAACTGCGTCGCGTGGACGATCGAGTACGGCACCGGGGAGCTCGTGATGAGCTCCTCCTGCAGGATCTTCGCGCGGAAGTAGCCGCTCTCGGTCAGGCCCTGCGTCCCGACGACGGACAGGGCGACGTGGTGGCCCACACCCGCCGCCTCCTCCGCGGCGAGCAGGTTGCCCGTCGACGTGCGGAAGAAGTCGAGCGCCGCCTGGCTCTCGAAGGACGGCGAGTTGGAGACGTCGACGACGACGTCCGCCCCCGCGACGACCTCCGCGACGCCCTCGCCGGTCAGGGTGTTGACGCCCGAGCTGGGCGCGGCGGCCACGGCCTCGTGGCCGCGTTCCTCGAGCACTGTGACGAGCCGGGATCCGATGAGCCCCGTGCCGCCGATCACGACGATCTTCATGGTGGTGCCTCCAGTGGGTGCCAACGGCGCGTGCACGCCGCCTGTCACCTCGTCGACCGTGCGCCTCTCGCCGATGTGACAGGGGTCGGGGCTTCGCGGGGCCGCTGTCGGGCTATATTCACTGGATGCTGAATCTGACTGACGAACTGCCCGTCGACGGATGCACGCTCCGCCTCGCGGACACCGGCGGCGGCGGGGCGCCGGTCCTCCTGCTGCACGGCGCGGGCACCGACAGCACCACGTTCGCCCCTCAGCACGAGGCCCTCGCGGCCGCCGGGTACCGGGTGGTCGTGCCCGACCTGCGGGGCCACGGCGCGTCCCGACCCACCGCGCTCCCGCTCACCGCGGACCGGCTCGTCGGCGACGTCGAGGCGGTGGTGTCGCACCTGGGCCTGCGCCGTGCGGTGCTCGTCGGCCACTCGCTCGGCGGAAACCTGGCCCAGGCGCTGGTCCGCCGCTCCCCCGACCGGTACCGGGCCCTCGCCGTGCTGGACGCGACGTGGAGCACCGGCCCGCTCAGCCCGGCGGAACGGCTCGCGCTGCGGTCGGCCGCGCCGGTGCTGCGCGCGTTCCCCGCCCGCTCCCTGCCCCGGCTCATGGCCGACGCCTCGGCCACGACCGGCCCCGCCCGGGCCGCGCTCCGCGACGTCTTCGCCCGGCAGACCAAGGCGGAGTTCCTCGCCGCCTGGCGCGCGACGGTCGGGCTCGTCGCACCGGACCCGGGCCACCGCACGCCCGTGCCCCTCCTCCTCCTGCGCGGCACGCGCGACCGCACCGGGAACATCGCCACCGCCATGCCCCGGTGGGCCGCCGCCGAGGCGGTCACCGAGGTCGTGGTGCCGGACGCTGGCCACGTGGTCATGCTCGACGCGCCCGACGCCGTCTCGACGGCGCTGGTCTCCTTCCTCGCCCGGGTGGTGGACCACCGTGGATGAGCGGCGCGAGCGCTTCGCCGACGGTCTCGCGGACCTGCTGGCGTCGTGGAACCTCCCGCGGGCCACCGGGCGCGTGTACGCGGCGCTGCTCCTGAGCCTCGACGCCGTCACGCTCGACGCGCTCCAGGAGACCACCGGGCTGAGCAAGGGCCAGACGAGCACGTCGGTGCGCGAGCTGACGAGCTGGGGTCTGGCGCGCACGGCCACGCGGCACGGGGGTCGCCGGCTGTACGTCGAGGCGCTCGGCGGGCTGGACACGCTCCTCGACGCGTCCCACCGTCGCGCGCGGCTCCTGGTCGACCTGCTCCGGCAGGGCGAGGAGCTCGTCCCCGCGGGCTCGGCCGCCCACGCACGGCTCGACGACGTCGTCTCGCTGTTCGACGGGTACGTCGCCGCGGGCGAGCAGATCCTCGCCCGGCGGGGTGGCAGGACGTCGCCGCCCGCGCGCGACGACGTGCTCGGCCCGACGGGCGGACCCGTGGAAGAGTGACGCCATGACCGAGACCGACGTCCGACCCGACGCCCTCGAGCGGGTCGAGTGGCCCGTCCGTACCCCGCGCCTCGCGCTGCGCCGCGCCCGGGTCGAGGACGCCGACGCGATCTACGCCTACCGGCGCCTGCCCGAGGTCGACCGCTGGCTGTCGCAGCGCTTCGGCGACGTCGAGGTGTGGCGCGCGCACCACGCCGAGCCGGACCGCCTCGCGCGGACGCTCGTCGTCGAGACGCACGACGCGACGGACCACGAGACGGGCGGCGCGGACCGCACGGTGGTCGGCGACCTGTACCTCGCGGTGCGCGACGGCTGGGCCCAGCGCGACCTCGCGGACCGCCCGCACGACGACGAGGCCGAGATCGGGTGGGTGCTCTCGCCCGAGCACCAGGGCCGCGGGTACGCGACCGAGGCCGTGCAGGCGCTCCTGCGCGTGTGCTTCGAGGCGCTGGGCCTGCGCCGGGTCGTCGCCAACGCGTTCGCGGCCAACGAGCCCTCGTGGCGGCTCATGGAGCGCGTGGGCATGCGCCGCGAGGGTGTCGGCGTGCGGGACTCGCTGCACCGCGACCTCGGCTGGGTCGACGGCGTGACCTACGCGCTCCTGGCGGAGGAGTGGCGCGCGCGGGCTTGACCCTGACGCGACGTCAGGGCTCACGCTGGCCGCATGACCGACACGTACTCCGCCTTCGACCACTCCCCCGTCCCGCCGCCCGGGCCCGACGCCGTCGCGCCCGAGCCGTTCCGCGGCATCTACGGCATGCCGCAGTTCGTCACCGTCCCGACGGCGGACCTCGCCGCGTCCGTCGACCTGTGGACCCGGGGACTCGGGTTCTTCGTCCTGTTCTCGGTGCCGGGTGGCATCGTCCACCTGCGGCGCTGGGCGTTCCAGGACGTCCTGCTCGTCCCGGGCACGCCCGCGTCCGAGCCGACCGCGCTCGCCGTGAGCTTCTCGTGCGTGCTCTCACAGGTCGACGACATCGTCACCGCGTGCGAGGCCGTCTCGCCCGGGTGCACGACCGGACCACGGGACACGCCGTGGGGCTCGGTCGAGGTCGAGGTCCGCACGCCCGAGAACACGCGCGTCGTCATGACGGCCGCACGCCCGTACGACCCGGAGAGCGACGCCGCGCGCTACATCCGGGGCATGGGGATCGAGGCCCCCGCTCCGTGACCGCTGCGACACTGGGGCGCGTGCCCACCGATCCCGCGCCCCTCCGCGTCGCCGACGCGCTCACCGTCGGCGACGCGGCCGCCGTCGTCGGCGTCACCGTCCGGACGCTCCACCACTGGGACGCCGTCGGGCTCGCGCGCCCGTCCGAGCGCACCCCGGCAGGCTACCGGCAGTACTCGCCGGCCGACGTCGCCCGCCTGCGGCGCGTGGTCGCGTACCGCGACCTCGGGGTCGCGCTCGAGGACATCCCGGAGCTGCTCGACGCGCCCGGCGACGACGCCCTGGAGGTCCTGCGCCGCCAGCGCGCGCTCCTCGGGGAGCGGATCACCCGCATGGAGCGGACCGCCGAGGCGCTGGACCGGCTGGTCGCGGCACGCGAGCGCGGCCTGCTGCTCACGCCCACGGAGCAGGTCGCGCTCTTCGGTGACGGGTGGGACCCCGCGTGGCCGGCGCAGGCGCGAGCACGGTGGGGCGACACCGTGCAGTGGGCGCAGTACGCGGAGCGCTCCGCCGAGCGGACGCCCGACGACTGGCAGCGCCTCGCGGACCACGTCGCGGCGCTCGAGGCCGACCTCGCGACCGCGTGCCGCGAGGACGTCGACCCCGCCTCGCCCCGCGGGCTCGCGCTCGCCGAGCGCCACCGCGCCTCGATCGGCGCGCACTTCGACTGCACGCCGGCCCGGCACGTGTGCCTGGCGAGGCGGTTCGTCGAGGACGACGCGTTCCGGGCCCACTACGACGGGCTGTGCCCGGGCCTCGCGGCGTGGCTGCGCAGCGCGGTCGAGGCGAACGCACGCTCCCGGGGCGTCGACCCGGCGACCGCCGCCTGGGACTGACGCCGTCGGTGCGGTCGGTGCGGCGGGGCGTGCGAGCCACGCCGTCGGGTGTGAGGCTGTGAGCCCGCCGCCGCACCACGTCCGAGGAGTCATCGATGGCCGGCACCCCCGTCCGCACGGCGGCCCGCGCGGACGTCCGCCCGGTACGCGCCGTGCTCGTGCCGGGCGACGCGGTGCGCGCCGCGACCGCGGCGAGCCTCGTCGTCGCCGTGGCGGCCCTCGACGGTGTCGCGGTCGCGCTCTTCCTCCTCGTGCTCGGCGCGACCATGGTGCCTCGCGCGCTGGGTGTGTCCGCGCCGCTGGACCTCGCGTACGGGACCTCGCTCCTCGTCTCCGCCTGGGCCGCGCAGCTCGAGTGGTACCGGGCCGTCCCGTGGCTCGACCTGCCCGTCCACGCCGCGTGCACGGGGTTGATCGCCGCCCTCGCGTCCGTGGCGCTCGTCCGCGCCCGGGCGCTGCCCGACCCGGGCGACGTCCGCACCGGGCGCGCGCGGGCCGGCGCTCTCGTCGTGACGACCGGTCTGGGCGCCGTGCTCGCGATCCTGTGGGAGCTCGGCGAGTGGGCGGGCCACACCCTCCTCGACGACCGCATCGGGGTCGGCTACACCGACACGGTGACCGACCTCGCGGCCGGCCTGCTCGGCGCCGCGGTCGCGGGCCTCCTCCTGGCCCCCGGCGCGACCCGTCCCCGGGTGCGCGCGTGAGGGGCCCCGACGCGCCGACCGTCTCGGTGGTCATCCCGGTCCGGGACGACGCCGAGGCGCTCGACCGCTGCCTGGCGCTGCTGGCGCGGCAGACGGTCGCGCCGCTCGAGATCGTCGTCGTCGACAACGCGTCGTGCGACGACTCGGCCCTGGTCGCCCGGCGCTGGGGCGCGGTCGTCGTGGGCGAGGACCGCGTCGGCATCCCCGCTGCCGCCGCGACCGGGTACGACGCCGCGCGAGGCGACGTGATCGCCCGGCTCGACGCCGACTCGCGGCCGGACACCCGGTGGGTGCAACGGGTCGTGGACCGCATGGCCGCCGACCCGTCGCTCGACGCGATGACCGGGACGGGGACGTTCGACGACCTCCCGCGCGGCGTCCGGACGGCCGTCGCGGTGGTCTACCTGGGCGCGTACTACGTGCTGTGCCACCTCGCGCTCGGGCACACCGCGCTGTGGGGGTCGTGCATGGCGGTGCGGCGCACGACCTGGGCCGCGGTACGCGACGCCGTCGTGCGCGACGACCCCGAGGTGCACGACGACCTCGACCTCTCGTTCCGCCTCGGGCCGCGTCGGCGAGCCGTGCTCGACCGCTCGTGGCGCGTCGGCGTGTCGGCGCGGTCGCTGCGGGGGCGCCGTCAGCGGCGGCGGCGCCTCGACCGCGCGTGGCGCACCCTGCGGCTCAACTGGACGGTCGCGCCGCCGTGGGAACGGTGGCGCGACCGGTGGCGCTGACGCCTCAGCCCTCGGCCCGGTCGCGCCAGGCCCGCCGCCGCGTCGTGCCGACCCCGTCCTCGCGGTCGAGCCGCGCGAGGAGCGCCGCGAGCGCTGCGGCGATCGGCTGCCCGGTCGCGTACTCGACGAAGAGCCACTGCCCGGCCGGGTTGACCTCCAGGAACACGTAGTCCCCCTCGGCGGTGCGGCGCAGGTCGACGGCCCCGTACCAGAGACCCAGGACCTCCATGAGGCGCAGCAGGGCGGTCGCGAGGCCCTCGGGAAGGTCGTGGGCCGTCGTCGGGCAGTGGTGGGTGTCGACGCGGAAGTCGTACGCGTACCCGGACTCCTGGGTGCGCATCTCGGCCGCGAACAGCTGCGTGCCCACGATCGTGACCCGCACGTCGGAGCCCTCGACGGCTTCCTGGAAGATCACGGGTGCGTACCGCACGCTCTCGATCAGGTCGAGGTCCGCCTCCCGCACGGGACGGGTCTCGCGCCACGTCGCGGGTGTGCCGCTGAACGGCTTGAAGATCACGCGGCCCGGCTCGTGGTGCAGGAACTCCCGCGCACGGCCCGGGTCGTTCGTCATGCACGTGCGGGGCACGCGGAGCCCGAGCCGCGCGGCGACCTGGAGCTGCCACATCTTGCGCGAGCCGGCCTCGTCCCGGTCGGGGTCGTTGACCCAGGTGGCGGGCAGGCACGACCAGAGCCCGGAGACGGCCGCGGCGACCTCGCCGTGGGCGAACCCGCGGTCCTGGGCGGACTGGACGTCGTCGTGCAGGGCGAACGGCTGGGGCCGGCGCCACCACACCGCGCGCAGCGTCGCGGCGTCGACGGCGCTCACGCCGTCGGCGCTCGTGTCGACCCAGTCGGCGCGCCACCCTGACGCGTCCTGGGTCGACGTGAGGGACACGTCGCGCGGCACGTGCCCGGTGTCGATGAGGGCGTGCGGCGCGCCGAGCGCGTCCAGGTGGCGGACGACCTCCGTGGTGTGGAGGTCCTCCGTGTGCGACACGATGCCGATCATCGGGTGCTCCCGGTCCGGTCCGCGGTGCGTGTCACCGGGTCACTGCCGGGCCCGGAGCTGGACGAGCGTGGCCTCGACCGCCTCGAGGGTCGCCCGTGCCTCGGTGAGGGCCTCGACGAGCGCGCCGACGACGTCGACCGGCTCACCGGGCTCCTCGCTCACGAGGGACTCCGCGCCCTGGACGAACGGTCGCGCGCTCGCGAGCGCCCGGGCCCGCGCCAGCCGGCCGATCGCGGGGTTGACGACGGGGTCGAAGAGGTCGCCCGGGTCGAGGATCCCCTCCTGCAGGGTGTCGCCGGGCCCGGTCCCGACGTCGCCCGCGAACCCCGTCGCGACGGGGTTGTCGGCGGCGAACCGGGTGCCGGCCGGGAGGACGGAGTCCAGGGCGCGCGGCGTCCCGCCCTGGTCCCGCAGGAACGACGTCGCGACCTGGTCGGCCACCGTGTGCGAGTCGGCCTGGCGCAGCGTGAGGACGTCGGCCGCGAGGGTGGTGTCGGCCGCACGGAACGTGCCGATCTGGTCGCCGGCGTGCACGGTCTGGGCGACGTCGGCCGCGAGGTTCGTGAAGACGTCGTCCGCCACCGCGGTCCGCGCGCCGTGCGGCAGCGCCTGCAGCGTGGGCGAGACGGCGCGGATCCCTGCCACGGCGGTGCCGAAGTTGGAGCCGGTGCCCGACGCGTTGCAGCCGCCGTTGGTGTGCACGCCGACGAGCTCGCCCGTGGTGCCGAGGATCCCGGACCCGGAGTTGCCGCCGAGGGTGTCGATGTCGTCGTAGCGGACCTGGTTCGTCGTCACCGCGGTCGCGGGCCCGGCCTCGACGCGCTTGGGCATCCCGGCGGGGTGGCCGATGATCGCCAGCACGTCGCCGACGGCCGGGTTGGTGGAGGCCACGGCGGTGAACCCGTACGTGTCCCCCGGGTCGCCGCCCACCCGCACGACGGCCATGTCGAGACCGCCGAGCCGGTACTCGACGAGCGCGACGATCGGGAAGCTCTGCTCGGTGCGCAGCGTGCCGCTCGGGTCCACCTGGTACAGGACGTTGATGTGCATGCTCGTCGCGATCTGCTGCGGCGTGACGACCTGCATCGACCCGTTCTGCCGCGGCAGGACCCAGCCGTCGGCGCTCTGGTCGAACAGGTGCCCGCACGTGAGCACGAGGTCGGGTGCGATGAGCGTCCCGCTGCCCCACCGCACGCCGTCGACCGTGCCGGGGTTGGTGAAGACGCCCCCGAGCCCGGCGTTCCACTGGACCTGCACGGCCTGCTTCTGGTGGGCGCTCACGTACGCCTGCGAGACGCCGAGCGTGCCGTCGTACTGCTCGACGGGCTGCGAGTCGTCGGTCGCTCCGCAGATCGACTCGAGCACCTCCGCGTACGTGGGCTCGTCGCCCGCGATCGACTCGAGCGTCAGCCCGATCCGCTCGGGCAGCGGCGGGAAGAGCGCGTCGACGGTGTCGGGCGTCTGCGGTACCTCGCGCCGGCTCGGCTTCCTCGGCGTCGACTTCTTGGTTCCGGGCATCGGGTCCCCCCTCGGTTCGGTCCCCTGCACCTGGAGGGAGGAGGTCGGGTGGTGCCTCGTACAGCGACCGAGGGGTGAGCTGCGTCGCGCCCCGGTGGCCGCCGTGAGGCGGTCACCGGGGGGCGGGTAGGGGTGGGTTCAGCGGGACGCCGCGACGTCGAGCACCCACGTCACGCCGAAGCGGTCGGTGAGCATCCCGTAGGCGGGCGCCCAGTCGGACGACGCGAGGGGCACGACGACGGTCGCGCCGTCGGCGAGCGCGTCCCAGCAGGCACGGACCTCCTCCACGTCGTCGCCGCGCACCGAGACGAAGAACGGGGCCTCGCCCGGGCTCCAGGGGCGCGCGGCGGGCACGTCGTAGGCCATCACGCGGAACCCGCTGGGCGCGCTGACCTGCCCCCAGACGACGAGCTCGGCCTCGGCCGGGTCGGGCGCCTGGCCCAGGTCGCCGTACGTGGTGACGACGAGGTCTCCCCCGAACACCGACCGGTAATGCTCGAGCGCGGCGCGGGCGTCGCCGCGGAAGTTGAGGTGCGGGGTGGTCTGGACGGACATGACAGTCTCCTTCGGAGGTCGTGGTGGTGGGCCGCGGGCGGCGGCGCGCACCGTGCGGCGGGCCCGGGAGGCCCGCGGTCCCCACTCTTGACGCCGAACAGGACGGATGGTGTCCGCATTCTGCGCGAGCATGGCCCCATGACCGAGACGTCGCGCCGCACCCTCCTGCTGCTCGCGCTGCTCCAGGCCCGCCCCGACCGGACCGGTCCCGAGCTCGCCCGGCGGCTCGGCGTCGACGTCCGGACGGTACGCCGCGACGTCGAGCGCCTGCGCGACCTCGGATACCGCGTCGTCGCCACGCGCGGGCGGGACGGGGGCTACCGTCTCGACGCCGGCGCCGAGCTCCCGCCGCTGCTGTTCGACGACGAGCAGGTGGTCGCCCTGACGGTCGCGCTGCGGACCGTCGCGACGAGCGGACCCGGCGACGCGATCGAGGACGCGTCCGCGCGGGCGCTCGCGACCGTGCGCCAGGTGCTGCCCGCGCGCCTGCGCCACCGGGTCGACGCCGTCGACGTCGCCCCGGTCACGTCCGGGCCGGGACGCCCGCCCGCACCCGTCGACCTCGACATGCTGCTCGCCGTCAGCGCCGCGGCACGACGGCGCGAGGTGCTGCGCTTCGACTACGCGCCACCGTCCGGCAGCGCACCGCCGCGCCGCGCGGAGCCGCACCACGTCGTCGTGCGCGACCGGCGCTGGTACGTCGTCGCATGGGATCTCGACCGCGACGACTGGCGGACGTTCCGCCTCGACCGGATGACGCCCCGGAGCCCGACCGGCCCACGGTTCGCTCCCCGACAGGTGCCGGGCGGCGACGTGGACGCGTTCGTCGCGGCACGCTTCGCGGGGTCGGCGCCCAGGGCGGGGTGGCCGTGCCGCGGCTGGGCCGAGCTGGCCGCTCCTGCGTCCGCGGCCGCGGCGTTCGTCGAGGACGGAACGGTCGAGGCCCTGGGCCCGGACCGCTGCCGCGTCGCGCTGGGCTCGTGGTCGTGGGTCGCGCTGGCTGCGCGGGTCGCGACGTTCGACGCCGACGTGCTCGCCGCCGGCCCGGCCGAGCTCGTCGCGGCGTGCACCGCCGTGGTCGGCCGGCTCGGCGCCGTCACCGGTCGCGGCACGACCGCCCAGCCCCTACCGTCGTAGCGTCCGACCTCCGACGCCCAGGACGGTCCCGATGCCCGAGCAGCCCGCAGCCGCACCGGCCCCGGACGCGGCACCCGACGTCCTCGTCGTCGGGGCAGGCCCCGTCGGGCTGGCGCTCGCGGTCGACCTGGCCCGCCGAGGCGTCACCGTGCGGATCATCGACACCCTCGCGGCCCCGACCACGCAGTCCCGGGCGGTCGTCGTGCACTCCCGCACGCTCGACCACCTCCAGGCCCTCGGCGCGCTCGACGCCGTGCTGGCGCGCGCGATCGTGTCGACCGGCATGGAGTTCCACGACCACGGGCGCCTGATCGCGCACGTCCCGTTCGACGGGATCACCGCCGTGCACCCGTACTCGGTGTCGCTCCTGCAGACCGACACCGAGTCCGTGCTCACGGCGCGCCTCGCCGAGCTCGGCACCCGGGTCGAGCGCTCGACGACGCTCACGGCGTTCAGCGCGCGCGACGACGGGGTGCTCGCCGCCGTCACCGGCCCCGACGGCTCGACGTCCACGGTCGAGGCGCGGTTCCTCGTGGGCGCCGACGGCGCGCACAGCACGGTCCGCCGCCTCCTCGACCAGCGCCTGGAGGGAGGGGGCGTCGCGGGTGACGACCTCCTGCTCGGGGACGTCGACTGCGACCACGGCCACGACGCGTCGTGCTTCCACACGTTCTTCTCCCCCGGGGACACGACCGGTCTCCTCTTCCCCCTGCCCCGGGACCGGGTCCGCGTCGTCGTGCAGCTGCCGCCCGGCGTCGACCCCGACCGCCCGGTGACCGTGGACTGGCTGCAGGAGGCGCTCGACGAGCGCGGGATGGGGGTGCGCGTCCACGACGCCCACTGGCTCACGCGGCTGCGGCTCGAGCACGGCCAGGTGCCGCGCTACCGCGACGGGCGCGTCTTCCTCGCCGGGGACGCGGCCCACATCCACAGCCCCGCGGGCGGGCTCGGCATGAACACGGGGATCCACGACGCGGTCAACCTCGGCTGGAAGCTGGCGCTCGCGGTCTCCACGGACCGCACCGGTACGCTCCTGGACAGCTACCAGGCCGAGCGGCACCCCGTCGGGGCGGACGTCACCGCGTTCACCACCCGGCTGAGGCGCGTCGGGACCCTGCGCAACCCGTTCGCGCAGAGCGTGCGCAACCTGGTGATGCACCTGGGCCTCGAGTCGACGACGGTCGACGACCGCATCGCGGCGACGGTCGAGCAGCAGCGCGTGGCCTACAGCGGGAGCCCGGTGGTCCACGGGCGCGGACGCTCCGTGCACCCGGGGGACTTCCTCTTCCTGCCCGGGACACCGGTCGCCGACGCGCTGGCCCGGACCGACGGGCACCTCGCGGTCGTGCTGCCGCGCGACTGGCCCCGCCACCTCGCCGAGGGGGTCACCGAGCTCGTCGTCACGGACGAGGACGAGGACGTGCTCACGGAGGCGACGGGCCTCACGCACGGCGGCATCGTCGTCGTGCGCCCCGACGGCTACGTGGGCTTCGTCGGGGACGACCCCAAGACGGGCGTCGCCGAGTACCTGCGCCTGCTGGACGACTGACCCGGCGCGGCGGCCCGAGCCCTTTCGGTTGCTGCGCCACCACGGAGGCGCACGCGGGCAGCCATCCCGCGCAACCACCGGACTGCCGATCGCTGGGACGGCGAGCGCCGACGCCCGGCCGTAGCGTGGGACGCCCCGCCCCCGGCAGATCGGCCCCGGCCATGAACGTGCCCGTGCACCACGACGTCCTCGTCCTCGGCGGCGGCAACGCGGGGTTGTCCCTCGCCGGGCGCCTGCGCCGGGACGGCTGCCGCGACGTCGCCGTCGTCGAGCCCCGGGCGGTGCACCGGTACCGGCCGCTGCTGTCGTACGTGGCGTCCGGCATGGCGACCCTGGACGACCTCGAGCGGCCGCAGGACGACGTCGTGCCCGACGGCGTCCACCGCTACTCCGAACGTGCCGTCGCGGTCGACCCCGAGCGCTCGCTCGTCCGGCTGGGCGACGGCCGCACGCTGGGGTACGCGGACCTCGCGGTGTGCCCCGGGTCGGAGGTCGACTGGGACGCGGTGCCGGGCGCCCAGGAGGCCATGGGCACGCCGTACGCCGCGACGAGCTACGTGCCCCACCTCGCGGCGAAGACGTGGGACCTGCTGTCGTCCCTCACGTCGGGCACGGTCGTGTTCGCGGTCTCGGCCCGGCACGTGCCGTGCTTCCCCGTCGGCCTCAAGCCGCTGTTCGTGGCCGCGGACCGCTGGCGGCGCGCGGGTGTGCTCGACGCGATCCAGGTCGAGCTCGCCGTCGAGTCGCCGCGGCTCGTGGACGACCCGCGCGCCGAGCCCGCGCTGCGTGCCGCCGCCGAGCGCTACGGCGTGCGCGTCCGCACGAGCACGACGCTCGTGTCCGTGGACGCCACGCACCGCACGGTCCGGCTGCGCGGCCCGCACGGCACGGACTCGGTCTCCTACGACGCCCTGTACGTCGCTCCGCCGCACCGTGCGCCCGGCTGGATCGCCGAGAGCGGCCTCGCCACACCGGAGAGCGACGGGTTCGTCGCGGTCGACCCCGAGACCCTCCAGCACGTCGCCCACCCCCGCGTCTGGGGACTGGGCGACGCCGCGGCGACCGGCGCGATGCCGTCCGGCGGGGCGCTGCGGCGTCAGGTGCCGGTCGTCGCGCACAACATGCAGGCCCGGCGCCGGCGCACGCCGCTGCGACGCTACGACGGGTACTCCGTCGCGCCCGTCACGACGTCGCGCGACCGGCTGCTCCTCGCGGAGTTCGACCGCGACCGACGCCCCGACCCGGGGTTCCGCCTCGTGAACCTCGCCCGGCCCCGGCGGAGCCTGCTGCTGTTCGACCGGTACCTGCAGCCGACGGTCTACTGGCGCAGGCTGCTCCAGGGCAAGGTGTCCTGACCGGCACCGGGCCGACGCAGCACGAAGAAGAACGGGCGGGCCATGCCCCGGGCCTCCATGAGCCCGAGCAGGGTGTCGTCCCCCACGGCGCGCAGCACGTCGTCGACCGGGAGCGCGTCGTAGGTCATGGCGGCCGTCGTGACGCCGCGGTGCACGACCGCGCGCAGCCGCGCCCGGGGGCGCGCGGTCCGCGCGAGGGGCAGCAGCGCGCGGACGACCCGCGCGACGGACGGGCGGCGCAGCAGCGGGGCGCACCGCAGCACGAGCGGGAGCGGCACCCACGCCGGGTCGACGTCGAGCATCCGCCCGCGGGCGCCGTCGAACACGAGCGGGTGCGCGTCGATGCCGTCGAACCGCTTGCCCGCCCAGCCGAGCGCCTCGAGGACGCCGTCGAGCGGATGTCCCGTGGGCAGCCCGGAGCCGCGCCACGCCCCGGAGACCGCGCCCACGTCCACCGCCGGGAGGGCGTCGAAGAACGCGAGCGCCGCGGCGCTCGTCGTGCCGGTCTCGAGCCCGGCCAGCGTGTCGCGCGCCCGGCGGACCTGCTCCGGCTCGACCACGGGCTCCTCCTGACGTGCGGCGTCCCTCGATCGTCACCCGTCGGGAGTGGACCCGCCCGGCGGTGCGGGCGGGCGCACCCGCCGATTGCCGGTGCCACACCCCGGCCGCACGCTGGGACGATGACCGCACCCCGCATGACCAGCCTGCGACGGAACCAGCTCACCTTCGATCTCCACGACGAGGGCCCGACCGACGGCGAGACGGTCGTCCTCCTGCACGGCTTCCCCGAGGACTCGTCGAGCTGGTCCCGGGTCGCGCCCCTCCTGCACGAGGCCGGGCTGCGCACCGTCGCGCTGGACCAGCGGGGCTACTCCCCCACCGCGAGGCCGCTCGGGCGCGCGGCGTACCGGTTGGACTTCCTCGTCGGGGACGTGCTCGCCCTGCTGCGCGAAACCGGCCCGGCGCACGTCGTCGGGCACGACTGGGGCGGGAACGTCGCGTGGGCGCTGGCCGCCTGGGCGCCGGAGCAGGTGCTCAGCCTCACCGTGCTCTCCACCCCGCACCCGCGCGCGCTGGTGCGCTCGCTCGTGCGCTCCGACCAGGCGCTGCGGTCGCTGTACGTCGGAGCCTTCCAGGTCCCCCGGCTTCCGGAGAGGCTGCTGGCCCGGTCGATGCCGGCGCTGCTCGAGCGGTCCGGGGTGCCGCCCGAGGACGCCGAGCGCTACACCGCCCGCATGCGCGAGCCGAACGCCCTGCGCGCCGCGCTGAACTGGTACCGCGCCCTGCCCCTCTCCCGGCGGTCCGTGGGCGGCGCCACCGTCCCGACGACGTACGTGTGGGGCGCGGGCGACCCTGCCCTGGGCAGGTGGGCCGCCGAGGACACCGAGCGCCACGTGGAGGCGCCCTACCGCTTCGTCGAGCTCGACGCCGGGCACTGGCTCCCGGAGAACGTTCCCGGCGAGGTCGCGGCGGCGGTGGTCGGACGTGCGGCGTCGACCGCGGGCGACGAGACCACCTGAACGCGGACCTACCGGTTCGCGACCGCCGTCTCCGGTGGCTCCACGGCCTCGTGCCGCTTCTGGCGGGCGAAACGTGCGGGCAGGTCCGGGCCGTCCCACACCTGGATCGCCCGCCAGACCGACGCCGCGATCGGGACGGCCAGGACGGCGCCGGTGAGGCCCGCGAGCACGGTGCCGGCGGTCAGCGCGACGAGGATCACGAGGGGGTGCAGGCGCAGCGTGCGGCCCATGACGACCGGCTGCAGCAGGTCGCCCTCGAGCTGGTTCACCGCGATGACGATCGCCACCACGACGAGGGCCTCGACGGGACCGACCGCGACGAGGGCGACCAGCGCGCACAGGACGCCGGCGAGCGTCGCCCCGACCAGCGGGATGAAGGCCAGCAGGAACACGAGCACCGAGAGCGGCAGGGCCAGCGGGACCCCGACGATCACGAGGCCGATGCCGATGGCGATCGCGTCGACCGCCGCGACGATCGCCGTGCCGCGCACGTAGCCACCGAGCGTGCGGACCGTCGTCTCGCCGATCCGCTGGCCGCGCTCGTACCGCCTGCCCTCGAACGGACGCAGCAGGAACTCCCAGATCGCCGGGCCGTCCTTGAGGAAGAAGAACAGCACGACGATCATGACGAAGAACCCGGCGACGAAGTCGACGGTCTGCGAGACGCCGGCCAGCGCCCCGGAGCCGACCGCGTCGGACTGGAGGAGCCCGACGACCGAGTCGCGGAACGACTGCAGCTGCTCCTCGGTGATCTGGAACGGCAGGTTCTGGACGTACGCCTGGAGCTCGTCGAACCCGTCGATGGCCTGGTCGCGCAGCTCGGGCCACTGGTTCACGACCGCCGCGGCGACCAGCCAGACGACCCCTGCCAGCAGGGCGACGAGCGTGAGCAGCGCGATCACCGTCGCGAGGAAGGACGGCACCCCCTTGCGCCGCAGGAGGCTCACGAGCGGCGAGATCGCCGCGGCGAGCACGAGCGCGATGAGCACGGGGATGACGATGAGCGTCAGCCGCGTCACCGCGAAGACGGCGACCGCGACGAGGGCGACGATCGCGAGGACCTGCACCGAGCGGGTACCGGCGCGACCGACACCGTCGGACCACAGCGCGGAGACGTCCTGGCGCGGCGGCGCGTCGTCGGGCACCGGCCCGGCCGGGGTCGTGGCGGTGGCCTGCGTACCCGCGGGCCCGGACTCCTCGGCGCGCTGCGGCGCGCGTCCCCTCGACCGGCTCCTGCCCAGACCCATCGCACTCCCTCTCGCCGCACGTGTGACGGCCAGGGTGACACGATCGCGGCTCACCCGCCGCGTGCCGTCACGCCGGACTCTTCGTAGAGTGCGACCCATGGCATCCCGCATCAGCGAGCTGGTCCTCGACTGCGCCGACCCGGAGCTGCTCGCGCGGTTCTGGAGCGACGTGCTCGGCTACGTCGAGCTCGGACGGGAGGACCGCGCCATCGAGATCGGCCCGGCCGACGCCGGGTTCGGCGGCCTGCAGCCCACGATCATCCTGAGCCCGAGCAGCGACCCGCGCAGGGGCAAGCTCCCCCTGCACATCGACGTGAACCCCACCGACCGCGACCAGGACGCCGAGCTCGAACGGCTCCTCGCCCTCGGCGCCCGTCCCGCCGACGTCGGGCAGACCGGCGAGGAACCCTGGCACGTCCTCGCCGACCCCGAGGGGAACGAGTTCTGCCTGCTGCGCCGGCGCCTCGACCCCTGACCCGCACGGACGACCCGCCGAGACGCCGCCGACGCGGCACCCACCAGCGCCCGTTCCCCGGGCAGGTCGGTGCGTAAACTCGCGCGATGAGCCTTCTTGCTGCAGAGCACGCGCTCCACGCCGCCCAGCGCGCCGGCGACGTCGACGCTCTGGAGGCGCTGCTGCATCCTCGGTGCGTCGGCGCCGGGCCCGACGGGTCCGTCTTCTCCCGGGAGGACGACCTGCAGAGCTACCGCTCGGGCTTCCTGCAGATCACCCGCCTGGAGGAGGAGTCGCTCGACGTCCAGGAGGACGGACCGAGCGGAGTGACCCGGCTGGTCGCCGCCGTGGAGGCGGTCCAGGGCGGTACCGCAGTGTCCGCACGGCTGATCTACACCCGCCTCTGGGTGCGTGCAGACGTCGGTTGGCAGGTTCTGGCGGCCACGCTCGCACCAGCCGCTGAGCCTGCCTAGTCGTCGCCGTCGAAGAGCCCGCCGTCGAGCAGCCAGTGGTAGCGCAGGCGCAGTGCGCGCTCGGTGCTCGCCACCAGGGTCGCGACGACGAGCGCGACGTTGAGCGTCGCGGAGAGGTGGAACGGCGACGTGAACGTGCCGACGTTCTCCGCGACGGGCGGGATCTGCGAGATCTGCTCCACGATCTGCGGGACGCCGAGGACCAGGGCGACGACGAGCACCGCCCAGGACACGAACCCGATCGCCCGGCTCGCGCCCGGGTGCTCGCGGTCGAGGCGTGCGCGCCTGCCCTCGGCGGACGCCGGGTCGGGCACGAGATGCCGTTCTGGTCCGCCGTCGTCGGGTACGTAGTGGCACCGCTTGAGCCCGTAACCGCTCTTGGCGACCTCGATCGTGCCACCCGTGACGGGGAACGCGGCCGGGAACCCGGACCTCGCGTGGTGCCGGCCGTCGCGGTACAGGTCCGCCCACTCCTCGCCGTCCGAGTCGCCCCAGAGCCGGACATCGACGGACCACGACTCGGGGTAGCCGTCGCCGCCGGTCAGCCGGAGGTGGAACAGGGAGCGCGAGAAGGGCTGCCACCACCGGAAGCGAGGCAGGGGACGACCGTCGCCGGGCTTGAGGCGCCGCGCAGCGCGCTTCCGCTTCCCGTTCGACGCCATCCCCGGCACGGTACCAAGGCGCGGCACGATGCGCCGTTCGTCCCGTCGGCTTGCCGACGCCGCAGACCGGCGCGTGGGAGTGGAGCTACTACCCAAGCTGCTGCTGGGGCATGCCTCGGCGGCCCTGTGGTCGGACGACGACCTGGCCGGTACGCCGCCCCGGTGAGCCGACGTTCGCCCGTTCCGGTGCACGGCACCCGGACATCACGTCACGCCGTCGCTCCCACGGGCCGGTATCGCACGGCGACGGCCCCCGACCGGAAGTCGTCGCGGCCCACGAGCTCGAGCGGGATGCGCTCGCGCAGACCGGCGAGCAACGTCGGCCCGTACCCGGCGAGGACCGGCTGCACGACGAACTCGTACTCGTCGATCAGACCCAGGTCCGCCAACGCCACCGGGAGCTTCACGCCGCCCACCCACAGGCGCTCGCCCGACTCCTCCTTGAGCCGCTGGACCGCTGGGCCCAGGTCGCCGCGCACCAGCTCGGCGTTCCAGTCGACCGCGCTCAGCGTGCTCGACACGACGTACTTCTTCGCCCGGTCGATGGCCTCGGCGAAGGGGATCTGCCACTCGTCCATCCAGTCCGGCCACGTGCCCGTGGCGGGCTTGCGCCACGCCGACTCCATCATCTCGTAGGTCACCCGCCCGAACAGCAGGGCGTCGGCGCGCTCCATCTCGGCGGTCCAGTAGCGCATCGACTCCTCGTCCGGGGGAAGTCCGGCCTCGTGGTGGCAGCAGCCGTCGAGCGTGACGTTGATCGAGTAGCGAAGTGGTCTCATCTCGTTGATCTCCTCCGATGTGCGGCCCCGGTCCGAACTCAGACCGCTGCCGGCGCCACGACTCATCGGCGCGGTCCAGTCCACGTCGCCCAACGGGTGGTGCGGCATGCGGTCACCTGGATCCCGGCACACCCGTGGGCTTGACGATCCCCCCGCCGGAACGTGGACCATCGGACCATGACGAGCACCGAGGCCGGCAGCGCGCACCCCGCGGCGGACGGGTTCGTCGCGTTCGCGAGCCCGGTCGGGACGTGCGCGGTCGCGTGGCGCGGCGACGCTCTCGTCGCGACGCAGCTGTCCGAGGGCACGGCGGCCTCCACCCGTGCCCGGATGCGGGCGCGGGTGGGCGTCCCCGAGGTTCCCCCGGCGGACGCGCCGCCGGCCGTGGCCGACGCCGTCCGCCGGATCGTCGCGGTCCTCGAGGGCACGGACGACGACCTGCGCTCGGTCGAGGTGGACCTCGACGCCGCCACCGACCTGGAGCGCACGGTCTACCGCGCCGCGCGCGACGTCGCGCCGGGCAGCACGACCACCTACGGCGAGATCGCCCGCCTGGCCGGCGGTCCGGGCCTGGCGCGCGCCGTCGGCCGGGCGCTGGGCCACAACCCGCTGCCGCTCGTGGTGCCCTGCCACCGGGTCGTCGGTGCGGGCGGGACGCTCGGCGGCTTCTCCGCGGCGACCGGCCCGGTGCTCAAGCTCCGCCTCCTCTCCCTCGAAGGGCGCGGGCCCGGCCCGGCGGTGCCGTACGACGTCGACGCGGCCGTCGGCCACCTGCGCGCCGACCCGGTGCTGGCCGCCGTCGTGGACCGCGTCGGGCCGCCCGCGCTGCGGCGCGAGCCGCACCCGAGCACGTTCGCCGCGCTCGTGGAGGCCGTCGTGCACGAGCACGCCGGGGCGACGTCGGGGCCCACGGTCCACGCGCGCCTGTGCGTCGCGCTCCCCCGCCCGCTCGACGGCCCGACCCCCGACGCGCTGCTCGGGCTCGCCGACGCGCGGTTCGCAGGCGCCGGTGTGCCGCGGGCGGCGGCGCGCGCCCTGCGCGAGCTGGCTGCCCACGCCCTCTTCGGCGACGTCCCCGACGACGACGAGCTGGCCGCCCTCTCGGACGCGGAGGTGGTCGACCTGCTCACGGACGTACCGGGCGTCGGCCGGGGTGTCGTGGAGCGGGTGCTCGTGTCCCGGCTCGGGCGCCCGGACGTCCTCCTGGCCGACGACGCCGAGGTCCGCCGGGGCTTCGAGCTCGCCACCGGGGGCCGCCCCGCCGGCCCGGACGCCCTGCGCTCCGCGGCGGAGCGGTGGCGGCCCTACCGGTCCCTCGCGTCGTGGTACCTGCGCCGCCTCGCGGGCGCGGACCGCGCGGAGCCCTGACGCCGCCGGCAGCACCCGTTCAGGCGCCCGCGTGCCAGCCGTCGTCGTCGGCCCGCACCGCGTCGTGCAGCCTCCTCGCGACAGCACCGATCGCCTGCTCCGCGAGCGGCTGCTCGGCCGCCGGCACGCACGACGACGTGAGCGCGACCACCGCGATCGTGGTTCCGTCCGCGTGCTCGACGACACCCGCCTCGTGCCGCAGGTGCAGGAAGGTCCCCGTCTTCGAGGACCAGCGCGACCGGTCCGTCGCGAGCTCGGGTGCGAGCCGGTGCCGCAGCACGTTGGCCCCCAGGAGCGCGCGCAGCCGCTCGCGCGTGCCCGACGCGAGACGGTCACCCGTCCAGATCTCCGCGAGCAGGCGCGTCAGGCCGCGCGCGGTGCCGACGTTCGCCGCGCCCTCGTCGAGCTGCGGGATGAGGTGACCGCCGCCGTCGGTACCGGCCGAGATCGCCAGGCTCAGGGCGAGATGGCGGTCGCCGGGCGGGAGGACGGCGGCCAGGGTGCGGTGGAGCTCCAGGATCGGGTGCCGGGCCGTGATGCTCGTGATGCCCAGCGAGCGCAGGAGGCGCGTGACCTCCGCGGGCGGGACCAGGGTGAACAACGCGTCCGCGGCGGTGTCGTCGCTCACGGTGAGGGCGAGGACGAGGAGGTCCTCGACCGCGACCTGCGCCGGGTGGCGGAACAGGCACGTCCCCGTCGGGCCGGGCGTCCCCAGCGACGGGTCGAGCAGCACGGGCCGGGCACCGTCGACCTCCCCGCGCGCCATCGCCTCGAGCACGGCGGCGGCCAGGGGCACCTTGACGAGGGACGCCAGCGGGTACCGGGCGTCCGCGTCGAACCCGACCTCCGCACCCGTGCGCAGGTCCGTCGCCAGGAACGACCCGGTGAGCCCGGCCCGCGCCAGGTCCGCGCGCAGCGACCGTACGAGCGCGTCGTCCGTCATCGCCCGCCCTCCCCGGAGCCGGACGCCCCATGCGCGCCCAGGCAGTCCGCGACGAGCGCCCCGCACCGCTCGAGGAACCGAGCACCCGCGTCGGCCTGCGCGGCACCGAGACGGTAGCCGCGGTCGAGGCGCAGCTCCCCGATCCGCGCCCACGGCAGCCCGAGGTCGTCCGCCTGCCGCCGCGAGGCGACGAGCAGGTCCTCCCCCGCCAGGACGCCCGCGAGCGCCTCGGGCAGGTCGCGGGCCGTGCGCAGCTGGGCGGGCCCCAGCCCGAGGCTGTTGCGCAGGGCGACCAGGTGGTCCCGCACGTGCGGCACGTCGTCCTCGGGGTGCAGCCAGAGGGTCGGGGCCGGGCCGCGGTCGGCTCGGCGGGGACGCAACGTGTCGAGGTACCGCACGCCGCGTGCGCCGGGCTCCCGCGAGACGACGCCGAGCGGCACCGCCCAGGTCAGCTCGCCCGGCGCGGCCGGCTCGAGCGCGAAGCTCACCCGGCCCTCGGCGAGGAGGCGCTCGCGCGCGGGCCGGGCCGTCGCGGCCGTCAGGACCGGCTCGCCGGCGTCGCGGCACGCGAGCGCCAGCCGGGCGAGCGCGAGCGGGTCGCACAGCTCGGGCACCGCGAGCAGGGTCGGCCGGGTCAGCACCTCGGCAGCCTCGGCCAGGAGCGTCGCGGGCCCGGCCGCGACGGCCGCCGCGCGGGGCAGCAGCTCGCGACCGAGCGGCGTGAGCGCGACGCGCCTGGTGCTGCGCTCGAGCAGGGCGCCGCCGAGCAGCTCCTCGAGCGCCGCGACCCGACGGCTCGCGACCGACTGCGGGATCCGGAGCGCGGCCGCCCCGTTGCTGAAGCTCTCGAACTCGCTCACGCTCACGAACGCCGCGCACGCCGCGGCCACGTCCATGCGCACCCTCGTCTCCTCCCGACGACACCCCGGTGCCCGCCGTCGTCCCGCAGCGGCCACCGGGCACCTATTCCTGGGCAGCATAGGTGCTGCCGTCTCGTGCTTTTACGTGCTGCGTGCCGGTCACGAGACTCGGGGCCATGCCGACCACCGAACGCCCCACGTCCGCCCGCACGCTCCGTACCGCCCGGACCCCCGGGGCCGCCCCGCCCGGTGTGAGCCGCCGCGGGTTCCTCGCCGCCGGCGGTCTCGGTGTCGCCCTCGCCGCCGTCGCGTGCGCGCCGAGGCCGACGACCTCCGCACCCCCGGCGACGCCGTCCCGTCTCCTCGTCGAGCTCGAGTCCCTCGAGCGGGCGTCGGGCGTGACGATCGGCCTGCACGCCGAGGACCTCGTCACGCACCGCGCCGTCACGCACCGCGCCGAGCAGAGCTTCCCGATGTGCTCGCTGTTCAAGGCGCTCGCCGTCGGCGCGCTGCTGCGGGCGCACTCCCCCTACGACGACTACTGGCAGACCGGCATCGCCTTCACGCCGGACGACGTCGTGGTCGACTCGCCCGTCACGTCCGTCACGACCACGTGGGTGATGACACCGTCCGAGCTCGCGGACGCCGCGCTCCGGTTCAGCGACAACACCGCAGGCAACCTCCTGCTGCGCGAGCTCGGCGGGCCGGGCGGCGTCACCGACCTCGCGCGGACGCTCGGCGCGACGAGCACGCGCCTCGACCGCTGGGAGCCCGAGCTCAACGAGGCGGTCCCCGGCGACCCCCGCGACACCACGACGCCGGGCGACGTCGCGCTGCTGTACCGCCGGCTCCTGGTCGACGACACGCTGGGGGTGCTCGGGCAGGCGCGTCTGCGCGACTGGATGCTGCGCAGCACGACGTCGGGCGAGCGCCTGCGTGCCGCGACCGGCGCCGGCATCGAGGTCGCCGACAAGACCGGCGCCGGCGCGTACGGGGTCGTCAACGACGCGGGCGTGGTGTGGCGCCCGGACGGCAGTCCGACCGTCGTAGCCGTCCTGACGCGCACCGACGACGCCACCGCCGAGAACGACAACGCCGTGGTCGCGGAGACCGCACGTCTCGCGCTCGAGGAGCTGGCCCGGTGAGCGCGGCGCAGCCCCGCCCGGCCGTGCGGCGCGCCCGGCGCGGGCAGGTCGTGGCGGGCTGGGTCGTCGGCGCCGTGGGCGTCGTGCTGACCCTCGTGTCGATCGGGCCGCAGGTCGTCACGGCGGCGCTGGCGCAGGGCGCGTCGTCGGGAGGCGGCGCGGGGCTGCTCGTCGTGGTCGGCCTGCTCACCGTGCTGGAGCTGGCGGTGCCGGTCCTGGTCGGACTGGCCGTCGCGGGCGCGCGCGGCCGGCGGCTCCTGTGGCTGGGGCTCGCCCTCGTCCCGGTGGCCGTGGTCTGGTGCGTCGCCCCCGCGTTCGGTTCGCTCGGCGTGTTCTGGGGTCCGCGCTGACCCGGGCGGGGTGAACGTGGCCGGCACGATGGTCGTGGCCGCGTCGTCGGGCGCGAGGCGGAGCGCAGCGGCGGGCGGCGGCCCGCCCGTCGTGGCAGTCTGGGCGACGCGCGAGGCGACGGGGTCCCCGCGCCGGACCGACCGGACCTGTCACGGAGGTGTGCACGGATGGACGAGACGACGCCGCACGGACCCGACGACCCGGGGCCCTTCTTCCACGGCACGAAGGCCGACCTCCGGCCCGACGACCTGCTCGCGGCCGGGTACCGCTCCAACTACGGCACGCAGCGGACGGCGAACTTCCTCTACTTCGCCGCGACCCTCGACGCCGCCGTCTGGGGCGCGGAGCTCGCCGTGGGGGACGCGCGGGGGCGGATCTACCGGGTGGAGCCCACGGGGCCGTTCGAGGACGACCCGAACCTCACGGACCAGAGGTTCCCCGGCAACCCGACCCGTTCCTACCGCACGCGCGCCCCGCTGCGCGTGGTCGAGGAGGTCACGGACTGGGAGGGCCACCCGCCCGAGGTGCTCCGGAGCATGCGGGACCATCTCGCCGAGCTCGCCCGACAGGGCGTGGAGGCGATCGACGAGTAGCCCGGGCGGCAACGTCGTGCCGCCCTCCATCGCGATCGACGGGCGTACGTGGCGGGGAACGGGTGTTCGACGAGGACTCCGGGCCGGCCCCTGCCGTCAGGGCTGGAGCAGCACCTTGATCGCGCGCCGCTCGTCCATCGCGCGGTACGCCGCGGGCGTCTCCTCCAGCGGCAGGGTGAGGTCGAACACGAGACCCGGGTCGATCTGGCGGCTCAGCACGAGGTCCATGAGGTGCGGCAGGTACGCGCGTACGGGCGCCACCCCGCCGTGCACGCCCTTGTTCGCCCAGAACATCTGCTCGACGGGCAGGCCACCGTGCGGCAGGCCGACGATGCCGATCATGGCGCCGGGGCGCGCGACCGCGACGGCCTGCTGGCGGGCGTCGTCGGTGCCGACGCACTCGAGCACCGCGTCGGCGCCGATGCCCTCGGTGAGCTCCTGGACCCGCGCGACGCCCTCGTCGCCGCGCTCCTCGACGAGGTGCGTCGCGCCGAACGTGGTCGCGACCTTCTGCCGGTCCTCGTGCCGGCTCATCGCGATGACGGTCGTCGCGCCGAGCTGGGCCGCGGCGAGCACGCCGCTGAGCCCGACGGCGCCGTCCCCCACGACGGCGACGCTCATCCCGGGCTGCACGCCCGCGCTCACGGCGGCGTGCCAGCCGGTGGACATGACGTCGGACAGCGCGAGCAGGCTCGGGACCAGGTCGGCGTCGGGCTGTCCGGGCGTGGCGAGCAGCGTGCCGTCGGCCTGCGGGATGCGGATCCGCTCCGCCTGGCACCCGTCGTACCCGCCGCCGTGCAGGCAGTTGGCCTGCATCCCCTTGCGGCACACCGCGCACGTGTTGTCGCTGTGCTTGAACCCGCCGACGACGAAGTCGCCCGGCCGCACCGTCGTGACCGCGGAGCCGACCTCCTCGACGACGCCGACGTACTCGTGCCCGATCGGGACAGGCCGGGGCACCGGCGCGAGGCCGCGGTAGCGCCACAGGTCCGAGCCGCACACGCATGCCGCGACCGTGCGGACCACCGCGTCGGTCGGTTCCTCGACGACGGGATCCGGGCGTTCCTCGACCCGTACGTCGCCCTGTCCATAGATGATCGCTCCACGCATGGACCCATCGCACACCATCGAAGGGCCGGAGGCGACGTGAAATTCAGGGCCGGGACGCGAAGAGGTCGAGGCCCAGCGCCCGCGCGAGGTGGGCGCACGCCTTGCGGCCCTGGACCGAGTTGCCCGCGTCGTCGAGCCGCGGGGAGAAGGCCCCCACCGCGCCCTTCCCCGGGGAGATCATGACGATGCCCCCGGAGATACCGCTCTTGGCCGGCACGCCGACCTCGAACAGCCACTCGCCCGACCTCTCGTACATCCCGGTCGCCGTCAGGACGCTCACCGTGTCGCGCGCGATGGGCGCCTCGACGACCTGATCGCCCGTCACCGGGTTGACCCCGCCGTTCGCGAGCGTGGCGCCCATGACCGCGAGGTCACGCGCGTCGACGAGCAGCGCGCACTGCCGGGTGTACGTGTCGACGACGCCCAGCGCGTCGCCGCTGAGGCGCCCGTGCCCTTCGAGGAGCAGGGCGAGGCCCTCGTTGCGCTGGTTCGCCCGGGACTCCGAGCGGTACACCGCCTCGTCGACCTCGAGCTCACGACCGGCGAACCTCGACAGGCCCCGCAGGAGGAAGTCCCAGCGTTCCGCGCGCGTGTCCCCCGGCACGAGGCCGGTGGCCGCGATCGCCCCGGCGTTGACCATGGGGTTCATCGGGTGGCCCTCGTTGTGCTCGATCGCCAGGACCGAGTCGAACGGGACACCCGTGTTGTCCACGCCCACGCGCTCGAGCACGGCGTCGTGCCCGATCTCCTGGCAGACCAGCGCGTAGACGAACGCCTTGGAGATCGACTGGATCGAGAACCGGTGCCGCGCGTCCCCGCGCACGTGCTCCGCGCCCGCCGTGTCCACGAGCGCGACACCGAAGAGGTCGGGCTCCACGTCCGCGAGCGCCGGGACGCCCTCGATGACCGCGCCGTCGTCGAGGCTCCGGAAGCGTTCGAAGGCTTCGTCGAGGACCGTCTCGACGACGTCGGGTGCGGGGAGGGAGCCGGTCGAGACCGTGCTGGGCGTGTCGTGGCTCATCGTCAGCGACCGTACCCGTGGATCGCGCCACCCGCGCGTGGCCACCGTCCGGGCGGGCCGGCCCCGCTAGAACAACGGCCAGGGAACCGCCGGCATGTCCCCGGCGGGGTGCGGGAAGCGGGCCGCGGACAGCAGGCGGTCGCACCGCTGCGCGAGCTCGGTGACCTCCTCCGACGTGAGCAGCTCACTCAGCCGGCGCGCGAGGTCGCCGTCGAGCTCCGGGCCCAGGTCCGCGCGGACCCGCTCGACGCCCGCGAGCTCGTCGTCGTCGAGGCTCGACCCGAGCCAGCCCCACAGCACCGTCCGCAGCTTCGGCTCGACGTGGAACGTGACGCCGTGGTCGACGCCCAGACGGCGGCCGTCGGGCAGCGGCAGCACGTGCCCGCCCTTGCGGTCGGCGTTGTTCACGATCGCGTCGAACACGGCCATGCGGCGCAGAGCGGGCGAGTCCTCGTGGATCACGCTCACCGCACGGTCCTCGTCGTCGACGCCCTCCAGCACGGTCCGCACGCCGTCGGGCGGCACCTCGTCGGTCGGGACGACGTCGACCGGTGACTGCGCCGCGTCCACCTCCTGCCAGAGCTGCACCATGCCAGGACCCAGCGGGCCGTCGCGCAGCCACGTGCGCGGCACGATCCCCCAGCCGAGCGACTCCGAGACGAGGTATGCGGCCACCTCCCGCGACGCCAGCGTGCCGTCCGGGAAGTCCCACAGGGGCTTCTCGCCGGCCACCGGCTTGTACACGACCTCGACGTCCCCGATCCGGGCCAGGAACGTCGCGTTGGACGCGACGCGGATGCGTCCGACGACGTCGAGCGGCGCGGCGTCCAGGTCGCCGTGCGGCGACGTCACGCCTCGTCGGGCAGCGCGCACTCGTGCCCGTCGGGGTCGATGGGCAGTCCGCAGCGGGGGCAGAGCGGGCGGCCGGAGCGCACGACGGCGCGCGTGCGCTGAGCGAAGGCGCGCGCCGTCCCGACGGGCATCCGCACCACGAGCGCCTCCTCGGGCTCGGGCTCGTCCGCCTCGGGGTCCAGCTCGTCGTCGTCCACGAGCGGGAACGCCTCGACGACGACCTGCGCCGTGCGGGGGTCCCAGGACAGCCGCATCGACCCCGTGCGGAACTCCTCCTCGACCGGGAGGTCGAGCGGGTCGTCGTCGATCAGCTCGGCGGGCACGTCGGCGGGGACGCTGTACCGGTTGTCGGGCGCCTCCATGAGCTCGTCGAGCAGACGCTGGATCGTCTCGGCGAGGACGGCGGACTGCTCCTTCTCGAGCCCGACGGCGGCCGTCCGGTTCCCCGAGCGGGCCTGCAGGTAGAAGGTGCGGGAGCCGGGCATCCCGACGGTCCCGACGACGACGCGGTCGGGCCAGTCGAACTCGTGGACGAGAGTGGGCATGGGTTTACTCTACGAGCGCTTCGCGACCCTCGTCAGGACGATCGCCGGTCGCCCGTCACGACGGCTGAGGATCGCTCGGGTCGTCGGGCTGTCCCGGCCCGGCGCCGCCCCCGACCGGCGCGTCGCCGACCGGAGTTGCCGTGCGCAGCCACGAGAGGTCGCCGGCGTCGGTGTTGACGGCCACCACCTCCGGGCGGTGCGCGCCGTACCGGACGATCGAGATCGACGCCGGGCCGACGACGATGCGCTGGAACAGGTCCAGATGCATCCCCAGCGCGTCTGCCAGCACGGACTTGATCACGTCACCGTGCGAGACCGCAGCCCAGACGGCGTCGGTGCCGTGGCGCTCCGCGACCTCCGCGTCGTGGCGTCGGATCGCTTCGACGCTCCGAGCCTGCATCGCGGCCAGCGACTCACCGTCTGGGAACACCGCCGCCGAGGGCTGCGTCTGCACGACGGACCACAACGGCTCCTTGGCGAGGTCCTTCAGCGCGCGCCCCTGCCACTGCCCATAGTCGCACTCGGTGAGGCCATGCTCGGTCACCGACTCCGGCGCACCCGCTTGGTGATCGAGCAAGACTCGCGCGGTCTGCCGACAACGTTCCAGCGGGCTCGTCACCACGCGCGCCAACCGCACATCCGCGACGCGCTTCGCAGCCCGGACCGCCTGGTCCTCGCCCGTGGCGTCGAGCGTCACCCCCGCCGCACGGCCGGCGAGGATCCCTCCCGCGTTCGCGGTCGTGCGGCCATGGCGGACGAGGAGGACGGTCGGCATGCCCTGAGCCTAGGTGGGTCCTTCGATGCAAGTGGTCGGCGCGATGACGCGGCATGAACCCACTCCAGGGCCAGAGTCAGAGAAGTTCCCCGTGTGATGTACGCAGAAGGACTCACTCCCGTGCATCTGGAAACGCCGTGACACGGAAGCGCTCGTAAGCAGTGAGATGAACAGCGTGCAGGCCACCGACTGCGGCAAGGGGAATCATGTAGTAGGCGAGGTCACCGTCAATGACGAAGAACTCGTCGATCTCGTCCGTGCCGTAGAGCGTCCTCCCCTGGCGCGACGTCGAGAGGTACACCTTCCAGGAGTTCCCCTCCCGCGTCGTCGTCGTCTTGACCTGAACCCGACGGAAGCCTGAGCCGGTGCCGACGAGCAGGTCGTATCGCTCGGGCTCGAGGGGCCAGGAGACGCTCCAGCCGCAGAGGGTGTACCAACCGGCGGCGAGCAGGCCTCCTGCCCGGCCGAGCTGGCCGAGGTCCGGGATGAGCGCGGAAGTCGCTACGGGACCTGTCGTCTCGTCCAGGTGGTCGACCTTCAAGCCGAGCCGTGAAGCGTGGCCCTTGACCGTTGAGGTCGCGGAACCACCCTTAAGCCCCAAGGCGTCGGTCACGTCAGACCAGGTCGCCGCCCCGGCTACCGCCCCGCGCAGCTCTGCCTCGCTCCAACGACGCTGTCCGGTGAAATGGCCGTAGTTGACCTCCAGTCGCTCAGCGTGCGATCGGACCGACCGCAGTGCTGCGGAGGACGTTCCGAGGAGACCGAGCGCACGGAGCACTCCGCGCCAGGAAGTGGACGCTGCGACGGCAGCCACCAGTTCGGCGTCCGTGTACGTTCGCTTCGTCCCCATGATCCTCGAACCTAGGACGAGGCACCGACACCCTGGCACTCCGCCAGAGTCACTTCCATCGCACGAGCGATCGAGTTGCACGGCAAGTCCGGAGGCCCGTGCGGGGAATTTTGTCCGCGGCCACCGGCGGTCCTGTCGACTTCTGGGCCCGGTCACCGTAGCGGTCGGCCACGGTCTGGCATTCATTTCCAAACGCAGCGGCGACCCGCTCCGCCTCACCTCGGACTAATCAACACCGGACCACCGTCACCCCGTCCACGCCGTGATCAATCTCTCCCACGGAGTCACCAAGGTCGTGCGACGAGCCACCGAGGCTGGGTCAATCCCCCGGGCCTTCAGCGTTCCCGGCGCCGCCTCGGTTACCTAGGCGGGCCTGACGCATTCCTGACGAACGACCTGAAGTGCCCGGAGTCGGTGCCAAGTTCTGGCGTGCGCCAGGACCGCCAAGCCCCCCGATGGTGTGCCCCGGCTTCCGTGGAGTCGGATTGCTGGAATCTAGGCCACGGTGATCGATGCTGCGTTCTCGAACTCGACGGGCGTCAGCCATCCGAGCGCGGAGTGGCGACGCTGGCGGTTGTGGAAGATCTCGAGGTACTCGAAGATCGCGTTCGCTAGTTCCAGGCGGGTGCGCCATCGACGCCGGTCCAGGAGCTCGACCT
>Ga0233363_1000010_pt1 | contig 105455 bp, 93 predicted proteins | sample ElkDunMinimDraft_18_FD_191534 | JGI IMG/M metagenome (GOLD analysis project Ga0233363, IMG submission 191534) | Fecal eukaryotic communites from dung pellets of Tule Elk in California, USA - Elk Dung C16 | ecosystem: Host-associated > Mammals > Digestive system > Large intestine > Fecal... | reverse complement strand
CGGCAAGTGCCTCGACGCCCAGGGTGGCGCACCGCTGCACGACGGCCAGAAGGTCCAGCTCTGGACCTGCAACCAGACCGACGCGCAGCGCTGGACGTTCTGACCACCGGTCCGGCGTCCGCCCGCGCGCGGTCGCTGCACGGTGCCCGACGACGCCCGCTCACCGGGCGCCGTCGGGCACGTGGCGACGGGCGGGGTCGACGGGCGGGGTCGACGGGCGGGGGTCGCGACGGTCAGGCGGGCCTGGTCGCCTTGCCGTCGAGCCACAGCGTGTCGGAGTCGTCGCGGTGCGTGCCGTCCGAGCCCACGTGCTTCGTCGAGATCCGCGGGCCCTTGGTGATCACGTGGACCATCGTCATGCCGTGGCCCCGGCCCAGGCCGTAGTCGTCCTTGAGCCATTCCAGGATCGGGGTCGCCTTCGTGCTCTCGTCGAAGCCACGCTCGCGCGCCTGGTCGACCAGCTGGCGCGGGGTGAGTCCGGTCTTCTCCTCGACCGCGTCGAGATAGGCCTGGAAGGACATGTCTGCTCCTCGTCGTCGGGGACGGTCGTTCGACCCGCCCGCGAACCTACCGACGCCCGCCCACGCGCGAACTCATCGGTCGCGCGGCGCCGCGCGGCGTGGGCGGCCGCGCGCACGCACGCCCGACCGCAGGACGTCGGACACCGCGTTCTCCACGAGGACCGGCACGAAGTCGCGCACGTGCGCGGTCTGGTACCGGCCGAGCTCGGCGAGCACCTGGGCACGCACGTCGTCGACCGGCACGTCGGGGAAGCGCGCGCCGATCCGCTCGACCACGACGTCGATCTCGCGGTCCTCGTCCTCGATGGCCATGCCCCGACCGTCCGACGGCGTCCGTCGTCGCGCAACCAACGGGACATGAACGTCACGCGGCGGCCGGGGGTGGGACCGGGTGGCCACGGACGGACCGGGGCGGGTCGGGTGCGGGACGACGACCGCCGCTGCAGCGCCGTCGCCCACGGCCTGACCAGGCCCGTGGGGACGCTAGCCTGGCCGCCACGGCCGTGTGGTCGAGAGTGGAGGCACGGATGGTCGAGCTCACGACGAGCGACGTGTGGCGCGTCCTCGCCCAGCAGAACTTCATGGTCCTGGGCATGGTGTCCGCACGCGGTGCGGCGAGGACCGCGGGCGTCATGCTCGAGGTCGACGGGAACCACGTGTGGTCGACGACCAACGAGGCCGAGTGGAAGGCGAAGCACCTTGCGGCGAACCCGCAGGTGTCCGTCACGGTGCCCGTCCCGAAGCGGGTGCCGTTCGTGCCGTGGGTCAAGGTGCCGGCCGCGACCATCACGTTCTCCGCCGTCGCGAGCCTCGTACCGGCCCGGGAGATCCCGTCGCGCGTGCGTGACGTGCTCCTGCGCGGCCTCGACGTCGAGGAGGAAGGCGCGCGGGGTGCGCTGGTCGGGATCCGTGTCGAGCCCGTCGGGGACTTCGTCACGTACGGCGTCGGCGTCTCGCTGCTCGCGATGCGCGACACCGACGCGGCGCGTGGCCGAGTCCCGGTCCGCTGATCCCCGACGCCGCCTGCCCGCGTGGGCCCCGTGGGGTTCGAACCCACAACCTACGGATTAAAAGTCCGCAGCTCTGCCGATTGAGCTAGAGGCCCCGACGACGCGTGCGTCGTCGGGGCCCAGGCTACCCGTGCGTCGGTACGGCCGTGCCGCCCGTCGCCTCCCGCCGCACTGTCGAGCCGCCGCCGCCGCGGCGTGCGCGCGGGCGCGGGCGCGGGCGCGGACCCTACGCGCGTCGCCGGGTCGTGTCACCCTCGGTCTTGCTCCGTGAGAAATTCGGTGAGAAACGGGCGATTCGCTTGCGAGTCGCGCTCGTTCTTGTTTCGGTGGAGAAGACCGAGGAGCCCGCGGGAGGGTGCACCGACGGCAGGTCACGCCGGCCAGGCGTGGGCCGCAGGACGTGTCCCGCAGGCTCCGCCCGGCGACGAGAGGAGCTCTCGTGCTCACCCTGACCGACAACGCACGTACCGCTGTCCAGGATCTTCAGACGCAGGCCGGTGTCCCCGAGGGAGGCGGTCTGCGGATCGCCGAGTCGGCGGACCAGGCGGGCAGCTTCGAGCTCGCGCTCGTGCCCGGACCGCAGCCTGACGACACGGTCGTCGAGAACGGGGAGGCGAAGGTGTTCGTGGACTCGTCCACGGCTCCCACCCTCGCGAACCTCACGCTCGACACCGACCCGAACGCGCAGGGGCCGACGTTCGTCCTGACTCCTCAGGGCTGACCGGAACCCTTCCTCCACCTGGGCGCCTCGCGCCCGGGTGAGCTCGACGTCGCACCATCCTCCTCCAGGTGCGTCCTCGACCTGACGGCGGGCCGTCCGCGTATCGCGGGCGGCCCGTCGTCGTGTCCGACGGCGGTGGCGTCCACCGTGTCCGTCCGCCCCGGACCGCGGTCAGGGGCGGAGCCCCACGCAGTCGAGCGCCCAGAACGGGTCGGCGTAGACGAGCCGCCCGCGCATCCACCGCGCGTACGCGGAGAGCGGGACGACCTGGAACGCGGGCCCCGGGATCCGGTCCGACGGCGCGAGGAAGCCGAGGGAACGACCGGTGACGAAGCCGTGCCGGGGGTAGTAGCCCGGGTCGCCCTCGAGGAACACGAGCGGCCAGCCGGCGGCGTCGGCCGCGTCGAGAGCGTGCCGCACGAGCGCACCGCCCACGCCGGCGCGCTGCCGCTCGGGGACGACGCCGAGCGGCGAGAGCACGAGCACCTCGACGAGCCGTTCGGGGGAGTCGAGCCACGAGCGGGTGAGGAGGACGTGACCGACGACCTCCTCCGTCCGGTCAGGTCGTGGCACGGTCGCGACGAACGAGAGACCGGGCACGTGCGCGCTCGACGCACGCAGCGCGTCGACGAGGTCGGCGACGACCTCCTCCCCGGGCCCGAACGCCCGCAGGGTGACGTCGCGGACCGCTGCGGCGTCACCGGGGGCCTCGGGGCGGACGTGCACGGGCTGCGGCGGCGGTGCGGGAGACGGCATGCCGCGAGGCTAGGGCGCGACGCGCGTGCGAGTCCCGGGAAATTCCGGGCTGCGGCTCAGGCGGCCGGGCCGACGATCCACGCGCCGCCGAGCACCGCGGCGCCCACGGTCACGACGAGGAACACGCCGACCCAGAACAGTCCCGGCACGTGCGTGAGCCGCGCGAGGATGTCGGCGTCGGAGCTCCGCGCGCGCCCGCGGGCCCGCTCGGACTGCAGCTCGAGCACCGGCCGGACCGCGCCGAGCAGGAGGAACCACGTCACGGCGTACGCGACGGCGCTCTGGACGTCGGGCGTGGCCCACCACGACACCGCGACGAGCGCGGCGCCGGTCACGAGCACCGACCACAGGCCGAACCAGTTGCGGATCTGCAGCAGCATGAGCGCGAGCAGCACGACGAGCAGCCACAGCAGCCCGACGGCGTAGCCCTGACGCAGCAGCGCGGCGGCACCGAGGCCGATGAGCCCCGGACCGACGTAGCCCATGAACGCGGTGAGCACCATGCCGAACCCGCGCGGTCGCCCGGAGGAGACGGTCAGCCCGGACGTGTCGGAGTGCAGGCGGATGCCGGAGAGGCGCCGGCCCGTGAGCAGCGCGGCGAGCGCGTGCGAGGCCTCGTGCGCGATGGTCACGACGTGCCGCGCCACGCGCCACACCGACGTCACGAGGACGACGACGAGCGCGAGCGCGCCCATGGCCAGGACGACGGCCGTGGGCGGGGGAGCGACGGCCGTCGTCGCGGCCTGCCACACCTGGCCGACGACGGCGCCGAAGGACCCGCCGACCGGGTCCGCGGCGTCGCCGCCCGTGGCCGACCCTGCGTCGGCCAGGACGGCTCGCGTCACCGCCAGGGAGATCGTCAGCGCCTGCACGCGCGCCATTCCACCACAGCCCGCTGAGGGCGACGAGACGCACCTCACCTGCGCCCCGCCGTCGGGCATGAGACACTGGGGGAACGAGGGCAGCGCGATCCCGCGCGCCCAGCGTCGTGGAGATCCCCCCGGATTGCGTGCGGCGGACCCCGACCTCAAGCCTCGAGAGGCCTTTCCCCCTGTGACTTCCTTTGCCGACTTCGGCCTGCCCACCCCCGTCGTGCGCGAGCTCTCGCGCCAGGGCATCGACTCCCCGTTCCCCATCCAGACCGCGACGCTGCCCGACTCGCTGAAGGGCCGGGACGTCCTCGGCCGCGGCCGCACCGGCTCCGGCAAGACGCTCGCGTTCTCGCTGCCGACCGCCTCGCGCCTGTCGTGGGCCAAGTCGTCGCGCCACCCGCGCCGGCCCCGCGCCCTCGTGCTGTGCCCGACGCGCGAGCTCGCCAACCAGATCAACGCCGCCATGGAGCCCGTCGCGAAGGTCCTCGGCCTGACGACGACGACGATCTTCGGCGGCGTCGCGCAGTCGCGCCAGGTCGCTGCGCTCGACAAGGGCGTGGACATCGTCATCGCGTGCCCCGGCCGCCTCGAGGACCTCCTCAACCAGCGCCTGCTCACGCTCGACGGCATCGAGATCACCGTGCTCGACGAGGCCGACCACATGGCCGACCTCGGCTTCCTGCCCGGCGTGAAGCGCATCATGGACAAGACGCCCAAGCAGGGTCAGCGCATGCTGTTCTCCGCGACGCTCGACAACGGCGTGGACCAGCTCGTGAAGCGCTACCTCAACAACCCGGTGCGCCACTCGGTGGACGACGCCGCGGCCGCGCCCCCGCAGATGACGCACCACATCCTCGCGGTGCGCGACGCGGAGGCGAAGAAGCAGGTCGTGCACGAGCTCGCGTCGGGCACGGGCCGCCGCGTCCTGTTCATGCGCACCAAGCACCAGGCGAAGAAGCTCGCCAAGCAGCTCACCGCCGGCGGGGTGCCCGCCGTCGACCTGCACGGGAACCTCGGCCAGGGCGCGCGCGAGCGCAACCTCGAGGCGTTCTCGTCGGGTGCCGTCAAGGTGCTCGTGGCGACGGACATCGCCGCGCGCGGCATCCACGTCGACGACGTCGAGCTCGTCGTGCACGTCGACCCGCCGGCCGAGCACAAGGCGTACCTGCACCGCTCGGGCCGCACGGCGCGTGCCGGGTCGGAGGGCGTCGTCGTGACCGTCATGCTGCCCGAGCAGCGTGGCGACGTGCGCGACCTCACCCGCAAGGCGAAGATCACCGCCCAGCCGAAGCCGGTCGCGCCCGGGGACGAGACGATCAAGAACCTCGTCGGCGACCTCGCCGACTACGTGCGCCCGTCGGACATCACCCCGCCGCAGACGCAGGCCAAGCGCGGCACCACCTCGACGAACGGCGGGTCGCGTGCGTCCCGGCGTACGCGCGGCCAGGGCGGCGGTCGTCCCGCCGCGCAGGGCGCGGGTCAGGGCACGACGGCGCAGCGCGGCCAGGGCGGTCAGCGTCCCGCGCAGCGCGCGTCGGCCGGTGGTCGTCCCGAGGGCGGGGGCCGCGACGGCCGCGGTGGCGCCCAGGGTGCCGGCGCCGGTGCCGGTCAGTCCGCGGGTCGTCGCCGGGGCGGCCGCGGTCGCGCCCAGCGTCCGGCCGGCGGGTCGAGCACCGTCTACTCGACGTCCAGCCCTCGCTGACCCTTCTCGCTGAGTGCATGAAATAGTCGCGGTCGAACCGATTCGGCCGCGACTATTCCATGCACTCAGCGTCGTTGGGGGGCGGGGAACACCGGACGGGCCGGCATGGTTGGGATCGTCGGAGGTGGATCATGACCAGCCAGACCCACGACAACCAGCCCTACGACGTCGTCAAGACCGACGCGGAGTGGCGTGCCGAGCTGTCCCCGCAGGAGTACGCCGTGCTCCGGAACGCCGGGACGGAGCGCGCCTGGACGGGCGAGCTGCTCGACGAGAAGCGCGTCGGCGTGTACGCCTGTCGCGCGTGCGGCAACGAGCTCTTCCGTTCGGACACCAAGTTCGACTCCCACTGCGGGTGGCCGAGCTTCTTCAGCCCGCTCGCGGGCGACCGCGTCGAGCTCATCACGGACCGCAGCCTCGGCATGGTGCGCACCGAGGTGCGCTGCGCGCGCTGCGGGTCGCACCTGGGTCACGTCTTCGACGACGCGCCCCAGACCCCGACGGGCGACCGCTACTGCATGAACTCCGTCAGCCTCTCCTTCGAGGCCGGCGCGTAGCGACCCACGCGTCGACCGCGCACGCGGCCACGACGCCCACGAGATAGCAGACCAGGTCCCGCACCGCGAACGTGCTGCCCAGCAGCCACGCCGCGGGCGGGACCGCGTCGTTCAGGGCCGCCGCGGCGCCCGTCGCCTGCAGGACCTCGACCGCCCAGCACCACGCGAGCGCGACCGCCGCGGCGGTGAGCGCCCGCAGACGTGGCACGACGAGCACCACGAGCACGTACGCCGCCACCGCGTAGAGCACGTCGCCGCCGACATCGCCCCACGGGTCGGGAACGCGCGTCGCGACCACGAGCCCCGCCAGGACGACGGCGACGAGGACCAGCAGGACCGGGGGCCGACGGCGTCGCGGTGTCGTGATCGGGTTCGCCGGGGCGGAGAGCGCCATCAACGCCGTGCGCTCCAGCGCACGACGTCCGCGGAGTAGCGGTGCAGTAGCGACGCGAGCGTCGCGACGTCGGCGGTGTCCCAGCCGTCGAGCGCCTCGGTGATCGACGTGACCCGGCCGCTGTGCGCGGCGTGGAGGCGCGACGCGCCGTCGGGCGTCAGCGTGATGAGCTGTCCGCGCGAGTCGTCGGGGTCGACCTCGCGTGCCACGAGCCCGAGGGAGTGCAGCCGGCTGAGCTGCCGTGAGATGGTCGCGCGCCCGACGCCGAAGTGGGCGGCGAGGTCGGAGCCGCGCACGCCCGGGTGGTCCGCGACGTGCGCGAGCAGCGGGTACGCGCTCGCCTCGAGGCCCGGGTGGATCCTGCGTGCCATGCCCGTCGCCGCCGCACCGGCCCGGCGCAGCAGGATCCGCAGCTCGCGTTCGAGGTCGACGTACGGGGCGTCGGGCCCCTCGGGGGACGCGGGACGGGCGGGGGAGGTCTCGGCTGGCACAGGCACATCATGGCGCGAACGGCACCGCGCGGTCACCCTCGTCGGCAAACCTCACCCGCCGCGCGCGGGACGGACGACGCGAGGGGCGCCCCCGGAACCGGTCCGGGAGGCGCCCCTCGGCGTGGTGGGTGCGGTCGTCGCTACGGGCGCCGGGGCGCCTCGTCCTCGACGACCCCGGCGGGCTCGTACGCCTCGAGGAGGGTCGACTCGGTCTCCTCGAGGAGCGTCACGCGGCCCGGGGTCGCGTCGACCGGCGCCTCGTCCGGCTGGCCGTCGAGCACGGCCTCGCGCTCGAGGCGCTCCTGGAGCCCGGTCTTGGTGCCGAGCGGCACCTCCTTGAGGAACGACACGGCGACGAGGGCGACCAGGGCGAGCGGCACGGCGACGAGGAAGATCTCGGCGATGCCGTCGCCGTAGGAGCGCTCGACCAGGTCCTTGAGCGGCCCGGGCAGGGTCGCGACGTCGGGGACGGCGTTGCTGCCGCCCATCGAGTCCGTGGGGACACCGAGCCGGACGAGGCCGTCCTGGATCGACGACGTGACCTTGGTCGCGAGGACCGCGCCCAGCACGGACACGCCGATCGCACCGCCGAGGCTGCGGAAGAACGCGACGGTCGAGGTGCCGGCGCCCATCTCGGCGACGTCGAGCGTGTTCTGCACGGCGAGGACGAGGTTCTGCATGAGCATGCCCATGCTCGAGCCGAGGAAGAACAGGTAGACGCTGATCAGCACGAAGCTCGTGTGGTAGTCGATCGTGGAGAGCGCGAACAGCGACCCGACGAGGACCGCACCGCCGGCGACCATGATGCTCTTGTAGCGGCCGTAGCGCGTGATGAGCTGGCCGAACAGGGTCGAGGCGACGAACGTCCCGACGATCATGGGGATCGTCAGCAGCCCGGACTCGGTCGGGGTCTTGCCGCGGGCGACCTGCATGTACTGGCTGAGGAAGACCGCGGTGCCGAACATCGCGACGCCGACCGCGACGGACGCGACGACCGCGAGGACGAAGGTGCGGTTCTTGAACAGGCGCAGCGGGATCAGCGGCTCGGGCGTCACGCGCTCGACCAGCACGGCGCCGAGGAGCGCGAGGACGGCGCCGCCGACCATGACGAAGGTCTGCCACGAGAACCAGGCGAAGTTCTGCCCCGCGAAGGTCACCCAGAGCAGGAGGGTGGACACTCCGACGCTGATGAGCAGCGCGCCCCAGTAGTCGATGCGCACGACGCGGCGTGCAGCCTTCGGCAGGTGCAGGGTGCGCTGCAGGACGATGATCGCGGCGACCGCGAACGGCAGCCCGACGAAGAAGTTCAGGCGCCAGCTGGCCGCGTCCGTGAGGAACCCGCCGAGCAGCGGCCCGCCGATCTGGCTCACGGCCATGATCCCGCCCATGAGCCCCATGAACTTCCCGCGCTCGCGCGGCGAGATGATGTCGGTCATGAGGACGGTCGCGAGGGCCGTGAGGCCACCCGCACCGATGCCCTGGAAGGCGCGGAACGTGATGAGGGTCCCCACGTTCTGGGAGAGCCCCGCGAGAGCCGAGGAGACGACCGCGACGACGAGCGCGATCTGGATGAGGACCTTGCGGTCGGTGAGGTCGGCGAGCTTGCCCCAGATGGGTGTCGAGATCGTCATGGCGAGGAGCGTCGAGGTGACGACCCACGTGTAGGAGGACTGCGAGCCGTCGAGGTCGCTGACGATCTTGGGCAGCGAGCTGGACACGATGGAGCTCGCGAGGATCGCGACGAACATGCCGAGGAGGATCCCGGAGAGGGACTCCATGACCTCGCGGCGTGTCATCGAGCCCTGGACGGGCGCCCCGCCGGGCGGAGCGGTCCGTGATGCGGTGGTGCTGGTCATGAGGCGGTGTCGTTCCTTGCTCGCGTGGGCGCACGCGTCGGAGGTGTGTCGGGAGGTCTGCGTTCCGGGGTCGTGCCCGACGGCGCGGGGCCGCCGGGCGCTGCGGTCACCCGGTCGTGCGGGGGGACTCGCCGCCGCCGACGACGGCCGCGGCCACGCGCTCGATCTGGCGCGTCGCGAGGACGAGCTCGTCGTCGCTCCACTCGGCGAAGACCTCGTCGCCGAGGGCGTCGATGCGCTCGTACGCACGGGCCACGAGGACCCGGCCCGCGTCGGTGAGCTCGATGGTGCGGGCGCGGCGGTCCTCGTCGTCCACGGTGCGCCGCGCGAAGCCCTCGTCGACCAGGTGGCTGACCTGGCGGCTCGCGACGGAGAGGTCGACGCGGAGCCTCGCGGCGACGTCCCCGAGCTGGACGGGTCCGCAGCGGTAGAGCATGCGCAGCACCCCGAACGACGCGCGGGGTACGTCGAGGTCGCGCGCGATCCGGACGGCTGCCTCGCGCTGGGCGCGGGCGAGCTCGTCCAGCGCGCGCACGAGGCCGGCGGCCGGTGACGGGTCGGGGAGGTCGGGCGACGTCGTCACGGGACGGGCTGCGTCCGGGGCGAGGGGGGCTGTGGTAAGCACGGAACTCCTTGGTTGCTGCAGGCAAGCGTACTCCGCGAAGTTGCTTGTGGCAACCATTGTGGGGAGCAAGGAACTCCCGGACGCGCCTCGGCCGAGACGTGTCCCGTGGTAGGTGCGCGTCAGGACGCGGGGCGGCCCACGCGCTGGTCGCCCATGTCCTCGAGCTCGACGCCCTTCGTCTCGGGCACCTTGCTCAGCACGAACACGAACGACAGCGCCGCGAAGATCGCGTACATGAGATAGGGGATCGAGGCGCCGAACGTCGAGAGCAGCGGCGGGAACGTCAGCGTGATGGCGAAGTTCGCGAGCCACTGCGCCATCGCGGCGACGCCGAGCGCGGCGGCGCGGATGCGGTTCGGGAACATCTCGCCCAGCAGGACCCAGACGAGCGGCCCCCACGACGCGCCGAAGAACACGACGAAGGCGTTGGCCGCGACGAGCGCGACCGGGCCCCACGGCGCCGCCAGGGAGATGTCGCTGCCGCTCCCGCTCGACTGCGTGAAGGCCAGCGCCATGATGCCGAGCGACAGCGTCATGCCCGCGGAACCGATGAGGAGGATCGGGCGCCGCCCCACCTTGTCGACGAGGGCGATCGCGATGAACGTCACCGCGACGTTCGTCACCGAGGTGATGGTCGAGACGAGGAACGACTGGCTCTCGTCGAACCCGACCGCCTGCCACAGCGTCGTCGAGTAGTAGAAGATCACGTTGATCCCGACGAACTGCTGGAACACCGAGAGGAGGATGCCGACCCAGACGATCGGCTTGAGGCCGAGCGTCGAGCCCCGGATCGACCCCTCGTGGGCGTTCTTCTCGTCGACCGCGATCGAGCGGTTGATCTGCGCGATGCGGTCGTCGACGTCCTCGTCCGGCCCGAGCACGGACTCGAGCACCGCACGTGCCTCGTCGTCGCGTCCCTTCGCCACCAGGTAGCGCGGCGACTCGGGGATCCGGAGCGCGATGATGCCGTAGACGGCCGCCGGGACCACGCAGACGAGGAACATCCACCGCCAGGCCTCCCAGCCCAGCCACAGCTCGTTGGCCGCACCGCCTGCCGACTCGGCCAGGAGCTGGTCGGAGAGCAGCGCGGCGAAGATGCCGACCGTGATCGCGAGCTGCTGCAGGGAGCCCATCCGGCCCCGCAGGCGCGCCGGGGCTATCTCGGCGATGTACGCGGGTGCGATGACGGACGCGATGCCGATGCCGACGCCGGCCATGAAGCGCCAGATCGCGAGGTCGAACGCCGTCCACGCGATCGCGGAGAGGACCGACGACGCGAAGAACAGGATCGCGCCGACCACCATGACGTGGGTCCGGCCCCAGCGGTCGGCGAGCCGGCCGCCCGCCCACGCGCCGAGCGCGCAGCCGAGCAGCGCGATCGCGACGACGAGACCCGTGACGGCGGAGTCGAGGTCGAACTGCCCCTCGATCGCCGCGACGGCCCCGTTGATGACGGAGCTGTCGAACCCGAAGAGGAAGCCGCCGACGGCGGCGGCGACGGCCAGGCCGATCGCCTTGCGGTGCGCGCTCCGGGCGCTCACGGTCGCGTGGCCTGCCGTGTCGCTGCTCGACATCTCGTCCTCCGCTCCGTCCGGGGTTCCGGTCGGGCCCCTCTCGTCACTGTAAATCTGGGTCCGCGACGCGGCGCGGCGAAGCGGGTCGGCCGTCCCTCGGGTGCAGGCGGTCGGGCACGGGGTGGAGACTGGGCGGGTGCCAGACGACGTCCCGACCGCCCCGGAGCCCGCCCCTCGCGGCGACCGCCCCGTGCCGCCCGCCCGCCCGCGCCGGCCCGCGATGCTCGACCCGCACGACGCCGAGGAGCTCCCGGGCGAGCTCGACCCCGCGCTGCGCGACCAGGTCGCCCACACGACGGCGCACGCCATCGTCCACCGCGCGCGTGACGCCGAGGACCCGGAGGTCGTCGAGCGCCTGGTGCACCTCGTGGAGACCGAGGGGCTCGACGTCGTCGCCTCGCTGTGGGCCGACGCCGCACCGAACTCCCTGCCCGGGGCCCTGTGGCGGCTCTACGTGCTGCGGGAGTGGGTGCGCCGTGACCCGCAGACCGTGACCCTGCGCTACCGCCTCGGCGTCGACGTCGCACCGGTCCACGAGGCGATCGCCGGCGTCCCCCGGCCGCCCGGACCGCAGGACGTGCGCGACCTCGCCGACGCGGTGCTGTCCGGCGTCTTCACGGGCGACCTCGCCGTCGCGCTCGAGCGCGCCGGGTCGTTCTGCCGGATCCTCGCGACGGGAGCGGCGTTCGACGCCGACGCGCGCGAGGTCGCCGATCCCGACGGCGCGCTCCGCATGACGCGCGGTGCGGGGTCCCTGCTCCGCACCGCCCAGGAGCTCGAGCACGCCGCCGAGCTCTGGCGCGCCCGGCTCCTGGACTGACCGGTCGGACCTCCCGGCCTGCCTCACGACCGGGGACTACCTCGGTCGCGGGTTCGACGCACGGCGGGGACGCGCATCTCGCGGAGCGCGAACACGGGGGTCCACGAGGTTCCGGGACCGGCCCACGGCACGTACGATGGATGACGACGCCGGGCCGCGGTAGCCCCGGGCTCCACTTCTAGCCGCTACGAGCGGCCACGCGCCGAGAGGCGCTCCCGGTCCGGCGTCGCCCCCTCTCCCGCACGACCTGGTACGGCCCCTGGCAACGACGCCGGGTTCGGCCCGCGACGTGTGCGTGCACCCACCCCGCCGCCGGACGATTCCAGGTTCGGTCGGGGCGTCGGCTACATTTGACGAGAGTTCGACGTGCGTTCATCCGAAGATCATTCAGACCGAGATCGGTGACCACCCCGGCCGACCGGAATCGTCCGGCCACCGAGCGGCCTCACGGCCGACGCCAGCTCAGACCCCTACCCCGCGTCCTTCCGGAGCCTCCCGTGCGCCTGCGCCTGACACCGCGCGACACCTCGTTCTTCGACCTCCTCGCCGCCTCGGCGCAGCTCCTGGTCACCGGATCAACGCTCCTCGCGGAGCTGCTCGGCGCCGACCGACCGACACGCAAGCAGCTCGCGAAGCAGCTCAGCGAGACCGAGCACCTCGCGGACGACGCGACGCACTCGATCATGCGGCGGCTGAACCAGACGTTCGTCACGCCGTTCGACCGGGACGACATCTACGCGCTCGCGTCGGCCCTCGACGACTGCATGGACTACATGGAGGAGGCTGCCGACCTCATCGTCCTGTACAAGGTCGACGAGCTGCCGGCGCGCGTGTCCGAGCAGGTGCAGGTCCTCCAGCGGGCGTCCGAGCTCACGGCCGAGGCGATGCCGCGGCTGCGCTCGATGGACGACCTCCCGGAGTACTGGGTCGAGGTCAACCGCCTCGAGAACCAGGCCGACAAGGTGCACCGCAAGCTCCTCGCCCAGCTCTTCGACGAGGTGTCGGACCCGATCCTCCTCATGAAGCTCAAGGAGATCGTGGAGGTCCTCGAGCAGGCGGCCGACGCCTTCGAGAAGGTCGCCAACACGGTCGAGACCATCGCGCTCAAGGAGTCCTGAGCGTCGTGGAGGCAGTGCTCGTCGTCGTCGTCGTGGCCTTCGCCCTGGCGTTCGACTACACCAACGGGTTCCACGACGCCGCGAACGCCATCGCGACGTCGGTCTCGACCAGGGCCCTCACACCCCGCGCGGCGCTCATCATGGCCGCGGTGTTCAACCTCATCGGTGCGCTGCTCGGCACCGCCGTCGCGCAGACCATCGCCGAGGACATCGTCGCCGTGGGCGACGTCCCACCGCACCAGGGCCTCGTCATCGTGCTCTGCGGTCTGGTGGGCGCGATCACGTGGAACCTCATCACCTGGTGGCTGGGGCTCCCGTCGTCGTCGACGCACGCGATCATCGGCGGCCTGGCGGGCGTCGGCGTCGCGTCCGGGATCACCGTCCACTGGGAGGCGATCCTCGACAAGGTCGTGCTGCCGATGGTGTTCTCGCCGCTCATCGGGTTCGGGATCGCTTTCCTCCTCATGGTCGGCGTGCTGTGGCTCTTCCGGAACGCGGCCCCTGCGCGCGCGTTCCGGCGCTTCCGCATCGCGCAGACCGCGTCGGCGGCGGCCATGGCCCTGGGGCACGGTCTGCAGGACGCCCAGAAGACGATGGGCGTCATCGTGCTCGCGCTCGTCGCGGGCGGGTTCCAGGACGACAACACCATCCCGCTGTGGGTGAAGCTCTCGGCCGCGACCGCGATCTCGCTCGGCACGTACGCCGGCGGCTGGCGCATCATGCGCACGCTCGGGCGCAAGATCATCGAGCTCGACCCCGCGCGCGGGTTCGTCGCCGAGTCCGTCTCCGCGGTCGTCCTCTACGCCAACGCGTTCATCTTCCACGCCCCCGTGTCGACGACCCACACCATCACGTCCGCGATCATGGGCGTCGGTGCGACGAAGCGCCTCTCCGCGGTCCGCTGGGGCGTCGCGAAGAACATCGGCGCCGCGTGGATCCTGACCATCCCGGCGTCGGCCCTCGTGGCGGCCGTCGTGTACTGGATCCTCAGCCCGATCCTCATCTGAGGCGCCCCGGCCGCGGGCCGGGCGCTCAGTGCAGCGGCGGCGCCACCTTCTCCGCGGCGACGACACGGGGTCCCTTGGTCGTGCGAGCCACGTGCGCGACGATCATCTCGCCCGGCTCGAGGAACGGGTCGTGCGCCGGCAGCGCGTTCGCGACCGACCGTCGCGAGTGCTGACCGAGCACGTCGAGCACGGTCGGAAGGACCGGGCGGTGCGTGCACAGCACCGACGAGCCCTCCGCCTCGAGCAGCTCGCGCACCGTCCTGGCCACACGGGCGGGAGACCGCTCGTGCTGCGCCTCCGAGAGGTGGTCGATGCTCACCGTGCGCAGCCCGGACGCGGCCGCGTAGGGCGCGATCGTCTGCGCGCAGCGGTCCCAGCGGCTCGTCACGACGGTCGTGACGCCGTACGCCGCGAGCACCGGGACGAGGGCCACGGCCTGCGCGTGCCCTGCCGGGGTGAGCGGCCGGTCCTGCTCGTCACCGTGCCACGCGGAGCGGGCGACGGCCTTGCCGTGCCGCGCGATGACGACGACGTGCGTCGCGAGCCGGCCCTCGTCGCGCTCGCGCACGAGCGCCTCGAGCGGCGTGCGGTCGGCGTCCCGGGTGAGCCGGGCGGCGGCGTCGTCGGCGGAGAGCCACGCGGCGTCGTCGATCTCCGTCGGCGACACCGGCGGCACCGGCGCGCGCGCGGCCAGGGCGCCGGCGTCCGCGCGCCGCGACGCCCTGCGCGCGGCCCAGTAGTGCACGCGCTTCACGCGCCCCTCGGGCGTGAGGTACTGCAGGCCGGGCAGCGGCACCCCCAGCACGACGGCCTTGCCCGTCTCCTCGGCGACCTCGCGTGCCGCGGCGGCCTGGAACGTCTCGCCGGGGTCGAGCTTGCCCTTGGGCCACGACCAGTCGTCGTAGCGGGGCCGGTGCACGAGCCGCACCTGCAGCTCGCCGTCGTGCACGCGCCACACGAGCGCGCCCGCGGACTCGATGACGGGCGCGTGGGCGACGTGCGTGGGGCCGAGGGCGTCCACGAGGGGCACCCCGCTGTGCAGCGCTGACGACGGCACTCCCATCCGCTACCGCCTCCCGAGCAGCCGGCGGCGCTGTCGCTGCACGAGGCTCGCCTGGAGGTCGACGAGGGGGGCTCCGTCCGGCGCGGCCTCGGGCCGGTGCCACGTCCCGTCGGCGTCCAGGTGCCAGGACGCGGTGCGCTCGGACATGGAGGTGTCGAGCAGGTCGAGCAGGTCGAGCACCTGGTCCGGGTCCGCGATGCGCACGAGCGCCTCGACGCGGCGGTCGAGGTTGCGGTGCATGAGGTCGGCCGACCCGATGAACACCTCCGGACCGCTCTCGGGGCCCTCGCCGATCGCGGGGCCGGCGGAGTTCGCGAACGCGTAGATGCGCGAGTGCTCGAGGAACCGGCCGAGGATCGAACGCACGCGGATGTTCTCGCTCAGGCCCGGCACGCCCGGCCGCACCGCGCAGATGCCGCGCACGACGAGGTCGACCTTCACGCCCGACTGGGACGCGCGGTACAGCGCGTCGAGCGTCGTCTCGTCGACGACGGAGTTGACCTTGATCTTCACCCACGCCTCGTGCCCGGCCCGCGCCGCCTCGGCCTCGCGGTCGATGCGCTCGACCAGCCCGGAGCGCACGGTCCGCGGTGCCACGAGCAGGCGGTGGAACCGCGACTGCGGGGCGTAGCCGGAGAGCTGGTTGAACAGGCGCGTGAGATCCTGCCCGACGTCGGGGTCGCACGTGAGCAGCCCGTGGTCGGTGTACAGGCGCGCGGTCTTGGGGTGGTAGTTGCCGGTGCCGACGTGGCAGTAGCGGCGCAGCCCGTCCGACTCCTGGCGCACGACGAGCGACAGCTTGCAGTGCGTCTTGAGACCGACGATCCCGTACACGACGTGCACGCCCGCCTGCTCGAGCTTGCGTGCCCAGGAGATGTTGGCCTGCTCGTCGAAGCGCGCCTTGATCTCCACGAGCGCGAGCACCTGCTTGCCCGCCTCGGCGGCGTCGATGAGGGCGTCGACGATGGGCGAGTCGCCCGACGTGCGGTACAGGGTCTGCTTGATCGCGAGCACCGCCGGGTCGGCCGCGGCCTGCTCGAGGAACGTCTGCACCGACGTCGAGAACGAGTCGTACGGGTGGTGCAGGAGGATGTCGCGATCGCGGATCGCGGCGAAGACGTCGGTCGGCGTCGAGCTCTCGACCTCGGCGAGGAGGCGGTGCGTCGTCGGCACGAACGGGGGGAAGTGCAGGGCGGACCTGTCGAGGTCGGCGATGAGGTTGAGGCCGGTGAGGTCGAGCGGTTCGGGAACCTCGTACACCTCCTCCTCGACGACGCCGAGCTCGCGCACGAGCAGCGCGCGCGTGCGCGGGCTGATGCCGGGCGTGAGCTCGAGGCGCACGGGCGGGCCGAAGCGCCGGCGCAGCAGCTCCTTCTCCATCGCCTGGAGCAGGTTCTCGGCGTCGTCCTCCTCGACCTCGACGTCCTCGTTGCGCGTGACGCGGAAGAGGTGGTGCTCGCGGACCTCCATGCCGGGGAAGAGGTGGTCGAGGTGCTGGGCGATGACCTCCTCGATGGGCACGAACGAGGCCGGCCCGCGGTCGGTCGTCTGGGACGTCGGCGCGCTCGGGCGGCCCCGGGCGTCGACCGCGATGAACCGGGGCAGCAGCGGCGGCACCTTCACGCGCGCGAAGTGCTCCTTGCCCGTCACGGGGTTCGCGACGAGGACGGCGAGGTTGAGCGACAGCCCCGAGATGTAGGGGAACGGGTGCGCCGGGTCCACGGCGAGGGGCGTGAGGACCGGGAAGATCTGCTTGCGGAAGAACTTGTGCAGCCGCTCCTGCTCGCGCGTCTCGAGCTCGTCCCAGTGCACGAGCGTGATGCCCTCCGCGGCCAGCGCGGGCTGGACGTCGTCGGCGAACACGCGCGCGTGGCGCGCCATGAGCTCGTGCGCGCGCTCGCTGATCGCGTCCAGCACCTGGCGGGGCGAGAGCCCCGAGGCGGCGGTGACCGCGATGCCTGTCGCCATGCGTCGCTTCAGGCCGGCGACGCGGACCATGAAGAACTCGTCCAGGTTCGAGGCGAAGATCGCGAGGAACCGGACCCGCTCCAGGAGGGGCTGGGCCGGGTCCTCCGCGAGCTCGAGCACCCGCTGGTTGAACGCGAGCCAGCTCAGCTCGCGGTCGGCGAACCGGTCGTGCGGCAGCGGTTCCAGCTCGAGCTCCGCACCGACGGGCTCGATCTCCGGCTCCTCCGCGATGTGCTCGGCGATGTGCGCCGCCAGGTCGGCGTCGAGCGCGCGCTGGGTGGACGTGTCGGTCATGGGTTCATGGTGGCACCAGTTGGTGAACGGTGCGTGACGCCGGTCACCGACCGGTCGGCGGTACCGCGCGCGAGTACTGGACGTGCACCGCTCGTCGGGAGAACCCGGCGCGCTCGTACGTGCGCACCGCGGCGACGTTGTCGCCGTCCACGTACAGGACCGCGGTGGTGGCCCCGCGCCCGGCGAGGTGCGCGAGCCCGACGGCGGTGAGCAGGCCGCCGAGCCCTCCCCCCTGCGCTGCGGGCACCACCCCGACGACGTAGATCTCACCCTCGCGCGCGTCGTCGGGCTGGCCGGTGGGGATCTTGGTCCAGACGAACCCGACGAGCTGCGGCGCGGCGTCGGGCTCCGCACCGCTCGGCGCACGCTCGAGGAGCAGCAGCCCGGCCGGGTCGAACCAGTCCTCGCGCGCCCGCGCGTGCAGGTCGGCCACGGTCAGGCGGCCCTGCTCGGGGTGGTGCGCGAATGCGAGCGCGTTCGCGCGGACCCACGCCTCGTCGTCGGCCCCCGGGACGAACTCGCGCAGTCGCAGCCCGTCCGGGACGGCCGGTGCCGGGCGGTCCGCCGCACCGAGCGGCCGCTCGAGCACGAGCAGCTCGCGGACGACGGCGTACCCCGCGCGGGCGGCGAGGCCGCGGGCCGCGGGGAGGTCACCGTGGGCCCACACGCGCAGCGAGGGTCGCCCGTCGGCGGCGGGGGCGCGGTCGTGCCCGGGGTCGCTCGCGCCCGTGTCGGTCCCTTCCGTCGGGCCGTCGGCGGACGGCACCGGCTCGGCGGCGCGGTCCGCGGCGCTGCCGAGCAGGTGGAACCCCAGGCCGTGACGGCGGTGCGCCGGGTGCACGACGAGCTCCGCGCTCGGCGCCTCGCCGCGCTTGTCCACCTGGGCGTAGCCCGCGAGCGCGCCCACGCGCCACGTGAGCAGGTGCACGACGTCGTCGGTCGCCTCGCGCAGGTTGAGCAGCGGCTGCTCGGAGAGCGGCGCGACCCCGTCGGCACGTTCGGCGGCCGCGGCGAGCTCGTGCACCTGCGCGATCTCGACCTCGTCGATGAGCGGGCCGGTGTGCCAGAGGATCGCGGTCTCCACCGCTCCATCTTGCCCCGTGCGTCCGTGCGCGGCCGAACGCGAGGTGCGGGTCACGTCCCGCCCGGGAAGGTTCAGCGGGCCCGAGCCGTTGTGCCGGTCGTGAGCGGACGAGTGACGGTGACCGGTGGTGCGGACGACGGCGTGCGCGACGCCGTGGTCGTGGGTGCCGGCCAGGCGGGCCTGTCCGCGGCCTTCCACCTGCGGCGCGTCGGCCTCGAGCCGCTCGTGCTCGACGGCGCCCCGGGACCGGGCGGGGCGTGGCAGGAGCGGTGGGACTCGCTCACCATGGCCGAGACGCACGCCGTCCACGACCTTCCGGGGGTCCCGCTCCCGGCGGGCGACCCCGCGGAGCGCGCCAACGTCGCCGTGCCGCGCTACTACGCCGCCTACGAGGACGAGAACGACCTGCGCGTCGTCCGACCCGCCGCGGTGCACGAGGTGGCCCAGGACCCCGACGACCCTGCCCTGCTGCGGGTGCGCGCGACCGTCGGGACCGGCCCGGACGCGCGAGGGCTCACGGTGCGCACCCGCACGGTCGTCAACGCGACGGGGACGTGGACCCGGCCGTTCTGGCCGCGCTACCCGGGGATGGAGACGTTCCGCGGGCAGCAGCTGCACACGCACGACTTCCGCGCGGCCGAGGACTTCGCGGGCCGGCACGTCGTGGTCGTCGGGGGTGGCGCGTCCGCGACGCAGCTGCTGCTGCAGATCGCCCCGTACGCGTCGGGCACGACGTGGGTCACGCGCCGCGAGCCGGTGTGGGTCGAGGAGGAGTTCGACGCGGAGCTGGGACGGGCGGCCGTCGCCCGGGTCGCGGAGCGGACGTCCCTCGGGCTGCCCCCCGGGAGCGTGGTCTCCGTGACGGGCCTGCCGCTCACGCCGCGCAACCGCGCGGGGATCGCGAGCGGCGTGCTGCGCCGTCGTCCCGCGTTCGAGCGCATCACGGCCACGGGCGTCGAGTGGTCGAAGGGCGCCAACGACGACGGGCTGCTCTTCCAGCCCGCCGACGTCATCCTGTGGGCGACGGGCTTCCGCGCGGCGCTCGACCACCTCGCACCGCTCGGGCTGCGCGAGGCCGGCGGCGGGATCCTGCTCGACGGCACGACCGCGACCCGCGACCCCCGCGTGCAGCTCGTCGGGTACGGGCCGAGCGCGTCGACGATCGGGGCGAACCGTGCCGGGCGCGACGCGGCCCGCGGAGTGCTGCGGGCGCTGCGTGCCGCCGGGGAGCCGGCACCCACCGCCGGGGGAACGGCAGGATCTCGACGTCCGGTGGCCGCGTAAGCCCTGGCCGTCGGCGCCCCGGGGCGCCTACCGTGCTCCGGTGAGCACCGAACCTCCCGCCGCACCCCGGACGCCCGCCCCGTCGGGCACGCCCGCCGCGCCCGGGGTCGCGCCCGCCGCGCCGGGGGTACCGTCGCAGCGCCGCACCCTCACGATCCTCGCCGTGACGCAGGTGCTCTCCGGTGTCGGGGTCGCGAGCGGCATCGCCGTCGCGCCGCTCGTGGCGTCGGCCCTCTCGGGGTCGGACGCGATCGCAGGGCTCACGTCGACCTCGGGCGTCGTCGGTGCGGCGCTCGCCGCGCTGCCGCTCGCGCGCGTCGCGGGCGGGCGAGGGCGACGTCCGTCCCTGCTCCTCGGCTTCGGCGCCGCGACCACGGGCGCCGTCCTCGCCGCGGTCGCCGTCCTCGTCGGGTCGTGGCCGCTGCTCGTCGTCGCGATGCTGTTCTTCGGGTCGGGGACGGCCGCCGGACTCGCGTCCCGGTTCGCCGCGACCGACCTCGCGACACCCGAGCACCGGGCCCGCGACCTGTCCGTCGTGGTGTGGGCGACCACGGTCGGGTCCGTCGTCGGCCCCACGCTGGCCGGGATCGCAGACCGGGTCGCCGGACCCGCGCTGCGTCTCGGCGGGGACGGTGCCGCGCACCACGGCACGACGACGCCGAGCGCGGCGCCCTTCCTCCTCGCGTCCGTCGCGTTCGCGCTCGCCGCGGTGGTCGTGGCGGTGTGGCTGCGACCGGACCCGCTGCTCGTCTCCCGGGCGACCGACGTCGGGCCGGCGACGCGCCCCGGGGCCGCGGCGCGGGCCGGGACGCGCGACGTCGTGCGCGCCGGCTGGGCCGTCGTGTCCGCCAGCGCGACGGCGCGCCTCGCGCTGGGCGCGATCGTCCTCAGCCACCTCGTGATGGTCGGCCTCATGTCCATGACCCCGGTGCACATGAACCACGGCGGCGCGACGCTGCAGGTCGTCGGCCTCGTGATCAGCGCGCACATCGCGGGCATGTACGCCCTGAGCCCGGTGGTCGGGTGGCTCGCGGACCGGGTCGGGCACGCGCGCGTGCTGTACCTCGGCGGCGCGCTCCTGCTCGCGGCGGCGGTCGTCGTGGCCGGCGCGCCCGGGGAGGACTCGGCGCGCCTCACCGTCGGGCTCGTGCTCCTCGGGCTGGGCTGGTCGTGCGGCCTGGTCGCCGGGTCGGCGCTCCTCGTCGACGCGACGCCCGGCCCGTCGCGCACGTCCGTCCAGGGGCTCTCCGACCTCATGATGAACGGCGGCGGCGCGGTCGGCGGCATCCTCGCGGGCGCGATCATCGGCTTCTCGTCGTACGGCGCGCTCGCGTGGGGCGCGGCGGTGCTCGTCGTGGCGTGCGCGGTCGCGGCGCTCCCGCTCGCGCGGTCCGCGCGCGTCGAGACCGCGCGCTGAACGGTCAGCGCCCTCGCCAGTGACCGGGCCGGTCCAGCACGGCGGGCAGCCCGGTCGCGTCGTCCCCGCGGGCCGCCCCCACCTGGGCGGGGGTGAGGAACAGCGTCCGCGCGAGGTTCGCCCCGCGGACGTCCGCGCCCCGCAGGTCCGCGCCGAGCAGGTCCACGACCGTGAGGTCGGCGTCGCGCAGGTCCGCGCCGAGGAGCAGCGCACCGCGCAGGTCGGCAGCTGTCAGGTCGCGACCGCGAAGGTCCGCCCCGACGAGGTCGCCACCCGGGTGCAGGCGACGGCGCAGCGCGGCACCCGGGTCCCGGAGCGCACCATGGGCCCGGCTCCCTCGGGCGTGGCGACGGCCGGGCTCGCGCGCGAGCCGGCTCGCGCGGTCGATCAGGGGCCCGACCCGTCGGCGGACCGCGCGGACGTCGAGCACGAGGAGGTCGGCCGGGGCGAGGTCCACGAGGGCCGACGTGGCCTCGATCGCCTTCCGGGCGTCGTCGTGCACGGCGCGGGCCGCAGGCAGCGACAGCACCTCGGCGAGGTACCAGAGCAGCTCGTGGAGCTGGGTGAGGACGGGCAGCGACGCGAACGCGTCGTGCGCCGCGGCCGGGTCGTCGCGCCAGGTGGCGCCGTCGTGGGCGGAGCGCACCGCGGCGGTGGCGCGCTGGCCGGCGCCGAGACAGTCGTAGGCGACGCAGCCGGGGAAGCCGCTCTCGCGCAGGCGTGCGTGGATGCCGCAGCCGAAGCCGTCGCCCAGGTTCGGGCACGGCGTGCCCGCGGGCTTGTCGATCGCGAAGTCGGCCGAGCGCACGAGGTGCAGCCCGACGCAGCACAGCCCGGTGCAGCGCGAGCAGTCGCTGCGCAGGTCGAGCTGCTCCACGAGGAGGGAGCGGCCGTCGGGTGCGGGACGGGCGTCGGGCCCGCTGGGATCGGGACCGACGGGGTCGGGCCTGGTGGCGTCGGGCCTGGTGGCGTCGGGCAGGTCGGGGTCGGGCACCCCCCGACGCTACGCCGTGCCCGGTCGTGCGGACGCGCGGGGCGCTGGCCGCGGAGACCGGACGGGGACCGGACCCGTGCGGATCCGGTCCCCGTCCCGTGCGGGTGCGAGGCCCTCAGTCCTCCGAGGAGGACGGGGTCGCGAGGCCGGCGGCGATGAGCGTCATGACCGACGAGTCCGCGAGCGTCGTGGCGTCGCCCACCGTCCGGTTCTCCGCGACGTCGCGCAGCAGGCGGCGCATGATCTTGCCGGACCGCGTCTTGGGCAGCTCCGGCACGACGAGGATCTTCTTCGGCTTGGCGATCGGACCGATCTGCTTCGCCACGTGGTTGCGCAGCTCCGTCTGCACGGCGGCGGCGCCGTCGGCGTCGGCGGCGCGGTCCGCGTGCTCCCCGCGCAGGATGACGAACGCGACGACGGCCTGGCCCGTGAGGTCGTCGCTCGCGCCGACGACCGCGGCCTCGGCGACGATCTCGTGCGACACGAGCGCGGACTCGATCTCGGTGGTCGACAGGCGGTGCCCCGAGACGTTCATGACGTCGTCGACGCGGCCGAGCAGCCAGATGTCACCGTCCTCGTCCTTCTTGGCGCCGTCGCCCGCGAAGTAGATGCCGGGGAAGCGCGACCAGTACGTGTCCTTGTACCGGTCGAGGTCGCCCCAGATGCCGCGCAGCATCGACGGCCACGGCTCGGACAGCACGAGGTACCCGCCGCCGCCGTCCGGCACGGGGTGCGCCTCGTCGTCGACGACGTCCGCGACGATGCCCGGCAGCGGCACCTGGGCGGAGCCCGGCTTGGCGGCGGTGACACCGGGGAGCGGCGAGATCATGATGGCGCCGGTCTCCGTCTGCCACCACGTGTCCACGATCGGCGTGCGGTCGCCGCCGATCACGCGGCGGTACCACATCCATGCCTCAGGGTTGATGGGCTCGCCCACCGAGCCGAGGAGCCGCAGGGACGACAGGTCGAACTTCGCGGGGATGTCCTCGCCCCACTTCATGCACGCCCGGATCGCGGTCGGCGCGGTGTAGAGGATCGACACCTTGTACTTCTCGACGATCTCCCACCAGCGGCCCTGGTGCGGCGAGTCGGGCGTGCCCTCGTAGATCACCTGCGTCGCGCCGTTGAGCAGCGGGCCGTAGACCACGTAGGAGTGGCCCGTGACCCAGCCGACGTCCGCGGTGCACCAGTAGACGTCGCTCTCGGCCTTGAGGTCGAAGACGTCGCGGTGCGTGTACGCGGTCTGCGTGAGGTAGCCGCCGGTGGTGTGGAGGATGCCCTTCGGCTTCCCCGTCGTGCCGGACGTGTAGAGGATGAACAGCGGGTGCTCGGCGTCGACCCACACGGGGGTGTGCGTCGTGTCGGCGGACTCCAGCGCGTCGTGCCACCACACGTCGCGACCCTCGGTCCACGCGGTGTCCTGCCCCGTGCGGCGCACGACGAGCACGTGCTCGACCGTCGTCGGGTCCGCACCCTCCTGCGGTGCGAGCGCCTCGTCGACGGCGGGCTTGAGCGCCGAGGGAGCGCCGCGGCGGAAGCCGCCGTCGGCCGTGATGACGACCTTCGCCTCGGCGTCCGCGATACGGCTGCGCAGCGCGTCGGCGGAGAACCCGCCGAACACGACCGAGTGCGGCGCGCCGAGGCGCGCGCACGCGAGCATCGCGACGACCGCCTCGACGATCATCGGCAGGTAGACGACGACGCGGTCGCCCGTCTCCACGCCGAGCGCGGCGAGCGCGTTGGCCGCGCGCGACACGTCGCGCTGCAGCTCCGCGTACGTCACCGTGCGCGTGTCGCCCGGCTCGCCCTCGAAGTGGATCGCGACGCGGTCGCCGAGGCCGGCCTCGACGTGCCGGTCGACCGCGTTGTACGCGGCGTTGAGCGTGCCGTCCGCGAACCAGCGCGCGACGGGTGCCTGCGACCAGTCGAGCGTCTCGGTGAACGGGGTGCGCCACGTGACGAGTCCGTTCGCCTGGCGTGCCCAGAACGCGAGCCGGTCGGCCCGCGCCTCCTCGTAGAGCTCCGGCTTCGCGTTCGCCTGCGCGGCGAACTCCGGGCTCGGTGGGAAGCTCCGGGTCTCGTGGAGGAGGTTCTCCAGCCCGGTCCGGGCGGCGGGGGTGGACTCGTTCTCTGGCACGCTGACCTCCGGTGCGCATCGACTCTGGTGCGGCGCCCGTGCGCAGGTCGTCGGGGAAGCGGCGACGGGCGCGGGACGGCCGGGCGTCCGCCGACGGCGGCCCCGACCCTCGGGAGTCTAGACCCCCGTTCGTGAGCGTGGTCACACGAGTCCGCCATTCGGAGGGACTGCTCGCAAATAAACGGCGACGGCGCCCCGTCCGCCCCGGCGCACCCCTTCCGCCGCCTCAGCCGAGGACGGCGAGGGCGAGGCAGCCGAGCCCCAGCACGACGTCGAAGAACAGGCACGCCTCCGCCATCGACCGGGGCACGACCGTGTTGCGCCGGTGGTGGACCACGTCCCAGACGGCGTGGCCCGCGAGCGTCAGGCCGGCGACCACGAGACCGACCTCGGGGTCGATCGCGAGAGCCGTCACGGCGAGCGTCCCGTACCCGAGGAGTGCGGCCGCCTGGGGGAGCGTCGGCCTCACGACGCCGCGCACCGTGCCGATCCCGAGGAGCACCAGCGCCGTGATCCCGATCCCGGCCCACCAGGGCAGGCCGGCGACCTCGCTCGCGACGACGACGAGCGAGGCGCCGACGATGCTCGCCCACGCGACCCAGGGGCGCCCGAGCGCCGCCGCGGCGAGGTAGCACAGCGCGGCGGCGCTCACGCCGATGGCCAGCGTGGCGCGGTCGGCCACCCCGGTCGCGAGCAGCAGGACGGCGGCGCCCAGCCCGAGGAGGGCGGGCCAGCGGCTCAGGACGGTGCGTACCGCGTCGGGCTCGGTCGCGACGCGTGCCCCGGCGCTCGTGCGGGTGGTGTGCTCGATGCTCATGACGTCCTCGTTCCGTGGGCGGGTCGCGGCCGGGTGTGGTCGTGACCTCGTGGGACCGTCAGGTTGCCTCTCGATCGCGGTACTCCCCGGGGGTATGGTGAGACGTGTCCGGATCCGTGGACCGGACGTCGCGAATCCGGGGGTGACGGCAATGGCGGAGCGGGTGGTCGCCGTCGTCGGCTACGTCGGCGCGGAGCTGCTCGACATCGCGTGCGTGACGTCGACCCTCGCCCTGGCCAACCGCATCGGTGCCCGGCCCGCGTACCGGGTCGTGCTGCTCACCCCGGCGGGAGGCCCGGTCTCGTGCGACTCCGGCCTCACGCTCGAGAGCCAGGGCTCGCTGCAGCGCTGGGTCGAGGCCGTCGACACGGTCGTCGTCACCGGGGGTCTGGGCCACGAGGACGCCGGAGCCGACCCCCTCGTCGTCACGCACGTCCGGCGCATCGCCGCCCTGAGCCGCCGGGTCGCGTCCGTCTGCACCGGGGCGACCGTCCTCGCCGCCACCGGGCTGCTCGACGGACGCCGCGCGACCACCCACTGGCGCTACGCCGACCGGCTCGCCCAGGACTACCCCTCCGTGCGCGTCGACCCGGCGCCCATCTACGTCCGGGACGACAACGTGTACACGTCCGCCGGCGTGACGAGCGCGCTCGACCTCACCCTCGCGCTCGTCGAGGAGGACAACGGGCCCGAGCTCGCACGCCGCGTGGCCCGTGCGCTCGTGACCTACCTGCAGCGGCCCGGCAACCAGGCGCAGATGAGCATGTTCACCGCGGCCCCGCAGGTGCGCGACGCGTGCGTCCGTGCCGTGGTCGACCTCGTGGAGACCCGGCTCGACACCGACCTCTCGCTCCGGGCGCTGTCCGCGCACGCCGGGGTGAGCCCCCGCCAGCTCACCCGGCTCTTCGTCCGGCACGTCGGCCGCACGCCCGCGCGGTACGTCCGCCGGGCACGGACCCAGGCGGCCGCGCACCTGCTCGCGTCGACCGACCGGACCGTCAGCGCGATCGCGCACGAGTGCGGCCTCGGTTCCGCGGAGGCGCTGCGACAGGCGTTCGCCGCCGAGTACGGCCTGGCGCCCTCGCAGTACCGGGCGGCTCACCGCCGCGCGGCGCGACCCTCGTCGTCCGCCGAGACGGGCCCGCCGAGCGCGGTCAGCGCCGTCGGGCGCCTCGCCGCGGCGAGCTCCCCCGGCGTCTCGCCGGCGTAGCGGGCGACGGCACGGGAGAGGTGGCTCTGGTCGTAGTAGCCGTGCCGTGCCGCGACCTCGGCCGCGGGCAGCCGGCCCAGGTCCGCGGCCGCCGCCTCGAAGCGGACGACCCCGGCCGCCTGCTTCGGCGTCAGACCGATCTCACGTTCGAACACGGTCGTCGCGTGACGCTGGCTCCAGCCCGTCGCGCGCACGAGCGGGCCGATCGCCGCGCGGCCCCCGCTCGCGACGATCTGCTCCCACATCCACTCCACCCAGGGTGGCGCGCCGGACCGCTGCGCCGCAGCCTGCTCCACGAGGGCCGCCTCGACGAGCGCGAACCGCTCCGTCCACGTGGCCGCCTCGCCCACCCGGTCGGTGAGCCCGTGCCCGAGCCGCGCGGCGACGTCGTCGACCCGCACGACACGACGAGCCAGCTCGACCCCGGGCGCACCGAGGAGCCGGCGGGCACCGAGCGGCGTGAGGTAGACCTGCACGCAGTCCTGGCCGCCGTCGAAGCGGGTGAGCGCGTGCCCCGTCGAGAACCCCGCGAAGAACGACCGGTAGGTTCCCCGCGCCTCGACCGCGTCCGAGTGGGCGTCGATGCGCAGCGGGTCGCCGAACGAGACGACGAGCGGGAGCAGGCTCCCCGCGGGCTGGCGGCGCCGGACGGGGCCGGGCGCCCGTTCCGACATCCCGACGACGCCCGCGACGAGACCGGCGAGCGCCGGACCGGGGCGGTGGCGGACGAGGTGGACGTGATGCCGGGCACCCATCGCCCCAGTGTCGCAGGGTCAGCTTCGTCCAAGCCAGACCCCCGCGGCGGGGCCGACGCTCGACGCATGAGACGACTGGTGGTCATCGAGTTCCTCACCGTCGACGGCGTCATGCAGGGCCTCGGCTCGCCCGAGGAGGACACCGACGGCGGCTTCACCCACGGGGGCTGGGGCGCCCCGTTCGCACCTGCCGTGCACGAGGCCGTGACCTCCGCCGGCCCGCCCGCCACGTCGGCCTACCTGCTCGGCCGTCGCACCTACGAGAAGATGGCTCAGTTCTGGCCGTACCAGCCGGACGACGACCTCATGGCGCGCCACCTCGACGAGACCCCGAAGCATGTCGCCACCCGGACCCTCACCGACCTGCGGTGGCGCGGCGCCGAGGTTCTCGAGGGCGATCTCGGTGCCGCGGTCGTCGCGCTGAAGTCCCGCGGCGAGGGCGAGATCGCCGTGCTGGGCAGCGGCATGCTCGTGCACCGGCTCATGCAGCTCGACCTCGTCGACCACCTCAGGCTCTTCGTCCACCCGCTGCTCCTGGGGACCGGGAAGCGGCTCTTCCGCGAGCTGCCCTCTCCTCGGCACCTCCGGCTCACGTCCTGCGGGACGACGAGCCTCGGGACCGTCGTGCTGGGGTACGACGTGCTGCGCGACGCCGGGTGACTCAGCGCCCGCGACGCTGGCGGACCGCCTCGTACAGCACGACCGTCGTCGCGCTCGCGGCGTTGAGCGAGCTCGCCGAGCCGAGCATGGGGATGCTCACCATGACGTCGCACGCCTCGCGCCAGCCCGCGCTGAGCCCCGTCGTCTCGTTGCCGGTCAGGACGAGCGTCGGGCCGGTGAGGTCGTGGTCGGCGAGCTCGACGTCGCCGTGCTCGTCGGTGCCGAGGACGGTCAGCGGGTGCCCGGCGGCCCGTCGCCCGGCGACCCAGTCGAGCACCTCGCGGCCCGACGGGACGCGCACGGTCGGCACCGAGAAGATCGAGCCGGTGCTCGCACGCACGGCGCGGGGGTCGTACGGGTCGGCGGCGTGGCCGGCGACGACGAGCCCTGCCCCGCCGAACGCGTCGAGCGAGCGCGCGACGGTCCCCACGTTGCCCGGGCTGTTCGGGCGGTCGAGCACGACGCCGAGGAAGTCGGCGCCCACCGCGATCCGTCCGAGGTCGTCCGGCGGCGTCCCGACGACGGCGAGGAGCTCGGGAGCCTCGTCCTCCTTGCCACCGAGCTCGCGCAGGAGCTCCGAGGACACCGCGAACTGCTTCGCCCGGACCCGGTCGAGCATCGTGTGCGCCCACGAGGAGAGCGACCGGTCGGCGTCGACCAGCCACGTGCGGACCGTCCACCCCGACTCGACCGCGAGCGTGATCGGCCGGACGCCCTGCACGACCATCTCGCCGGCGCGGTGCCGCTTGGTGCGGTTGGTGAGCAGCGCCTCCCACTGCTGGAACGCCGCGTTGCGGGTCGTCACGCGCTGCACGGTCAGGCCTCCGTCGGGGCGGCGGTCGCGACGCGCGGGAGGGTGCCGGTGAGCGCTGCGGGCTCGGCGTCGTCCGCCTCGCGCGCCGCGCGCTCCACGGCCGCCGCGACGAGCGTCGTCACGTCGGGGTTGAACACGCTCGGGATGATGTACGTCGGGTTGAGCTGGTCCTCGTGGACCGCGGAGGCCAGGGCGCGCGCCGCGGCGAGGAGCATGCCGTCGGTGATGCGGTGCGACTGCGCGTCGAGCAGCCCGCGGAACACGCCGGGGAACGCCAGCACGTTGTTGATCTGGTTGGCGAAGTCGGAGCGGCCCGTGCCGACGATGGCCGCGTGCTTCGCCGCCTCGACCGGGTCGACCTCGGGGCGCGGGTTGGCCATCGCGAAGACGATCGCGTCGGGGGCCATGCGCGCGACGTCGTCGCCCGTGATGACGTCGGGGGCGGAGACGCCGACGAACACGTCCGCGTCCACGACCGCCTCGCGCAGCGTGCCGGTGACGTGGCGCGGGTTGGTGTTGACCGCGGTCCACGCGAGCGACGGCGACAGCCCGGGGCGGCCCGGGTGGACGACGCCGTCGATGTCCGCGACGACGACGTCGTGCGCGCCGGCGGCGAGCAGCAGCTTGAGCACCGCCGTGCCCGCCGCGCCCGCGCCCGAGAGGACGATGCGCACGTCGGGCAGGTCCTTCCCCACGACCTTGAGCGCGTTCGTCAGCGCGGCGAGGGCCACGATCGCCGTGCCGTGCTGGTCGTCGTGGAAGACCGGGATGTCGAGCTCGGCGCGCAGCAGCGCCTCGATCTCGAAGCAGCGGGGCGCCGAGATGTCCTCGAGGTTGATCCCGGCGAAGACGGGGGCCATGGCCTTGACCGTGCGCACGATCTCGTCGACGTCGTTCGTGTCGAGCGCGATCGGGAACGCGTCGATGTCCGCGAACCGCTTGAACAGCGCGGCCTTGCCCTCCATGACGGGCAGCGACGCGAGCGGGCCGATGTCGCCGAGGCCGAGCACGGCGGACCCGTCGGTGACCACGGCGATGGTGTTCCGCTTGATGGTCAGGCGGCGCGCGTCGTCGGGGTTCGCGGCGATCGCCTCGCACACGCGCGCGACGCCGGGGGTGTAGATCATCGACAGGTCGTCGCGGTTGCGGATGGGCACCTTGGACTCGATCTTCAGCTTGCCGCCGAGGTGCAGCAGGAACGTGCGGTCCGAGACCCGGTCCACGACGACGCCCTGCAGCCCGCGCAGCGCCTCCACGATCTGGCCGGCGTGCTCCTCCCCGCGCGTGGCGACCGTGACGTCGACCGTGATGCGCTCGTGGCCCGACGCCGTGACGTCCAGCGCCGAGACGATGCCGCCCGTGTGCTCGATCGCCGCCGTCAGCTCGCTCACGGCGGTGGGACGGGCCTCGACCTGGAGGCGGACGGTGATGGAGGACGAGACACTCGGCGCTGACGTCATGGGCTCCAGTATCGGCCTCCTGCGGCCCGTCGTGCACGCACCGCGGAGGGCCGCGTCGGCGCCTCGGTCCGGGCACGACGACGGCGCCCTCACGGACGCCGTGGTCGCCAGCGGTGGCGGTGAGCAGGCGCGCTCTCTCCAAGTCGCTGCAACGGGTCGGGGCCGTCGTGGCCTGGTCCGCTCCGGTCAGCGAGTCCTTCGGTGGACTGTCCTGCGCGTGGGTACCGCCGTCATGCTGTTGTCCCTCCATGACAGCCCCGCGCCGCCGCCGGCGCAACCGATGGGCGGGACTTCCACAGCGTGTTCTACGGTCGTTCGAACAGCCGGGGCCGGTTGGTCCGGGAGGTCCGGATCGGCCCCCGCACGGCGCTCCCGCCACCCCCGCGGCAGCGGGTCGTCAGGCGCGCCGGCGACGGCGCACGGCCCGCCACACCAGCCACACCACGGCGCCCGCGGCGACCACCCCGGCCGCGGCGAGCGCCGGCGTCGTCGCGGCCAGGTGCGTGCGCAGCGCGACCGGCTTCGTGAACGTCAGGCCGCCCCAGCCGTGCTCGGCGGCCAGACGGCGCAGCGCCCGGTCCGGGTTGACGACGAACGCGTGCCCGACCGTGGCGAGCATGGGGGCGTCCGTCACGGAGTCGGAGTAGGCGTAGCTCGCGTCGAGGTCGTACCCCTCGCGCTCCGCCAGCTCGCGGATCGCGGCCGCCTTGTTCTCGCCGTACGCGTAGAAGTCGATCTCGCCCGTGTACCGCCCGTCGACGGCGGTCATGCGCGACGAGATGGCGTGGTCCGCGCCGAGCACCGCCGCGATGGGCTCGACGACCTCGCTCCCGGACGCCGACACGATGACGACGTCGTGCCCGTGCTCGTGGTGCGACTCGATGAGCTCGACCGCCTCCGCGTACACGACGGGGTCGATGTGCTCGTGCAGCGTCTCCTCGACGATCCGCGAGACGGTCGCGACGTCCCATCCCGTCACGAGGCTCGACAGGTGCGCGCGCATGCGCTCCGTCTGGTCGGCGTCCGCGCCGCCGACCATGAAGAGGAAGTGTGCGTAGGCGCTGCGCAGCACGTCGGCGCGGTTGATCAGCCCACCCGCGAAGAACGGGCGCGAGAACGCGGCCGCCGAGGACGTCGCGATGATCGTCTTGTCCAGGTCGAAGAACGCGGCGACCCGGCCGGTGCGACGCGGGGCCGGCCGGTCCGTCGGGTCCGGGTGCGGGATCACGGTCGCGAGCCTAGCCGGGGATCGTGGCCGTCCACAGGAGCGCTCGCCGAGGTTTCCGTCCACAGGCTCGTCCTCGCCCGGGGCGGCTCGGCGCACCTCCGGTGCAGGGTGGGCGACCGGGGACCGGACGAGGGAGCGATGCGTGGGCGGGACGGTGGTGGGTGTCGTGGGGGCGCGCGGCGGGGCGGGCGCGAGCGTCGTCGCGGCGTCGCTCGCGCGGGCGGCCGCCCGACGGCGCGCGCCCGCATGCCTCGTCGACCTCGCCCTCGTGGGCGGCGGCCTCGACGTCCTGCTCGGCATCGAGGAGGACCCGGGGGTGCGCTGGCCCGACCTCGCCGACGCGCGTGGCCGCCTCGACGGTGACGACCTCCTCGCGCGCCTCCCGCGCTGGGGCCCGGTGCCCGTCGTGAGCACCGAGCGCGGTGGCGGCCCGGACCCTGGGGCGCTCGCGGACGTCGTCGCGGCGCTCGCCGAGGCCACCTCCGCCCGCTCGGGGGTGCTCGTGCTCGACGTCGACCGGGCCGCCCTCGGGGCGGGCACGGTCGGGGCGGGGCTCCTGGAGGCGTGCGACGAGGTGCTCGTGGTGACACCGCTCGACGTGGTCGCGGTCGCGGGAGCGGCGGCCGTCCGGGACCGGGTGGGCGGCCCCGCGGCGCTCGTCGTGCGGCGACCGGCGCCCGGGCGGCTCTCCGCCGCGGAGGTGGCGGACGCCGTCGGGCTCGACCTCGCGGCGGTGGTCGGATGGGACCGCGGCCTGGCCGGTGCGATCGAGCGGGGAGCCGGGCCGTGCCCCGGGCGCGGCCCGGTGGAGCGCGTCGGGCGCCGCCTCGCCGCCCGGTACGGGGGCGGGCGGCGATGAGCGGACGTGCCGACGTGCGCGGACGCGGACCGCTCCTCGACGGCGTGCGTGACCGCCTCGTGCGGGCCTCGGGCGACCCCGCCGACGGCACCCGGCCGGGCTCCGTGCCCGACGACGTGGCCGTCGCCGACGCCCTGCGCGCGTCGGGTCGCGTCCTCGGCACGACCGCGCTGCGCGAGCTGACCCGCACCGCCCGCGCGGAGATCTTCGGCGCCGGCCCGCTCCAGCGCTACCTCGACGAGCCCGGCGTCACGGACGTGCTCGTCAACGGGCCCGACGACGTGTGGGTCGACCGCGGCGCAGGGCTCGAGCGCGTCGTGGTGCCGCTCGGTGGCCCGGAGGCCGTGCGCGCGCTCGCCGTGCGCCTCGCGGCGGCCGGGGGCCAACGGCTCGACGACGCCTCGCCCGTGGTGGACGCGCGGCTGCCCGACGGCACGCGGCTGCACGCCGTCGTCGCGCCCGTCTGCACCGCGGGCGCCGTCATCTCGCTCCGCGTCCTGCGGACCCGCACGTTCGGGCTCGACGACCTCGTCGCGAGCGGCACCGTGCCGCACGCCTGGGTGCCCGTGCTGCACGGGCTCGTCCGTCGCCGTGCGAGCATCCTCGTCTCCGGCGGCACGGGCACGGGCAAGACGACCCTGCTCGCCGCCCTGCTCGCGCTCGTCCCGCCCGACGAGCGGATCGTCTGCGTCGAGGAGGCGCGCGAGCTCGACCCCGACCACCCGCACGTCGTCCCGCTCACCGCCCGCCGGCCGAACGTCGAGGGCGCCGGCGGCGTCGACCTCGCCGACCTCGTCCGCGCCGCGCTGCGGATGCGACCCGACCGGATCGTCCTCGGCGAGTGCCGCGGTGCCGAGGTGCGCGAGGTCCTCATGGCGCTCAACACCGGCCACGAGGGCGGTCTCGCCACGATCCACGCGAACGACGTCGAGGTGATCCCCGCACGCCTGGAGGCGCTGGCGGCGCTCGCGGGCATGGACCGTGCGGCGGTCGCGGCGCAGGCGGTCGGCGGGCTGGACGTCGTGCTGCACCTGCGGCGCGTGCGCGTCGGCGGCGTGACGCGGCGGCTGCTCGCCCAGGTCGGGGTCGTGCGCGCCGACGACCGCACGGGGATGCGCGTCGACCTCGCGGGGTCGTGGGCCACCGGCCGGGCGCCGGGCGCCGGCCCGGTGGCCGGTCCGGCGTGGGACGAGCTCGCGTCCCGGTGGTCGCCGTGAGGAGCCGTGCTCGGACCGTCGCCCTGACGCGCCGCGCGCGGACGGTCGCCGTGGGGCCCCGCGCGACGAGGGCTCCCGTGAGGGCGGCGCGATGACGGTCGCCGTGGGTCTGCTCGTCGCGACGGCGGCCTGGTGCCTGGCTACGTCCGGGGGACGGCGGGCGGGACCGGTCGTGGCGCGCGGGCCGGTCCACGCGGGGGGCGCGCGGGGCGGACCGGAGACCGGCGCGGCGCCGTGGGCACGGTGGCGTCGCCGCAGGGCGGCCTCGGCGCCCGAGCTCGTGCGGGTCGTCGTCACGCAGGTCGGGTCGCTGCTGCGCGCGGGCGCGGCGCCCGGTACGGCGTGGGAGCGCGCGGTCGGGGTCCGGGTCGACGAGGCGGGCGTCCCGCGCGTGCTCGACCTCGCCGCGCACGTGGGCGGGACCGCGACCGCCCGCGCGCTCGTGGCGGCATGCCGGCTCGCCGTCGAGGTGGGCGCGCCGCTCGCGTCGGTGCTCGACGAGGTCGCGGCCTCCGTCGCCGCCGACGCCGAGGCTCGCACCGAGCGGGAGGCGGCGCTCGCAGGCCCGCGCACCACGGCGCGGGTGCTCCTGTGGCTCCCCGCGGTCGGCGTGCTGCTCGGGTACGTCCTCGGCGCCGACCCGATCGGTACCGTGACCGACGGTGGTCTCGGCTCCGCCGGGGTCCTGCTCGGTCTCCTGCTCCTCCTGGCCGGCCGCGCGTGGTCCGCGCGCCTCGTCGAGCGTGCCCGGGCGGCAGGGGCGGACCGGTGACGGCCGTCGTGCTCGCCGTGGCCGCGTGCGTCCTCGGGGCGGTGTCGCCGTGGTGGGCGCGGCGGGCCGCCGTCGTGCGGCGGGCACGGGCGGCGGGCGGGGCGACGGGGACGGTCGCCGGGTCGCGGGGCCCTCGACGTCGGGACGGCCGCTCCGGCGAGGACGAGAACCCGGTCGAGACCGGCGTGCTGCTGGAGCTCCTCGCCGCCGCGATCCGTGCGGGTGCCGCGCTGCCGCGCGCACTGGAGGTCGTCGGCACCGCGGTGGGCGGGCCAGACGGCGCCGGCCTGCGCGACGCGGGGGCTGCGCTCGTGCTCGGCGCGTCCTGGGACGTCGCGTGGTCCCGCGCGCCGGTGCGCCTCGCCGTCGTGCAGCGGGCGCTGCGCCCTGCCTGGGTCCACGGCGCCGCCCCCGCCCCGTCCCTGCGTGCCGCCGCGGAGGCGCTGCGCCAGGACCGCACGGCGGCCGCGAGGACCGCGGCCGCCCGGCTGGCCGTGCACCTCGTCCTCCCGCTCGGCACGTGCTTCCTCCCCGCCTTCGTCCTCGTCGGTCTGCTGCCCGTCCTCCTCTCGCTCGGCTCGGGCCTCCTGGGCGGCTAGCGTCCGGTCGGGGTCTCCCGCCCGCGACCGCGGGTCTTCGTGCGGGAACGCGCCGTCCTGGCCGTCCACAGGCCCGGATCGGGAGGGTCCCGTCCACGGGCACCGGGCACGGCGCCGCACGACGTCGCTCGTCCGCGGCACGGTTTCCCTGCACGCCCGCGACCGCGGGCCACGAGAAGGGGAGACACCATGACGGGACAGGGACGGCGCGTGCTCGCGCGCCTCACGGGGTCGGGGACGGGTCAGGACGCCGAGTCCGGGCTCGCGACCGCCGAGTACGCCATCGCGACGGTGGCCGCCGCGGGCTTCGCCGGGCTGCTGATCGTCGTGCTCAAGAGCGGCGAGGTGCGCGAGATGCTGCTCGGCATCGTGCGCAGCGCGCTGTCGCTGGGCTGATCCGTGCGACGCGACGCAGGCGGCGACCGCCGTTCCCGACGGCCGGGGCGCGGACGCAGCGCGGACCGGGAACGCGGCGCCGTCACGGCCGAGCTCGCGGTCGCGCTGCCCGCGGTGGTCGTCGTCCTCGTCGCGGTCCTCACCCTCGTCGCGGCGGCGGGCGCGCAGATGCGCTCCGCCGACGCGGCGAGGGCCGCGGCACGGGCGGCAGCCATCGGCGAGGACGACGCGACCGTCCGGGCGACGGCGCTCCGGCTCGCGGGCGACGGAGCGACCGTCGAGGTGGTGCGCGGCGACCCGTGGGTCGAGGTCCGTGTCACGACGCCGGTCGTCGGCGGCCTGCTGTCCGGCTCGCCGCTGCGCGCCGACGGTGAGGCCGCTGCCTGGGTCGAACCGTGACGCGGCGCCTGGCCGGAGGTCGCGAGCGCGGGGCGGGGACCGTGCTCGTGCTCGGCGTGGTCGCGGTGACCCTGGTGCTGGTCCTCGGGCTGGCGGCCCTCGCGCAGGCGCAGGCCGCCCGGGGCACGGCTCGGTCCGGCGCCGACCTCGCGGCCCTCGCCGCGGCGTCGGCGGCGCGTGACGGGTGGGACGCGTGCGCTCGAGCGGACGAGGTCGCGGAGCGCAACCAGACGGCCGTGACGGCGTGCGGCGAGCAGGGCGGCGGGGTGGTCCGTGTGGACGTCGTGTCGCGCACGGGCGTCACCCTGTTCGGCGTCGCGCTCGGACGTGCGAGCGCGGCAGCCCGCGCCGGCCCGGCGACGGCGCGATGACGAGGACCCTCGTGCGCAGGACCGTGCCCGGCCTCTCCACGAACGGGCCGCTACGTCGCGGGGTCGGGGGCCGGCGTCGCGGGGGCGTGGGCGAGGACGGCGTCGAGGAGGCGGACCGCGGCGGCCTTGTCGAGCGGCGCGTTGTAGGAGCCGCACTTGGGGGACTGGACGCACGCCGGGCAGCCGTCGTGGCAGGGGCAGCGTGCGATGGCGTCGCGCGTCGCGCGCAGCCACGTGGCGCCGAGCTCGAAGCCGCGCTCGGCGAAGCCGGCGCCGCCGGGGTAGGCGTCGTGGACGAACACGGTCGCCTCGCCGGTGTCGGCGTGCAGCGCCGTCGAGACGCCGCCGAGGTCCCACCGGTCGCACGTCGCGAGGAGCGGCAGGAGACCGATGGACGCGTGCTCGGCGGCGTGCAGGGCACCCGGCAGCTCGTCCGCGTCGACCTCGGCCTCCTCGATGACCGACTGCGGGACCGTCCACCACACGGCCATCGTGGGGAGCGTGCGCTCGGGCAGGTCGAGGGTCTCGGTGCCGAGGACCTGCATGTCGATCAGGCGGCGACGCTGGAAGCTCACGACCTGCGAGCACACGTCGACGGGCCCGTAGCCCCAGCCGACCGGGCCCCAGCTCCGTTCGACGACGCCCCGCCCGGTCGCGACGTCGCCCGGCTCGGGCTCGTCGACGATCTCGATCGACGTGGCGGAGCGCGACCAGGTGCCGTGGTCCACGTCCTGGCGGCGCACGAGCGCGACGTGGTCCGCGAGGTCGAGGTGCTCGACGACGTAGGTGCGGCCCTGGTGGACGTACACCGCGCCGTCGTGCACCGACCCGTCTGCGGACGCGGCGTCGACCGTGCCGAGGAGGCGGCCGGTGCGGGCCTCGGCGACCCGCACGGGCGTGCCGCCCGACCCGCGCAGGTCGGTCATGCCGGACGCGGGCTGCGCGTGCGTCCAGTACCACCCCGAGGCCCGACGCCGCAGCGCGCCCCGGGCGACGAGGACGTCGAGCAGCCCGCGCACCGCGACGGGGTCGCCGAACGCCGGGAGGTCGTCGGTGCGCAGCGGGGTCTCGGCAGCCGCCGCGCACAGGTGCGGTGCGAGGACGTAGGGGTTGGCCGGGTCGAACACGGTCGCCTCGAGGGGCGCGTCGAACACCGCCTCGGGGTGGTGCACGAGGAACGTGTCGAGCGGGTCCTCGCGCGCGACGAACGCGACGAGGCCGTCCGCGCCGGCCCGGCCTGCACGGCCCGCCTGCTGCCACACCGACATGCGCGTGCCGGGCCAGCCCGCGATGAGGACGGCGTCGAGCCCCGAGATGTCGACGCCGAGCTCGAGCGCGTTCGTCGTGGCGAGCCCGAGGACGTCGCCGGTGCGCACCGCCTCCTCGAGCTCGCGCCGCTCCTCGGGCAGGTACCCGCCCCGGTACGCCGCGACGCGTCGCACGAGCCGCGGGTCGACGACGCGCACGTGGTCCTGGGTCTGCGTCGCCACCGCCTCGGCCCCGCGGCGCGACCGCGTGAACGCGAGCGTGCGGGCGCCGGCGACGACGAGGTCGGCGAGCAGGTCCGCCGCCTCGCTCGTCGCGCTGCGCCGCGGGTGCGCGGGTGCCTCGTCGACCGTGGTGGGGACGGTCGGGTCGTCCGCGCGCTCGTCGGGCGAGAGCGCCGCCTCGAAGCCGGCGACGACGGGCGGCTCCCACAGGGCGAACGTCTTGCGCCCCGCGGGCGAGGCATCCTGCGCGACCGTCACGACGTCGTCGGTCGGCACGCCCACGAGCCGTGCCGCGCTCGTCGCGGGGTCCGCGGTCGTGGCCGACGCGACGACGAACGTCGGCGGCCGGTCGCCCTCCTTGGCGTAGTGCGCGGCGAGGCGGCGCAGCCGGCGCAGCACGAGCGCGACGTGCGCCCCGAAGACGCCGCGGTAGGCGTGGCCCTCGTCGACCACGACGTAGCGCAGGTCGCGCAGCAGCCGGGACCAGCCGCGGTGGTAGGGCAGCATCGCGAAGTGCAGGAAGTCGGGGTTGGTGAGCACGACGTCGGCGTGCTCGCGCACCCAGCGGCGCTCGTCCTGGCCGGTGTCGCCGTCGCACGTGGCGACCCGCACGTCCCGGGCGCCGGCTGCGTCGAGGAGCCGCTGCAGTCCGGAGAGCTGGTCCGCGGCGAGCGCCTTGGTGGGCGACAGGTAGAGCACGGACCCGCGTCGGGCGACGGACTCGATGCGGCCCGGGTCGAGCAGGCGCGCGGCCGCGTCGGACCGGACGGACGAGAGTGCGGGCAGCCAGAACGCGAGCGACTTGCCGGACCCCGTGGACGTGGCGAGCGCGACGTGCCGGCCCGACCACGCGGCGTCGGCCGCGACCACCTGGTGCTCCCACGGGCGCTCCACGCCGAGCGCGCGGTACCCCGCGACGAGCGACGGGTCGGCCCACGCGGGCCACTCGGCGCGCGTGCCCTCCCGGGCCGGGAGCTCGCGCACGTGCAGCAGCCGGCCGTCACGGCGCCCGCCCGCGCGCAGCACGTCGAGGAGGTGCGCGGTCCGGGGGAGCTGGTGGCTCTCCATGGCGGTCTGGGGCATGCTGTCGAGTCTCGCACCTCTCGCCCACCTCTCGGGCGGTCGGGACCTCCGACCCTCGCGCACGCCGGGTGCCCGGTCGCAGGATCGGAGCATGGGATCGGCTCGAGGGTTCCGGGTGGCGGCGACGGCGACGATCGCGCTCTGTGCGCTGCTGCTCACGCGGCGCCTCACCCAGACGTGGGGGACGGCGGACGGCGAGCACGAGACGGTGCTCCCGGGCGACGACCTCGTGCCCGACGCGCGGGTCGTCGCGACGCGGGCCGTGACGATCGACGCGCCGCCGTCCGACGTCTGGCCGTGGCTCGTGCAGCTCGGCCAGGGCCGCGGCGGCTTCTACTCCTACGACGCGCTGGAGAACCTCGCCGGTCTCGGCATCCGCAGCGCCGACGCGGTGGAGGAGCGGTGGCAGGACCTCGCGGTGGGCGACGACGTGCACCTCGCCGACGACGTCGCGCTGCGGGTCGCGCTGCTCGCGCCGGGCTCGCACCTCGTCCTGCTCGGTGCGCCGGGCCCGGGGCAGCCGGACACGATGCCGTTCCGGTTCTCGTGGGCGTTCGTCGTGCGGGCGCTGCCGCCCGGGGAGCACGGGAGCGCCCGCACGCGCCTGCTCGTGCGCGAGCGCTACGTGCCCCTCGGCGCCGCCGGCCGCCCGGTGGTCGAGGCGGTGCAACCGGTGAGCTTCCTCATGACGCAGCGGATGCTGCGGGGGATCCGCGACCGCGCCGAGCGGGCGTCCGCGGAGCGCTGAGCCGGGCCCGCCGGACCAGGTCAGCCGCGGAAGACCTCCACGAGCGCGCGGGACAGGTACCAGGGGTCCACGACCGCGGTGAGCTCGCGCGCCGAGTGCATCGAGAGGATCGGGACGCCGACGTCGACCGTGCGGATCCCGAGTCGCGTGGCCGTGAGCGGACCGATGGTCGAGCCGCAGGGCACGGTGTTCCTCGACACGAACTCCTGGCTCGGGACGCCCGCCCGGGAGCACGCCCGCGCCCACGCGGCGGCGCCGTGCGCATCGGTCGTGTACCGCTGGTTGGCGTTGATCTTGAGGATCGGGCCGCCGCCCGCGAGGGGACGGTTCGCCGGGTCGTGGCGCTCCGGGTAGTTGGGGTGCACCGCGTGCCCGACGTCGCTCGACACGCACAGCGACCGAGCGAGCGCACGGTGCCGCTCCTCGTCGCCCGCCCCGAGGCCCGCGGAGATCCGGTCGAGCACGTCCGCGAGGAACGGCCCGGACGCACCGGACCGCGACTCGGAGCCGATCTCCTCGTGGTCGAACGCCGCGAGCACGGGGATCACACCGCCCTCGACCGGGCGGTCGGGCGGACCGGCGACCTCGAGCAGCGCGACCAGACCCGCGTGCACGGACAGCAGGTTGTCGAGCCGGCCCGAGGCGAGGAACGCGTCGTGCGCGCCGAAGACCCGCGGGGACTGCGTGTCCGCCACGACGACGTCGTAGCCGGCGACCGCGCTCGCACGCACCCCCGCGTGGTGCGCGAGCTCGGCGACCACGTCCCCGCCCGTGACGCCGCCCGCGGCGTCGGCCACCGAGCTCGACGAGGCGGGGCCCGCCGTTGACGCCAGGCCCCACACCGGCTGCGTGTGCTGCTGCTTGTCGAGCGTCAGGCCGTCGTTCGCGGCGCGGTCCAGGTGGATCGCGAGCTGCGGGATGCGCAGGAGCGGCCCGGTGCGCACGAGGTGCTCCTCGCCGTCGGACGTCACCACGCGCCCCGCGAGCTCGAGCTCGCGGTCGAGCCACGAGTTGAGCAACGGCCCGCCGTAGATCTCGACGCCCGCCTGCCACCAGCCCTCGCGCACGACGCTCGGGCGCGGCTTGAGCTTGAAGCCGGGGGAGTCGGTGTGCGCGCCGAGGACCGCGAACGGCGTGGTAGGGCTCGCCCCGGACGGGACCGCCCAGGCGATCACCGCGCCGTCGCGCACGACGACGTAGCGACCGCCCGCGACCCCGTCGCCCTGCGCGGGAGCGAGGGCGGGCCACGCCGCCGTCTCGTCCAGGCGCACGAAGCCGACGGCCTCGAGGCGGCGCGCGACCTCGTGGGCCGCGTGGTAGGACGACGGCGACGCCTCGACGAACGTCGCGAGGTCGTGCGCGTGCGCGATCGCGCGGTCGTGGGTCGAGGGGTCGGTCGCTGCGGGGCTGCTCGGCGTGGGCACGGGCTCCACCCTACGCAGGCTCAGGAACGGTCCGTAGGGTGGTCGCGCGCGACCGACCACGGGACCCCGCGAGGCCCCGGGCGCGCGGCCACGAGAGAACGGAGAGAGCCCATGACCTGGGTCGTCCTACCGGGACTGGCGCTCGCCCCCGCCGACTACGCGCCGCTGGCCCGGGCACTCGCCGCACCCGGCGACGCGGACGACGTCCGCGTCCTCGACGCGTGGCGCACGCCCGTCACCGGGCCGGTCGACGCCGTCCGCGCGGAGCTCGGGATCGACGGCACGCGGCCGGTCCGCCTCGTCGGGCACTCGGTGGGCGGCCTCGCCGCGCTCGAGTGGACGCTGCGACACCCCGGCGAGGTGCGCCGGCTCGTCCTCCTCGACCCGACCAGCCCCTGGGAGACCCACGTGCCGGCCCTGCACACGGGTCGCCCGCTCGCCCGCGCGGGCATCCGCGCGACGCGGGTGCTCGCGGTGGCGCTCGCCGTGACGGGACCGGCGCTGCGTCGCGGGGCGGTCCGGGCCGTCGCACGCCGCCCGGACTACCTGCCACGAGGCGACGCCCGCGAGCGCTACGGGTCGTCGCACGCGTGGCGTCTGCTCGCCCACGAGTGGTTCGCGAGCTGGGAGCAGGCACCTCGCGTCCGCGCCCTCCTCGAGGCGGGGCCCGGGCTCCCCACGACGGCGGACCCCCTGCTCGTCACCGGGCTGCGCACGAGCGCGCGGTTCCTGCGCGAGCAGCGCGACCTGGCCGAACGGCTCGGGATCCCGCGCGTCGGGCTCGCGCACGAGGGGCACCTGTTCCCGCTCACGCGGCCCGACGCCGTCGCGCGCCTCGTGCAGGGCACCGCCGACGGGACCGCCGGCCGGCGCGAGTCGTGATCGAGCCGTCCGCGCCGAGCGCCACCGCGACGCTCGCGCCGGCGGCCCACCCCCACGAGATGTGAGAAGTGGCCCCGGGATACCGGCGTCGAGGGGCCACGTCCCGCATCTCGCGGACCCTGTCAGGAGATCGTCCAGGGCACCGGGGCGGAGACGAGCCACCCGCTGTACACGGTCGCGCCGTCGGGCGTCACGTTCTCCGGGCCCCACGACCCGTCCTCCTGCTGCAGCGAGTACGACGCGAGCATCCAGGGGTGGACCACCTGCAGGGTGTACCGACCGGGCGGCAGGATCGCGCCGGACGACGTCCCCCACTCGCACGACTCCGCCGTCGTGACGACGTGGTCGAGGGGCAGCGTCGCGCCGGGCTCCAGCACGGCACGGTCGTACGAGTCGGTGGCCGGCACGGTCGAGCTGACGATCACCCCGTCGCGCACGACGACGTACGCGCGGAGCCAGCGGAAGTCGACCGTCTCGGTCCGTGCCGTCGGGAGCCCGACGAGACGAGCCGGGAGCGTGGTCTCGCCGCCGGTGGCGACGCCGCCCGACGCCGGGACCTCGAGGCGGGCGAGCAGCTCGTCGCCCGTCGGGGCGGGCGCGGGCATGCCGCACTGCAGGTCCTCGTACGACGGTGCCGCGGGGAACGTCGTCGTGGGTCCGGGGAACGCCCCCGGGACGGCGTCGGGAGCCTCGGGGGCCGCGGGCGTCTGCGCCCCGGGGTCCGGCTCGATCGTGAGAGGCACCGCCGGGGACACGAGCCAACCGTCGTGCAGCGGCGTGTCCCCGTCGGGAGCGGTGACCGGTGCACCCCAGGCGCCGTCGCGCTCGAGCGCGTAGGAGGACACGACCCACGGGACGACGACGGCGAGCTCGTAGTCGCCGGGCAGGAGCGACGGCGAGTGCGACGCGACCCTCTCGGGGTCGCACAGGGCGAAGGAGCCCACGGGACCGCCGATGTCGACGACCGCGCCCTCGGCGAGGTCGACGGGGCTCGCCACGGCGTCGTCGTACGCCATGGTCGACGACACGACGACGCCGTCCTGGGTGATGACGTAGCCGGCGTCCGCGAGGGGGTCGAGCACCTCGACGCGCGCTGCGTCGTCGACCGTCAGGTGGGCCGCGACGTCGACCCGGCGCAGGGACTCCACCGAGACCTCGGGGACGTCGATCGTCAGCGTCGCGAGGAGGTCGGTCCCCGTCGCCGCCGGGGCGGGCGCCCGGCAGAGGAGCGCGTCCGTCGTGACCGGCGCGGGGAACGCCGCGCGGGACGTCGGCGTGGGGGTCGGCGTCGGGTCGGGGCTCGGAGCGGGTGCGGGCAGGACGGGCCGCGGGTCGTCGCCGAGCACCGCGCTCGCGCCCGCACCGACCGCGACGACGACGAGCACGGCCGCCGCTCCCGCGAGCGCCGCGCGTCGCCGTCGGGCGTGCCGCACGCCGGACCGGACGCGGTCGGCGGAGTCGTCGTCGTCGCGCGCCGGGACGACCTGGTCGGCGATCGCCCGGAGGGCGTCATCGAGGTCGAACGGTCCGCGGCTCGTGGGGCGGTTCATCGCGCACCTCGCTGGACGGTCGTGGACAGGTCGGTGGACGGGCCCTGCGCGCCTGGGGCCGGGGTGCCGGACGGCGTGACGGTCAGGTCGTCGTCGGCGGCGCGGAGGGGGCCGAGCCGCGCGGCGAGCTTGTGGTTCGCGTCGCTCAGGTAGCGCTTGACGGTGCCCTCGCTGAGGGAGAGCCGGTCGGCGACGTCCCGCACCGTGAGGTCGCAGTAGTAGCGCAGGACGACGCACGCGCGCTCTCGCGGTGCGAGCACGGCGAGCGCCTCGACGACGTCGACGTGTGCGTCGACCGCCGGCTCGACGCGGGCGGGGGGACCGGGCGGGGCGAGCAGGTGCCGGACGCCCTCCCACCGCCGCCGCCGGCGGGTCCCGTCGACGAAGCCGGTGAGGACGGCACGGCGCACGTAGCTCTCGGCGAGCGTGAAGTCGGTCGCGGCCCGACCGCGGCGGAACGTGCGGAAGAGGGCTTCCTGCACGAGGTCCTCGGCCTCGGTGACGTTCCCCGTGAGCAGGTAGGCGTAGCCCACGAGCGCGCGACGCCGCGTGCGGACCAGCTCGTCCAGCACGTCTTCCCATCGCGCCATGGCGCCCGCCTCCCCGATCCCTCCGACCCACCCTTGCCCTGTTCAACGACCGGGGCGACCGTCCGGTTGGGGGCATCTCGGATCTCACCCGTACGAGGTCGTGCGACACCCCTTGTGACGTCGTGCACGAGTGGTCGTGACGCACGCCACTCGTGCGTAGACTCACCCCCATCGTCCGGCAGGGGCCCGCGACGATGGTCGTCGCAGTCGTCAAGGAGGACGGATGCTCACGCTCGGTACCGAAAGTCTCACCATCGTCGCGGTGATAGCGGCGATCGCGCTCGTCGCGCTGGTCTTCGCGTTCGTCCTGCGCAGACAGGTCCTCGCCGCGGACGAGGGCACCGCGAAGATGCAGGACATCGCACTGGCCGTGCAGGAGGGCGCCGGTGCCTACCTGAGCCGCCAGTTCCGGACGCTCGCGCTGTTCGCCGCCATCGTGTTCGGCCTGCTCTTCCTCCTCCCGGGCGACGGAGGGATCCGGGTGGGGCGTTCGGTGGCGTTCCTCGTCGGCGCCGGGTTCTCCGCCGCGATCGGCTATCTCGGCATGTGGCTCGCGGTGCGCGCCAACGTGCGCGTCGCGTCGGCCGCGACCCGGCCCGGTGGTCGCACCGAGGGGGCGCGCATCGCGTTCCGCACGGGCGGCGTCGTCGGCATGTCGGTCGTGGGCCTCGGCCTGCTCGGCGCCGCGGGCGTCGTGCTGGTCTACAAGGGCGACGCCCCCGCGGTGCTCGAGGGCTTCGGCTTCGGCGCTGCGCTGCTCGCGATGTTCATGCGCGTCGGCGGCGGCATCTTCACCAAGGCGGCCGACGTCGGCGCCGACCTGGTCGGCAAGGTCGAGCAGGGCATCCCCGAGGACGACCCCCGCAACGCCGCGACCATCGCGGACAACGTGGGCGACAACGTCGGCGACTGCGCCGGCATGGCAGCCGACCTCTTCGAGTCCTACGCGGTGACGCTCGTCGCCGCGCTCATCCTCGGCAAGGCCGCGATGGGCGAGGAGGGACTGGTGTTCCCGCTGATCGTCACGGCGCTCGGCGCGCTCGTCGCGGTCCTCGGCGTGTTCATCACGCGCGTGCGCGGCCAGGAGAACGGGCTCAAGGCCATCTACCGCGGGTTCTACCTGTCCGCGCTCATCGGCGCGGTGCTCGCCGCGGTCGCCGCGTTCGTCTACCTGCCGTCGTCGTTCTCGGCGCTCGACGGCACCGCGGACCTCGGCGCCCTGTCCGGGATGGCGGCCGACCCGCGGGTCGTCGCGAGCCTCGCGGTCGTCATCGGCATCGTCCTCGCGGGCATCATCCTGTGGATCACGGGCTACTTCACCGGCACGACGTCGAAGCCCACGCTCCACGTCGCCGCCACCTCGCGCACGGGCGCCGCGACGGTCGTCCTGTCCGGCATCGGCGTCGGTTTCGAGTCCGCGGTCTACACGGCGGGCGTCATCGCCGCCGCGATCTGCGGCCTCTTCCTCCTCGCGGGCGGCTCCGTGTGGCTCGCGCTCTTCCTCGTGGCACTGGCCGGCTGCGGGCTGCTCACCACGGTCGGCGTCATCGTCGCGATGGACACGTTCGGCCCGGTCTCGGACAACGCCCAGGGCATCTACGAGATGTCGGTCGGCGAGTCGGGCGACGGCGACGCCGAGGCCGCGCAGATCCTCACCGACCTCGACGCGGTGGGGAACACGACGAAGGCCATCACGAAGGGCATCGCGATCACCACCGCGGTGCTCGCCGCGACGGCGCTCTTCGGCTCCTACGCGGACGCCGTGAGCCACGCGCTCGCGGACGTGCAGGAGGTCGGTGGCGGGCTGGTCGGCTCGATGCTCGACTACGAGATCATCTCGCCGATCACGCTCGTGGGCCTGATCCTCGGGGCCGCGACGGTGTTCCTCTTCTCCGGCCTGGCCATCGACGCCGTGACCCGCGCCGCGGGCGCGATCGTCTTCGAGGTGCGCCGCCAGTTCCGCGAGCACCCCGGCATCATGACGTTCGAGGAGCGCCCCGAGTACGGCCGGGTCGTCGACATCTGCACGCGCGACTCGCTGCGCGAGCTCGCGACGCCGGGCCTCCTCGCGGCGTTCGCGCCGATCGCGGTGGGCTTCGGTCTGGGCGTCGGGCCGCTCGCCGGGTTCCTCGCCGGCGCGATCGGCGCCGGCGTGCTGATGGCGGTGTTCCTCGCCAACTCCGGCGGCGCGTGGGACAACGCGAAGAAGATCGTCGAGGACGGTGCCTACGGCGGGAAGGGCTCGGACGCCCACGCCGCCACGGTCATCGGCGACACGGTCGGCGACCCCTTCAAGGACACCGCCGGTCCGGCGATCAACCCGCTCATCAAGGTCATGAACCTCGTCTCGGTGCTCATCGCCCCCGCGGTGGTCCTCATGAGCGTCCCCGCGGACGCGAACCACACCCTGCGCATCGGCATCGCGGTCGTCGCGGCGGCGATCGCGTTCGGGGCGGTCGTCATGTCCCGGCTGCGGGCGGCGCGCGTGGACCGCGAGCAGTCGCAGCTCGACCCGGAGCCGGTGGACGTCCGGTCCTGACGCGGACCGACCCCGTGACCCGTCCGACGGCGGCTCACGGGGTCGGCCAGGACGCCTCCCAGGCGCGGACGAACACGTCCGCCGAGATCTGCGTGTCGTAGGGGACCTCGTCGGCGCGGGGGCGCGGGCCGGCGGTGAGCACGACCGCGAACACGCGGTCCGCGCGGACGTCGACGACGGTCCCGCGCTCGACGCGCGTCGCGAGCTCGGCGGCCGACGCCTCGACGTCCGTGGTGCTCGGGCGGTCGAGCGTGACCTTCACGGTGCCGGAGGTCGCGGTCACGGCGGTGAGGGCGGGGAGCGCGGCAGCGAGCTCCTGGACGTCCGTGACGGACAGGTCGGCCCGCTCGGCCCCGGCGACGTCGACCCGGAACCCGACGGCGCCGTCGGCCGCGGGCGCGCCGGTCCACGAGCGCGCGACCGTCACGGCGTCGAGACCGTCGACCCGGTCGTCGTCGGCGAGGCCTGCCTCGACCGCCCGCGCGTCGTCGAGGTCCGCGACCGCGACGACGAGCGACCGCTCCTGCACGACGACGGCCGTGACGTCGGGTCGCGCGTCGAGCGCGGCGACGAGCCCCGGGTCCGCCACGGTCTCGGAGGCGGTCGTGCCGTCGAACGTGACCTTGCCGCCGTTCACGACGAGCCGGTCCGCGACCGACGGGACCGCCGCGACCGCGTCCTCGCGAGCGGCGAGGGCGTCGTCGTACGACCCGACCCGGAGCACGAGCCGGTGGCTCGTGAGGGAGGCCTCGAGCACGGGCCGGCGCGCCGCGACGGCGCGGAAGGCGCTCAGCTCCGGCGCCAGCCCGCCGTCCAGCGAGGTCTCGGCGCGGAGCTCCCCGGCGGTGACGGTCAGGCGCGTGCCCGCGAGCGGCTCGAGCGCGCCGCCGGGGCGCGTCAGGTCCGCGGTGAGCGGCACGAAGCGCCGCGGGTCGTCGAGGTCGACGGCCACGTCCCAGGTGCCCAGCTCGGCCCCGACGACGGCGGGTTCCTCGCGCAGCGCACGCCACAGGTCGAGGACGTCGTCGTTGCCGGCGCCGTACGACCGCGCGCCGAGCGTCATGGGCCCGACCTCGAGCGACCCGCTCACGCCGTCGCGCGCCTGCACGTAGTCCCCGAGCTCGTGGAGCAGCTCGGCGACACGTGCGTCCGACGTCCCGGGCTCGACGACGATGGTCCCGTCCGCGCTGCCGAAGAACGGGAGGTCGTTGGACCCGCTCGCGGAGACCTCGGCCACGTCGGGCGTCCCGCGCCAGTCCTCCTCGAGCTGTCGTGCCTTCGCCGTCCCGGCGTTGACGGCGCAGCCGGCGGTGAGGGCGACGACGAGCACGGCGGTGCCCGCGGCCGGGATGGCGCGCAGCAAGGAGGTCACGGGCGCCGAGCGTAGCCGTTGCCGCGCCCGACGCCCGGCGTCGTCCTCAGCCCTTGACGGTGAACGGTGCCCGCAGCAGCGCGTCCTCGCGGGACGACGGGCCCACGAGCAGCTCGAACTCGCCCGGTTCGACGACGCGCCGTCCCCGCGCGTCGACGAGCGTGCAGTCGGCGACGGGCACCGCCAGCTCGACGACCGCCGTCTCGCCCGGTGCGAGCGCGACCTTGCGGTACGCCTTGAGCTCCTGGTGCGCCCACGTCACCGAGGTGACGGTGTCGCTCACGTACACCTGCACGGTCTCGCGGACCGGCCGCGACCCGGTGTTCGTGACGCCGACCTGGGCGCGGACGACGTCCTCGGGGCCGTGCACCGAGCCGAGGACGCGCAGGTCCGCGTACTCGACGCTCGAGTAGCTCAGCCCCTCGCCGAAGGCGAACGCCGGGCGCTGCGTGAGGTCGGCGTAGCGGTCGCCGTGCTGGCCACGGACCGTGTTGTAGTACGTCGGCTGCTGGCCCGCGTGCCGCGCGAACGAGATCGGCAGGCGGCCCTCGGGCTCGACCAGCCCGAGCACGAGCTCCGCGACGGCCTGCCCGCCCCGCATGCCGGGGTTCGCCGCCCAGACGACCGCGGCGGCGTCGTGCGCGGACGGCGGCAGGACGAGCGCCTTGGACGCCACGACGACCACGACGACCGGCGTCCCGGTCGCGACGAGCGCGTCGAGCAGGGCGACCTGCCCGCCGACGAGCTCGAGCGTGGCGGTCGACCTGCCCTCGCCCACGAGCTCGATCCGGTCGCCGACGACCGCCACGACGTGGTCCGCGGCCCGGGCCGCCGCGACCGCCTCGGCGATCAGCGCGTCGTCGGGGGCGGCCGGGACGACGACCTGCGGACGCGGCTGCCCGTCGGGGAACAGCTCGCCCTCGGGGTCGGGCTCGAGCGTGAGGATGTCGGCCCCGCGCGCGTGGGTCACGGTCCAGCCCTCGGGGGCGAGCGCGCGGAGGCCGTCGAGCACGGTCGTGGTCATCTCGCGCGGGTGGCCGTCGGGCAGCCAGTCCGCCTGGCCCGAGGCCCCCGCCCAGTCGCCGAGCTGGGTGTGCTCGTCGTGGGCGTTCGGCCCGACGACGGCGATCGTCCGGGCCGGTGCACCGACCGGGGCGACGGCCCGGCCGTCGGGCACCGCGGCGTCGCGGACCAGCCCGCCCGCGAGCGGCAGGGTCCCGTCGTTGGTGAGGAGCACGAGCGAGCGGCGCGCGACGTCGAGGTTGACGGCGGTGTGCGCCGCCGACGCGATGACCGCCTCCTGGCGCGCGACGTCCGGGCGGCGCGGGTCCTCGAACAGCCCGAGCCGGAACTTCAGCGTGAGGATGCGACGCACCGCGGCGTCGATGGCCGACTCCTCGACGAGGCCGCGCGCCACGGCCTCGAGCGCCCCCTGGAAGAATCCCGGCGTCGTCATGATCATGTCGTTGCCCGCCCGCACCGCGGCGGCCGATGCGTGGACGTGGTCGGGCTGGGTGCGCTGCTCCCACACCATGCGGCCGACGTTGTCCCAGTCGGTCACGAGCGTGCCGGTGTAGCCCCACTCGCCCCGCAGGACGTCGTCGAGCAGCCAGCCGTTGACCGTCACCGGGACGCCGTCCATGGACTGGTAGCCGAGCATGAACGTCGCGCAGCCCTCGCGGGCGACGCGCTCGAACGGGGGCAGGAACCACGAGCGGAGCTTGCGCTGCGAGATGTCGGCCTCGCTCGCGTCGCGCCCGCCCTGGGTCTCGGAGTAGCCCGCGAAGTGCTTCGCCGTGGCGAGGATCCCGGTCGGGTCGGCCGGGCCGTCGCCCTGGTACCCGCGCACCATCGCCGACGCGAGCTCGCCGACGAGGTAGGGGTCCTCGCCGAACGTCTCGTCGACGCGTCCCCAGCGCAGGTCGCGGGCGAGGCAGAGGACGGGCGAGAAGGTCCAGTGCACGCCCGTCGCCGCGGCCTCGACCGCGGTCGCGCGCGCGACGCGTTCGACGAGCTCCGCGTCCCACGTGGCCGCCATGCCGAGCTGCGTCGGGAAGATCGTCGCCCCCACCCAGAACGAGTGGCCGTGGATGCAGTCCTCGGCCACCAGCAGCGGGATGCGCAGGCGCGTCCGTTCGACGAGCGCGTGGGCTTCCACCACGTTCTGCGGGGACGTGTGCAGCAGCGAGCCCGCGTGCCGGTCGAGGACCGCCGGCCCGACGCCGTCGCGTGCGTCGAGCTGGAGCATCTGTCCGACCTTCTCGGGGAGGGTCATGCGGCCGAGCAGGTCCTCCACGCGGTCGGCCACGGGCAGGGCGGGGTCCAGGTACGGGACGGGGCTCACGGGGTGTCCTCTCGTGGCGGTGGAGGCGGCGGCGGTCGCGGCGACGTCACTCTATCCACAACTGAATGACTGGTCAGTAAGTAAAATTGCCATGAACGACCGAACCGGACGCCGAAACGGTTCCGGACGCCCGTCGGAGGCGCGATCATGGGTGCATGCAGAAGTCGGTGCGCACCGTGCTCCACGGCGCGGTCCTCGCCGTCGTCGCAGGGGTGAGCCTGGCGGTCGTCCTCGGCGGCTCGTTCGACGTCGTCTCGCTGCCCGGGGCCGCGCCCGCCGCCGTCCCGTCGGCACCCGTCCCCGCGACGGAGGGCGGCGCGACGACCGGCTCGGGCGACGGCGCGGGGGACCCGGCCGGGGACGGCGCCGCGACCGGACCCTCGGTGCCGGCGGACCCCGCCGCCGGCGACGGGACCGACGCGCCACCCGTCGCGACGACCGACCCGGTGTGCCACGACGCCGAGGTCGCGTGGGGTGCCTCCGCGAAGGCGCAGGTCAACCTGAGCGTCGAGCACCCGGAGACGCTGGTCGAGGGGTTCACGACGGCGCGCGACGCCCTGACCGGAGTGACCCCGCCCGACGAGATCGCGCGCGACTGGGCCGTCGTGCGGACGTACCTCACGATGATCGCGGACGAGGTCGAGGCGACCGGCGCGAGCGACACGGGAGAGCTGACCCGCGCGATCGACCGCGTCGGGCGACGCATCGACACCGCCGCGCTCACGGCGTCGTCCCAGCGCGTCACCGAGTACTTCCGCGCGGGCTGCGTGCGCTGAGGCGGCACCGGGACGAGCTGCCGGCGTGGCCCGCCCCAGCATGGGGAGCGGTCCCCACCCGGGCGGTTCCGGCACGCGGGGCGCCAGATCGTGGGAAACCATGGACGTCATGCGCACCCGACCGAAGATCACCCAGACCACGACCGCCCTCGCGACGAGCGCCCTGCTCGTGCTCGGCCTCGCCGCGTGCGGCGGCTCCGGCGACGACACGAGCACCGACACCGAGACGACGGCGTCCGAGGAGACGACCACCGACGAGGAGCCCACGGAGGCCGACCCCACGGACGAGGAGACGACCGAGGAGACCGGCGACGCCGAGGCGTCGGGCGACTTCTGCGCCGCGTACCAGTCCATGCTCGACGCGCAGACGACGCTCGGCTCGATCGACTCGAACGACCCGTCCGCAGCCCTCGCCGAGTTCGAGTCGTTCACGTCGGAGCTCGAGGCCGCTGACGCCCCCGCCGAGATCAGCGCCGACTGGGACACCGTCGCCGGCGCCTTCCGCCAGATCACGGACACCCTCGAGGTCGCGATCAACGACCCTGCGAACGCGGACGTCTCCGCGCTGACCGCCATCATGACCGACCAGTCGTTCCAGACGAGCGCGCAGAACGTCGCGGTCTACGGCACCGAGAACTGCTGACCCCTCCGCCCGACGGGCCCCCTCCCGCGAGCGCGGGAGGGGGCCCGTCGCGTCGTCGGCGGGGACCGCGCGAGAGGATGGCGCCATGGACGAACGCCCTCAGGACCTCCCCGTGAGCACCGCACCGCCCGGGTCGGGGCTCGACACCGCGGCGCTCGCGGGGGCCGTCGCGACGCTGCGCGCCGACCTGGAGGCCGCGGACTTCACCGTCGACGGCGTCGAGCGCACGCTCGGGCCGGTCGCCTCCGCCGCGCTGCACCGGGAGCAGGCGGTACCGGCGCGCCGCGCGCTGAGCGCCGTGGCGGGCGCCGCACCGGCCGCGGCGTTGGCGTCGCTGTTCCTGCTCGGCGACGAGGTACCGCGCCGGGTGCTCGACGCAGCGCTCGGTCGCACGGGCGTCGACGGCGCGCGACGGCTCGGTCTCGTCGAGGCGGCGGGTACGGGCGACGACGACGCGGTCCGCGCGCTCGTCGACCTGCGGCCGTACGCCGCCACCGATGCGGCCGGGTCCGTCACGTGGTGGCTCTCGTCGGACCTCGGCGAGCTCGCGACCGGGCGCCGTCTCGCCTCCGACCACGTGCTCGGCGCGGGCGGCGCGTCGCTCACGCTCGCCCAGGTCACCGTGCGCACGCCCGTGGACCGCGTGCTCGACCTGGGCACGGGCTGCGGCATCCAGGCGCTGCACGCGGCGCGCCACGCGCGCTCGGTCGTCGCGACCGACATCTCGCACCGCGCGCTCGGCTTCACGGCGTTCAACGCCGCGCTCAACACCCCGCCGGGAGCCGCGGCCGTCGAGCGGCGCGCGGGGTCGATGCTCGAGCCGGTCGCGGGGGAGCGGTTCGACCTCGTCGTGTCCAACCCGCCGTTCGTCATCACCCCGCGCGCCGCGGGTGGCGCCGACGCCCTGCCCGAGTACGAGTACCGCGACGGCGGGCGCGCGGGCGACGACGTCGTGCGCGACCTGGTCACCGGCGTCGGTGCGGTGCTCGCGCCGGGCGGCGTCGCGCAGCTCCTCGGCAACTGGGAGCACCGGCGCGGCCTGCCCTGGGACGAGCGCGTCGGCGCGTGGCTGGACGCGGCCGGCCTCGACGGCTGGGTGATCCAGCGCGAGGTCCTGGACCCGGCGCAGTACGCGGAGACGTGGATCCGCGACGGCGGCACGACCCCGGAGAGGGAGCCCGCCGCCTGGGCGGCGGCGTACGGCGCGTGGCTCGACGACTTCGCGGCCCGTGACGTCGAGGCCGTCGGGTTCGGCGTCGTCACCCTGCGCCGGCCGCTCGACGGCGGTGCGCCGACCCTGCGCCGTCTCGAGGAGCACACGGGATCGGTGCGCCAGCCGCTCGGCGCGCACCTGGCCGCGTCGCTCGCCGCCCACGACTGGCTCCGCTCGCGCGACGACGGCGCCCTCGCCGACGCACGCCTCGCCGTCGCGCCCGACGTGACCGAGGAGCGGTTCCACACGCCCGGTGCGCCCGACCCGACGGTCGTGCTGCTGCGCCAGGGCGACGGGCTCGGTCGCGCGGTCCGTGCCACCACGGGGCTCGCGGCGCTCGTCGGCGCGAGCGACGGCGATCTGACCGTCGGCCGGCTCGTGGGGGCGATCGCCGCGCTCTTCGAGGTCCCCGCCGAGGACCTCGCGCACGAGCTGCTCCCCGACGTCCGCGGCCTCGTGCGCGACGGGTTCCTGACGCCCGCGCCCTGACCGGGCCCGGACGGGGCTGCGCCCTCTCGCGCGACACAGCCCGCGCGTGCGGATACGACGTACGGACCTGGAGCTGCGGCACCTGCGGATGATCGTGACGGTGGCCGAGTCCGGCAGCGTCACGAAGGCGGCCGCGTCGCTGGGCCTCGCCCAGCCGGCGCTCGTGGACGACGCGCGGCACCTCGTCAGCGCCAGCCCTGCGCCCGGCGTCGTGCGGGCCGGCTCCGGCGCCTACTCGATGGGCGTCACGACGCCCTGACCCCGGGCGACGGCCGGTGCGGCCCGGTGCTCCTCGCTCACGCGAGGAGCGCCGGGCCGTACCTGAGCACCACGAAGATGGCGAGCGCCACGAGCCACGCCGCGACGAGGTAGCCGTACGAGCCCGAGCGGACGAACGCCAGGAGCCGCGCCTGGGTGCGGCGTGGCAGGTACAGGTTGTCCTCCAGGACGTTCCAGTGCAGCAGCGACGCGAACACGAGCGTCGTGGAGACCGTGATGAGGAGGCACCACGGGCACAGCGCCCCGATGACGAACATCGACTGGTAGAAGAGCCAGTACGCGAACACGACGCCGAGCAGGTAGACGCACTGCGCGGAGAAGAGGAACCACCGGGGGAAGCGGGTGCCGCCGAGCGCCGCGACGGCCGTCGTGATGACGACCGGCTCGGCGACCAGCCCCAGGAACGCGTTCGGGAACCCGAAGACCTGCGCCTGCCACGACTGCGCGACCGCGCCGCACGACAGCACGGCGTTCACGTCGCACGAGAGCGCGGCGGTCGGGTTCGCGGCGAGGATCACGGCGTCCCAGGAGAGCACGAACGCGGCCGTGAGGCTCAGCAGGCCGAACACGAGCATCTCGCCGAACAGCAGGCCGGGCGAGTGCGACCAGCCGGTGGGCCGGGCGAAGGGGTCGAAGGCCTCGTCCGCGCCCGACGTCGCGGCCCGTGCGGGCGGTGCGCCGTCGGCCAGGGTGGTCGTCGCGTCGGTCACGGGCGGTCCTCGGGTCCGCAGGGCCCCGTCCGGCCGGGACGTTCCGGTGGGCGGGCAGACAGTGGCGCCGGCCGGCAGGGTGGGCGCGCTGCCGGCCGGCGCCGCCCTCAGCGTACGGAGACCGCGCCCGGCCCCGACAGGGACCATGGTCCCGGATGCGGGCCTCCCTCGACGCGGGGTCGCCCGGTGGGTCGTCGGGGCGGTGGGCGCGTACCGACCTAAGATCTGTGGGCGCCACCGCACGTCGTGGTGGGCGCCTGCCCCTGACCCGCCCCGAGAGGACCTGCGTGCTGCACGACGACGTCGACTCCCTGCGGCGGTCGAGCGCGGCGTGGCGGCTCCTGCGTGCGGACACCGCCCCGCTGGTGCTGTCGTTCCTCGGCACGCTGTTCGTCGAGGACAACGTCCGCGCGATCGCCGAGACCGAGCTCGTCGCGCGCCTGGACGACCACCTCTACGCCGTCGACGGGCGCGCCGCACGGGCCGCGGGCGCCGAGACCCGCTACCCCCGCACCCCGCAGGCGTACGTCGACCACTGGGCGCACCCCGACCAGGGCTGGCTGCGGGCCTGGTACCCGCCGGGCTCGAACGAGCCGCACTACGACGCGACGCCCGCCGTCGAGCAGGCGGTGCGCTGGATCGCGTCGCTGAGCGCGCGGGGCTTCGTCGGGACGGAGTCCCGCCTCAACACCGTCTTCGAGCTCCTGCGTCAGCTCGCCGTCGGCACGCAGTCCGACCCCGCCGAGCGACTGCGCGAGCTCGAGGAGCGGCGGGCCGCGATCGACGAGGAGATCGCGCAGGTGCGCGCCGGGCGCGTGGCGGTCCTCGACTCCGCGGCGCAGCGCGACCGCTACCAGCAGCTCACGCAGACCGCGACCGACCTCCTCTCCGACTTCCGCGAGGTCGAGGCCAACTTCCGGTCCCTCGACCGCGACCTGCGCGAGCGCATCACCGGGTGGGACGGCGCCAAGGGCGAGCTGCTCGAGGAGGTCGTGCGCTCGCGCACGGCCATCGCCGAGTCCGACCAGGGCCGCTCGTTCCACGCGTTCTACGACTTCCTGCTCGACCGGCGCCGGCAGGAGGAGTTCGCGGCGCTCGTCGAGCGCGTGCAGTCGCTCGACGCCATCGAGACGGGCGCCGGGCCGTCGACCGGGCGCCGCCCGCTGCGGCGCGTGCACTACGACTGGCTCGACGCGGGCGAGCGCACGCAGGCCACGGTCCGCACGCTCTCGGAGCAGCTGCGCCGCTTCCTCGATGACCAGGTGTGGCTCGAGAACCGGCGCGTCATGGACATCCTGCGCGGGGTCGAGGCCAAGGCGCTCGCGGCCCGCGACGTCGCGCGGGAGCCCGGCGCCGCCGTCCCGCCCGGCATGAGGATCGACGACGTCGCGCCCGACGTCGTCCTGCCCACCGAGCGGCCGCTGTTCACGCCCCGGCCGAGCGCGCGCCTCGACTCGGACCACGTGGTCGAGGGCGACGACGACTTCGACGTCGACGCGCTCTACGAGCAGGTCCACGTCGACCCCGAGCGCCTCGCGCGCACGGTGCGCACCGGCCTCGCGGCCCCCGGCGCCCGCGGCGAGGTCGCGCTCGCGGACCTCCTGCGTGCGGCGCCGCTCGAGCACGGCCTGGCCGAGCTCGTCACGTACCTGTCCCTCGACGACCCGCGCTTCGTCGTCCTGCACGACGACGAGCGCACCGACGAGGTGCGCTGGGCCGGGGAGGCGCCCGCGGGCCCCGTCCCGGAGGAGGTCGCGGCGCAGGACCCGGTGCTGCGCGTGGCCCGCATGCCGCGCGTCACGTACGCGCGGAGGTCCCCAGCGACGAGCGTCCCGCCCGACGCCGGCCCGCCCGACGACCCGCCCCCCGCACCCCGCCGCACCCCGGAGGAGAACCCGTGAGCACGACCCGCACCGCGCGCGACCCGGAGCTGTCCGTCGTCGTGACGTCGCTGCTCAAGGGCGTCGTCTACCGCGAGTCGGGGGAGACGCTGTGGCGCGACCTGCTCGCCCGCGACGCGCAGGTGCGCGACGCCGTCGCGATGCTCGGCCTGCAGGTCGTGGTCGACGAGGGCGACGGGTACGCGTACCTGCGCTCGCAGCCCGAGCACGAGCGCGACGAGCGGGTCCCGCGCCTCGTCCCCCGCCGCGAGCTGCCGTTCGACGTGAGCCTGCTCCTCGCGCTCCTGCGCAAGCGCCTCGCGCAGGCGGACTCCGAGGGCGGGGACACCCGGCTCGTGCTCACGCGCACGGAGATCGTCGACCTGCTGCGCGTGTTCCTCGCCCAGGACGCCGGGGCGGCCGCGAACGAGGCACGGCTCGTGGACCGCGTGGACGCGCTCGTGCGGCGCGTCGTCGAGCTGGGGTTCCTGCGCCCCGCGGGTCGCCCCGACCCGGAGGGCGCCGAGGCGGCCGACGGCGGGGGGTCGGCCGGGGCGGCGGACGCGGACGGCGCCGACGAGGCCCGGCGCTTCGAGGTGCGCCGCATCCTCAAGGCGTTCGTGGACGCGCAGTGGCTCGCGGACTTCGACCTGCGCCTCGCGCAGTACCTCGAGCTCGCCGCGGCGGGCGGCGGGGGGCGCGGGACGGCGTCGGGCGCGCACGGTGCGACCGGCACGACGGACAGGGCGACGACGACGGGGACGGTGGCGTGATGGAGGGTCTGTTCAGCGCGGTGGAGCTGCACGACCCGGCGGCCGACCTCGACGCGCGCGCGGGCTTCCGGCTCGAGCGGCTCGAGGTGCTCAACTGGGGCACCTTCGACCAGCGCGTGTGGGCGTTCGACCTCGACGGGCGCAACGCGCTCCTCACGGGCGACATCGGCTCGGGCAAGTCGACCATCGTCGACGCCGTGACGACGCTCCTCGTGCCGTCGCACCGCATCTCGTACAACAAGGCCGCGGGGGCGGGCGCTCGCGAACGGTCGCTGCGGTCGTACGTCGCGGGGCACTACAAGTCCGAGCGCGACGAGGCGACCGGCACCACGCGGCACGTCGGGCTGCGCGAGCGCGGGACGTACTCGGTGGTGCTCGGCCGGTTCGCCAACCGGGGGTTCGACCAGGAGGTGACGCTCGCGCAGGTGTTCTGGCTCGCGCCGGGCCAGTCGGGCCAGCCGGACCGCTTCTTCGTCACCGCCGACCGGCCGCTGACCGTCACCGAGGACTTCGCGGGCTTCGGCGGGGACGTCACCGCGCTGCGGCGCCGGCTGCGGGAGTCGGGCGCGCAGGTGCGCGAGCACTTCCCCGAGTACGGGCGCGACTTCCGGCGTCTGCTCGGCATCCCGTCCGAGCAGGCGATGGACCTGTTCCACCAGACGGTGTCGATGAAGTCGGTGGGCGACCTCGGAGAGTTCGTCCGCGAGCACATGCTCGAGCCGTTCGACGCGGACCGCTGGACGGACCGGCTCGTCGCGCACTTCGACGACCTCACGAGCGCGCACGACGCCGTCGTGCGGGCCACCGCGCAGATCGAGCGCCTGTCGCCGCTGCTCGCGGACTGCGACGCGTACGACGCGCTGGGGGAGCGGGCCGCGGCCCTCGTGACCCGGCGCGACGCGCTGCGCGCGTTCACCGCGTCACGTCGCGTGGCGGACCTGGACGGGCTCATCGCCGCGCTCGACGCACGCGTGGCCGACGGCGAGGCGCGCCGCCTGCGTGTCGCCGACGAGCTCGCGGAGCTCGGGACCGAGCGCCGCCGGCTCGAGCTCGAACGTGCCGGGCACGGCGGCGACCGGCTCGCGGCGATCGAGGGCGAGGTCGCCCGGCGCGAGGTCGAGCGGGCCGCTCGCGAGCGCCGCGTCACCCAGCTCGCCGGCTATGCCGCGGCGGCGGGTCTGGTCCTCGGCCGCACGCCCACGCCCACCCGTCCCGCCGAACCCGGGGTTGCGGGTCAGCCCGACGCCACGGTGACGCCCAACCCCGGGTTCGACGACGCCACGGTGACGTCGAACCCCGGGTTCGACGCGGCACGGGCCGTCGCTGACGCGCTCGTCGACGCCGAGGCCTTCGCCGCGCTGCGCCGCGAGGCCGACGTCGCGGCCGGCCGGGTGCGCGACGAGCTGGCCCGGACCGAGGAGCGGGCGAGCGAGGTGACGGCGGAGCTGCGCGCCGTCGAGCAGGAGACGACCGACGTCAAGGCCGAGCTCGCGAGCCTCGCCGACCGGCGCTCCAACCTCCCGCGCACCCACCTGGAGGTCCGGGAGCGGCTGTGCGCCGGCATCGGGCTCGCACCCGGCGACGTGCCGTTCGTCGGCGAGCTGCTCGCGGTGCGCCCCGAGCACGCCGACTGGGAGGGCGCCGCGGAGCGCGTGCTGCGCGGGTTCGCACTGTCGCTGCTCGTCCCCGCCGCGCACTACGAGGCGGTCACGTCATGGGTCGACCGTGAGCACCTCGGGCTGCGCCTGGTCTACCACCGGGTGCCCGAACGGGTCCCGGCCGCCCGGCCCGCACCCCGCGAGGACGGGGTGCCGCTCCTCGCGGACCTGCTCGACGTGCGCCGGCTCGACGACGCGCCGTCGCTCACCGCGTGGCTCGAGGCCGAGCTCGAGCGCCGCGCGGACCACGCGTGCGCGCCCGACCTCGCCGCGTTCCGCCGTCTGCCGCGCGCCGTGACGCGCGCGGGCCAGGTCAAGCACTCGCCGGACCACCACGAGAAGAACGACGCGCGCGCCGTCGACGACCGCCGTGGCTACGTCCTCGGCTGGTCGACCCAGGCGAAGATCGACGCCCTGCTGGAGCAGGCCGCCGAGGTCACCGCGCGGCGCGACGTGCTCGCGCGGCGGCGCGACGAGGTCACGGCCACGCGGTCCGCGCTCCAGGCGCGGGTCGCCGCGCTGGGCCGGCTCGAGGTGTACCGCGACTGGGACGAGCTCGACCGCGGCGCCGAGACCGCGCGCATCGCCGAGCTCGAGGAGGAGAAGCGCCGGCTCGAGGAGGCGAGCGACGAGCTCGGCCGGATCGCCACGCTGCTCGACGAGAACGCCCGCCGCCACGGCGAGCTCGAGGCCGAGCGGGACCGCGTCGTGGCGACCCTCGGCGCCGACCGGCACGCGCACGACGAGGCCGCGGCCGCGCGCGACCGCGCCCGGGCCGTCCTCGACGGCGCGGGGCACTCGCTCGACGACGAGACGACGGCGGCGCTCGCGGCGGAGTTCGAGCGCGAGCTCGCGGCGGTGGGCTCGCCCGACGGCGGGGCGGCACCGGGCTCGGCCGACGGCGGGACGGCACCGGGCGGCGTGACCGTCGGGCCGACCCGCGCGGCCGACCTCGACGCCGTCGAGAACGCCGTGCGCTCGCGCCTCACCGCCGAGGCGGAGCAGGCGCAGCGCGAACGCGCCGACCTCGGCACACGCCTCGCGGGCCAGATGGCGTCGTTCCGCTCCGCCTACCCCGTCGAGACCGCCGAGCTCGACGCGGACGTGCGCTCCGCCGACGGCTACCGCGAGATCCACGACCGGCTCGTGCGCGACGACCTGCCGCGCTTCGAGGCGGACTTCAAGGCCTACCTCAACACCAACGCGATCCGCGACATCGCGGGCTTCGCGGCCGAGCTCGCCAAGCAGGCCGACGTCATCCGCGACCGCATCGACACGATCAACGACTCGCTGCGCGCGATCGACTACAACCCCGGCCGCTACATCCGCCTGGAGATGTCGCGCACGCCGAACCTCGAGGTGCGCGAGTTCCAGCAGGACCTGCGCGCGTGCACCGACGGCGACGGGATCCTCGCCGAGGACGACCGCGCGCTGGCCGAGGGCGACGGGTCGGTGGCGGCGCAGGACGACGCGCTGTCCTACTCGGAGGACCGGTTCCTCCGGGTCAAGGCGCTCGTCGAGCGGTTCCGCGGGCGCGAGGGGATGACCGACCTCGACGAGGCGTGGCGCCGGCGCGTGACCGACGTGCGCAACTGGTTCGTGCTCTCGGCCTCCGAGCGCTCGCGCGCCGACGACTCCGAGCACGAGCACTACTCCGACTCGGGCGGCAAGTCGGGCGGGCAGAAGGAGAAGCTCGCCTACACCGTCCTCGCGGCGTCGCTCGCCTACCAGTTCAAGCTCGACTGGGGCGCGGTCCGCTCGACCGCGTTCCGGTTCGTCGTCATCGACGAGGCGTTCGGGCGCGGGTCTGACGAGTCGACGCGGTTCGCGCTCGAGCTCTTCCGCCGTCTCGGGCTGCAGCTGCTCATCGTCACGCCGCTGCAGAAGATCCACGTCATCGAGCCGTACATCTCGGCCGTCGGGTTCGTGGACAACCCGACCGGACGCTCCTCGCGACTGCGTACCCTCTCGATCGCCGCGTACCGCGAGGGCCGCCCCTCGGGCGAGCCCGCGCCCGGCGCGCGCGTCGTCGCCCGCTGACCCCCCGGGGTCTGCCAGGGCAAGACCGTGGTCGCGAGGTAGAGCCGTGGTCGCGAGGTAGGACCGTGGTTGTGCCTCGGCGGGCCCGGGCGGCGCCCTGCCCGCTCAGCCGACCACGACCGGGAGCACCGCGCACGGTCTCCCCGCCCGACGGCGGTCGGGTCAGGCGAGCGGTCGTGGTCGCCGCGCCCCGGCCAGGGTCGCGGCGAGGATCGCCTCGATCGCGAACGCGGTCGCCTCGGCGAGGTCGACGGCGTCGGGGTCGAGGAGCCACTGGGTCTGCAGGCCGTCCATCGCACCGATGACGGCCGAGGCGGCGAGGTCGAGCGCGGCGTCGGTGAGCTCGTGCTCGGTCTCGTCCTCGCCCGCGGCACGGCGTTCCTCGACGACCTCGCGCAGCGCGCTCGCGATGTCGGCGCGCAGGCCGGTGAACCGTGCGGTGACCCACGCGCTCGCCGGGTGCCCGTCGGTCACGGCCTCGCCCGTGAGGACGGTGTAGGCCTGGACGATGCCGGGGCGCTCGGCGTTGATCGCCGCCGTCGTGACGAGGTGGCGGAACAGGTCCAGGCCCCCGGGGATGCGCTGGCCCTCCAGGTGCTCGAGGTCGACGCGGTCGCGGAGCTCGAGCACGCCGGTGAGGAGACGGTCCTTGGACCCGAAGTGGTGGAGCACCCCGGCGTGCGTGATGCCGACCTGCTCGGCGACCTCCGCGAGCGATCCCTGGTGGTAGCCCTTGGAGCCGAAGACGCGCATCGCCGCGCGCAGGATCTCCTCGCGGCGCTCGAGCGTCGCGGGTCGCGTGCGGCGCGGCCGCGGGGTGCGGGCGGGCGGGACGTCGTCGGCCGCACGCACGGAGGAGACGTCGGTCATGGGCGCCACCCTACTGCGACGCCGGACGTCGCCCGTGGAGCCGGCCATGCCCGAGCAGGGACGCACCGCGCGACAGGGCGGAACCGTGTCGGCGGCGTCTTCCCGTCGTCTTTGCCGAACGCACACACCCGTCCTCTACGGTGGAGGGATGCCCTCCGACCACGCGCCGACCCGGCCGCTGCCGACCAGCGGCGGGTCGGGCACGCGGCCGCTCCCCGTGACCCCGGCGGTGCCCGGCCCGGCGGTGCCCGGCCCGGCGGCGCCCGTGCCGCCGTCGTACGCCGCCCCCGGCCCGTACCCGCCCACCCAGGGGCCCACCCCGCCGGTCTCCGCGCCCTACCCCGTCGGGCCCGTGGCACCGCCTGCCGCGAGCGGGCCGAGCACCCGGTCGCGGGTCGCCGCCGCCGCCGTCGCGGTCGGCGCCGCCGCGGTGGCGTGGGTGGTCTGGCGCTACTTCGTCGACACGTTCGCGGGTCAGATGGTCGAGCGCGCGGCGTTCGACGGCGCCGAGAACGGCAAGGGCGAGCTGTGGGCCGTCGCAGAGCCGTTCCTCGACGTCGTCTCGGTGACCTTCGTCGTCGCGGGCCTCGGCGCCGCGGTGCTCGTCGCGCTCCTGCGCCGGCGCTGGGGCCTCGCCGTGCAGGTCGCGTTCCTCGTGGTGGGCGCGAACGTGACGACACAGCTCGTCAAGCACTCGCTCCTCGGTCGCGAGGAGCTCATCGGAGGCTGGCACTGGGAGAACTCGCTGCCCAGCGGGCACACGACGGTCGCCGGGTCCGTCGCGGCCGCCCTCCTGCTCGTCGTGCCGCGCGCCGCCCGACCGCTCGTCGCAGTCCTCGGCGGGGCGTACACGGCGGCGATCGGGGTCTCGACGCTCGTCGGCCAGTGGCACCGGCCGAGCGACGTCGTCGCAGCGGTGCTCGTCGTCCTCGCGTGGGCTGCGCTCGTCTGCGCGTTCACGCCTCCCACGGCCGTCGACCCGGGTGCGAGGCCGTCACCCGGCTCCACCGTCGTGGCCGTCCTGCTCCTGCTCGGTGCCGCCGGCGCGGGGGCCGCCGCGCTGTGGGCGCTGCGCGCGACGCCCGCCACGTGGGACACCACGCCCACCCAGGAGCTCACGGCCTACGCCGGCGGCGTCGCCGGGGTGGTCGCGGTGACCGCCGCAGCGTTCGCCGTCCTGCTCCTCGTGCGTCAGTCCACCGCTCGCCCGGACCGACGTGGCGTTCGGGGGTAGGGTGCGGCTGGCGCGACGGGAGTAAGGTCGTAGGCTGCCACGGCGGGCGACAGGAGGTCGCCGGGCACGACGGACGCTCGCCCCGAGGGGCACAGCGGTGGCGACGGCCGCCGTCGGGCAGGACGCCCACCGGACACATCACACGCACGGACGAAAGCAGGATGGGATGCCACGCAAGCTCGTGATCGTCGAGTCGCCCGCCAAGGCTCGCAAGATCCAGGGCTACCTCGGCGACGACTACGAGGTCGAGGCGAGCGTCGGGCACATCCGCGACCTGCCGCAGCCGTCCGAGCTGCCCGCGGACATGAAGAAGGGCCCGTACGGGAAGTTCGCGGTCGACGTCGACCACGGGTTCGACCCCTACTACGAGGTCTACGCGGACAAGAAGAAGAAGGTCGCCGAGCTCAAGCGCGCGCTCAAGGACGCCGACGAGCTCTACCTCGCGACCGATGAGGACCGCGAGGGCGAGGCCATCGCGTGGCACCTCCTCGAGGCGCTCAAGCCCAAGGTCCCGGTCAAGCGCATGGTGTTCCACGAGATCACGCGCGAGGCGATCCAGCGGGCGCTGCAGAACACGCGCGACCTCGACGAGCACCTCGTCGACGCGCAGGAGACCCGCCGCATCCTCGACCGCCTCTACGGGTACGAGGTCTCGCCGGTGCTGTGGCGCAAGATCGCGCAGGGCCTCTCGGCCGGGCGCGTGCAGTCGGTCGCGACGCGCCTCGTCGTCGAGCGCGAGCGCGAGCGCATGGCGTTCGTCGCCGCCTCCTACTGGGACGTCACCGGCACGTTCGAGCACGCCGACGCGAGCTCGCCCGACGCCGGCAAGGCGTTCGGTGCGCGCCTCGTCCAGGTCGGGGACTCGCGCGTCGCGTCAGGCCGTGACTTCGACGACCGCGGGCAGCTCAAGCCGGCCGCGGTGCGCGACGGCGCCGCGCACCTCGACGAGGCGACCGCGCGCGCCGTCGTGGCGGGCCTCGCCGACGCAGCGTTCACGGTCCGCTCGCTCGAGACCAAGCCGTACACGCGTCGCCCCGCGGCGCCGTTCACGACGTCGACCCTCCAGCAGGAGGCGAGCCGCAAGCTGCGCCTGTCCTCGCGGCAGACCATGCGCACCGCGCAGTCGCTGTACGAGAACGGGTACATCACCTACATGCGGACGGACTCGCCGTCGCTCTCCGCCGAGGCGACGAGCGCGGCCCGGCGCCAGGCCGCCGAGCTCTACGGCCCCGAGTTCGTGCCCGACAAGCCGCGCGTCTACGCGTCGAAGAACCAGGGCGCCCAGGAGGCGCACGAGGCGATCCGTCCCGCGGGTGACTCGTTCCGCACGCCGGCTCAGGTCAAGCGCGAGCTGAGCGACGACCAGTTCAAGCTCTACGAGCTCGTGTGGAAGCGCACCGTGGCGTCGCAGATGGCCGACGCCAAGGGCTCGACGGCGTCCGTGCGGCTGGCGGCGCCGCTGTCCGCCGCCGCGGGCGACGTCGCAGGGCGCGACGCCGTGTTCGCCGCGTCGGGCACCGTCATCACGTTCCGCGGCTTCCTCGCCGCGTACGAGGAGAGCTCCGACGTCGACCGGTACGCCGAGGACGCGCCTCTCGCGGCCGCGAAGGGCGACGACGAGGCACGCCTGCCGCAGATGACCGAGGGCGACGCGCTGCGCGGCGACGACCTCAGCGCCGACGGCCACTCGACGTCCGCCCCGCCGCGCTACACCGAGGCGAGCCTCGTCAAGGCGTTGGAGGAGCTCGGCATCGGCCGGCCGTCGACGTACGCGTCGACGATCTCGACCATCCAGGACCGCGGGTACGTCCTCTCGCGCGGGCAGGCGCTCGTGCCGAGCTGGCTCGCGTTCGCCGTCGTGCGGCTCCTCGAGGAGCACTTCGACCGGCTCGTCGACTACCGGTTCACGGCCGAGATGGAGCAGGACCTCGACCAGATCGCCGCAGGTCGGCGCGACCGCGTCGCCTGGCTCTCGCAGTTCTACTTCGGCGACGGCACCGGCAGCCCGGAGGGTGAGGGCCTGCGCGACCTCGTCGCCAACCTCGGCGACATCGACGCCCGCGGCATCAACTCCGTGCCGATCGGCGAGGGGATCCAGCTCCGCGTCGGCCGCTACGGCCCCTACGTCGAGGACCTCTCCGTCCCGGTGAAGGAGGGGGAGAACCCGCCGCGCGCGTCCGTGCCCGACGACGTCGCCCCCGACGAGCTGACCGTCGCCAAGGCGCGCGAGCTGCTCGCCGCCGGCGCCGACGACGGCAAGGTGCTCGGCACCGACCCCGACACCGGGAACGAGATCATCGCGAAGGCAGGGCGCTACGGCCCGTACGTCACCGAGGTGCTCGACCTTCCCCCCATCGACACCAGCCTGTCGGCCGCCGCGCAGAAGCGCGCGAAGGCCGCCCAGCCCAAGCCGCGCACGGCGTCGCTGCTCAAGACGCAGACGCTCGAGACGATCACGATCGACGACGCGCTGCGCCTGCTGTCGCTGCCGCGCGTCGTCGGGGTCGACCCGGAGAGCGGCGTCGAGATCACCGCGCAGAACGGCCGCTACGGCCCGTACCTCAAGAAGGGCACGGACTCGCGGACGCTCCCGAGCGAGGAGGCGATGTTCACCGTCACGCTCGACGAGGCGCTCGAGCTGTACAAGCAGCCCAAGCGCGGGCGCGGCGCGACGGCGACCCCGCCGCTGCGTGAGCTCGGTGAGGACCCGACGTCCGGGAAGCCGATCGTCGTCAAGGACGGCCGGTTCGGCGCCTACGTCACCGACGGCGAGACGAACCGCACGCTCCCGCGCGACGTCACGCCCGAGTCGATCACCCCCGAGCGCGCGATCGAGCTGCTGGCTGAGAAGCGTGCGCAGGGTCCGGCGAAGAAGCGCACGACGACCCGCAAGCCCGCCGCGAAGAAGCCCGCGGCGAAGAAGCCGGCCGCCAAGAAGTAAGCCCGCAGCTCGTCCTCTGGTCGTGCCCGACGGCGCGTGGTCGCCTGGGGCGTCGGGGTGGGTGGGGCGCACCACGCGGGCAGTGCGCGCCTCCCGGGACCCGCCCGCGGTCAGTGGGCCTGGTGCTTGACCGGGTCGGGGAGGCCGGCGTCCGTACGGATGCGGCGCGAGAGGCCCTCGATCGAGCGGAGCGCGTCGACCAGCTCGGGCACGTGGACGGGGAACGGCATGGCGTGGATCGTCTCTCCCTCGGCCGTCGCGGCCTCGGCGACGCGGGTGAGGTCGCCGACGTCGTCGGTGGTGAGGCCGATCTCCGTGAGGGTGTTCGGGAGCCCGACGCGCGTCGTGAAGCGGACGAAGTCCTCGATCTCGTCGGTGGGGGCGCCTTCGAGCACGAGCTGCGTGAGCGACCCGATGTTGACCTTCTGGCCGTGCGTGAGGCCGTGGGTCTGGGGTGCCGCCGTGAGGCCGTTGTGGATCGCGTGCGCGGCGGCGAGACCGCCGGACTCGAAGCCGAGCCCTGACAGCAGGGTGTTCGCCTCGACGACCTTCTCGACCGCCGGGGTCACGAGGTGGGCCTTCACCGCGTCGATCGCGGGCAGCGCGTTCTCCCACAGGATGTCCCACGAGAGCTGGGCGAGCGCCGTGCCGGTGACGAGCGGGAGGCCGCCCGCCATGGTCGTGGCGTGGGCCTCGGCGACGGCGCGCGCCTCGATCCAGGTCGCGAGCGCGTCGCCCACGCCGGCCACGAGGAACTTCACGGGTGCGTTCGCGACGAGACCCGTGTCGACGAGCACGAGGTCGGGGTTGTGCGGGAAGAAGCGGTACTCCTCGAACGCGCCCTCCTCGGTGTAGATGACGGACAGCGCGGAGCACGGCGCGTCGGTCGACGCGACCGTCGGCACGGAGACCCAGCGGATGCCGCGCAGGTGCCCGGCGGCCTTCACCGCGTCGATCGTGGACCCGCCCCCGATGCCGACGATCACGTCGGCGCCGAGGTCGTCGATCTCGCGGGCGAGCCGGTCGACCTCGGCCGCCGTGGCGTAGACGCCGAACCCGGTCCGGCGGCGGGGGAGGTCGTTCTCCTGGAACGACACCGCGACGGTCTCCTCGACGATGCCCCACACGACGTCGTCCGCGACGATCAGCGGTGTGGTGCCGATGGGCCGCACGAACTCGCCGAGGCGCGTGAGCGCGCCCCGCGCCTGGACGTAGCGCAGCGGGCTGATCAGCGTGCGGACCGGGATCTCGGCCATGGGGATCTCCTCGTGGGTAGGGCGGTTCGCCGTCGGGCCCAGCGTCGGAACGCGCCCGGCCGGCTCCCTCGACCGTGTCACGCCCTGCGGGCGCCCACCAGCCAGGGGGCGCAGAGGTGACGTTGGTCCCGCGCGCGGGGCCGGCGACGCCTCTCCGTCAGCCAGCCGGCCGGTTCAGCCGGCCCGTGATTGCCATGAATGCATGAGCGCTGTTATAACAGTGCTGTGACATCATCCGACCCGACCGCGGTCCCCGGCCGCTGGGACTCCCTGCACGCTCTGCTGCGCCGCCTCGACGACGAGATCGCCACGGTCTACACCGACCGCGGCGTCCAGGGCGTGCGCTCGCGCTTCGTCTACCCGCTCATCCGTCTCGCCCACACCGGGCCGCTCACCATCCGCGAGCTCGCGGCGTCGCTCGGGCGCACGCACTCGGCCATGAGCCAGACGGTCGCGGCGATGCGCGCGGAGGGTCTCGTCGAGACCGAGTCCGGCGACGACGCCCGCACGCGCCGTGTCGCGCTCACGGAGCGGTCTCGCGCGCTCGTCCCCCTCCTCGAGGCGGAGTGGCGCGCGACCGAGGAGTCGGTCGCCGAGATCGACGACGAGCTGCCGCACGCCCTGAGCGCCGTCGTCGTCGAGCTCGAGCGCGTCCTGGCGCGCCGGTCGCTGCGCGAGCGGCTCGTCGAGCGGCTGGACGCGGCGGGGCACCCGGTGCCCGACGCGGCCGGTGCCGACGCACCCGCGACCGGGGAGCGCTGACGTGCTCCGTCACGTCCTCGACCTGCGCCCCCTGCGCACCAGCCGCGCCTACCGCGACCTCTGGGCGGGTTCCGCCGTCGGCGGGCTCGGGTTCCAGGTGGCCAGCGTCGCGGTGCTGCTCCAGGTGTGGCAGCTCACCCACAGCCCGGTGTGGACGGGCGCGATCGGCCTCGCCACCGCCGTCCCCCTGCTCGCGCTCGGCCTCGTGGGCGGCCACCTCGCGGACGTGCACGACCGCCGCACGATCATGCGGCTCGCGGCGGCCGGGCAGCTGCTCGCCGCGGTCGGTCTGATGGCGCAGGCGCTCGCCGGCAACCGGTCGGTCTGGACGCTGCTCGCGCTCGTGAGCCTCGGCGCCGCGTGCAACGCACTCGGGTCGCCCGCGCGTCGTACGGTGCCGCCGCGCCTGCTCCCCGCCGACCAGGTGGCCTCCGGTCTTGCTCTGCAGAACCTCGCGTTCCAGGTCGCGATGCTCGTCGGCCCGGCGCTCTCCGGGCTCGTCCTCGCCCGCTGGGACCTGTCCGCGGCGTACGGGCTCCAGGCGGCGGCCGCCGCGCTCGCGCTGCTCGGCCTCGTCCGCCTGCCTCCGCTCCCGCCGGGGTCCCCGCCCGTCGCGGAGCCCCGCACGCCCGCGCCGGGAGGCTCCGCGCTCGACGGCACCGCGCCCGCCGTCCCAGCGCCGGTCGGCCCCGTGGCCGACGGCGGGTCCGCGGCGCGCCGCCGGGCCGCGGCGGGCGGGTGGTCGATCGTGTGGCGGAGGCCGACACTGCGCGGGTCGTTCGCGACGGACATCGCGGCGACGGTCCTCGCGATGCCGATCTCTCTGTTCCCGCTGGTGAACGAGATCCGGTTCGCCGGCGACCCGCGCACGCTCGGGCTGTTCCTCTCGGCCGTCGCCGTGGGCGGGATCGGTGCCGGGCTGCTCTCCGGCGCGGTGACGCGGGCGACGCGGGCCGGTGCGCTGCAGCTCGCCGCAGCAGCGACCTGGGGTGTCGCGCTCGCCGGGTTCGGGCTCGCCGGCCCGCTGTGGCTCGCGCTCGCGTGCCTCGCCGTGGCCGGTGCCGCGGACACGGTCAGCGTGGTGACGCGGGGCGCTCTCGTGCAGCTCGAGACGCCCGACGAGTTCCGCGGCCGTGTCTCCTCGGTCGAGCACGTCGTCGGCGTGGCGGGCCCGGAGGTCGGCAACTTCCGCGGTGGTGTGCTCGCCTCCCTCACCTCGGCGCCCGTCGCCCTGGTGGCGGGCGGGCTCGCGGCGAGTGCCGTCGTCGGGCTGGTCGCCTGGCGCAACGCCGCCCTGCGCCGCTACCGCGCCCCGGCCCCGGAACCCCTCCCGGTCCCGTGAGTGCATGAAATAGTCGCGCTCGGACTGCTCGAGCGCGACTATTCCATGCACTCAGCGGGTGGGGGTGTCGGTCAGTCGACGGTGACCGCCTCGAGGACGGGGAGGCGGGCCGCGCGGACGGCGGGCCAGACGCTGGCGATCAGGCCGATGAGGACCGCGACGCCGAGGATCGCGAGCACCTGACCCCACGGGACGGCGAGGGTGCTCAGCCCTTCGTCGGCGAGCACGCCGGGCAGCGCCGCGCCGATCCCGATGCCGGTCGCGACACCCAGCACCGTCCCGTACACGGCCGTGAGCACGGACTCGACCGCGATCACGCCCGCGAGCTGGAGCCGCCCGAGCCCGACCGCGCGCAGCAGCCCGATCTCGCGCGTGCGCTCGATGATCGACAGCGCGAGCGTGTTGACGATGCCGAGCAGCGCGATGACGATCGACAGCGCGAGGAGCGCGTAGAGGATGACGAGCACCTGGTTCACCTGGTCCGCGTACGCCGAGGCGGTCTCCTCGCGGTCGAGGACGGTGACGACGAGGAACGGCGCCACCGCGGTCGTGAGGTCCGCCCGGAGGTCTGCGACGTCGCCCGCGGTCGCGCCCTGCGCTGCCGACACGTAGACGATCCGCACGCTCGCCTGCGCGGCCGGGACCACGGCGTCGAACACGTCGTCCCGCACGACCACGCCCGTGCCGACGAGCTGGCTGTCGATCACGGCGCCGACGCGGACCTCGACCGCGGCGTCGCCCTCGCCGAGGCGCAGCGCGTCGCCCACCTCCCAGCCGCGCTCGCGCGCGGTGCGCCGGTGCACGACGGCGTCCCCGGCCTCGAGCGTCGCGGTGGGGTCGCCGGTGAGCGCCACGGGGTCGAGCGCGGTGTCGAAGAAGCCCGCCGGGACGCCGGAGAGGTTGGTCCCACGGGCCTCGTCGTCGCCCGACCCGCCGCCCGCCGTCGCGACCGGTGCCAGGCCCAGGCGCACCGTGTCCACGACCGCCGCCCCCGGGGTCGCCGCGACTGCCTCCACGGCGCCCTCCGGCACGACGAGCGTCGCCGAGTCGACGACGAGGTCGGCGCGGACCTCGTTCTCGACGATCCCGCGCACCGACGCCTGCGTCGACGCGGCGATGACGCCCGTGACCGACACGAGGGCCATGCCGATGAGCAGGGCGCCGGCGGTGCTCGCGGTCCGCCGCGGGCTGCGCGTGACGTTGCCGCGCGCGAGGCGGCCGAGCGGGCGCAGCGCCACGACCAGGGGCCAGGCGAGGACCGTGAGCACGCCCCGTGCGACGGCCGGCGACCCGACGAGCACCCCGACGAGCACGAGCCCGGCGCCGACGCCGAGCAGCACGCGGGGGCTGAGGTCGTCGACCCACGCCCAGCCGGTGGGGGAGTCCACGACGGACGAGCCGAGGTACGCCGCGAGCCACAGCACGCCCGCGCCGAGCGCGGTGACCACGAGCCCGCCCATGGCCCGGGCGCCGGTCCCGCGGTCGGGGGCGACGTCGTCGCGCATCGCCTGGACGGGTGGGATGGCGGCGGCGCGCCGGGCGGGAAGGACGGCGGCGAGGACGCTCACGACCGCGCCGAGGACCACCGCGGCGACGACCTGCGGCGCGCCGAGCGGCACACGCCCCGAGAACTCCATGCCGGCGAGCGCGAGGCCCCACCGGATGACGCGCACGAGCCCCGCCCCGGCGAGCACGCCGATGCCGCCACCCACGAGCCCGACGACGAACGCCTGCACCAGCACGGACGCGAACACCTGCCCCGGCGAGGCTCCCAGCGCCCGCAGCAGCGCCAGCTCGCGCAGGCGCTCGCGCACCGACATCGCGAAGGTGTTCGCGATGATGAACGCCCCGACGAACAGCGCGATCGCCGCGAAGACGAGCAGGAACGTCTCGACGAAGCCGAGCACCTCCTCGACCGCCTCGCTCGCCTCGGCGCGCGCCTGCTCCCCGGTGACGGCCTCGGCGCCGTCGGGCAGCACCGCGCCGACGCGCGCGGCCAGGGCCTCCTCGTCGACCGGGCCGGAGCCGGGCGCCGCCCAGACCGAGACCTGCGCCACCTGGCCGTCCGGGGCGAAGGCCTCGCGGGCCGTCTCCTCGTCCAGCCCGACGAGGATCGCGCCCGCGGCGGCGGCCTCGATGCCGAACACGCCGGACACCGTGACGGGCCGCGGCTCGCCGCCCAGCACGACGGTGGTCGCGTCGCCGGTCGCGAGCCCGGCGGTCTCCGCGGCGCTCTGCTCGAGCACGATCGCACCGGGAGAGGGCCACGACCCCTCGAGCAGCGTGAGGCTCGGGTCGTCGGGGTCGACCGAGAACGCGGTGCTCGGCGGTCCCGTCGTCACGACGGCGGTGCCGTCCGCCCCGACGAGCACCACCGCGCCGGAGACGTCGGGCACGGCGCGACCGACGCCGTCGACCTCCTCGACCTGCGCGGCGAGGTCCGCGGGGACCAGGGTGCGGTCGCCCGCGAACCCGGCGCCACCGGTTCCGCCGCCCGCACCGGGCCCCGTCGCGTCTCCGGTGACCTCCTGCGAGCCGCGCACGTAGACGTCGGCGGTGAGCGTGGTGGCGATGATGTCGTCGAAGGTCGACGAGAGCATGCCGCGGAACGCGAACGTCCCGACGACGAACGCGACGCCGAGCGTCACGGCCAGCACGGAGAGCACGAACCGGACGAGGTGCGCGCGCACGCCCCGCAGCGCGACGCGGATCATGCCGGGTCGACCCGGGCGGCGTGACGCGCGGCGGCGCCCTCGGGCGACTCGTCGCCGGCAGCGGCGGCGAGCGCGTCGAGGATGTCCTGCTGCGTGGGGTCGTGCAGCTCGCCCGCGATCCGGCCGTCCGCGAGGAAGACGACGCGGTGCGCGTACGACGCCGCGCGCGGGTCGTGCGTCACCATGACGACCGTCTGGTCGAGCTCGTCGACCGACCGGCGCAGGAACGCGAGCACCTCGCCCGCGGAGCGCGAGTCGAGGTTGCCGGTCGGCTCGTCGGCGAACACGATCGACGGCCGGGACACGAGCGCGCGTGCGCAGGCGACGCGCTGCTGCTGGCCTCCCGAGAGCTCGGACGGCCGGTGGTGCAGGCGGTCCGTGAGCCCGACGGCGCCGGTCACCTCGTCGAACCAGGCGCGGTCCACGGGGGTGCGCGCGATGTCGAGCGGGAGGGTGATGTTCTCCGCCGCGGTGAGCGTCGGCACGAGGTTGTACGACTGGAACACGAACCCGATCCGGGTGCGGCGCAGCGCGGTGAGCCGGCGCTGGGACAGACGGCTGATCTCCTGGCCGTCGACGACGACGCTCCCCGACGTCGGGGAGTCGAGCCCGGCGAGGCAGTGCATGAGCGTCGACTTCCCCGAGCCGGAGGGGCCCATGATCGCCGTGAGCCGGCCGCGCGCGAAGTCGACGTCGACGCCGTCGAGGGCGCGCACCGCCGTCGGGCCGGAGCCGTAGACCTTGACGAGGTCGCGCGCGCTCGCGCGCGACGCGTGGTCGGTCCGTCCGTCGTCGGCACGGGGCGCGGGGGATGTCATGCCCCCATCGTGACGTGCCGGGCCGCGGCGCGCACCACCCGCGTGGGGGACCTTCGCGACGGGACCCGTGGTCGGCGGACGCCGGGCCTGGAAGGGATGCCCGGGGGATAGCGTGGCCCCCATGAGCACCGTCGCCCCGCCGCCCGAGTCCGGCGTCCGTCCCGTCACCGACCTGTCCCCCGACGTCACCGGCACCGTCCCCGACCCCCGCACCGCGCCCTCGATCCGCTGGGGCATCCTCGGCGCCGGCGGGATCGCGTCGTCGTTCGCGGAGGCGGTGCGCCAGCACACCCAGAGCCGCATCGCGTCCGTGGGGTCGCGCGACCGCGTGCGCGCCGAGCGGTTCGCGACGGCCCACGGCGTGCCGACGACGCACCACGGCTACGACGAGCTCGTCGAGGACCCACAGGTCGACGTCGTCTACGTCGCCACGCCGCACTCCCACCACCGCGAGCACGCGCTGCTCGCGATCGCCGCGGGCAAGCACGTGCTCGTCGAGAAGGCGTTCACGCGCAACGAGGCCGAGGCGGTCGAGGTGCTCGATGCCGCGCGTGCGGCGGGCGTCTTCGTCATGGAGGCGATGTGGACGCGGTTCCTGCCACACGTCGCCGCGCTGCGCGGGGTGATCGCTCGCGGGGAGATCGGGGAGATCGTCAACCTCAGCGCCGACCACGGGCAGTGGTTCCCGTTCGACCCGGCGCACCGCCTCTACGCGCCCGAGCTCGCGGGCGGCGCGCTGCTCGACCTGGGCGTGTACCCGGTGTCGTTCGCGCACGACCTCCTCGGCGTGCCGGCCTCGGTCACGGCGGTGGGCGCGCTCACCGCGTCGGGCGTCGACGGGCAGGTGAGCATCACGCTCGGGTACGGGGACACCCAGGCGACCCTCTCGACGACGCTGTGGTCGCGCACCGCGACGGCCGCGGTGATCTCCGGGACCGCCGGGCGGATCGAGGTCGAGGGGGCGTTCTACGCGCCGACGTCGTTCCGGGTGGTCCGGCACGACGGCTCGTCCTGGTACTACGACGGCTTCTCCGGCGAGGGCAAGCAGTACCAGGCGGCCGAGGTCGCACGGCGCGTGGCTGCGGGCGAGACGCAGAGCCCGCGCATGTCGTGGGACTCGACGCTCGAGGTCATGCGCACGCTCGACGAGGTGCGCCGCCAGATCGGCGTGGTGTACCCGGGCGAGTGAGCCGCTCGCGGCGAGGTCGGCCCGCGGCGGGCCGGCCTCGCCGCGTCAGTCGGTGTGCTCGACGACGTAGCTGCGGCCGTCGGGTCCCGTCACGCGCTCGAAGCGGGTGTGCAGCTCGCGGTCGCGCTCGCGCTCCGCGTCGGACACGCCGCGGCCGTCGGCGTCCTGCCGGCTGACCTGCGCCGGTCCGAAGATCGGCAGGAAGCTCTCGGTGATGCGCATGCCGAGCGTGCGCCGGTCGTCCTTCCGCGCCACGGTGCGTCCTCTCGTGGGGTCCGGTGCGCCAAACTCTTGGTACACCAATGATTGGTGCACCAAGAATAGACCGGTCGTGGCTACCATGGCGACGTGGTGGACGTGGAGACGGGCCGGACGGCCGTGCAGGACGCGGGTCCCTTCGCCGACCCGCTCGCGCTGGAGACGCAGGTCTGCTTCGCGCTCTCGGCGGGCGCGCGGGGGATGGTCGCGCTGTACCGGCCGCTGCTCGAGCCCCTCGGCATCACCCATCCCCAGTACCTCGTGCTGCTCGCGCTGTGGCAGGACGACGCGTCCGGCCACACCTCGACCGTCGGTGACCTCGCGACCCGCCTGCACCTCGACGCGGGGACGCTGTCGCCGCTGCTCAAGCGCCTCGAGACGCTCGGGTACGTGCGCCGCTCGCGTTCGCCCGACGACGGCCGCCAGGTCCGCGTGACGCTCACCCCCGAGGGGCGCGAGCGCCGTCTGGACGCCGAGCGCATCCCGCCGGCGATCGTCGCGGCCACGGGTCTGAGCCTCCACGAGCTCGCGGAGGTGCACGCGGCCGCGTCGAAGGTGGTCGCCGCCGCGCTGCGCGCCGGCGTCTACTGACGCGGTCGGGCGTGGTTCCCGACCCGGTCGGGTGGCCCCCGCCCCGGGAGGTCAGGCGTCGGTGACGCGGACGCCGTCGGGCCCCACGACGAAGCGCACCGCGGCCAGGCCCGTCGCCAGGGCGTCGGGCGCGGGCCGGGCGGCCGCGAGCTCGGCCGCCGAGTGCGTGCCCGTCACGACGAGCGTCGCGCAGCCGGCCGCGTGCGCCGCGGCGATGCCCGCCGGGGCGTCCTCGACGACGAGGCACCGCGCGGGGTCCACGCCGAGCCGCTCGGCACCGAGCAGGAAGGGATCCGGGTCGGGCTTGCCGCGCGCGACGTCGTCGGCCGTCACGACGACGGACGGCGCCTCGAGCCCCGACGCCTCCATGCGCGCAGCAGCCAGCGGCCGCGTGCACGACGTGACGATCGCCTGCCGCTCCGGCGGCAGCGTGGCGAGCGCGTCGCGCGTCCCCGGAAGGATCGTCACGCCCTCGTTGTCCTCGAGCTCCAGCGCGTGGATGCGCTCGTAGGCGGTCTCGACCTGCTCGGCGGGCAGGAGCTCCGCGATGAGCGTTCGGGCCGGTGTCCCGTGCTGGATCTGGAACTCGTCGGGGTCGGGGAGCCCGTGCTCCGCGGCCCACCGACGCCAGTTCCGGTCAACTGCCGGGACGGAGTCGATGAGCGTGCCGTCCATGTCGAACAGCACGGCGTCGAACGTGCGCCCGGCGAACGCGACGCCGGGGGAGGGCAGGAGGCCGGGGGCGAGGTCGGGCATGGCCCGAGGCTATCCCGCGCCCGCGCCCACGCCCGCGCCCACGCACCGGTCCGGGGCCTACGCCCGTGTCCGACGTCGCGGCTAGGCTGGTCGCCGTGAGCGCACCCGGGTACTTCATCTCCTTCGAGGGCGGCGACGGCGTCGGCAAGACGACCCAGTCGCGCCTGCTCGGGCAGTGGCTCGGCGAGCTCACGGGGCGTGAGGTGGTGCTGACGCGCGAGCCGGGCGGCACCGAGCTCGGCAAGGAGCTGCGCGCCGCCGTCCTGCACGGGCAGGACATGGACGCGCGCACCGAGGCCCTCCTCTACGCCGCCGACCGCGCCCACCACGTCGCGAGCCTCGTGCGCCCGGCGCTCGAGCGCGGCGCCATCGTCGTCACGGACCGCTACCTCGACTCGTCCGTCGCCTACCAGGCGGGCGGGCGCGAGCTCGGCGCGGACGAGGTCGAGCTCATCTCGCGCTGGGCGGTGCAGGACCTCATGCCGGACGTCACGATCCTGCTCGACCTCGACCCGGCGGCCGCCGCGGCCCGGATGCGGCGCGAGCACGACCGCCTCGAGCGGGCGGGGGCGGAGTTCCACCGGCGCACGCGCGAGGCCTTCCTGGCGCGTGCGGGGGCGGCCCCCGAGCGCTGGGTCGTGCTCGACGCGTCGGCGCCGGTGGACGACCTCCAGGCGCAGATCCGCGTCGACGTCGCGGCGCGGCTCGACCTCACACCCGTGGTCGAGGAGGCGGAGGACACCGTCGCCGCCGAGCCGGACGACGGGTTCGACGACTCGGACAGCGCGATCGGCTACCGTCCGGCCACCGGGCTCGGCCGCGGGAGCGACGCCGGGGCAGCAGGCGCATGAGCGTCTGGGACGACGTCGTCGGGCAGGAGCAGGCCGTCGCGACGCTGCGGGCCGCGGCGACCGACCCGGCCGCGATGACGCACGCGTGGCTGGTCACCGGCCCACCCGGGTCGGGGCGCTCCAACGCGGCGCGCGCGTTCGCGGCCGCGCTCCAGTGCGAGCAGGGCGGGTGCGGGCGCTGCCAGGCCTGCCGCACCGTGCTCGCGGGCACGCACCCCGACGTGAAGATCGTCGCGACGGAGCTCGTCACCATCCGGATCGACGAGGTGCGTGACCTCGTGACGGTCGCGAGCCGCAGCCCGTCCCAGGGCCGGCGCCGCGTCATCGTCGTCGAGGACGCCGACCGCATGGCCGAGCGGACGACGAACGTCCTGCTCAAGGCGATCGAGGAGCCCGCACCGCACACCGTCTGGATCCTGTGCGCACCGAGCCCTCAGGACGTGCTCGTCACCATCCGGTCGCGGTGCCGCGGCGTGGTGCTGCGCGTGCCCCCCGTCGAGGCGGTCGCCGGGCTGCTCGTCCAGCGCGACGGCGTCGACGAGCAGGTCGCGCTCGTCGCGGCACGCGCCGCGCAGAGCCACATCGGCCTCGCGCGCCGCCTGGCGCGGGACGCCGGCGCGCGCGAGCGGCGGACGTCGGTGCTCTCTCTCGCGCGCCGCATCCGCGGGGTCGGCGACGCCGTGCTCGCGGCGGGGGAGCTCGTCGAGCTCGCGCAGGCCGAGGCCAGGGCGGCGACCGAGGAGCGCGACGCCGCCGAGAAGGCCGAGCTCCTGCGCGCCCTCGGCGTCGCGGACGGCGAGACGCTGCCGCCACGGCTGCGCTCGCAGCTGCGCGACCTCGAGGCCGACCAGAAGCGCCGCGCGACGCGGCACCAGCGCGACGTGCTCGACCGCGCCATGGTCGATCTCCTCTCGCTGTACCGGGACGTGCTCGTCGTGCAGCTCGGGGCGGAGGTCGAGCTCGTCAACACGGAGCTCGCGCAGACGGTCGGCACCCTCGCGCAGGACTCCACGCCCGAGCAGACCGTGCGGCGCATGGACGCGATCGGCCTCGCGCGCGAGCGGCTCGAGGGGAACGTCTCCCCGCTGCTCGCGGTCGAGGCGATGGTCATCGCGCTGCGTCCCCAGGGCTGAGCACGCCTCAGCCGCGGCGCCCGGCGCGGAGCGCCCCTGCGGCCCGTCAGGACGCCGGGGCCGCGGCGCGGAGCTTCTCCAGCAGCGGGCCGGCGGCCTGCTCGAGGAACTCTCGCTGCCCGGCCTCGCCCACCTGCACGAGGGCGAGGTCGGTGAACCCCGCCTCCCACCACGCGGACGCCGCCTCGACGACCGCGTCGAGGTCGGGGCCGCACGGGATGGCCTGGGCGACGTCCTCGGGACGGACGAACCCGGTCGCCGCCTCGAACGCCTCGGTCGTGGGCAGGTCCGCGTTGACGCGCCAGCCACCCCCGAACCAGCGGAACTGCTCGTGCGCGCGGGCCACCGCGGCCGCCTCGTCGGGGTCCCAGCAGATCGGCATCTGCCCCACCACGCGTGACGCGGCGAGGTCGACCCGGTCCCGCGCCGCGGACCAGCGCTGCACGACGTCCGCGTCGGGCTCGGTCGTCACGAGGTGGTCGGCGAGGGGCGCGAAGCGCTCGACCGACTGCGGCCCGGAGACCGCGACGCCGATCTCGACCGACTCGTCCGGCAGGTCCCACAGCCGGGCCGAGTCGACGCGGTAGTGCACGCCCTCGAACGTGAGGCGCTCGCCGTCGAGCAGCGTGCGGATGATCTCGACCGCCTCCTCGAGCATGTCGTGCCGCTCACCGACGGCGGGCCACCGCTCGCCCGCGACGTGCTCGTTGAGGTTCTCCCCGGCGCCCAGGCCGAGCGTGAAGCGGTCGTCCGACAGGAGGGCGACGGTCGCGGCCTTCTGCGCGACCACCGCCGGGTGGTAGCGGATCAGCGGGCACGTCACGTAGGTCATGAGACCGACGCGCTCGGTCGCCTGCGCGACCGCGCCGAGCACCGCCCACGCGTAGGGCGAGTGGCCCTGGGCGTCCAGCCACGGGAAGTAGTGGTCGCTCGTCACCTCGAAGTCGAAGCCCACGCGCTCCGCGTCGACCGCGTGCCGGACGAGCTCGCGCGGTCCGGACTGCTCGGTCATGAGGGTGTAGCCGAATCGGGTCATGCCTCGATCGTGGGACGGGCCGGGCGCACCCGCACGCGGGTGGGACCGGCCCGTCCGTCACGCGCTCGTCGTCAGGCGAGCGCCTTGGCCTTGAGCTGCGCGAACTCGTCCGGGGTGATCGCCCCCGAGTCGAGGAGCGCCTTGGCGTGCGTGATCTGCTCGGCCGGGGACGCGCCGGCGACCTGGCGGATGTAGGTGTCGGTGTCGTGCTTGGCCTGCGCCACGGCAGCCGCCTGCCGCTCGGACATCCCCCGACCGCGCGCGATGAGGTAGACGAGCGAGGTCAGGATCGGCAGGAAGATGAGGAAGATGATCCACACCGCCTTCCACCAGCCGGAGAGCTCCCGGTCGCGGAACAGGTCGGCGATGATCTGGAACAGGACCATCAGGTACGCGATGAAGAAGAAGCTCCACACGAGGAGCCAGAAGAAGTCCCAGAAGTCCACGGTCACGCCCTTTCTCGACGATTGCCGCGCAGCGTGCACGGCAGGGTGCCGTGCACCGTCAGGGCGAACCTAGCGAGGCTCGCCGTCCTGCGCCTGGCGAACGGAGGCCGTGCGCGCCTGGTGGCGCCCGTGGAGCACGTCGCCCACGATCACGGCGAGCAGCACCGCGTCGGACGTCCAGTTGAGAGCGAGGGGCGTGAGCCTCGCCTGAGCGGCGAACAGCGCCACGAGCGCGAGGGCTCCGAGCAGGTGCGGCACCGACCACCTGCCGCCGGTCGCGCGGCGGAAGAGCGCGTTGCCCACCAGGTAGGTCGCGGCCGCCCCGCAGACCAGGCCGGCCGTCCAGACGTCGGCGTGGCGGGCGCCGTCGTGCCCGAGCGGGTGGAGCAGGACCAGCTCGTCGGCGACCGCGGTGAGCACGATGCCCGCGACGAGCACGAACGGGACGTACGTGTAGGCCGTCTGGGCGACCATGCCCCGTTCGGCGCGCGACGTGAAGTACTCGGTGGCGCGGTGCTCGGAGCGGTCGAAGTAGAGCAGCCACATGAGCACCGTGCTCGCGAACGCGGAGCAGAACGCGGAGACGGTCGTCGCGTCGAGCTCCAGCTCGGCGAACGTCGCGCCGGTGACGATGATCGACTCGCCGAGACAGATGATGACGAACAGGCTCACGCGCTCGGCCATGTGCTCCCCGCGCACGACCCACGAGCTCGCGCGCGACGCCCCGATCCCGGGCAGCCAGAACATCGCGCGCGGGCCGGCGACGTCGATCGCGGCGGCGACCGCCCACAGCAGCAGCCGGTGCTCCTCCACGAGCGCGCCCGCGATCCACACGGCCCCCGAGGTTGCGCACCACGAGGTGATGCGGACGAAGTTCACCGCGTTCTCGGGCCAGACGCGGCCCAGGGCGACCATCGTGAACGCGCTGCGGCCCACCTGCATCGTGACGAGCATGACCGCGAACAGCAGCGCCTTGTCGCCGAACGCCTCGGGGATCGCGCTCGCGAGCACGAGGCCGAGCAGCATGAGCACGACGAGCAGCGCGCGCACGGCGAGGCGCTCGGGGTCGAGCCAGTTCGTCACCCACATGGTGTCGACCCACACCCACCACACCGCGACGCCGAGGACGAGCGTGTGAGCGAGCGCCTCCGCGCCGGGGTGGCTGATGAGGCCGTGGGAGAGCTGGGTGACCGCGAAGACGAAGACGAGGTCGAAGAAGAGCTCGACGTACCCGACGCGGCTCGAGTCGCCCCCGTCGCCGTGCCGCCGCAGGTCCGTGCGCAGACCCCAGCGGAGCGGGCCCGGCTCCGTCGACGCGGCCGTGGGGCGAGGATCCATGCTCGGATCGTCGCACCCGCGCGCCGTCCGCTCCACCACCGGAGCCCCGCACGGTCACCGTCCGGTCACGATCGGCACCTTGGTCGCGGTTCGAGGGGCGCAGGCGGGGTGCGAGCGACAGGATGGTCGCGCACCCGCCGTCGTCCCGAGGAGACTCCCATGGTCGCCACCCGCCGTCCGTCGCGCGCCGCGCGCGCGTCCTCCGCCCTCGCCCTGGCGCTCGCCGTGGCGACGCTCGGCGCGTGCGCCTCCGAGACCGACGGGGGCGGCGACGACACGACCGGCGCGACGGAGACGACCGACGACGCCTCCGAGGAGCCGAGCGACGACGCCACCACCGACGACGCGGAGGGCCTGCCCGACGCCGCGACCATGGCGGTCGAGGCCGGCGCGCACGGCAGAGGGCTGGGCCCCGGCATCGACGGGCCGACCGAGGGGGGCACGGGGGCGGCGTGGAGCGCCGAGCCCGGCCTGCTGTTCGTCGTGACCCACGGGTCGAGCACCTGCCCGGTCCTCGCCGAGCCGGACGCCGAGGTCGAGGGGAGCGACGTCCTCGTGACGTTCGTCGACATCCCCGCGGACACTCCCTGCACCATGGACTACGTGCCCTCCACGTCCGTCGTGGCGGTGCCCGACGACGTCGACCCGAGCGGCGAGGTGAGCGTCGTCCTCGGGACCTTCGGGACCGTCGTCGTGCCGCCCGCGGCCGACGGCGCGACCGGCGAGTCCGCCTGGGTGGCGCAGTAGCCGCCCGTGTGCGGCGGCTGCCCGGTGAAGAGCGCGTGAAAGGACGCCCCCGGACCGCGGGGCCGTCCCGCGCGCACCTGGCCAGCGGATACCGTGTGCGGGTGACGACCTCCTCCGCCCGCCGTGCCGTGGCGTGCGCCGTGACCCTCGTGCTCGCCCTCGTCCTGGCGGCCTGCTCGGTGCCGCCCAAGATGCAGACGCCCGCCGCCGACGTCGAGACCGCGCAGGGCACCGGGGAGGCCGGACCCGAGGGGTTCGAGGACTTCTACGGGCAGAGCCTCGCCTGGGAGGACTGCAGCGGTGGCTGGGAGTGTGCGACGGCGCGCGCTCCGCTCTCGTGGCAGGACCCCGGGGCGGGCGAGATCGAGCTCTCGGTCAAGCGCCTTCCCGCGAGCGGTGAGCGCATCGGCTCCCTCCTGACCAACCCGGGCGGGCCGGGCGCGTCGGGCGTCGAGTTCGTCGGGTCCCTCGCGCCCATGGTCGGCGAGCGCGTCAAGGACGCGTACGACCTCGTCGGGTTCGACCCGCGCGGGGTCGGGTCCTCGACCGCGGTCGTCTGCCTCGACGACCAGGCCAAGGACGAGTCGCTGTCGCGCGACTTCGGCACGGACGAGGCCGGGCTCGAGGACCTCGTGGAGGACCGGCGCGCCTGGGCCGACGCGTGCGCGCAGAACACCGGCGACCTGCTCGGCCACGTCGACACCCAGAGCGCCGCCCGCGACATGGACATGCTGCGCGCCGTCCTCGGCGACGAGAAGCTCGCCTACCTCGGCTACTCCTACGGGACGCAGCTCGGCGCGACGTACGCCGGCCTGTTTCCGGAGAAGGTGGGCCGCCTCGTGCTCGACGGCGCGATCGACACGTCCCTCGACGCCGACGCGATCGCGGAGCAGCAGGCCGTGGGCTTCGAGAACGCGCTGCGCGCGTATGTCGAGGACTGCCAGGCCGGGGCGGAGTGCCCGCTGCGCGGCGACGCCGACGACGGCATGCGCCAGATCCGCGCGCTCCTGGACGCGGCCCAGGACAACCCGCTGCCCACCACGTCGGACCGCCGCGTCACGCAGACCCTCGCGTTCTACGGCGTGGCGCTCGCCCTCTACAACGACGTCAACTGGCCCCTGCTCACGCAGGCGCTCGCCGAGGCCTTCGACGACGGTACCGGCACGATGCTGCTGTTCCTCGCGGACTACTACAACGACCGCAACGCGGACGGGACGTTCTCGTCGAACTCGTCCGAGGCGTTCCGCGCCGTCAACTGCCTCGACGCCCGGCAGGACGACGACCCCGACGCGATGCAGGCCCAGCTCGAACGGCTCGAGGAGGCGGCGCCCACCATGGGGTCGTTCTTCGCGTTCGGCGGGCTCACGTGCGAGGGCTGGGCCTACCCCGTCGTCGCGCAGGAGTTCGACCTGCACGCGGAGGGGGCCGAGCCCATCGTCGTCATCGGCACGACCAACGACCCCGCGACGCCCTACGTGTGGGCCGAGGGCCTCGCCGCGACGCTCGACTCCGGCGTGCTGGTCTCCTGGGAGGGCGAGGGCCACACCGCCTACGGCCGCGCGAACGACTGCCTGGCGGACGCCGTCGACGCCTACCTCGTCGACGGGACGGTCCCCGACGACGGCCTGCGCTGCTGACCTCGCGGGTGCCCGACGACGGCCCGCAGGGCCGCTTTGGTATCTGCGGTGGTCGTTGGGTACAGTAGGCGCTCGTTGCCACCGGTTCGCGGAGCGGTCCGGGAAGCAGCATGCCGCCTTAGCTCAGTCGGTAGAGCGATTCACTCGTAATGAATAGGTCATCGGTTCGATTCCGATAGGCGGCTCCAGCACGGAAGCCCTGACCAGCGGAGACGCTGGTCAGGGCTTCGTCGTTCCCGGGGTCGGGCGACAGCGGTCCGCGTCGTGGGACCGGTGGCGCCCGCAGAACCCGCAGAGCCCGCCGCAGGTCCTGACCGGCCTGCCGCGGCGTCAGCCGAGGCGGCGCAGCAGGAGGATCGAGCCGCCGGCCGCCGCGGCGACGAGGCCGCCGACGCCGACGACCGCGAGCGTCGGGAACGATGCGTCCTCGGGGACGGGCGCCTCGCGCTTCGCCGCCGACGTGAGGGGTGTGCGCGAGGGCTCCGGCGCGGCAGTGGCGGGCCCGGGGGTCGGCGTCGGCTCCGACGGAGTCTCGGTCGTGGGCTCCTCGGTCGGCTCCTCGGTCGCCTGGTCCGTCGGCGTCGGCTCCTCGACCTGCTCCTGGACGGGCTCCGGCTCCGCCGGCTGGGCCGGGACGGGCTCGCTCGCGGCCGGCGGCTCCTCCGCCGACGGCTCGGGCTCGGGTGCCGCGGGCGGAGGCGACGCCGCCTGCGTCGTCGTGCAGACCGCCGAGTCGCCGTTCCATCCCGCGAACTGGTGGTCGATGCCCGTGACCATGACCCACGTGACGCAGTACCCGTCGCGGTACGCGCCGCGCTGGGGGACCTCGAGCTCGAGCACGCCGTCGGCGGAGTCCGTGCGGGAGTACACGTCGCCCAGGCTGCGCTGGTGGGAGCCGTCGGGCGCGGTGACGACGTAGCCGAGCCACCCGGACTCGTGGCGCAGCCGGCTCGCGTCGAAGGAGACGGAGGTGGTCGAGACGCTGAGCCCGCCACCGCCGTCCCGGTCGGCGGCGAGCGCGGGTGCCGCGGAGAGCGCGACGGCGAGGACTCCCAGGTGCGCGACGGCGAGCAGGCCGGCAGCGGCGCGCATCGAAACCTCCGGGTCGACAGGCGACGGGTCGTCGTTCGCGCCACATCGTACGCAGTTCGGGAGGATCCTCCGAAAGTGCCTGACGCCCCGCGCGCATCGGTCGACGACGGTGGTCGTGCTGCGAACCGTGTTCAGTGCTGGGCGAGGCTCCCGAGCCAGGCGACGACGGCCTCGCACACCTCGACGTCCCTGCCCTTGAGGTCGTGCGCGCCGGTGAGCTCGACGCGCGTGACCGGACCCGGGATCGCGGCGACGTGCTCGGTGAGCTCGGCGGGCGTCGCGAAAGGGTCGGTGCGGCCCGAGACGAACAGGACCGGCAGGTCGAGGTCCGGGAAGTGCTCGGTGCGCAGGCGATCGGGCTTCCCCGGCGGGTGCAGCGGGTAGCTCACGAGCGCGAGACCTGCGGCGGGGAGGCCCTCCGCGACCGCCATCGAGCACATGCGCCCGCCGTAGGAGCGCCCGCCCAGCACGAGCCGGTCGGTCGCGGTGCCGAGCTCGGTCGCGAACGCCTCGGCCTCGGCGCGCAGGTGCGCGACCGCGACGGGCGGCCGGTCGGGCATCCGCCTGCCGGCGGTCCGGTACGGGAAGTCGACGCGTCGCACGGGCACCGGCGGGTCCAGTGCGGCGAGCGCCTCGTCGAGCGCGACGAGCGAGTGGTGGTCGCGGCTCGCGCCCGCACCCGGCGTCAGGAGGACACCGGCGACGGATCGGCCGGGGGACGTCGACGTGGTCACGGACCCAGTCTCGCAGCGAGCACGGGATCAGCGACCGCCGAGCACGGGACCAGCGACCGGATCCGGCGAGATCGGGTCGCTGATCCCGTGTTCGGCGGGGGGAGTGGGGCGGCCAGGCGGCGGCGCCGGGCAGGGGTGCGGCGCCTGCGGGTGGCCGGGTGGGGTGGGGTCAGCGGGCGGCGAGACGGGCCGGGTCGAGGTCGGTGCGGCGCAACAGCTGGGCGTTCACGGCCACCACCACCGTCGAGACGGACATGAGGATCGCGCCCGCCGCCATCGGCATGACGAAACCGACCGGGGCGAGGACGCCCGCGGCGAGCGGCACGGCTGCGATGTTGTACCCGGCGGCCCACCACAGGTTCTGCTGCATCTTGCGGTACGACGCGTGCGAGAGCTCGATGACGGACAGGACGGCGCGCGGGTCGGAGCTCGCGAGGATGACACCTGCCGACGCGATGGCGACGTCGGTGCCCGCGCCGATCGCGATCCCGACGTCGGCCTGCGCGAGCGCCGGAGCGTCGTTCACGCCGTCTCCGACCATCGCGACCACGCGTCCGTCGTGCTGCAGCGCGGCCACCTGCGCACCCTTGTCCTCGGGGCGCACGCCCGCGATGACCTGGTCGACGCCCAGCTCGCGCCCGACGGACCGGGCCACGGGCTCGGCGTCCCCCGTGATCATGACGACGCGGATGCCGCGCCGGTGCAGGGCGTCGACCGCCTCGCGGGACTCGGGGCGGATCGCGTCGGCGAGCGCGAGCGCGCCCACCACCCGGCCGGACCACTGCTCCGCCGCGTCCCGCCGGGGCTCCGCCAGGTCGGGCCGAGCTTCCGTCTCGGCGGGTCGGGAGTCGGAGACGACCACGTGCAGGACGGTTGCGCCGTCGCTCTCCCACGCCGCGGCGTCGGGCAGCGCGTCGAGGCCGTGCTCACGCAGGAGGGCGGGCCCGCCGACGGCGACGCGGCGTGCGCCCGTGCCGGGCCCGGCGCCCGGGACGGTCGCCTCGACGCCGACCGCGGTGCGGGACCGGAAGTCGGTCGCGCGGGGGACCGGGACGCCGTGGCCGGCGCGCTCCTGCGCCGCCGCGACGATCGCGCGCGCGAGCGGGTGCTGGCTGTCCGTCTCCGCGGCCGCGGCGAGAGCGAGGAGCTCGTCGTGCGACGTGCCGTCGACGGTCGCGACGTGCGCCACGACGGGCTCGCCCGCCGTGAGCGTCCCCGTCTTGTCGAACAGGACCGTGTCCACCGTGCGCATGCGCTCGAGGGCGAGCCGGTCCTTGACCAGGACGCCCGCCCGCGCCGCGCGCTCGGTCGAGATCGACACGACGAGCGGGATCGCCAGACCGAGGGCGTGGGGGCACGCGATGACGAGGACGGTGATGGCGCGGACCAACGCCTGCTCCGGAGAGCCGAAGACGAGCCAGAACGTGATCGTCAGGGCGGCCGCACCGAGCGCGTACCAGAAGAGCCAGCCCGCGGCCCGGTCGGCGAGCCGCTGCGTCTTCGTGGACGACGCCTGGGCGTCGGCCACGAGCCGCTGGATCCCGGCGAGCGCGGTGGCCTCGCCGACGGCGGTGACGCGCACGCGCAGCGCGTCGTCGGTCGCGACGGTCCCGGCGACGACCGGGTCGCCGACGCCACGCCGGACGGGACGCGACTCGCCCGTGATCATGGACTCGTCGACGTCCGCCGTCCCCTGGGCGACCTCGCCGTCCGCCGGGACGCGACCGCCCGGTCGCACGACCACGAGGTCGCCCACGGCGAGCTCGGTGGGGGAGACGGTCGTGACCGCCCCGTCGGCGTCGAGGCGCTCGGCCTCGTCCGGCAGGAGCGCCGCGAGCGAGTCGAGCGCCGACGCCGTCTGGGCGAGCGAACGCATCTCGAGCCAGTGGCCCAGCAGCATGATGACGACGAGGAGGGCGAGCTCCCACCACACGTCGAGCTCTGCCGCGAGGAGCCCGAGGCTCGCGCCGAGGGACGACCCGAACGCGACGGTGATCGCGAGGGAGATGAGCGTCATCATGCCGGGCGTGCGACCGCGCAGCTCGCCCACCGCTCCGGTGAGGAACGGGCGCCCGCCCCACACGTAGATCACCGACCCGAGCACGGGCGACACCCATGCCGTCCACGCGACGTCGGGCAGCTCGTAGCCCAGGACCATCGCGAACATGGGGCTCAGCGCGACGGTCGGCACCGCGAGCACGAGCATCGTCCAGAACAGGCGCCGGTACTGCGCGACGTGGTCGCCGTGCCCCGCGTGTCCGCCGTGCCCCGCGTGTCCGCCGTGCCCCGGGTGCGCGTCAGACCCCGCGTGCCCTGCGTGCGCGTCGGGGTCGCCGTGTCCCGCGGGCATGTCGTGCGCGCGGTGCGGGTCGTGTCCGTCGTGCGCCGACGGGTCGGTGGCGGGCCGGCCGTGCGAATGCGTGTCGTGCGCAGGGGTCCCCGTCGGGGCGCCGTGCCCGGCGTCGGACGTACGCTGGTCGTTCTCCACGAGGTCCTCCTGGTCGGGGGCCGTCCTTGATACCCCTCGGGGGTATATACGTCCCAGGGTCCCGCGGTATTCCCGGCCCGTCAAGAGCGGCGTGCGGCCCACCGCGCCGCGCCACCGGCGTCCCAGCCGCCGCCTCGCGCGCCGTCTCGCAGACGTGCACCTCGTGCCGGTCCCCCTCGGCGTCCACGGGCACGAACCACCGGCCTCCGGCCGCCGACCACGGGGCTACCGGCCGCCGACCGCGGGGCTACCGACCGCTTTGGCCCCCGGACGGTCGCCGATCCCGTGCTCGGCCGGAGGGGCGGCGACGAACAGCGCGGCCGTCACCGGGTCCACCCCGGAACCTCGCCGGCGCACCCGGCCCGCCCGGCGCACCCGGCCCGCCCGGCGCACCCGGCGCCCGCGGCGGGGCCTCGGTCAGGGCATCGCCCCGGCGGCGTCGAGGAACGTGCGGGTGCGGCGGGCGGCGAGATCGGGGTCGAGCAGGAGCCCGGCGCGGTCGGCACGCCGCACGAGCGCCACGAGGTGCGCGACGGAGCGACGCCATGACGATCACCTGGGCGCCCGCGTCCTGGACGACGTGCACCTGCTCGCGGTAGGCGTCCGTCACCGCGGCGAGCGCGCCCGCGTTGCGGGCGTCCAGCGCGCGACGAGCGCCGGGTCGAGCTGGTCCGTCCCCGCCCCGCACGCGATGCGGTCGACGGCGCGTGCCTCGGCCGCGGAGCGGCGCACGAGCTCCTGCGTCGCGGCCCGGTCGAGGCCCATGCTGCGCTTGGGTGCGCGCTCACAGCGCGATCTGCGGGACGTCGAGGCGGCGGCCCTCGGCCGACGAGCGCAGCCCGAGCTCGGCGAGCTGGACGCCGCGCGCCGCCGAGAGCAGGTCGTAGCGGTGCGGTCGACCGGCGTGCACGTCGCGCAGGAACTCCTCCCACTGGGCCTTGAAGCCGTTGTCGAGGTCGGCGTTCGCCGGGACCTCGAGCCACTGGTCGCGGAACGGCTCGGTGACGGGCAGGTCGGGGTTCCACACGGGCTTGGGCGTGTGCGCGCGCTGCTGCGCGACGCACCGGCGCAGCCCCGCGACGGCGGACCCGTGCGTGCCGTCGACCTGGAACTCGACGAGCTCGTCGCGGTGGACGCGCACGGCCCAGGAGGAGTTGATCTGCGCGACGACGGGGTCGCCGCCCGGGGTCTCGACCTCGAAGATCCCGTACGCGGCGTCGTCGGCGGTCGCGGCGTACTCGCGGCCCTGCTCGTCCCACCGGGTGGGGATGTGCGTCGTGGTCTGGGCGGTGACGGTCCGCACCGACCCCAGGATCCCCTCGAGGACGTAGTTCCAGTGGCAGAACATGTCGGACGTCATGCCGCCGCCGTCCTCGGCGCGGTAGTTCCACGACGGGCGCTGCGCAGGCTGGTGGTCGCCCTCGAAGACCCAGTACCCGAACTCGCCGCGCAGCGACAGGATGCGGCCGAAGAAGCCTTCGTCGACGAGGCGGCGGAGGGTGACGAGGCCGGGCAGGAAGAGCTTGTCGTGCACGACGCCGGCGGTCACGCCGGTCTCCTCGCGCAGCCGGGCGAGGTCCACGGCCTCGGCGAGCGTCTCGGCGGTCGGCTTCTCGGTGTACACGTGCTTGCCGGCCTGCATCGCCTTCGTGAGCGTCTCGGCGCGCAGGGCGGTCATCGAGGCGTCGAAGACGACGTCGACGTCCGGGTCGACGACCGCGCCGTCCAGGTCCGTGGTCCAGTGCTCGACGTCGTGCCGCGCGGCGAGCTCGCGCAGCTTCGACGCGTTGCGCCCCACGAGGACGGGTTCGACCTGCAGGCGCGTGCCGTCGGGCAGCTCGACGCCGCCCTGGTCGCGGATCGGCAGGATCGAGCGGACGAGGTGCTGGCGGTACCCCATGCGGCCGGTGACGCCGTTCATGGCGATCCGCAGGGTTCGGGTCGTGGTCATCGATCGGCTCCGTCGTCGGTCGGTCGCCCGGGCGAGCGGGGTTGGAATGCGCTTTCCCGGAGCGTAGGGGAACCGCTTTCCTGCGTCAACCACGTCGAACGGGCGGGGGTCAGAGCGGGGGCGTGGACTCGCGGAGCACGACGGTTCCCCGCACCTCGACACGCTGCGGTGCGGCGTCGGGCGCGTCGCCGGGGACAGCCAGGGCGAGGACCAGAGCCCGCTCGCCGACCTCGGCGAGCGGGATGCGGACCGTCGTGAGGCCCGGGGTGACGTCGCGCAAGGTGACGATGTCGTCGAACCCCGCGACGGCGACGTCCTCGGGGACGCGCAGCCCGGCGTCCCGCACAGCCGCCATCGCGCCGACGGCCATGACGTCGTTCACGGCGAAGACGGCGCGCGGAGCACCACCCGTGCGCGTCCCCGCCCGCCCGGGACCCACCCGGGACAGCAGCTCGCGCATGCCCCCGTGGCCGCCGTCGCGGGTGAACGCGCACTCCACGACGGCCTCCGGCTCGACGGGCGCGCCCAGCTCCTCGAGCGCCGCGGCGAACCCCCGCGCGCGGTGGACCGCCGTGCGGTGCCCCGCCGGCCCCGCGAGCACGCCGAACGAGCGGTAGCCCAGCCCGTGCAGGGCGCACGCGAGGTCCGCGGCACCGTCGGCGTTCGCGATCTCGACGGCGGGCAGGTCGCCGATCGGCTGCCCGACGAGCGAGACCCCGCCCCCCGAGTCGCGGTACCGCTCGAGAGCGCGGCGCAGCGCCCCGCCCGCGTCCTCGGCCAGGCGCCCGCCGCCCAGCACGACCGCCCGTGCCCGCTGACGGTCCATGAGCTCGACGAACGCCAGCTCGCGCTCGGGGGAGTGCCGGGTGCTCGTCAGCGTGACGATGAGCCCGTCGCGCTCGGCGGCGTCGGCCACGCCCGCGGCGAGCGACGAGAAGTACGGGTCCGCGATGTCGTGCACCACGAGCCCGACGCTCGTCGTGCGCCCGCGCGCCATCGCCTGCGCGCTCGGGTCCGGGGAGTACCCGAGCCGGCGCGCGGAGGCGAGCACGCGCTCGCGCAGGTCCGGGCGCACGGTGCGGTTCGCGCTCCCGTTGATGGCGCGCGAGGCGGTGGCGAGGGAGACGCCTGCGTCGCGCGCGACGTCGCTCAGTGTCGGTCCGGGCACGGAGCCAGGCTAGCGGGACGCTCCCGCGGCCCGGGCGGGCCGCGCCCGGAGCGGTTAGGTTCGAGGAGACCGTCGACCGCCCCGCCCCACGACCACCCAGGAGTGCCCATGACACCCAGGGACACGACCACGTCACCCGGCACGACGGCGCTCCTCGCCCGGGCGCTCGCGCTCGGCGTCGCCGCAGGGTCGCGCAGCAGCCTCGGCGTCGCGGCGCCGGTGCTCTCCGGCCGGGCCGGAGGCCGGGACGGCGGGTCGGGCGGAGGGCAGCCGGGAGCCGGCAGGCCGGGTGCACTCGCGCGCGCGGCGGCTGCTGCAGGCGTCGTGGGGGAGATCGTCGGTGACAAGCTTCCCCGCACCCCGAGCCGCCTCGACCCCCCTGGGCCGTTGTTCCGCCTCGCGAGCGGCGCCGCGGGCGGGATCCTCGTCGCCCGTCGCCGTTCAGGCCCCGCGGGCCTCGCCGCCGCAGCCGTCGCCGGTGCGGCCGGGGCCGCCGCCGGGACGTGGGGCGGCGCGGCCTGGCGGCGGCTCGCGGCCGGGACGCGGCCCGACTGGCCCGGCGCGGTCGCCGAGGACGCCGTCGCGCTCGCGCTCGCGGCGTGGGCCGTCAGACCCTGAGCGGGGCCGGCTCAGCAGCCGGCCTCGTCGTACCGGCACAGCAGGTCCCACGCGGCCCGGGCCGTTCCTGACACCACCTCGCGCGCGGCGCCGACCGTGCTCTCTCCACCGTCCAGCGCGACCAGCGTGACCGCCGTCCCGCGCCGCGTCGTGGCGAGGTAGGTGCCGAGGGCGCCGTCCAGGTCTCCGCCCTCCCCGGCCCCGTAGTGGTCGGTCGCGAGGCCGGTGCCCTGGGCGCCGACGTCGAGCGGCTCGACGACGTACACCGTCCCCTCCGCCCCGCCCTGCGCGGCACAGACCTCCACGGCGTCCGCCAGTCGTGCGGCCTCCGCGGCGGCGAGGTCGGCGTCGGCGAACACGGCCACCTGCTGCACGCCCACCTGGGCTTCGTCGGCGCCGTCGCCCTGGGTCGCCGTGCGCATCGCGACGGCGTCCTCGGGTCCGCTGCCCGCGCACGCCTCGGGCAGGTGCCAGGCCGTCGTACCCTCCGACTCCTCGCGCGGCCCCGTGACGGGCGCCCACGCCTCGGCCGGCAGCAGGACGTCGGCCGGCGCACCCGTCGGGACCGTGCCGCCCGGGTCGGGCGGGGCCGAGGTCTCCGTCGACCCGGCGGAGGGAGCGGAAGACGGCGTGCCGGCCGGGGGCTCGGTCGCGTCGTCGGGGGAGGCGGCGCAGGCCGCGAGCACCAGCGCGCTCGCGACGAGGGCGGTCGTCCGTGTCGAGGTTCTCATCTGCTCCACCCTGGTGGGTGCCCGGGTGGCTCGCACGTCGCTCCGCGACGGCGCGCCGGTCAGTCGTTCGGGATGCTCGTCACGGTCGTGAGCAGGAACGCGCAGTCCTCGAGCGCGCTCACCGCGTGCCGCTCGTGCGTGAGCACGCGCAGCTCGCCCGCGCCGAGCTCGACGTCGCCCTCGCCGAGCGCTGTCACGCGCACGCGGCCCCGCAGGACCTGGATCGACGCCGCGGGCGGGGAGTTGTGCTCCCCGAGCTCGACGCCCGCGCGCAGCGCGAGGATGGTCTGGCGCAGCGGGCCGTCGTGCAGCACGACCTCGGCGCTGCGGCCGTGGGGCGCGCTTCTCGCGTTCGTCAGGTGCGCGTCGGTGAGAAGGTCGACGTTCGTCATCGGGGCTCCGACCTGTGGTGGGGCTCCCATCATGCCGCGCGGGCGCGGTCGGCGCCGCCCTCGTACGGGTCCGGCGTGCCGGGGCGACGCCGTGCCGCGGCGTCCGGAGGAGCGAGGGACGGGCAGCTCCTCCACGGTCTCGTCGGCCTCGTGTTCACGGTCGCCGTGCTGCTGCTCCTCGCGGACTCCGGCCCGCCGGCACGGGCGGGCCGCAGAGGCCGCGCCCGTGGCTCACGCGCCGGTCTCGCCCGAGGGGTGCGTGGCCCCGGCGGGGCGGACGACCGTCACCGGGCAGTGCGCGTACTCGACCGCGTGCCGGCTCACCGAGCCGAGCAGCAGGCGGTCGAAGCCGCCCACGCCGCGGTTTCCGAGCACGAGCCGCTCCGCGTGCGACGACGCCTCGATGACGCCCTTCGCCGCCTGCGTGTGGCGCACGGTCCGCACGAGACGGTCGTCGGGCAGGTCGACGCCCGCGGCCTCGAGCGCGGCGTCGAGCCGCTGCGCCGCGAACTTCTCGTAGTCGTCGATCGGCGGGGTCCAGCCCCACGAGTCGGGCAGCGGCGCGAGCGACGCGATCTGCCAGCAGAACAGGGCCTCGAGCGTCGCCCCCGTGCGCCGCGCGACGTCCGCCCCGTGCCGAAGGGCCTGGACCGACGTCGTCGAGCCGTCCACACCCACCACGACCGGTCGGGCGTGGTCGTGCCGGAGGTCCGGCGTCCCGCGGATGACGGTCACGGGGACGGTCGCGTGCTGCAGGACGGCCGTCGGCACCGAGCCGAGGACCATGCGTCCGAGCCGTCCCCGGCCGCAGCGGCCTACCACGAGCATGTCCGCGCCGTCGTGACCCGGCGCGTCCGCGCCCTCGGACGCGGCCGGCTCGGCGACGGCGAGGAGCACCGTCGCCGGGAAGCCCTGGTGGGCCACGGCGGTGGTCCGGACCGCCTGCGGCTCCAGCCCGGTCCTGGCGCGCGCGGCGTCCACCCACTCCTCGACGAGGGTCCGCCTGCGCGCCGCGATCTCGTCCGGCGGGGCCTGCGCGTCCTGGCGCGACGGGTCCCACGCGAGGACCGCGGTGACCGGGACCCCTCGCGTCGCACCCTCGCGCAGCGCCCAGTCGAGCGCGCCGCCCGACTCGTCCGAACCTTCCACGCCGACGACCACGCCAGGCATCCTGCGACCTCCCGTTCGTCCGGCCGACGGTGCGCACCACCGCCGACCACTGCACCTCGAATCTAGATGCTGAACCCGCGGTCCGCCCACGGCTGCCATGCGGACCCGGCTCAGAAGCGGGGGCTCTCCTCCTCGTGGAGGATGTTGCGCAGCGGGCGGGTCACGACGTCGACGCGCTCGAGGAGGCCCGACGGGCCCGACACGACCAGCGCCCGGTCCCCGACGGCGACGTAGACCGCGGCGCGGTCCCGGACGGTGACGTGCAGGCAGGGCCGCGGGACGCCGTCGACCACGAACGTGGTGCGCGTGACGGGCGCGACGTCCACCTCCTCGACGATCGCGCGCATCGCGGCGCGGTACTCCTGGTACGAGTCGAGGAAGTCGTCGTCGCCGGGCGTGTCCGAGTGCAGGGGCGCGGCGAGCGCGCCGCTCAGGGCGGTGCGCGCGATGTCGGTCGCCTGCTCGTCGTGCGCGGCGAGCACGCGCAGCGTCTCGAGGTCCAGGGTCTCGCCCGTGAAGGAGACGTACGAGCGCAGGAACCGCTCCTCCGCGGGGTCGTGCGCGCCGTGGCCCGCCCCCGTGAGGGTCTCCTCGTCGAGGTCGAGCCCCCACGTCAGCGGGTCGTCGACCTCGGCGACGGCGCCGTGGAACCGCTCGACCACCTGCTCCCAGGTCGCGGGGGAGCTCGTCGCGTGGCCGTCGTGACGCGCGGCGGGCGGGGTCGGCGGCCCGGCGTCCGCACCGTCCTGGCCCTCGGCCCCGGACCCGGGGCGCGCAGCGGCTGCGGGGTCGTCGGGCTGCTGGTCCGGCTGGTGCATCGCTCTCGCCACCCTCTCTGGCCGCCAGGGCGGGGCCGCACTCCCGAGCCTGCCCGCGGCGCGCTCCTCGGTCAACGCCCACAGGGCGTGTCGGACCGGGTGATCTGTGCGCAGGTCACGGCGCGACAGTCCTTTCACGCCCCTGGCGAACAAGGGCATACGGAGGGGGTGTGGCCCGTTGGGAGCGCATAGAGTCAATGCGGTCAGGCTGTACCCGTCGATCCGACGGTGCGCAGGTGTACGCCGCTCGTGAGGAGCAGCACATGTTCGAGAGATTCACAGACCGAGCCCGTCGGGTCGTCGTCCTTGCCCAAGAAGAGGCACGGATGCTCAACCACAACTACATCGGCACCGAGCACATCCTCCTCGGCCTCATCCACGAGGGCGAGGGTGTCGCGGCCAAGGCGCTGGAGTCCCTCGGGATCTCCCTCGACGGCGTCCGCACCCAGGTGACCGAGATCATCGGCGAGGGCCAGCAGGCGCCGAGCGGGCACATCCCCTTCACCCCCCGGGCCAAGAAGGTGCTCGAGCTCTCGCTGCGCGAGGCGCTGCAGCTCGGCCACAACTACATCGGCACCGAGCACATCCTCCTCGGCCTCATCCGCGAGGGCGAGGGCGTCGCCGCCCAGGTGCTGACGAAGATGGGTGCCGACCTCAACAAGGTCCGCCAGCAGGTCATCCAGCTCCTGTCCGGCTACCAGGGCAAGGAGCCCGTCGCCGCGGGCGGCCCCACCGAGGGTCAGCCCTCCGGCTCGGCCGTGCTCGACCAGTTCGGGCGCAACCTCACCCAGGCCGCGCGCGAGGGCAAGCTCGACCCCGTCATCGGGCGCAACCTCGAGATCGAGCGCGTCATGCAGGTGCTGAGCCGTCGCACCAAGAACAACCCCGTCCTCATCGGCGAGCCCGGCGTCGGCAAGACCGCCGTCGTCGAGGGCCTCGCGCAGGACATCGTGCGCGGCGACGTCCCCGAGACGCTCAAGGACAAGCAGCTCTACACGCTGGACCTGGGCGCGCTCGTGGCCGGCTCGCGCTACCGCGGTGACTTCGAGGAGCGCCTCAAGAAGGTGCTCAAGGAGATCCGCACGCGCGGCGACATCATCCTGTTCATCGACGAGATCCACACCCTCGTGGGTGCGGGTGCCGCCGAGGGCGCGATCGACGCGGCGAGCATCCTCAAGCCGATGCTGGCCCGGGGCGAGCTGCAGACCATCGGCGCGACGACGCTCGACGAGTACCGCAAGCACGTCGAGAAGGACCCGGCCCTGGAGCGCCGCTTCCAGCCGATCCAGGTCGCCGAGCCGTCCCTGCCGCACGCGATCGAGATCCTCAAGGGCCTGCGCGACCGCTACGAGGCGCACCACCGCGTGTCCATCACGGACTCCGCGCTCGTCTCCGCGGCCACGCTCGCCGACCGGTACATCAACGACCGGTTCCTCCCGGACAAGGCGATCGACCTCATCGACGAGGCGGGCGCGCGCCTGCGCATCCGCCGCATGACGGCCCCGCCGGAGCTCAAGGAGCTCGACGAGGAGATCGCCGAGGCACGCCGCGAGAAGGAGTCCGCGATCGACGCGCAGGACTTCGAGAAGGCGGCCGGCCTGCGCGACACGGAGAAGCAGCTCACCGCGAAGCGTGCCGACAAGGAGAAGGCGTGGAAGTCCGGTGACCTGGACACCGTCGCGGAGGTGGACGAGGAGCTGATCGCCGAGGTCCTGGCCATGGCCACGGGCATCCCGGTCTTCAAGCTCACCGAGGAGGAGTCCAGCCGCCTGCTCCACATGGAGGACGAGCTGCACCGGCGCATCGTCGGCCAGGAGGCCGCGATCAAGGCGCTGTCGCAGGCCATCCGCCGTACGCGTGCGGGCCTCAAGGACCCGAAGCGTCCCGGTGGGTCGTTCATCTTCGCCGGCCCGACCGGCGTCGGGAAGACCGAGCTGGCCAAGGCGCTCGCCGAGTTCCTCTTCGGGGACGAGGACGCGCTGATCCAGCTCGACATGTCGGAGTTCTCCGAGAAGCACACCGTCTCGCGGCTGTTCGGCTCGCCCCCCGGCTACGTCGGGTACGACGAGGGCGGTCAGCTGACCGAGAAGGTGCGGCGCAAGCCGTTCTCGGTCGTCCTGTTCGACGAGGTGGAGAAGGCCCACGCGGACATCTTCAACTCGCTCCTGCAGATCCTCGAGGACGGTCGCCTGACCGACTCGCAGGGCCGCGTCGTGGACTTCAAGAACACCGTCATCATCATGACGACCAACCTCGGCACGCGGGACATCGCCAAGGGCGTCCAGACCGGCTTCAACGCCGGCGGCGACCTGGTCACGTCCTACGAGCGCATGAAGGCGAAGGTCAACGACGAGCTCAAGCAGCACTTCCGCCCCGAGTTCCTCAACCGCGTCGACGACGTGGTGGTCTTCCCGCAGCTCTCGCAGGACGAGATCATCCAGATCGTCGACCTGATGATCGCGCGTCTCGACGCCCGTCTGCGGGACAAGGACATGGGTATCGAGCTCACCCAGCCGGCGAAGCAGCTCCTCGCCGAGAAGGGCTACGACCCGGTCCTGGGCGCCCGTCCGCTCCGCCGCGCCATCCAGCGCGACATCGAGGACGTGCTCTCGGAGAAGATCCTGTTCGGCGAGCTCAAGGCCGGCGAGATCGTCCTGGTCGACGCTCAGGGCGAGGGCCTGCTCGGGGAGTTCACCTTCCGGGGTGTCTCCCAGGGCGAGCACGACCGTGGCCCGGTGAGCGTGGGTGCGGCTGCCGCGCTCGACGCACCGACGGGCGTCTCGGTCCACGACCTGCCCCCGACGGGCGAGCTGCAGGCCGGCGCGGAGTGATCCGCGACTGACCGCGCGGCCGGCCCGACCGGCGCCGCCTGACACGACGGGCCCCGATCCTCCTCCGGGAGGGTCGGGGCCCGTCGTCGTGCCGGGGTGCCGGCCGGAGCCGTGGCGCCGCGGTCACCGCGCGAGCGAGGCGAAGGAGCCGCGAGGCTGCAGCCCGCTGACGAGGTGCCCGTCGATGAGCCAGGTGGGTGCGACGGTGACCTCGTAGGTGCGTGCGAGGGCGCGGGCGGCGCGCAGGTGCTCGTCGACGACGCGGGCGCCCGCGGCGAGTGGCGCGAGGACGACGGGGTGCAGCCCGACCCGCGTGGCGCACGCCTGGAGGACGCCCAGGTCACCGATGTCGTGGCCGTGGGCGAAGTGGGCCTGGAAGACGGCGGCGACGAGGTCGGCGTGGGCCTCGGGCTCCTCGTCGCGGACGACCTCGGCCGCCGCGTGGGCGAGCCGCGGGTCCGGGACGCGGGCGGGCCAGCGCAGGGGAAGCCCGGCCTCGCGCGCCGCGGCGGTGACGCGGCGGTAGGCGTGCCCGGCGCGCAGGCGCGCGGGCGCGCCGTACCGGCCGGCCTCGGGACGGGTGAGCAGCGGGAGGTCGACGACGTCGCGGCCCGCGCGGCGCAGGAGCGCGGTGCGGTCCTGGGCGACGTAGGAGTCGGGGCTGACGAAGTCGAACCAGTGCGGGACGGTGCCGTCCATGTCGGGCTCCTCGGGTCGCGGTGCGGTGCGTGGGCCGGCCCCCTGGTGCGGCGTGCGCCATCTGCTCTCGACCCTGCCGTCCGGCACGGACGTCCGCGCCCGTGGGTCGCACGGGGACGAACCCTGGCACGGGACCGGGGGCCGACCCTGGCCGGGCACGTGCGCGGCGGCGGTCCGGCCACGTTGCACGGCGTTACGTCCGTCCTGGGAGTGAGACGTGCGGACGCGGGGGTTCACCCGCGGGTGCCCTGCTGGCATGGTCCCGGGCATGCAGACGACACCGGGCGGCCTCGTGGCCGTCCTCGCAGCGGGTGCCGGGCACGCGCCCGGCACGGCGTGTCGCCGCGCGCGGATCGCGCGCCCCTGTCGTCGCGCGTCCTGTCGCTGAGGACCACGACCCGACGCACACCCGACGCCTGACGCCCGTCGCCGCTCGTCGCCCTGCGGCATCGTCCGGCGTCGTCCGGCGCGTCGCCCCTCGCACCCGTCTCCCGCACACCGCCTCGCACCTCGCACCTCGCCGTGCGTTCTCCCCGAGAGGAGCTCGTCATGCCCGCTCACCCGCTCACCCGTCCCTCCGCCCCACCGGGTCGCCGCCGCACGACGTCCGCCGTGCTCGCCCTCGTCGCGATCCTCGCGACGGGAGCGTGCGGCGCGGCCACGGCCACCGGCGGCACCGGTGCGGACGCGCTCGCGCCGGACGCCGAGCTGCCCGCCGAGGTCCCCGTGGGGACGGTGCTGCGCGTCGGCGACCCGACGACGCAGAAGGCGTTCGAGCTCGCGGGCGACGAGCTCGACAGCGACTTCTCGTTCGAGGTCGAGTGGGCGAACGTGTCGGGGGGTCCGGCGACCACCGAGGCGTTCCGCGCCGGCTCGCTCGACGTCGGGGCGGTGGCCGAGATCCCGCCGATCCACGCGACGTGGACCGGCCTCGACGTGCAGGTCTACGCGTCGGTCTACCGCGAGAACTGGGAGGACGCGCCCATCTACGAGTTCGCCGGGGCGCCCGGCGTCGAGCTCGACGGGCTCGAGGACTTCCGCGGGCACCGCATCGCGTTCAGCCCGGGCCAGGCGCAGGGCGCGATCGTGCTCAAGGCGCTCCAGGAGGCCGGGCTCACGCAGGACGACGTCGAGCTCGTCGAGCTGCCGAGCACGGGCGACGTCTACTCGACGGCGCTCGCCGCGGGCGAGGTGGACGTCGCGCCGCTGGGCGGCACACAGCTCTTCCGCTACCTCGCGGCGTACGGGGGCGACGGCGCGACGTCCGTGGAGCACCACCTGCGCGACGACGCCTCGCACCTGTACGGGCCGACGGACGTCGTGCGCGACCCGGCCAAGGCGGCCGCGCTGCGCGAGTACGTCGCGGCGTGGGCCGCGGCGAAGGTCTGGGTCCACGAGCACCCCGAGGAGTGGAAGCAGGGGTACTACGTCGAGGACCAGGGCCTGAGCGAGGAGGACGCCCAGTACCTCGTGGACCACGCGCCCGTGCCGGACCTTCCCTCCGACCTCACCGAGGGCGTCGCGCGCACGCAGGCGACGATCGACCTGCTCGCCTCCGAGCTGGGCCAGGAGCCGTTCGACGCGGCCAACCTGTTCGACGAGCGCTTCGGCCCGGTCGCGGGCGAGGCGGCGGCCGCCGCGCGGGACGGGGGAGAGCAGTGAGCGCCGCGGTCGTCGACCGCGCGGACCTCGCGGAGCGCGCAGACCTCGCCGCCCCGGGCGTCGCCGCGCCACCGGTCACGACGGACGTGCGCCCGCGCGGCACGCGCCTCGGGCTCGGCCGGCCGATCCCGCTCGCGGCGCTCGTCGGCGTGACGCTCCTGGCGGGGACCTGGGCGGTGGGGTCCGCGACGGGGATCGTCGACCCGCGGGTGCTCTCGGCGCCGTGGACGGTCGTCACGACGGGCGTGGAGCTCGTCGCGAACGGCAGGCTCGGCGCGCACCTCGGGGTGTCGCTGACGCGCGCCGCGCTCGGCCTGGCGTTCGGCGTCGTCACGGGCGTCGTGCTGGCGCTCGCGGCCGGGCTGAGCCGGGTCGGCGACGCCGTGCTCGACGGCCCGATCCAGGTCAAGCGCGCCATCCCCAACCTCGCGCTCCTGCCGCTGCTCATCCTGTGGTTCGGGATCGGCGAGGAGATGAAGGTCATCACCATCGCGCTCGGGGTCTTCATCCCCATCTACCTGCACACGCACAACGGCCTGCGGGCGATCGACAGCCGCTACGTCGAGCTCGCGGAGACGGTCCAGCTCTCGCGGTGGCAGTTCGTGCGGCGCGTCGTCCTGCCGGGTGCGCTGCCGGGGTTCTTCCTCGGCCTGCGGTTCGCGGTCACGGGTTCGATGCTCGCTCTCGTCGTGGTGGAGCAGGTGAACGCGACCGCCGGCATCGGCTACATGATGGAGCTCGCGCGGACCTACGGGCAGACGGAGGTCATCCTCGTCGGCCTCGTCGTGTACGGCGTGCTCGGCTACTCCGCGGACCTGGCCGTCCGCCTCCTGCAGAGGAGGGCGCTCTCGTGGCGGCGCACGCTGGAGGGCTGAGCCCCGCTGGCCCGACGGCGGCCGAGCCGGTCGTGCGGGTCCGCTCGCTCGTGCGGTCGTTCGGCGAGCAGCGGATCCTCGACGCCCTCGACCTCGCTCTCGACGACGGCGAGTTCGTCGCGATCCTCGGACGGTCCGGGTCGGGCAAGAGCACCCTCCTGCGTGCGCTCGCCGCGCTCGACCACGGCGTCGCGGGCTCGGGCCAGATCGTCGTGCCGGACCAGGTGTCCGTCGTCTTCCAGGACTCGCGCCTCCTGCCGTGGGCACGAGTGCTGGAGAACGTGGTTCTCGGGCTCGACGGCACGCGCGCCGGGCCACGGAGCGCGACGCGTGCCGCGGGGAGGGCGAGCCTCGCCGAGGTCGGGCTCGCCGGGCGTGAGCGGGCGTGGCCCCACGAGCTCTCCGGCGGCGAGCAGCAGCGCGTGTCGCTCGCCCGCTCCCTGGTGCGCTCGCCGCGGCTGCTGCTGGCCGACGAGCCGTTCGGCGCCCTCGACGCGCTCACCCGCCTCCGCATGCACGACCTGCTCCGCGACCTGTGCGCGCGTCACCGCCCCGCGGTGCTGCTCGTGACGCACGACGTCGACGAGGCCATCGCGCTCGCCGACCGCGTCGTCGTCCTGGACGGGGGCCGCATCGCCGCCGAGCGGCGCATCGACCACACCTTCTCCGCCGGGGAGGCGCGCGCCGCCGCCGACCCGCGCTTCGCCCGTATCCGTACCGCGCTGCTCGACGCGCTCGGCGTCGGCCGGGACGCCTCCACCGACACCGCCCGGAAGGACACCGCCGCATGACCCCGACGACCACCACCCCGACCTGGGGCGACGGCCACCGCCCCGGCCGCCTGCACCTCAACGCGTTCCTCATGAGCACCGGGCATCACGAGGCGTCGTGGCGCCTGCCGGAGAGCGACCCGTCCTGGACGTCGACGAACATCGCCCACCTGCAGCGCCTCGCGCAGACCGCCGAGGCGGGGAAGCTCGACTCGATCTTCTTCGCCGACGGCCCCGGCCTGCGGTCCGACGTCGGGCGGCGGCCGTCCGGGTCGCTCGACCCGCTCATCGTGCTCACCGCCATCGCGGCCGTCACCGAGCGGATCGGCCTCGTCGCCACCGCCTCGACGACGTACAGCTCGCCGTACGACCTCGCGCGCCGGTTCGCGTCGATCGACCACGTCTCGGGCGGCCGGGCGGGGTGGAACGTCGTGACGACGGCCGGACCCGACATCGCCCGCAACTTCGGCCTCGACGACCAGCCGGCGCACGCGGTCCGGTACGAGCGCGCGGCGGAGTTCCTCGACGTCGCGTTCCAGCTGTGGGACTCGTGGGAGGACGACGCCGTGCTCGCCGACAAGGCCGCGGGGGTGTGGGCGGACGCCGCGAAGATCCACGCGCCGGGCCACGTCGGGCCGCACTTCTCGGTGCACGGCGCGCTCACGACCCCGCGCTCGCCGCAGGCGCGGCCCCTCATCGTGCAGGCCGGATCGTCCGAGGACGGCAAGGACCTCGCGGCGCGCTACGCCGAGGCGGTGTTCACCGCGCACCAGACGCTCGACGACGCCCGCGCCTTCTCCGCCGACCTCAAGGCGCGTGCCCGTGCGGTGGGTCGCGACCCGGGGACGGTGAAGATCCTGCCCGGCATCGTGCCGGTCATCGGGTCGACCGAGGCCGAGGCGCTCGCGAAGGAGCGCGAGCTCGACGAGCTCGTCGTCCCGGAGTACGCGCGCGCCCAGCTCGCGAGGACGCTGCGCCTCACGCCCGAGGACCTGCCGCTCGACCGCGAGCTGCCCGACGGCCTGCCGTCCGAGGACGAGATCGAGGGAGCCAAGAGCCGGTACACGCTGATCGTCGAGCTCGCGCGACGCGAGCGGCTCACGGTGCGCGAGCTCATCGGGCGCCTCGGCGGCGGGCGCGGCCACCGCACGGTCGCGGGCACGCCCGAGCAGGTCGCCGACGCGATCCAGGACTGGTACGACGCCGAGGCGGCCGACGGGTTCAACATCATGCCTGCCGTGCTGCCGTCAGGGCTCGAGCAGTTCGTCGAGCACGTGCTGCCGGTGCTGCGCGAGCGCGGCCTGTTCCGCGCGGAGTACGAGGGCCGCACGCTGCGCGAGCACTACGGGCTCGAGCGACCCGCCAACCGCTACGCGACCGCCGAGCGCCTCCCGGAAGGAGCACGGGCATGAGCGCCGAGCACCTCTGGTACATCCCCAACCAGGTGCGGCCGGGGCACCGGGGCGACGACCCGGCGGAGGACCACAACAGCCTGGACACCCTCGTGAGCCACGCGCACGCGCTCGAGGAGCACGGCTGGGGCGGTGCGCTGCTCGGGACGAGCTGGGGGCGTCCCGACACGTTCACGGTCGCGACGGCGCTCGCGGCCCGCACGACGACGTTCCAGCCCCTCGTCGCGATCCGTCCCGGCTTCTGGCGGCCCGCGCACTTCGCGTCCGCCGCCGCGACGCTCGACCACCTCAGCGGGGGTCGGCTGCTCGTCAACATCGTGTCGGGCACCGACGGTCAGGAGGCGTACGGAGACGGCGAGGCGGACCCGGCGCACCGGTACGCCCGCACGCGGGAGTTCCTCCAGATCGTGCGCCGGCTGTGGACGCAGGAGGAGGTCACCTACGCGGGCGGGCACTTCTCGGTGAGGCGGTCGTCGCTCGGGCCGCGCCCCGTCGTGCAGGGGGAGCGCAGGCACCCGCGCCTCTACTTCGGCGGCGCGTCGGGGGCGGCCGAGCGGGTCGCCGCGACCGAGGCGGACGTGCAGCTCTTCTGGGGCGAGCCGCTCGACGGCATCGCCGAGCGGATCGAGCGGCTGAAGCGGCTCAGCGCCACGCTCGGGCGCGAGCACGCGCCGCTCGAGTTCGGGCTGCGCGTCACGACGTTCGTGCGCGACACCACCGAGGAGGCGTGGGCGGAGGCGGAGGCGAAGGTCGCGCAGCTCGCGGCCCGCGCGTCGCAGGGGGACGCGTGGGCCGCGCGGAACCGCGGACGGTCGACCGCCGTCGGGCAGCAGCGCCTGCTCGACCTCGCCGCGCGCGGCGAGGTGCTCGACGAGAACCTGTGGACGACGCCCGGCCGACTCGGCGGCGGGGGTGCGGGGACCACGTGGCTCGTCGGGTCGGCGCAGGACGTCGCGAAGTCGCTGCGGCGCTACCAGGACCTGGGCGTCACGCACTTCGTCCTCTCCGACACCCCGTACCTGCGCGAGATCGGGCGCCAGGGCAACGGGCTCCTCCCGCTCCTGCGGGACTGACCGGCACGGTGCGCCCAGACCGGCCCGGACGTCGCGAGATCGACCTCCTGAGGTTCCGGTCCGGGACGTGCGGGTCGATCTCGTGGCGGGGCGACACCCGCATGGGTGCGGCCCGGAACGGAGTACCGTCCAGACGTGGACCAGAGCCGGCTCGACGACCTCACGGCACGTCTGCGCGCCGCGGGCTGCGTCTTCGCGGAGGACGAGGCCGCGCTCCTCGCCGAGCGGGCCGACGGCGCCGCGCACCTCGAGGCGCTCGTCGCGCGTCGCGTCGCGGGCGAGCCGCTCGAGCACGTGCTCGGGTACGTCGACTTCCGCGGGCTCCGGATCGGCGTCGACCCCGGGGTGTTCGTCCCCCGTCAGCGCACCACGCTGCTCGTCGACGAGGCGGTCGCGCTCGGGCGCCAGGCCGCCGGTGCGGTCCAGGGTGTGCAGCCCGACGACGGAGCGGACGGCAGTCCCGGCGGGTCGCCCGTCGTCGTGGTCGACCTGTGCTGCGGCGCCGGGGCGCTCGGGCTCGCGACCGCGGCGAGCCTCGGCGGCGCGGGCGCGGTTGCGCTGTACGCGAGCGACGTCGACCCGGCCGCGGTCGCGTGCGCCGGGCGGAACGTCGCGGCAGTCGGTGGGACCGCGTACGAGGGCGACCTCTTCGACCCGCTGCCCGCCGGCCTGCGCGGCCGGGTCGACCTGCTGCTCGCCAACGTGCCCTACGTCCCGACGGGCGAGATCCCCCTGCTGCCCCGCGAGGCGCGCGACCACGAGGCCCACGTCGCGCTCGACGGTGGCGGCGACGGGCTGGACGTCCTGCGCCGCGTCGCGGCCGAGGCACCGGAGTGGCTCTCGCCGAGCGGCCACGTGCTCACCGAGTCGGGCGAGCGGCAGGCCGCGGGCGCCGTCGCGGTGCTCGCACGTGCCGGGCTGGTCACGCGCGTCGTCCGGGACGACGAGATCGGCGCGACGATCGTCGTCGGGACGCGGCCCGCCGAGCCGTGAGCAACCGCCCGTGACCGGGCGGAACCCCCACCACGTGTCACCCGCCCGGCTCGAGATCCGGCTCGACACCTCCTGGCCGACCCTGGTGCGCGCGGCGTCGCCGTGAGCTGCGTGGGCGCCGCCGTGTCGTGGCGGGCTCGGCGCTACGGCGCAGCGGGCCGCAGCAGCGCGCGGATCTCCTTCTCGGCCTGCGCCGGGGTCAGCGCGCGGCAGCCGAGCGACGTCCACTGCCGGACGAAGTCGGGCTCGGCGCGCAGCAGCCCCCAGCCCCGGCGCACGAGCGTCAGGGGCGGCTTGCGCATCTCGGCGAGGTCGCGCAGCAGGCGGAACCAGAACGTCACCAGGCGTGGTCGGCGCAGGCAGATCGCGTCGGCCAGCACGTCCTCGGCCCGGCACGCGGCGACGATCTTCGCTGCGAAGATTCCCTCGGCCAGGACGATGCGCGAGCCCGTGACGTCGACGTGGGTCGTCCCGGTGCGCCGCGACGTCGGGATGTCGTAGACCGGCACGTCGGCGTGCCCGGTACGCGCGAGGTCGACGAGCGCCGCGACCGCGCCCTCGGCGTCCCAGGAGCGGGCGTCGTCCCAGTCCACGATGCCGAAGCGCTGCGGCAGGTCGGGGTGGTCGTGGTCGAGGTAGAAGTCGTCGAGCGCGACGACCGGGAGCCCGAGCCGGCGCGTGAGCGACGTCTTGCCCGACCCCGACGCGCCGGTGAGGAGCACGATGCGCGTGGGCACCTCGCGCCAGCCGGGCGGGAGGTCGAACAGCGCCGGGCCTCCGGCGGGGTCGGTGGTCACCTGGTCGGTACGGGTCCCGGTGTCGGCCGGGTCGCCGACGGCGTCGTGCTGAGGGTCGCTCACGGGACACCATTCTCGCAGCGTCCGGCGCGGGCCGCGGGGCCCCGCCTGCATCGGGCGTCGGGACCGGCGCGTAGCCTTCCCCGGTGACCGCTCCCGACCCCGCCACCCTGCTCGCGCGCGACGCCCTCGACCGCCTCGACCGGTGGCACCCGGTGGACCCGCGCCAGGAGGCGCTCGCGGCGGAGTACCGCACGTTCGTCCGAGGCGACGCCGGGCCGGGGGCCGACGTCGTGCGTCGCGACGGCGGGCCGCAGCACCTCACGGCGAGCTGCTTCGTGCTGAGCCCGGACCTCGACCGCGTGCTGCTGTGCTTCCACCGCAAGGGCCAGTTCTGGGTCCAGGTGGGTGGGCACACGGAGCCGGGCGACGCGACGCTCGCGGCCGCCGCCTACCGCGAGGCGCGCGAGGAGAGCGGCATCGAGGACCTCGTCCCGTTCGACCCCGACCCCGACGCGTCGGTCGGCCCCCACGTACGACCGTCGGCGCCCGTCGACGTGCACCGGCACGACCTCGCGGCCGCGTTCGGGACCTGCCGGACGCACTGGGACGTCGGGTTCGTCGCGTTCGCCGACCCGGACGCGCGGACGGTCGTGAGCGACGAGAGCGAGGACGTCGCGTGGTTCCCGGTGGACGACCTGCCGGCAGGGTGCCCGCCCGACTTCCCCGCCCGGCTGGCGACGGTCCTCGCGGAGGTGCGCCACCGGCGTCGGGCGTGACCCGGGGCCGGCTACGTCCCGGACGGGACGAGGACCACGTGGAGCGTGCGCGGGCCGTGCACGCCCTCGACGCGCGAGAGCTCGATGTCACTCGTCGCACTCGGGCCGCTGATCCACGTCTGCGGGCGTGCCGGGTGTGCGGCGAGCAGCCGCACCGCCTCCGGGACGGTGTGCAGCA